>Ga0210003_1004412_pt1 | contig 11142 bp, 14 predicted proteins | sample LantaG_FD_182804 | JGI IMG/M metagenome (GOLD analysis project Ga0210003, IMG submission 182804) | Deep subsurface microbial communities from Baltic Sea to uncover new lineages of life (NeLLi) - Landsort_02402 metaG (SPAdes) (version 2) | ecosystem: Environmental > Aquatic > Marine > Oceanic >...
CAACGGGGGCGGCCTCCACGGTGACAGGTCCTACGGGGGCCACGGGTGCAACCGGGCCAACAGGACCGCAGGGGACTGCTGGGATACAAGGTACGGCGGGGGTACAGGGTCCAACCGGACCGACCGGCTCGACGGGACCGACTGGTCCGACCGGCGCTACAGGCGCTACCGGACCCGCTGGCGCTACCGGTGCTGCTGGCGCTACTGGAGCCGCAGGTGCTACCGGCCCCGCAGGTGCTACCGGTGCCGCCGGACCGACAGGTGCAACGGGACCGACCGGAGCCACTGGCCCGACCGGACCAACCGGACCAACGGGTGCTTCGGGAGCAACTGTTGTCGACATTACGGGCGCATCAAAAGAGGTAACGTCCTCGGCTGCAACCGGAGGCGGGACAGCCACGGGCAGCATCTCGATGGGGTTCGACTATGGTCAGATAATGGCGCTGCGCGTGAAGGCAAACAGCAACACGGTCCTGAGCACAATCGAGTTTTTCAGCGACGCAGCGCACAGCTACCGCATCTACTACGCGGCGGCCAAGAATTGTTACACGGCACCGTATCACCGGGATGGCACGCCCTGGGCGGCGTTTGAATTTGGTCACAACCTTGAGTCCCAAAACCTGTACTACAAGATCACAAACAACGGCGCGAACGCCTCGACGTATGACATCGAGCTGATTGCGTTCGGCTGGTAGGAGTAGACTATGGCGACACCAACGCTTGAGAAGACATATTCATTTGGGCACTGGTCGGCGGCGTCCCTTGGGAACCAGGACAACGACAATCGAAATCTGTTTATGAACTGGAAGGACTTGATGGTTGCCGCCGGGTGGACCATCGTCGGATCGAGTGGAACGTCGAGCTATAATTTGACGGGCACGGACGAGTGGACGGCCTACTCGCAACTCGGGGCATCACGCTGGATGGTCCTTCAGAACACGGCAATTCAATCCACGTTTCAGATCTGTTTGCAGATGGACGGGAGCACGTCGATCACTGAGTCCTCTGCACTCCGTGTTTCCCCGTCTGGCGACTACATCAATTCAACAACGGAATCTCTTACGTCAAGACCGACTGCTAGCGACGAATTCGAGTTAAATACAAACTGGTTCAGTCTGTCCAGCGCTGCCGGGACGAGACGGGTTGACATAGTTTACTCCGACGATGGGGAGGTATGGTGGATGTGGGCCTGTTGTGGCGGCACGTACCAAGGGAACGCTGGATACTTCGGCGTTCCCAAAAACCCACACGCAAGTTGGACGAACAAGTGGATCGCTTTTTTTAATTCATGGACTTCAGCAAGGCTGATGGCGAACAGCGACTTCAGGGTTCAGTGCGGCGATGTCACCGGACTCCGTGCGATTGCCGAAGGGAGCAATGGAGCATGGCTCACACGGCATACTCGGTATCAGACCGTGGATGCAGCCGGTGATTGGTTTGTGCAGCCGCTCCAATTCCTTTGGAGCATTGACATGAACGGTCCTGGGTTCTGGGGAGCGTTATACGACTGGTATATTGCGCCCCCTGCACTGGCGACAGGCACAGAATTCCCCTCGGCTGGGGCAGTTGAATTTTTGAAGATCGACGACTTGCTGGTGCCGTGGGATGACACGGCGTGGCCGTAGGAGTAGACGATGGCAATCACACCGACAAAGACCTGGCAGATTTTCAATACTGAGAATTTCAACACGGGGAGCCAGGATAACGACAACAGAACACAGTTGTTCAATTTGAAAAATAATCTGTGCTCGGGGGCTGCGCCGTGGGTGGCGAAGTTGTCCTGCGGAAACAACGGAACAGGCGCACTCGTATCAGGCCCGACTCCGAAGAGTGTCGGTGGAATAACGCTGACAGGCACAGACCCCGTGGAGATCACTTGCGTAGGACACCTACTCGCCACAGGAAGCCGCGTTCGGTTTCAGAGTGTGGGTGGAACAACTGAGCTGAACGGGAACACCTACGTAATCACGAGCACGGGCAATGACAAGTTCACGCTTGACGACACAGATAGCTCGGCTTTCAGCGCGTGGACAACACTTGGAAGCATTTGGTTTCAAGACGACGTTGACCGGTGGACTGTTGACACGGACCTCGTGTGGAGCACAGGAAATCACGCGTGGATTGTTCTAGAGCAAAGCGGCGTTGGTGGTGGTGGCAATTTTCAAATACTGATTGATCTGGACTATGCGTTCACTGGTTCAGAAGGTGCCTCGGTGTATATCTCGCCAGGAGGACGGTTCCTACAGGGGTCCACTACAGCGCGGCCAACGGCAGATGATGAAACGCTCATACTGCATGGCAACTGGGGAACCTCCACCGTAACGCAGGAAATCCGAGGAGCCTATGTCTGCATTACAACGGATGGGACTTGCACTCGTGTTTATCCGTACACGGCTACTCAGATTTATGCCCACTGGTCATTTGAAACCCCCGTGGATGTCGTGGCAGACTGGACGTTCCCGTGGATATGCAAAATAGTCCAGACTGGTGGAAGTCCAACCTTGGCGCAGATATTTGACGGCTCAGGTTTCTTCGCAGATACCAGGATGACGGGGACGATTGAAAAGCTGTTCGGCACTGGCCTGATGGAGAATATTTACCATCCGGTAAAAACCAGCAGCGGAGCGAACAGGCTTCACGACAACACTTGGTGCGCCGTAGAGATCGGGCTTGACGTGGATAGCAACACGTACAATCGGCCAGTAGGTCACATCTGCGATTTTTGGTTGATCTCTACAGCACTGCAAGGGGGTCAGTATTTGGAAGGGTGTGGCGGGCCATGGAAAATGATGGCCATCGGAACTCGCTTTGCACAACCTTGGGACGGAACAACTGTATGGTCTTGGTAGGTGAACAATGGCGGCAGTAGACGCACAGACAATGCCCCCCTGGACGACGACGCTGTTCGACGGTCGAGGCCATGTGGATTTAATCACAGCCAAGACGATGGAGACGTTCAGCTTCTCTTGGGTAGACGACCCGACGCCATCCGGGGAAACCATCCGAGACGAGCCGATGCTACCCAGGAGGGAACCGTGAAGCTATCCGTTTCAATGATCGTCCGCAACGAGGAGTCGTGTCTGGCGAAGTGCCTTCAGTCTGTTGAATTCGCAGACGAGATTGTCGTCGTCGACACCGGCTCTACTGACAGGACAAAAGAGATCGCCGGGATGTTCTCCGCGAAGCTGTACGACTTCCCGTGGGTAGACGACTTCGCTGCGGCCCGCAATCACGCGCTGTCGAAGTGTACTGGGGACTGGGTGATCTCGATAGACGCCGACGAGGAACTGGAACCGGGTGGAATTGAGAAGATCCGAAAGGAGATTGAGAACGCCGGGGACGCACGGCTTCTTGGTGTTCAGTGTACGGCCATGCGCGGCGGCGAGACGTTTGTATTCCCACGAGTGTTCAAGCGCGACCCAGAGATCTTCTGGGAAGGCGCGATCCACAACCACCTGAACGTCGCAGAGATGAAGTCGACGGGAATTGTGATCCGGTACGGCTACAGCGAGGCGCACAAGGGAGATCCAGATCGGTCGCTCAGGATTTTGAAGAAGGTGGTGGAGGAGAACCCGGCGTCCGTGCGCGAGACGTTCTACCTGGCCAGAGAGTATTGGTATCGCAAGGACTACGATTCGGCGTTGAAGTGGTATGGTGACTACTTGACTCGCGCCACCTGGGCACCAGAGATGGCGGAGTCCTGGTTGATGAGTGGTCGATGCCTGTTGGCTCTTGGTAAGTGGGACATGGCTCGTGACTGTGCGCTGCAAGCGATCAAGATCAACAATGACTTCCAGGAAGCTCTCTTGTTCCTGGCCGAGACGAGTGGCCCGAAGAATTCTGAGAGGTGGAAGCTGTATGCGTCACTGGCGCAGAACGAGGATGTGCTTTTTGTCAGGTTGCAGACAGAGATGGGTAGCGACTACTACGACAAGATATTCTCGGACTCAAAGGACATGAGTCGGTACGAGTTGATTCTGCAAGCTACCTCACGAATGACACATGGCCGTGTGCTGGACGTGTGCTGTGGGACTGGCGAGCTGGGGAAATACCTGGATACCTACCGAGGGATCGATTTTTCTGAAGAAGCAGTGCGCGGGAACCCGAGACTCGCTTGTGGCAACGTGTACGAGGAGGATCTGGCAGGGTACGACACCTACGTCATTTTGGAGGCGCTTGAGCACCTGGACGATCTGGCGCTCTTGGCGCGAATTCCAGCAGGGTCGAAGATCATTTTCTCGGTTCCGTCTTTCAAGGACCCATCCCACCTGAGAACGTACAACGAGCGCATCGTTCGGACCCGGTACGCCGAGTTGATGAAGATTCGCGGGATTGTTCGGTACAACTGGACTGGCTCGAAGTGGGATTCTGAGCACTCCGACACAACGTCCTACATTTTGTTGGTGCGCGGAGAGATGCGATCCTGATAGTCTGTTTCATCTCGGTAATGATCGACATCTGTCTTGAATTGGGACAGGATAGGCCAAGGAGTAGAGATGAAAAATAAAATCCCCATGATAATCTGTTCGTTGGTAGTGGCCCTCTTAGTCGTGGCCTGTGTCAAGCACGTTGTACGTGAACAGTCCGTGTACAAAGCCGAGATAGATTTCTTTTCGGCGGCAACCGGAGAGGCCGTGGAAAAAGGCGAGGCGATGCTGGCCGAGTTCTGCAAGTGCGAAGACGGACAGTGGTCCGACCTCGCGTGTGCCGAGATGGCGGAGACTGTCGTCGTGCTGAAAGCCAGGATGGGCTATCACACCGACTTTATGCTCTATCTGGGGGGTCTTACCGTCACGGGGCCATCTGAGGACCCGCCGGAGATTCCAGAGGCTTCTAGCCTATGCCCAGTTACGCCGGAGGCCATCCCAATCCGAGACGGAGGTGTGAAATGAAAACGAGCGAACTTCTGGAAGGCATCGAGGCGTCGGCGGAGGCCAGGGCGAGGAAAGAAAAGCCGTGGCTGTTCGACGACGAAGACTGTTGCAAGGAGAAGTCCCGTCTCCAAGAGTACACCGAGAAGCAAGACGCCCTTCATGCGATCCAGTATGTTGGAGTTCCCAAGGACTCCGCCAAAAAGGTTCTGGAGCTGTACATGAAGAACATGACCGACCGGCTTGGGTTTGGGAAGCTGGCAGGGAAAGCCTTCAAGTCCGTCGAGAAGAAGATCGGGAAGTTCATCGACTGGGACGGCGTGTGGGAGCGGCTGGCGGAAATCTACGAATCCAAAGAAGTGTGACACCGTGAAGACCACAGACATCTTGGAGTCAATCGAGCGCACGTCCGTCGCGTACTTGCGCGAGGATTCTATCCACGATGGTCAAGTGGCTTTGATGAAGTTCCTGTCGTCGGCGGCAAAGAAAGTCGGCGTTGGGAAACACGTGTACGTGGTTGGCGGTGCCGTGCGCGACTTCGTGATTGGCTATCCGATCAAGGATGTCGATGTGGTGGTGGACGCCGTGGCCCTGGACGGGAAAGACAGCGAGTGGTTTGCAAAGCAGTTGCAAAAGCAAATCCCGGTGAAGACCTCCCTGGCGACAAACCAGTACGGCGTTGCGATCCTCTCGGTGGCTGGCAAGTGGGATCTGGATGGGAACCCCATGGGTGGCTCTGTGATCGAGATCGCGAACGCCAGGAAAGAAAGCTACGGGGGCAAGGACGGGAAGGGCTACAAGCCGACGAAGGTTTCCCTGGCGAGCATCGAGGACGACACGTACCGTCGCGAGTTCACGTTCAACACTCTCATGTGGCGACTGTCCGACCTGGCGCGTGGACCGGAGAAGGCCGAGATCATCGACATTACTGGCCGGGGATTGAGCGACCTGAAAGCCGGTGAGATGAAGTGCCCGTCGGACCCAGACAAGACGTTCAGCGACGACCCGACGCGGATGCTGCGGGCGGTCAAGTTCCTCGTGCGCTACAAGTGGAAGATCTCGGACGACGTTGCGAGATCGATTCAGCGCAACGCGAGCAAGCTGATGCAGGTCCCCTACGAGGCGATTGTGTCTCTTCTCGTGAAGGACATTCTGAAAGAGAGCACGTACAAGAAGGCGCTGGAAGAGATGAAGCGCCTTGGCCTGTTGACCGTCGTGTCCGAGATGATGAAGACGAATCCAAGCATGGCGGCTTCGATGAACAAGTGGAGTACCAACATGAAGGTGCGCCATCTGTTCGATATGCTGGACGCTGGGATTCCGATTGGCAAGCGGATCGGATTTCTCACCAAGGACCAGCAAGACAGGCTGCGACTCATTTCGGTTTCGCATCCGGTCGACTTCACCGAGACGCTCCTCGACATTTTGAAGCAACCCGGAACGGCGATGAAGACGGACCAGTTGATACGCGAGCTGGGCTTGAAGGGATCTCAGATCAAAGAGCTGACACACGTAGCTCGCGAAGTTCTACTTGCCCGTCCCAACTTGGTAGGCTCGGCCCTGGTACACCACACCGGGAGCGACATGTACACGAACGCCGTCCGAGCTGCGGCCAAGGAACGGGGTCTTGGTGAGTCCGAGATGTTCGACGTTCACTTTCAGGTTCTCACCGAGGCCGGTGCGGACCTCGAAGTTCACGTCTACGACTTCGACAACACGCTGTTCAAGTCTCCAATGAAGCCGGAGTGGTGGAGTAGCAAGAGGCAGTGGTGGAGCGACCCGTCGAGCCTGTCTCCCCCGTGCGTGCCAAAGAACCCTGGGAGCGATTGGTGGAACACGAAGACCGTGGCAGACGCCAGGAATTCGATACGGAATCCTGATGTATTTGCGGTTCTGATGACCGGTCGGCACGACAGGCTTTTCAGATGGCGAGTGCCGGAGCTGTTGAAACAAGCGGGCCTGGACTTCGACTCTGTTCACCTGGCCCCCGGCAAGGACTCCACATTGCAGTGGAAGCTCGGCATGATGAAGAAGATCCTGAGCCGGTTCTCAAGCGTGAAGACGGTTCAGATTTGGGAAGACAGAGATCACATTGACGACTTCGTTCGATTCTCGGAGAGGCTTGGCTTTGTGACCGCGCCTCACAGAGTGACAGAATCGACGAAAGAAGCGGATTGCACAGAACAGGAGTGGAAAGATGTCTGGGAGTAAAAACTTCAAGTCCCTTTTGGACGAGCTTGGAAATCTCGGAATGGACAAGGCCGGAGACGCGCTGCAAGATCTCGTTGCGAAGGCCGACACGCCCTGGAAGAAGACGATTCTGGCTCTCGTGGAAGATGCGGTCGAGAAGTACGGGCCTGTCGGTATCGAGAAAGCCAAGGATGCCCTCGACAGAATCGCGGATGGAAAGAGCACGAATCTCAAATTTGCTTCCCTGCGAGTCCAATCTGATGTTCTGGCCCGACTCCAAAACGCAGAGGCGGACAGGAAGAATGAGGCCAGGGACTTCCTGGCCATGGTGGCCAAGACTCTCGGGGAATTGATCGCAGCAGTGATCAAAGGTATCATCGCCGCTGGGTAGCCGGTGACAAGGGATCCAGAATGAAAACCACGGAACTTCTTGAGCGGATGGAACTTCGCAGTCTCGGCCAGCGGGATCTTCGGGTTGGCGCATCGAAGATGTTCGCGCACGAGATCCGCAAGTTCGCCGGAACATTAGAGTGGGCTTTTTCTGGGCACGGGAAGGACAAGTTGGCTTCGTATGCCCATGTGGTGATTGAGACTGAGCCAAAAATTCTACGTAAACTTGATGGAGCGGTGAAGGTTCTTCGGGGCCTAGCCGCAGACATTGAGAGGGTGGAGCCGTCCGAGACGGCCATTGATATTGACGCCAAGGATATCGTTCGATATCGCAGGGAGTCAGAAGAGATGGACGAATCAGCGCCGTATCCAAAATGGGCGGACAAGGTTCAGTCCATCTTGAAAAAGAAGTTTTCGATTACTCTGGACACGGCTCGTAAAAGCGGGAAGATAGACAACATGAAGCTGCACTCAATCTACATGGGGGGAGACGATCCAAACTCAGCCGCGTTCATGATTGCGAGGATCGTCAGTGAGAGCGCGGACGACTAAACCCGCACACGTGTGCGGTAGGAGGCTCCGATGACCTTATCTGTGTCGACACAGGTTTCTCCTGTTGGAAGCAAGCTGATTTCGGAAACGTCTGCCGGTGCTACCCCGAACAACAATGTTACCGGGGCCTCTGGCTCGTTGTTCATGGTGGACATAGACAACGCCTTGAACTCAGCACCTTCGTACCTGAAAATCTACAATTCTGCATCACCGGTGGTGGGCACAGCCGCGCCGGATCTCATCTTCGCAGTTGGGGCGTCCATTCGAAGGAGCTTCGTTCTTCCCGAAGGCTGGGACTTCTCGTCCCTGTCCTTCGCGTGCGTAACGGCTGGCGGAACGACAGGGACAATTTCCCCGGCCAGCGCGGTTGCAGTGTTGATGGTCACTTCATAAAAGGAGTTACGATGCCGGGTGGCAAACCAAACAAGAGCACGATGGGCAAGCGCCGGATGCACGAGAGCACGTCTGGGTTGCTCGCGAACATCGAGTCCTACCCCGAGGCTCTGGAGGCGCTGGTATTCGAGGAGTGGAATCCTGACAATATCGAAGAGGCGGTTTCCGGGGTTTCGGTGGCGGACGCCATCGAGGACATGATCGACGACTACGAGGAGAAGGGGGAGATCACGCTGGCGACCATCGGCAAGGAGCTGATGGACATCGGGAAGAACAACGCGAACAGTATTCGCGAGGCGGTCCAGGCTTTGAAAAAAGCGGGGATCAAGATCGTCCGTCGCTAGTCTTCGGCGCTTTTCTCTCTCAGAGGCGAAGCCGGGTCTTCGGAGTTCGGGGTTTTCGGATCTCCCCCCCCCCTCTCGCCGCCTTTAAGAGTTTTAAGAGTTTTAAGAGTTTTACGCGGCGAATTCCTGTTTCTGTTCAGACAGTTAGATGGCCTATGGTATAGGTTTACGGGAGTCAAGGTATAGATTTACGGGATGAAAGGTATAGGTCTACGGGATGAAAGGTATAGGTTTACGGGAGTGTGGTATAGAAGCATTGACAGCCGTCTATGCCTTTGGTACGGTGGCTGAACCATGACGAATGTTGTAAGACTGATTGACCGCGAAGTGATCAAGCACAGTGCGGCGATACAGGTTCAGGGTTCGGTGGGCATTTTGTCCCGCCGGATCTGGAACGTGATGCTCGCCCATGCCTACGACCACCTTCCAACCCAAGACGAGCACACGATAAAGATCAAGGAGCTGGCGGACGCGCTGGAGTTCGACAGTAACGACCACGACGTTCTGCGGGAGTCCATGCGCGAGCTGGTGAGCGCGACGGTGGAGTGGAACACGCTTGGCAAGGATAAGGAGTCGGCGTGGGGTCTGGCTTCGTTGCTGGCGCACATTGAGTTCGAGCGCGGGATCGCGAAGTATTCGTACTCGCCGTTTCTCCGGCGGATGCTCCACAATCCCCGGATGTACGCGAAGATCAAGTTGAGCTTGCAGAATGCCTTCCGGTCGAAGTACAGCTTGATTCTCTTCGAGTTGATGCATGACTATTTCGACGGATCTCGGCAAGAGGGCGAGACTCCGTGGATCTCTGTGGAGAGATTCCGAAAGTTGATGGGAGTGGACGAATCTCAGTATCCGGCGTTCAAGGCGTTGAATCAGTGGGTGATCCGCATCGCCGTCGACGAGGTTTCGACAAAGACAGACATCGAGGTGAAGGCGCATTTTCAACGGAATGGCCGACAGATAGCGGCCTTGAAGTTCACGTCCGTCCCAAGAAACGGGAAAAAGGTAAAGACCAAAAAGCCCGCGCCCCCCGACTTCAAGAAATTACAGGCAGACCCCAAAGCCCGCAAGCTGGACCCACGGTCCGGCGAGTACAGAGGCCCGGTGGACCACGGGATCGGGATAGGCTGGTAGTTCGCCACCTACCTGCACCATTGGCAAGGCTCCACCCGTCCCCCTGCCTACCCTGGCCCCCCACATACACGAAACAGCCAGCGGGCATCCTGGGGCCTTCCAGGGGCCTTTCAGGGGCATATGGCGTAAACCATTGAAATGATTACAAAGGTAAAAATCGACGCACACGTGTGCGGTTTCTTCTGAAAACCCCTTGCAAACTTCTAAAAAGGGGTTATATTTATAGTGTAAGGAAGATGCTGGCTGCGATGGCCAGAAGGAGGATCGGATGAGTACCCTGATAAACAGAGCGAGAATCCTGGTTGCCTTCGTGGGCGAGCTGAAAGCTGCGGCGATTCTGATTGCCGACGGCATCGACACCGGGGACGTGTTCCTGGCCGTGAAAGCTGCGAGCGTTCTCAGTAGCGACAACCTGGAGGACTAGATGGCAAGGCGTTCGGAATCATCGAGATCTGTCAGCATGGCCCACCGGGTTGGGGTTTTCGCCGCCAGGGTAGTCGCCCAGGTGGCCGCGCACGGTGGGGACCTGGAAGCCTCGGACCTCGTGGATGCGGTCTACGAGAAGCTGAACGAGCGATACGGGAAGATCGCCGTTGAGCTGGACACTGACATCAACCGAGTTGAAGACGCGATCTACATCGCAATTCAAATCGAGAAGGGGCTTTAAAATGGCAAAGCTACTGAACACAGACGGCACGGCAATTGAGATCTCTCCGGCGAACGGGAAGACCTTCACGCTGGCAGAGGCCCAGGCGATGGTCGGAGGATACGTCGAGCTTCTGGACGTTGGGTTCTTGAAGAAGATCGACGAGCACGGGTGTGACTCCGTAGTCAGCGTTGCTCTGGAATCCGAAGACGGCGTGGCGACGGCAAAGCTCATCGAGATCACGGAAGAGGACACGTTCATCGCGAACGAAGAGGGCCTGATACACAATCTCCCGCTCAACCTCCTGGCTTCCAGGCTTTCCGGGCGCTACCTGGCAGGCCCGATCATCCTCTGCAAGCAAAGCGAGTTTCTCTAGCCAACAATTTGACAAACCACTAAAAGATGGTTATATTTGTTGTGTAGGGAAGATGCCGGTCGAGATGGCCGAAGGAGACAAGATGTCCAGAGAATACAAATGGTTTGTTCGAGGCAGCGGGTTTACGGCCAAGGATACTGGACTCGTTAAGAGCGAGCTTCTCGACGAGTTCGGGATCGATTCGACTTTCGACGAGTACAATGGTCGTGTGGACCTGTACGCCACCGGCGAGTTTTCGGTTGGTGGTGG
>Ga0210003_1004414_pt1 | contig 11139 bp, 11 predicted proteins | sample LantaG_FD_182804 | JGI IMG/M metagenome (GOLD analysis project Ga0210003, IMG submission 182804) | Deep subsurface microbial communities from Baltic Sea to uncover new lineages of life (NeLLi) - Landsort_02402 metaG (SPAdes) (version 2) | ecosystem: Environmental > Aquatic > Marine > Oceanic >...
ACCCGACTTCTACTTTAAGTCAAGGAATTGGCGGTGCGCTATCTGCTGTAAACGTTTTGCCAGCCGCTTACAATACTTACGAAAACTTTGCATCAGGCGACATCGGGAAAGGAATAGGAAGCGGATTACAAACCGGCATGGCAGCAGTTGGTGCATTACAAGCAGCAGCACCGTCCGTAGCTGCAAGTTTAATTCCAGCGGCTGTTTCTTCAGCCATACCTTTTGCAGCTTATCATGGAATAAGGGTTCTTGGTCAAACAGCTTTAGGCATGGGATTAAAGGCCGCAGGCGGAAATAATCCTAGTAATTTTTTATACAAACTAGGTAATGTAATTGATTATCAGACCGGAGCTAAAAACGTAGAAGGGCTACCTTTTGCCATTTTGAAAGAAATGGGGGTAATAAGCAAAAATGATGAACGAAATCTAAACTATATTTTTAATCCTGTAGGTGTAGTTTTAGACTTTCTTGGAACTTGGATTTGCACGGCTACTAAAAAATATTCTGAACTTCATGCTGAAGAAGAAGCCGTAATGAAAGAACTTGCCGATTATGCTGAAGCCAATCACAAAGGTTGGATGATGGCATATTTAATACATGGCAAAAAGCTAACTGACGCAATCGAAGAACAGGAAGAAAACCTTAAAGAGTTCTATGATAACATTCGTGAGATTTTAGTTAAACCAGTAATAAGTGTTTTTAAAGACAATCCCGAACAGGCATTTCAAATCTACTTTTTAGTAGTTAAATTATTATGCGCTAAGTATATGCCTGATTTTGAGGTGAAGGAGGAAACAGATGGCAGTAGGTAATATAGTAGGCGGTATCGCACAGGGCGTTGATAGAGGGATAAACACAGTATCTAATATTCAGGATATGTGGGCTAGACAAGACCAAACAAAACTTCGTGATATGGAAATGCAACAGCTTAAGCAACCGTTTGACCATACTTCACTTCCGTTATACACTGAACTTGATGACGTAGGAAGGGCGAGAGTTGATAAAGCATTTATGAGCCTCCCAAAAGAATGGCAAGGAACGCAGGGCGGGGCTACAATGGTTTTAAAGAACCTTGTCTCCGATACTGCAATGCTTGACTCATTTGAAAAAGCAACTATACGGCAAGCCCAAAGAGGTGTCATTAACGCCCAGAATCAATTTGAGCAGGCTCGTGTAAGTGGTGACGCAAGGGCAACGCAAGAAGCACAGGCTAATCTTCAAGCACAGCTCGCAAAAACACAAACTATGGCAGAAAAAATAAACGGATTGAAAAAAAGTGCGGAGATAGCTAGTATTCTTCAAAACATGAATCCAGCACAGAAGCGTGAATTAGAATTAATCGCAAAAACAGGCGGTGTGCCAGCAGTCAGTAAGGCTTTACTAAAAATGCTTGAACAACGCTCAAAAGTTATTCCGGCTGGTGGGGCTATGATGGTTGATGGACAGCTTGTTAAAAATCCAAAAACATTAAGCCCCAACAGCATTGCGAATAATATTGAAAAAAAAGTAAAACAAATAGAAGAGTATGTCAACAGAAACTACAACATAGAGGAACACCGTGAACAAATATTAAAACACGAGGCTCTTATATCCAAACTAAGAAACCGTGAAATAAGCCCTGATATGATTAAATTTCCAACGGAAATAAATGAAGAAGGGCGGTTAGTGCATAAGGTAAAAGATAGTGTTGCTAAGTTAAGAGAAGACCTTATTGCCAACGGATATACAGAAGAAGAAGCTGACGCCTATATTCAGAAAGCTAAGGAATTAGGAAAGATATAATGTACGACCCGTTAGGAATAAATAACGCTAAAGGCTCAAATTTACCGCCGTTTGATATAAAACTACCGGCTGGCGCAGACCCATTGGTTGAAGCAAAAAAGACTGTAGCTAAGGCGTATGACCCGTTAAAGATTAATACTGAATCTTTGGGTAAAGTAGAATCTTTTGATAAAAATGAACGCTATGACCCGTTGGGGATTGGTGCGCCAAAACAAACTAAATCAAATTATCAATTTGGTAAAAGTGAACTCGAAGCCGTTAAGACTATAGGGCAGACAGGTACAGCCTTAGTAAAGGGCGTAGGTGCTTTTCTTCTTGGTGCGGCAAGCCAGCCCATTGCACAAGTGATGACTGGAAAAGAAACAGAACCATACATCAAAACAGGAAATCCTGTTATTGATACTCCTCAATCTTTTGTCAGGGCATGGCGTAGTGGTGATACAGAAAAGGCTAGAGAAATAAGAAAAATGGTTGAAGGTAAAATTGCTTATCAGCCTACTACTGAACACGCAAAATGGTTAATGGAAAAAGTTGCACCTTATATAACTATACCGGCTATATTAGGAAATCTTCTTGAGGAAGATGAACAAAAAGCACTCGCACTAGGGAAATCTTTATCATCTAAAATGGATGAAAAAATGGTTAATACAGTTTCCCTAGCAATTCAAAAAGCTGGAACACCTGTCCGTTATGTTTTTGATAAACTTGGGATTACTGGAACTGTTAGAGACATGGCTAAAGTGATTTTGGAACTTCTTGGATTTAAGATAGGTCATGTTGGAGCAAAGTCCGGTTTTGGGACAGGTAAGGTTGCTGATGTTATCGGGAATAAAATAAAAAAGAGTGTAGATAAATTTAAGGCACAGTTTGAAGAACCGCTTGGATTAACCAAACGCACGGCAGTTGAGCAAGTGCCGGAAGCTAAAATAGGTGCTGTTATACCGGAAGAAACCAAAGTGAAAATAAATGCCAAGGTTAAAAGCGAAGAAGCTTATCAGGCAGAAGCCGCAAAAGAAGGTGTTATATTCAACGGAATGCAGGAAAGTAAAACTGCCCCAGCTCAACCAATGTTTACTGATCCACAAACAAAATCAACCTTTATGTTAAATAAGGACGAAACACTGCCAGAGGCAATCGCTAGAAAAAGGGAACAATTTACTGATAAAGAGCTTCCTCACGATTTCACTTCCGAAGATGCAGCTACAGCAGCTACATACTGGGGAAATATAAAGCCAAGGAACAAACAACCCGTAGGTGAGCAAGCCCTTATCCTTGAAGCCCGTAAGTATAAGACGCTAGATGAGTTTGAAAGTGCTGTTTTTGGCGGCAAGATTAACGATGCACAATTAAAAGAAATGGGTATTGAAGTCACAGGTGGGTCAAAATTAATGCCTGGCAACATTAAATTCCCCGGTGAAAATTCTCCAAATTATTTGACCGACATCTGGAACAAGGCACAGGAAGGTGGTAGTGGAACACCAAAAGGTGGGATACCAGAACCACCTAAATCACCACTGACAAAACCGGCTAAGGCTGCACTTGATATTAACAAAAAACTTGCTGAAAAAGGATTAGAACAGTTACCGCCAGAAGAATTGGCGCAGTATGGAACAATAGAAAAAGAAAGCATTATTCAAAAAGTAAGTGAGGCAGTAACCACTGACGAAAAATTAGTAGTTGACGCTCTTATGGGTAAAAAACCTATGCCGCAAGATGTCCACCCACAAGTAGCATTTAATATGGTTGAAAAGCTCGCACAAGAGCGTGGAGACTTTAATACACTATATGATCTTGCAAAAAGCACTATTGCTGAACAGCGAAGTATTGCCGCACAAACATTAGGCGCAAGTGCTTGGGAAAAACTAAAAGGTTCATTTGTTGAGAAGCTTAAAACAATAAAACGTGAGAGAGGAAAACAGATTAAAGCTGACCCCGAAAAAGTAACTAAAGCAAAGCGACAAATACACGAAGAAACCAAAAAAGTATTATTAAACGTAGAGGAACTATCGTGGAATAAATTTTTGAAGGATATAGTTTGTTGAAAACATTTTGCTTACCGCCTGCCAAAGTAATGGAATTTAAAAAGGCGTTGAAAAACGAAGAAATTAAGATTGCTGATTTGATTAATACCGATTCAGCTACACGGACAGAGATGTTGCGTAAATATGCAGGTGATGTTGCGCCTGAAGTGAATCTATTATTTGAGCAAAAATTAGTTCTAAAAAACAGGATTAAGGGAATAAAGAATTGGGCTAGTAAAGTTGGTGAAATGGGTAGATACAGCCCAAAGGGTAAAGCGGCTTTTGAAAAGAAACTAGCAGAATACAAAGAAATGCAGAATGAAAGAATCTTTAACCCTAACGAAAATGAAGCATTTTTAAATGATTTAGCTGATTCAAAAATGGGAACTCATATTACTAGGGCAGAAGCTAAACAGCTATTTGACCTTACCAAAAAGTCAGAGAATTTACGCAAAGGGTTTGATGATATAAAAGAAAAGTGGCGTTCTGATAAAGAACGGCTAGAATACGGTGCGGCAAAGGTTTTAGAAGAAAAGTATTTTATGGAATTACAGGGTGAATGGCTAACCATACCAGAAATGTTCAAAAAGAGATATAGTGAATTTAAGGGAACATGGAAAGAAAACAAACCAAAGGCAGTTACAGACGTTGTTGGTGATTTTATAAAGGAAGTGGTTGACACGTCAATATCTATGGTTGCTTCAGTGGATAATAGTTTTCTTGGAAGACAGGGGCTTGTAACGCTTCAAACACATCCGTCAGCTTGGGCTACTGCCGCCAGAAAATCATTTACTGATATTTTCACCGTTCTTATTAATAAGAACGGGCGTGAAATGGCGATAGACGCTGCTATGGCTGATGTGTATTCCAGACCTAATTATTTAAATGGAAGTTACGATAAGGCTAAATTAATACCTAAACACGAAGAGCAATTTCCGACATCTATCCCCGGCAGAGTTCCGGTATTAGGCAGACCGTTCAAGGCTTCTGAAGTAGCGTTTTCAAATTCTGCCATAAGAATGAGGACTGACTTATTTGATTTACTATCAGAAGCCGCTAAACGAAATGGTAGAAATGTTCTAGCACCAGAATATATAGACTCCGTTGGAAAACTTGTTAATTCAGCAACGGCAAGAGGTAGTTTCGGAAAATACGAACATGCTGCACCAGTTCTAAAGCTTGTGTTATGGGCTCCGAAAATGATGAAGGGTCATATTGACGTTTTAACAGCGCACATGGGTGGGGCTGGATTAAAAGACCCCTTTGTGGCAAGACAAGCTAAGATTAACCTTGCTAAAATAGTTGGCGAAACCGCAGCAGTTGCTGCAATTATTAACGCTCTTGACCCCGGAAGCGTTGAAGTAAATCCAACGTCAACCGATTTTATGCGTTACAGAAAAGGCGATACCAGATTTGACTTAACAGGTGGATTAGGTTCTTATGCAACACTTGGAGCAAGATTTATAGCTACATTCGCAGGACAGCCTATTAAATCCGCAACCGGAAAATATATATATCTGGCTGAAGAAGGTTACAAAGCAAGAAACCTTTTTGATGTCGGAACTGATTTTCTTGTGAATAAAACCCACCCTGTTTCAAGGGCGGCGATAGATAAAATGAAGGGTAAAACTTTTAAAGGCAAAAAGCCCACTGCGGGAACATTGGCGTATAACATAGTAACGCCAATCGCTATCCAGAACTTTGTTGATATGTATTGGGAAGAAGGAAATAAAGACGAGGCAGTAGAATTTCTTGCGGCACTAGCAGATGTGTTCGGTATTGGAGCTAATACATACAATTATAATAATAAAAAGCAAAAACCATTTGGAAGAACAAATAAGGATAAACCATTTCCATGAATATAATTAAACAGGAGAAAAAATAATGGACGGTTTGGGATTGTTAAAATATGAAAGCCCTGCTACGGTTCAGGCGATAGAAGAACAAAAAGAAAAGGAATTAGAAGCTGAACGCAATCCGGTTCTTGAGGAAATGATTTCTTCACTATCGAGGCACGTTGATAAGCAGTGGCAGAATGCACGTGAAGCCAAAAAACCGATAGAGGAAGCCATGATGAAGGCTACTCGCCAGCGCAAGGGCGAATATGAACCGGCTAAACTTGCCCAAATCAAAGAAGCCAATCAGCCTGAAATATTTATGAACATCACGGACACAAAATGCCGTAATGCGATTGCTTGGGTGAAGGACATTCTCTTACAGCAAGGTGAAAGAATATTTGTTGTTGACCCTACCGAACTTCCCGATTTACCGCCTGAAATAGTAAACAAGATTCAGCAAAGCGTTGTGCAGGACTACATACAAAACGCAGTAATGGAAGTTCAGCAGACAGGACAAATGGTTGACGTAAATTCCATGCGTAACCTAATGGTTCAAAAATCCGATGAAATAAAAGAAACTGTTAAAAAGGAAATTAACCGGATTGCTGCTAAATTAGCTGAAGAACTAGGCGACAAGATACACGATGACTGGCAACAGGGTGGGTTCTACAAAGCCCTTGAGGGCGTGATAGACGACATTATCAACCTAAAAGCCGGAATAATGAAGGGAATTGTCTTTAGGAAAGAACGTGTCTTTAAAAACGTGCTTTCTCCTGAAGGTGTAATGACCAAAAAGGTAGATGAAAAGGTTGCTCCTCAATGGGAAAGACGCTCACCGTGGTTTATTTTCCCTTCTCCGAGAGCAACAGAAGTTGATAATGGATATTTAATTGACGTTATTCCTTTAAGACCAAAACAGCTATATAACCTTATAGGCGTTGATGGTTACGATGCCAAAGCTATTAGAAATGTATTAAGGGAATTCAGGGAGGGTGGCTTAAAAAATGATTGGTTGGGGCTATCAGAAGAATTTAAGTTAGGAACTTCCTATACACCCCCTGATGAAAGTTCTAGTTATCCTGATGAATTTATTTACGCTATCGAATTATGGGACGATATTCCCGGCGAGTTATTGCGTGAATGGGGACTAAAGGAAATAGAAGATGACGATGAAGAATATAGCGCAGTAGTGTGGAAAATCGGAAACTACGTTATCCGAGCTATGTTGAATTATGATGTGCGTGGACGAAAACCCTTCAGTAAGACTTCTTTTCAGAATGTAAACGATTCTTTTTGGGGTGAAAATGTTCCAGAAAAAATTGAAGACTGCCAGCAAGTGTGCAATGCCAGCGCAAGAAGTATTCTAGCCAATATTGGAATGGGTGCATTGCCACAGGTAGAATTAAATATAGACAGAATCCCGCCCGGTGCTTCTAAGACAATATGGCCGGGGAAAATATGGGAAGCAACCGAAGACCAGATGGCAAGCGGTAGTAAGGCAGTTAACTTTTTTCAGCCTGTTATGGTAACAGAGAAGTTAATGAATACCTATGGAGTCTTTTCTAGGATAGCAGATGAACACTCTGGCGTTCCAGCTTACGCCCACGGTGATTCACAAGTTGGGGGAGCTGGGAACACGGCCTCTGGGCTTCAGCAATTAGTTATGATGGCTTCTCGTGGAATCAAATCGGTTGTTAGAAACATAGACTTTGACATTATTGTTCCATCGCTTGAAAGACATTATGATTACTTGCTTGATAATCAACAGGTATTTGGATTGGTAGGAGACTACAATTTAGTTGCTAGAGGAACTGCCGCCGTTCTTGCTAGAGAACAACTGGCAAGCCGCAAGATTGAGTTTATGGCTAACACTGCTAATCCGATTGACGTTGGTATTATTGGCCAGGAAAACAGGCGAAAAATGCTGTTTGAGGTAGCAAAGACTTTAGGAATAGACCTTGATGAAAGAGAATTACCGCCACCAATGCAACAAATACCGCAAGGCGCACCACCGCCTGAAAATCAACAAGCTCTTGATGTCGCAGGTAATCCGGCACAGGGGGTAGACAATAGACAATTTAACCAAGAAGCTCCTGTGCAAATGATGAAATATGGTGGTAAATTAAAGAAGGGTGAAGTTGCAATAGTTGGTGAAGAAGCACCTGAGGTTGTTTCTAACGAAGATGGCGAAACAGTCGTTACACCGATTGACCCAAAAATTTTAGGAACAGGTGCAGCACGATTAACCGCAGAAGAAATCATAAAAAGGAAAAAACGAAACCAAGCCATAATGGAAGAATTATTTGAGGAAGATAAATGAAAAAACTAAACGATGATGTTATAAGAAGCATTAGTGCTTTAAGTGAAAACCAGTTTTGGAAAATACTTGTGCAGTGGTTTAGAGATTCGCTGTATGAACAGGCTATCACCAACGCATACTTAACAGGGGAATTGGCAATCAAGGGACAAGGTAAAGTAATAGAATTAGAAACTTTACTAAAATATATAGACAATAATAGGGAAAATTTAAAAGCAATAAGAGGAGATAAATAAATGCAAAACATTATAGAATTAAAAAGCGTGTCAGAGTTACTTCAGTATTTTACTGGAACTGTTACTACAACGGAAGCAAGCAAGAAATACGCATGTGCCAATATTGGTGCAGGGCTTACAGTTGGCGATATAGTTCTTGTTGCTGGTATGGCAGAATCTGCTTCTAACGGTGAAAAAACAATCACTGAAATCGCAAGCGATGATAGTTATATTGTTGTATCAGAAGCAATAGGAACCGGCGAAAACAATAAAGCCAGTGTAACACTTAACCAAGTGTATTATACTGCATGGGGGGACGCTTCTTGGTATTCTTACATAACTGGAACTGGTTATGTTGTGGGTGCAGACTGCACCGTTACCCAACAGTTCCGTTATTCAAGTGCAGGAAACACCTATTCTGCTACTGCACAAACACTTACTGCTGGAACAGCCGCCGCAATTACCGCAGTGGCAATTCCAACATATCGGTGGCGCTGTAGGGTTGCCAATGCAGGGTCAGCGGACGTAACAGTTTGCGAAGTAAGATTATTTGGAATCGTACCGTAATAGGTGAATTGAGGGGAGGGAAGTCATGTGAATAAAGCGATTTTGGCAATAGCATTAGGGATTATAGGGACGGTGATTATATCTTGGGCGTTTATTCAAGTGCGTGATTTTCCCCTAATACATACGACTAAGACAGAATTAATGAGAGAAGCAGAAGCGAGAACAAGTGCCGATTGTAAGCTTGAAAGAAAAAAGTTAGACAGTGAAAAATTTCTTCAATTTTTGGAACAGGACAAAGAATATAACAGGTTAATGAATGACAGGCTTAACGCGCACAAGGAAATGATAGCCGAGCTTCGGAGGGAGATTTATAAAAAATGAAAAAACATTTTTTGATACTTTTAATAAGTTTGTTATTTCTGCTTTCGTGCGCCGCAAATTACTATTTTTACACTAATAGTATTAAAAACGAACAGGAGTGTATAGTAGCGATAGAAGCTGCGTATGCCACCATTAAAAAGAAAGAATTTGAAGTGACAGTTCTTTCATCAACGCTTGCGTGCCTTGCTGAAGAATACACTAATTTATATGAGGCTTATTCAAAATGTTGCGAGCCAAAAACACCGTTATAACAGTTATTGTTTTTTTTGCAATGACTGCATCATCTATTGTTATACATCAGAACACCCGTAGCAGGTGTCGTGTTCTACGCCATCAGTAACACGCCAACTTGCCGGCTCTGACCACTTTATTTTGTCACGTTCAATTTGGCATCGTGTAATACCACCACATTCATGTAGAAAAACTAAAATAAAACTTTCAATATCAAGCGCATCCCATTGAATTGCTTTTTGTATATCAAGATGAAGTTCGTCAAGAAAACCATATGCCTTTTGTTCGTTTTTAGAAGAAATTGTTCCTCTCGGAACGCGCGGCATCGGCGTAAATCCGTTACTGATTTCATTGAACCAAACAGCACATGAATATTTATTAACAAACCAATCAGGCCACTCTATCCTATTACAATCCTCGGTTGTAAATGTTGATCTAAACCCCATAATTCCCCCATCATTTTATATCACCATCATTTCGTCTTTCTCTAGTTTTATTCCGTCAATATAACATTCGGCTTTTGTCGGTTTTCTCTTACCGTAAAACGTAACATTCATGGTAATACCATGCCAAAGATTATCGTTTGGCACAATCTTAATGGGCGCACATATTACCCATCTATTTAATTTTTGAAGCAACCAGATTAAACCGGCTTTGAAGTTGAACAAATGAATAACCTTTGAATTCTTTTTTTTGATATTCGGAATAATGTAAAATAGCTTCTTTAGAAAAATCGAATAGCCTGAGTCTATTTATGATCTCATTCTGAAACTTTATAGTATTCGCGTTAAGATTGCCAATAATTTTGTTTGGTATTCTTTCCATAAGTGTTTACACCAGAATATCGTCATCTTTGTCTTGGTAGAGTTCAGTCAGTTCTTTTCCAAGTTGTGTAGCATATTTAATTATCCCACGCTGTTCTTGAAAATTTTGAAATTTACCCGCTTTTTTAATATCAAATTCGTCGTTAAAATCATCTGATTTTATTTTAGAAATAATCTTTGAAAATTCTTCCACTTTAAAATTTTTGGCAGGTTTTAATATATCATGCACGAATGGAAAGAGATAGGCCATGAAACGAAATCCTGCCATTTTTGTCAGAGTATTGTTAGACTTAAACCAGGCATTGGGAAAATTTGTTTTCCACGCAATGAAGTAGTTTTTAAATATTTTGTACGATTTCTCATCCATCTGCCCTTTTGAATTAATGAGCCGGTCTAATGCCTTGGATAAACTCAAGGTTCCATCGATTTGCACAGCCTTCAGCCCATAAGTTCTCTTCTCACCAGCTATGATAATTTTTTCATAGAAAGGCGAATCAACTTCAGAGTTCAATCGAGTTATTACATCATATCTTGTTTCCTCTTCATCGAGCAAGAGTTTGAGCAATTTTTTATGACGAAGAAGAATGTTCTTGTCCACTGTCTTTTGTCTTTCATTGAGTACCATGAATATCTCTTTCTTCTCGCTTTCCGAAAGAGGGATAATCCATGAATGTATTCCGGTGACCACCTTTTGAGTCGCAACAGTAACCATAATGTAAAAAGTATCCACACTCACGGCAACGGCTAGGTGTTTTTTGGAAAAGGTACATATACTCATTACAGAGTGGACAATTCCATATAGAGATTGGATAGTTTTTAGAGTCTATTTCTTGACCCTTCTCTGTGTCGCTCTTTATTCTAGCGACAATATCGTCCCAATGCTCTATTGAGGCAAGAACAGCGTCAATCATTTTCTGGTCTAGCCAATCATTTTTTTCTTTTGTCTTTTTTTCATGGTGAATGCCTACATCAAGTGTGCCGAGGAATATCAATCCGGGTTCACGTCTTTCTCCAATAGATAGA
>Ga0210003_1004415_pt1 | contig 11139 bp, 9 predicted proteins | sample LantaG_FD_182804 | JGI IMG/M metagenome (GOLD analysis project Ga0210003, IMG submission 182804) | Deep subsurface microbial communities from Baltic Sea to uncover new lineages of life (NeLLi) - Landsort_02402 metaG (SPAdes) (version 2) | ecosystem: Environmental > Aquatic > Marine > Oceanic >...
TGCGCAGCCGGCTCGGCGAGCTGCCGAAAAACAAGGAAATCGTGGCCTTCTGCAAGATATCGTTGCGTGGCTACGAGGCCGCGCTGATACTCAAGGCGGCCGGCTTCCAGAACGTCAAGGTTATGGATGGCGGCATCGTCATGTGGCCGTACCAGAAAGAACAGTAGCTTCATCGCATCCGCCTCAGTGGCCTTGCGCAAACACCCCAGCAGCCTTCTCCCCTCGCGGCGCCGTGCTTGCCACGGCGCCGTTTCATCACCTGGGCGCCTTCGTTGCAGCCGCCCGCCGGCGCCGGAATATGCGCACCCGGCGAAAATTGTGTTGAAAATTGCGCGGCGTGAGTCTAAGATGAAGCTATGATCTTTCATTGAATGAAATCCCTTGGATGGTTCGCGCCGGAGGACGGCCCAACAGCCGCACCGCCCGCACCGACGAATCCTCACAGGAAGTCATATATGAGCCAATACGCATCGCCTGGGGACCTCCAGAAACAACGAGTTTGCCTGACGTGCAGGCAGGACCACCGACGAGAGCTTGAAACCTTCTTCTCCGAATGCCTTGGCTTCCTCACCGATCGACGCCCCATTGCCGACGATGTGGCAGATCCCGTGTCCGAAGGTATCGCAGCATTCGCCTTCGAGAAATTCGGAGCACTCGCCGCAAACGTCATGCAGCACTGGGGGATAAACTCGCCCGAGGAGCTTGAGAAGGCTTTCTACGAATATCTCAAGGCGTGCGGGTCGCGCGGCGGCACACGCCGCAACTCGACTTTCTCGCAAAGCGACGCACTAAACGCCCTCTTCAGGGGCGATTTCTGGCCGTAGGCCGCCTGCCGGCAGCGACCAGCCGGAAGCAGGAGCAGCCCGCGCACCCGGGGCTTGATCGGCCGGCCGCACAGATCCCGCACCAATTGTATCCCAGCAGAATATGCACCCTTCCAACGACGAAATCCGCTGCTTCATCGACCGCGTCCTTATGCTCGCACAGAGGTGGGAGTTTCGCACGTTCGCCATAGGCACGCGCGTCAGGGATGATCTCCCGATGGACGACGCCGCCGAGCTCAAGCGCCGGCTGAACATCGCCGTCGCACTGGGCGTTGCAAGGGAGGCGCCCGATTTCGACCCCGCCCCGTCCGATCCCGATGTTACCTTCCTGCTGCACTATCCCGGCTCGTGGATCGATGTAATGGCCAAGCCGGTGTTCGTGTACGGCCGGTTCCGAAAGCTCGTGAGGGACCTGCCCCAGGCCCGCTGGCTGTGCAAGCGATGCCACGGCCACGGCTGCCGGCGCTGCGGCGGCACCGGCAGAATCTATGAGAACTCCGTCGAAGAGATCATCGCCGCACCGCTGCTTGCCGCGTTCGACGCGCAGGAAGATGTCATGCACGCCGCCGGTCGCCAGGACGTCGACGTCCGGATGTTGGGATCGGGCCGGCCCTTCGCCATCGAGCTGCGCGAGCCGCACCGGCGCTCGGCCGATCTTGCCGCAGTCGCGGACGCCGTCAACTCGTCCGGCAGCGTGGAAGTGCTCGACCTCCGCGTGGTCTCGCGCGAGCTTGTCAGGCGGGTCGACACGGTGCGGGCGCAGAAAACCTACCGCGCGCTCGTGGAAGCCCGGCGGCCCGTGGGCCGCGCCGAGCTGGCCGCGCTGGATACCCTCGAGGGAGCCTTCATCGAGCAGCAAACCCCCAGGCGGGTCGCACACCGGCGAGCCGACAAGGTAAGGCCGCGCCGTATCCACGAATGTATCGTGCGGCCGGCCGAATCGGCCGAGGCTTCGTGCACTTTCGAAATCGAGCTGCGCACCGACTCCGGCACCTACATCAAGGAGCTGATCGACGGCGATTCAGGCCGCTCGCAGCCCTCCGTGTCGGGAATTCTGGGCATCGAGTGCAGTTGCAGTGAACTCGACGTGCTGGCCGTTCATTTTGATCCATTCCATGGTGCCTCAAATGGCGCCGACGCATAGCCACATTCGCAAAAAAGGCAGCAGGGCAAGCATAATCCGAGAACATGAGATCGGGCGCAAGCTCGAAATTCGGCGCCTGTGACGCCGGCGGAAGCGACGGCATGTTCAGAAAACTGCACAAGAAACATACCGTCTTAAACAAATTTACCAAGATTTTACTTGACGCCGGCCCTTTCATGTGATACACTTCTCGTAGAAAAGCACCCATCTGAGCCACACGGAACTTGTTCGCTCTGTGCAAAGGTTGCAGTGAAACAGCCGACCCGCCGCAGCCACGGAAGGCAACCGGCGGATCAGGTTAGATCACGTGCAGGCAATCAGGGAAATGCTGCGAAGCTCCTCATCAGGCAGAGGGGAGAAGTCGGGCGTTGTATGCGGCAAAGCCGCAAAAAGACTCGACAAACACACCGGACGTGCCGAACATGCCTGTACGGTAAACACTTACAGCAGTTCAGGGTACCGGTGGAGCCGTGGTTCCGCCGACGCAAGTATGCGGTTCGCACGGCGTTGCGCCCCCGGCGGGCGCAAGGCGGCATCTTCTTGTGAATGCAGAGGTTGTTTGATTGTGACCTGCAATTCGCATCTGTACGACACTACATCCGGGGTGCCCATCGACGAGCACGCCTCCGTCTACACCGCAGAGCTGCGGTCGCTGACCCGGTCGGCTCTCGAGGAGCTCCTGGCGGCGCTCGAGTGCCGGGCCGGCTCGATCCTGCTGTACAACCCGCGCAACAATGCCCTGACCATCGCCGAGATCATAGGCGCAAACGGCGCCTGCCGCAGCGGCTACAGCCGCGACCTCCACGCCGGAGTGTCGGGCTGGGTGGCTGTGAACCGCCGGCCCATCCTGGTCGAAAACATCTCGACCGACAAGCGCTTCGCACCATTGCGCAACTCGCATCGAACCTACGAAACCGACTCCCTCATCAGCGCTCCGCTGATCGACAGCGGCAAGCTGATCGGCGTTGTCAACGTTACCGACAAGACCTCCGGCGAAACGTTTACGCCGTCGGACCTCGCCACGCTGGAGAAGCTCAGCGCCGGCATCACAAACTCGCTGCGCAGCGGCCTTTCCTTCCGCGAGCTTTCCGAACGCGGCCTCACGCTTTCCGCCAAGATCAAGCAGGCCGCCCGCCGCCTGGTGGAAACCGACCTCGAGCTCGCGCAGATACAGGGCTTCCACGATAACGTGCTGCGAAGCATCTCGCTGGGGCTGATGACATTCGACAACAGCCTCCGCCTGACCTTCTACAACACGACCGCCGAAGAAATATTCGGATTCACCCATGAAGACATCGGCCGGCACAGCCTGCTGAAGCTGCGGGTGCAAACCGCCGGCGACGAAAGCTGGCCCGATGTGGTCGAGAAATCGCTCGCACAGGGCGCCGCCGTCACGCTGCGGCAGGTCCCCTGCACGGCGTGCGAAAGCACGAAACTTCTGCTGGACATCACCTGCGCGCCGCTGGACCTGTCCACCGGAGGCCAGGGCGCAACGCTGGTTGTCGAAGACGTCGGCCGCGCGATGCAGGTCGAGCGCCGTTTCGCACAGGCCGAGCAGCTTGCAACTATCGGAAAACTCGCCGCCAGCGTCGCACACGAGTTGAACAACCCGCTCGACGGCGTCCTGCGCTTCACCAAACTCGCCATCAAGACCAGCAACGGCAACGAAAAACTGCAGGAATACCTAGGCGAGTGCCACAACGGCCTGCAAAGGATGTCCAAAATCGTTCGATCCCTGCTGGACTACTCCCGCACCATCGGCAAGGGCCTTGAAGAACTCGACCCCAACGAGCTGATCAAGGTTGCCGTGCGCAATCTGCGCCCCTTGCAGCTCAAGAACAACGTTACGGTCAAAACCATCTTCAGCGACGACATTCCCCGGGCGCAATTCGCAAACTTCTCGGAAGTCTTCTCCAACATAATGCGAAACGCCTACGAGGCGATGCCGTCGGGCGGCGAGCTTTCGATCGAAACGCGAATGGACGGCGCCACGCTGCTGGTGCGTTTCACCGACACCGGCACCGGCATCTCGCCCGAGATTCGCGACAAGATATTCGAACCGTTCTTCACAACCAAGGACCATGCCGAATGCACCGGCCTGGGTCTGACCATCTGCAGCGACATAGCTGCAAAACACGGCGGCTCCATCACCGTGGAAAGCTCGCCCCCGCAAGGAACAACGTTCGAAGTGCGCGTGCCGCTGTAGAATCATGCGCACGGCTTAATCCGGCCCTCGAGGCCGAAGGAGACGTAACCAACAATGGCCGACGGACGTATCCTCGTAGTTGACGACGATCCCATCGTATGCGGTTCGCTTACGGAATTGCTTCGATTCGAAGGTTTCGAGGTCGACACGGCATCCGATGGTGAAAGCGCGCTCGAACTTGTCGAGAAAACGCAATACAACCTCATCCTCGCCGACGTAAGCATGCCCGGCATCACCGGCTTCGACGTGCTGCGCAGGGTCAAGGAGGATCACCCGCAGATCGAGGTGATCCTCACAACAGCCTACGGCACGGTTGAAAACGCGGTGGAAGCAATCAAACTCGGCGCACACAACTACCTGACGAAGCCGATCGTTGACGAAGAAATCAAGATGATGGTCGACCGCTGCCTCAGGATGCAGGCGATGCGCACCGAAAACGAAAACCTGCGACAGGAGTTGGAGAACCGCCTCGGCTTCCACAACCTGGTCGGCCAAGACTACAAGATGCAGCGCATCTACGAACTGATCGAAGCCGTAGCCGACACCAAGAGCACCGTGCTGCTCACCGGCGAGAGCGGAACCGGCAAGACCATGATCGCCCGCGCCATCCATCACAACTCCGCCCGCCGCGAAAGCCCGTTCATCGAGGTCAACTGCGGCTCGCTGCCCGACACGCTCCTCGCCAGCGAGCTTTTCGGGCACGTCAGGGGCAGCTTCACCGGCGCCACCAACGACAAGGCCGGGAAATTCGAAGCGGCAGGCGGCGGCACCATATTCCTCGACGAAATCTCGACGGCCTCCGCGCAGTTGCAGGTCAAGCTGCTGCGCGTGCTGCAGGAGCGATGCTTCGAACGCGTCGGCGGGAACGAAACCAAACACGTCGACGTCCGCGTCATCATCGCCACAAACACCGACCTAGCCCAGATGGTCCGCGAAGGCACATTCCGCGAAGACCTGTACTACCGCATAAACGTTGTCAGCATCGACATGCCGCCGCTGCGCGGCCGCCCGGGCGACATTCCTCTGCTGGCCGAGCATTTCCTGCGAATCTGCAGCGAGCGCCTGGGCAAGAGAATCGGCGACTTCAACCGCGCCGCCATGAAGCTCATGCTGCACTACGGCTGGCCCGGCAACGTCCGCGAACTCGAGAATGTGGTCGAGCGCGCAGTAGTGCTCTGCCAGGGCGACCGCATCTCGCCGCGCGACCTGCCGCCGGTGCTGCTGAACGGCCGAACCGGCGAATACTCCGACCAGCCGATAGTGCCGCTGCGACTGGCGCTCGAAAAACCCGAGAAACAGATCATCGAGGCAACGCTCCAGCTCAACAACTGGAACCGCCAGCGCACCGCCGCGATGCTCGGCATCAACCGCACCACGCTCTTCAACAAAATGCGCAAGCACTCGCTGCTGCGCGAGGAGATGGAGAAGAACTGACGCGGCCCGGCCGTATCCTCAGTTTTCCGTCTGAAATCGCCCGCATCCTCACGGCCGATGGCATTGGCTCGGGCCTGCTCCGTTGCCCTTTGCTGAGAAGCCACAAGGTAGGCGCGGGTTTCAAACCCGCTCTATGTTCAAAACAACGACCAGATGGGGGGCAGGTTTGAAACCTGCCCCTGCGGGAACAGGCCGCCGTGCCCGCACATTCTGGGATGGCGGGCGTCCCGCCCAATGGCGTGAGGTTAGGCCTACTTGTGTTCGGAACAGACGGTGGATAAAGAGAAAAGAGGGCGGGCACAGAGACCCGCCCCTACATGAGCTGACATTATTCTTCGTGAAACTCCGGCTGGCTTGCTGTCAGAAGATAGAGGTAATTCCCGAATGGCGTGAAATTAAGGTATCACAAGCATGAACAACGCCCTTGAACTGCCGTTGGTCAATTGATTGCCCGCATGAACCGACGCTGCCTCCTGACGGCCACCGAGCCATATCGCCAGAAAATGACATCGGCTGGTGTAGGGGCGGGTCTCCGTGCCCGCCCTTCTTCTGGCGACCTTTTTCCGCATACAAAATGCTTAACCTCACGCCATTGGGCGTCCCGCCCGCACCCTTCAAATTTCCCCTCCTTGCAAGCCCGAAGGGCGGCAGACTTCAGCCCCGGGCGTGAGCCTGGGGAACCATGGCATCCATCCCATACGAGCCTCCGCAGGAAGGCGGCAGAAAATTTCGCCCGCACACCCGTTGCCTGCGGATCCGCCACCTTCAATATCCCCCGCCGCCCCCCCGGCGGCATCAGATATCACTTTTACATTGAATCCCCCCACCGCGGCGATATAATCAGATGGTGGCGCTGCGAATGGATTGGGAGGTCAGTACTGCTGATATGGCCGGCTTGAGGAAACGCGCATTCTGGGCGATTGTGGCGGCGGCGTGTGCTGCTTCGCTCATCGTTGCAAGGTGCCTCGAGCCCGATCGGCGGGGCCTCGGCACCCATGCGCAACTGACAAGCTGCCCGTGCATCTTCAGGGTGTTCACCGGCATTCCGTGCCCCACCTGCGGCATGACCACCAGCTTCGCACATATGACGCGGCTGGAAGTGAAGGATGCGTTCGTGGTGCAGCCGTTCGGCGCGTTGCTGTGCCTTTGCGCGGCAGTGCTGGCTCCGGTTGGAGCGGTGCTGGCGCTCAGCGGGGCAGGCCCGCGGCCGAGGGTGCCGTCGGAATGGATTCTCGGCCCCGTGCTTGTGCTGCTGATCGCTGGATGGATATACAAGGTTCTTACAACTCGAGGCAGTTGGTGAGGTGAATCATGCGGAAAAGTTGCGTGCTACTGTGTGCGGCGGCCGTCGCCGCGGTCGTCTTGAGCGGTTGCAGCTCGTTTCATATTCTGCGCGGCGAGCGCAAGGTCAAGGCGCAGTATTACCCCGAGGGCAAGGATATCCTGGTCATCCCGTTTCGCGATCTCGTGTTCGATCATTTCGAGAAGCTCGACAACACTGTGACTATCGGATCGCCCGAGGGCGCGTTGCTTGCCGAGCTGGCTGGGGCGTATATCGCGAATCACAAGATAACGCCGGTGCGCTACGGGCGGATGGTGTCGCCAATGGTGGCAACACTGTATCTGCAGCACAAGGATAACCCGGAAGAAGCGTGGCGATATATTTCCAATGCGCTCGAGGCCGACCTGATCCTTATCGGCGAGATTACGAAACTGGAAACGGGCGACCCGAGTCAGGTTGGTATGGCAACGGGCGTGCTCGAGTACAGCGCCTGCCTGATGGACATGACCGGGGAAGGCCCCGGCGGCATCGTGTGGTGGGTCGACCGCAAGCAGCTTACGTACCCCGAGGGACGCGCCTGGGACCATGGCGCAAGCCCGATGGACCTTCCGCCGGAGCGCCTGAAGCGCTTCCTGCTGCTGCGGGCCAGCGAGGAGATCGGCAAGGCTTTCCACGACCATATAGAACCGATCGTGAAGGTCGGTACAACCGAGTAAGGTGGCTGCTATGAGTAGAACATCAACGTGCCGCATACTGTTGTGCGTGCTGGCGGGGGCAGGCCTGATGGCTGCCGCCGGTTGCAGCAGCAGGCCGGCCGACGACCTGAAGGCCGTGCCGGCGGAGTATGATCCGGCCGGCGCAAAGATGCTGATAGTTCCGTTCCGCGACAAGGCCCTCGACTACTTCGAGTGCCCGGATGGCAAGGTGCTTTCCGAGTTTGCGGGCTACTACATCCGCGCACAGAATGTTACGCCGGTTCTATACCATCGTTTTTTTCCGCCGGGCGTGTTGAGTATGTGGGAGGAGCATCAGAAGGATCCGCAGGCGGCGTGGCGTGAGATCGCCTCGGCGATAGGATACGACCTGGTGCTGGTGGGCCAGATAGACGACATCACGTTTCCACGTAAAGACAAGGGCGAGCTGGTTTTCAGCGCGCGGCTGTACGACATGAGGCAAGGGGGGAAGGTGGTATGGTCGCGCGACCGCCAAGGCGTGACATACCCGGAGGGATGGGAGTTTGACGACGATGCGGGCGCTTTCCCGCACTCGAAGATAACGCTCACCAACGGGCTGCTGAACAAGGCCGGCGAGCGGATCGGGATGGCTTTCCACGAGCATATGGAATTCGAGCGCGCGGAGACCGCCCGCTGAGAAGACTGCGTCTGCGCCGGCAGACGACAAGGCAAGGAGAACGAAGCATGGAGAATCTCGAGGTCGAGCTGCGGCGTGTGTCGGAAGCGTGGCGCCTGGCTGTCGACAGGCACGTGCTGGGCCTTCAGGCGCTGGCAAACGCTGCCGCGGCGCTGATCGCCTCCGTGTGCGCGATCATCGCCATGCTGCTGTTGCAGCGGAACGGCCTGGCGTCGGTGTTTGGCCTGTTAGTGGGTGCGGCGGGTTTTGGTGCGGCCGGGCTTGTGCTGGCCTCGGGCGTTGCCGCTGTGCATAGGCAGGTTTATTTCGGCGCTGCGTCGGCATACGGGCCGTGGCGGCGGGCGTGGCGCTTCCTGCAGCATAATTGCAGTGCGATCGCCGGTGGTTACGGCGTGTGCTACGGAGTTTTCCTTCTGCTGGTTTGCGTGCTGCTGATTCTGACGGGCGTGGCGAGGCTGGGCGAGCCGGCGCAGCTTCTGTTCGCCGTGCTGCTGATTCCGCTGGTGGCGATTGCGGCGGCTGCGGTGATGGCGATGGTCTATGGCGTTTTTGTGGCGACCGCCGAGGCGGCGCTGAACGAGCGTTCGCTGGGGCGGCTGCTGAGCGCGATGCTGGAGCATTCGCCGTGCCGGTGTTGCTCGCTGCTTCGCAGCATGACGGGCGCGTTTGCGGCGGCTGTATTGGCGGCGTTGCCGCCTGTGGCGTTGCTGCTGATGTCGATCGTGTTGATCCTCGTGCTGGCTGGTGTTGTGGTTGGAATAGTATTCACAGGCGGCGCGATATTAGTCATGTGCATTTTCGCGTTTGTTCTGCTTGCCGTTGCGCTGGCGCCGGCAACTGCATTGTTCGCCGTGCTGATCGGCGCCGCCTGGCGCGATCTGTGCGAGCCTGACGAGCCGGGCGAAGCCGCTTCGCCTGAAGCCTGAACCACAGATGTACAGGGGAACACATCAGTGATTACCGAAGAAGCGATCATTGGGAAAACCGCCCGAGTGGGCGTCATAGGAATGGGCTACGTGGGCCTGCCGCTGGTGCAGGTTTTCTGCGACAAGGGGTTCAACGTGGTCGGTTTCGATATCGACAAGTCGAAGGTCGAACGGCTGTCGAACGGCATCAGCTATATCAAGCACATCCCGTCGGACGCGATCGCGGGGCTGGTGGCCTCCGGCAGGTTCCAGGCCACCACGGAATATGCGCGGCTGCGCGAGATGGACGCGATCATAATCTGCGTGCCCACTCCGCTGACAAAAACCCGCGATCCCGATCTGTCGTTTGTAGAAGCCACCGCCCGCGCGATTGCGGCCAACCTGCGCAAGGGCCAACTGGTGCTGCTCGAGAGCACCACCTACCCGGGCACGACCGACGAGGTGCTGCTGCCGATCCTCGAGACGAGCGGCCTGAAATGCGGCGAAGACTTCTACCTTGGATATTCGCCGGAGCGCGAGGACCCGGGCAATCCGAAATTCTCCGCGCGCAACATTCCCAAGGTCGTCGGCGGCATAGACGAGACGAGCGGCCGGCTGGCGGCGGCGTTGTATGGGCAGGTGGTGGCGTCGGTTGTGCCCGTCGGCTCCACGCGCGAAGCCGAGGCGGTCAAGATGTTCGAAAACATCTACCGCAGCGTGAATATCGCACTGGTCAACGAGCTTAAGGGCGTTTTCGAGAAGATGCAGATCGACGTGTGGCAGGTGCTGAAGGCCGCATACACCAAGCCGTTCGGCTGGCATCCGTTCTGGCCGGGGCCGGGGCTGGGCGGGCATTGCATTCCGATCGACCCGTTTTACCTGTCGTGGAAGGCGAAGCAGTATGAAACGCCCACGCGGTTCATCGAGCTTGCCGGCGAGATCAACAGCGCAATGCCCGAGCGCGTGGTCGATAAGGTCATGCGTGCGCTCAACAGCCGCGGCAAGGCGCTCAACGGCTCGAGGGTGCTCGTGCTGGGCGCGGCGTATAAGCCGGATGTCGACGACATCCGCGAATCGCCCTCGATCCGCATACTCGAGCTGCTCGAGCGCGAGGGCGCCGTCATCAGCTACAACGATCCGCACATCCCGGCGTTCCCCGAGCTGCGCGAATCGCACCTGCGGCTGAAGTCGGTCGAGCTGACCGAACAGACGCTTGCCGGCCAGGATTGCGCGGTCATCATCACCAATCATGCGGCTTACGACTACGAATGGATCGTGCAGAATTCCCGGATGGTCGTAGACACCCGCAACGCCACCGCCGCAGTAACGCACGGCCGCGAGAAGATAGTGAAGGCGTGAGCCTCGAGGGGGAAGGCGTTGGCCGAGCTGAAACGATTTTCGCGCAACTCCTTCTTCCTGGCCGTATCTTACCTGCTGAGGATCGGCGCAGGCATTCTGGTCACGATCCTGGTGGCGAAGCACGTGTCGCAGGATGATTTCGGGCGGCTCGCGTTCGCACTCACTATTTCGACATTTTTCGGAGTCGCGGCCGATTTCGGGCTACCGCCGCTGACGGTCCGCGATATCGCCCGCAACCCATCCGTCGCTTCAGTTTATTACCGCAGCATATTCACGCTCAAGGCGGTGCTGTCGCTCGCCGGTTTCGCCGGCTTGGTGCTGTTCGTGCAGGCGATGCGGTATCCGCCCGAGGTTTGCCGGGTGGTGTATCCGATTGCGGCGTTCACGTTTGTGGCGTCGTTGGGCACGTACCATTATTTCGTTTTTCGCGGGCTGGAGCAGATGCAGTACGAAACGCTCGCGGCCGTCATTCACAACGCGGCGCTGGTCGTGTGCGTGGGCGGGGCGGTGGTGCTGTTCCGCGCAGACGGCAACGTGCCGGTGGGGCGCGTTACGATGGGTTACCTTGTGGCGGGGCTGGCTTCCACGGGGCTGATCATCGCGCTGCTTGGTGG
>Ga0210003_1004416_pt1 | contig 11135 bp, 3 predicted proteins | sample LantaG_FD_182804 | JGI IMG/M metagenome (GOLD analysis project Ga0210003, IMG submission 182804) | Deep subsurface microbial communities from Baltic Sea to uncover new lineages of life (NeLLi) - Landsort_02402 metaG (SPAdes) (version 2) | ecosystem: Environmental > Aquatic > Marine > Oceanic >...
TATCGATGGATGGCGCTTCCATCGCGCTCACTTTTTTCTTCTTCAAAATTGGGAAGACGAATCGTCTCGCGCGCTCTCTCTCGCGCGCCTCTCCTTCTCCCACCGAATGAACTCCTGGTTCGAGCGCGCCAGGGCCGAGGCCACGGCCGCGGCCGAGCTGGCGTCGGCGCGCGCCAGGCAGCTCAGCGACGCCGCGAGGGCCGGGGCCGAGTCTGCCGCGGCGGCGGCGGCGAAGCGCATCGGCGAGGCCTCGACCGAGGCGCGGACGACGCTCGCGGCGCTCGAGGAAAAGGCCGCGGGGGCCCGGGCCCGCGGGCTCGAGAGGCTCGTCGAGAAGCTGGGCGAGACCTCCTCGCAGCTTCTGTCGTCGCGTCCGGCAGGGGCGGGCGAGCTCGGCGGCGGCGGCGGCGGCGGCGCCGGGGCGGCTGCGGCGGCAGCGCTGGGCTCGGCGAGGGCTGCGGCCTCGGCCGTCGCCGGCGCGGCCGCGGGCGCGCTCGCGGGAGGCCTCGGCGCGCCGCTGCCCGCCGAGGCCGCGGCGCCCTCGGCGGCCGACAGGGCCGCCGTCGGCCTCGACACCGCGTTCGTGGCGTGGGTGGGGACGCTGACGTACGCGGATTTCTGCGCCGAGGCGGAGGCGATTGCCGCCTCTCTCAGGGAAAGGCAAGGGGAAGGGGAAGCGGCGGCGGGGACGGGAGGAGAAGAAACGGCGGCGGCGACGGGAGAGGAGGGGGCCGAGGAAGAAGAAGCGAAAGAAGAGGACAAGAAGAAGAAAAAACCTCCGCCGCCTCCCGTCTCCGCCTCCCTGCCCCCCTTGAGCCCCTGGCAGGAGCGCCACGCCCTCTGCGCCCTGCAGACCGTCCCCGAGCTCGACGAGCTGAGGTACGTTTTATGTCCAAAGAGGATGCGCGACCGGCTGTTCTGGGCCTGTTACTTCCGGCTCGCCCGGGCGCAGGGGAGGCTGCCCGAGGCCGCGTTCGAGGAGAACGCCCCTGCGCCGGCGCTGTCGCCGCAGGGGCTCGTGGCGGAGCTGGCGCTGGCGACCGGAGGTGGCAGTGGAAGCTCGGCGGAGGCGGGCGCCGCGGCGGCGGCGGTCGTGGACGGAGCTCGGAAGCTCGGCTCGCGGCTGTCGGCGGCGGCGGTCGGCGCCGCCGCCGGCTGGAAGAGGTCCACCGGGGCTGCTGCTGCTGCTGCCGCTCCCGCTGCTGCTGCTGCATCTGCTTCCGAGGCGGGGGCTGCGGCGGCGGAAGGCGAGAAAGGCGGAAAAGAAAAGGAAAAAGAGGGAGGAGACGACGACGACTTTGACGAGTACCTTCGCGAGCTCGCCGCCTCGGACGACGGAGGAGGAGGAGCAGGAGCGACGACGGCGAAAGATGCCTCCGCTTCCGCCACCGCCGCCAAAGACGACGATGACGACGGGCTTGACCTCGAGGACTACATGCGGGACCTGGAGCTCGAGGGAGAGGGCGAGGCGGGAGGGGAGGAAGAGAAAGGAGAAGAAGAACAAGGAGGAGAGAAGGAGGTCGAAGAAAAGGTCAAGGAGGAGGAGAAGAAGGAGGGAGAGCCTGCTGTTGCTGCGAATTAGGATCCGCTTCTCTCTCTCTCCCCCCTCTCCCTCCCAACAGCGCTGAGAGGTGGGTTGATTTCAGAAATCGGGGGGACAAACACAACACGAGTAAACTAGAAACACAAACGAGAAAATTCTGGAAAAAAAAAAGTTGAGTTTTTTTCTTTTTCTTTCTTTTTTGTTCAAAACTCTTCGTCGATCGATCGATTGGAAGCAAAACTTTTCTCTCTCGCGCAGCTGGTGGGCTTGGGTGAAGGAGCTGGCTTTGGCGCTCCAAAGGCAGCTCTCCTGGAGACCTTCCCCTCTCCCCTTGAGATTGAATCAGGCGCGACAGAGCAGCGGAGAGAGAGAACGCGACGATGGCGTCATCATCATCACCGCCATCGACCTCTTCTCCTCCTCGGCCTTCCTCTTCAACTCCTTCTTCCTCGCTCGCCAGGCTCCACGCCCTCCTGACGTCGCGCTACGGCCCGCTGGTCTCGGTCCATTCCTCCCGCGGGGTGCGCGAGTCGCTCGCGAGCTCCAGCGGGCTCAGCCCGGCGCAGCTGCTGGCCCCGGCGGGGGAGCGCGTGCAGCTCAACGGTACGTTGATTGATTTGATTTTTTCTTTTCAATGCCTCTCTCGATCCCCATGACCTCGACCTCGACCTCTCTCTCTCTCACGACGGAAAAAAACTCGAAAAAAATATCAAAACAGTCCCCGTCCGCACCTCCGGCGACTCGTCCTACCGCCTCCGCGACCTCTGCCTGCGCTTCGTCGACGCCGACGCGCTGGTGGAAGCGGACAGCTGCGAGAACGAGGACGAAGGGGAGGCCGCGTCTGCCTCCTTCGTCCTCTCGCTCGTCGCGGCGGCGGCGGCAGACGCGGGGTTGCTCGGCAGCAGAGGAGGAGGGAGCGGAAATGGAAGCAGCGGCAACGGAGGCGCCGCCGCCGCGAGAGAGCCCGACCCCGTCTCCGCGGCCGACGCCGGCTCGCCGCTCGACGCCCTGCCGTGGTTCGACGCGTGGGCGTCGGGGGTGCTCGGGGCCGCCTGCTGGAGGCGCGGGGGCGGGGGAGCGAGGCGGCGTCGGCGGCGGCAGCAACAGCAGCAGCGGCAAGCGACGACCAAGGCGGGCTCTTCCGCCACCGCCGCCGTCGGCAGCGCCGTCAGCGCGCTGGACGAGCCCGTCGCGGCCCTCTGCGTCGCTTTGGCGGGCGACCCGGACGCCGCGGCGACGCTCGCGGCGCTCGGCAGGGAGGCCGCCGCGGCGCTGAGCAGCAACAGCGGCGGCAGCGGCAGCTTTGTCCAGCAACAGCAGCAGCCCCCGCCGCTGCTCGTCTCCTACCTCCTGCTCCTCGACGCCTCCCGCCTCCCTCCCGCCGACCCCGACGTCGTCTCAGAGAACCTGCAGGCCGCGAGGTCGCTGCTGGGGGGCTCGGGCGCCGTGCAGCTCGTGACGATCAACTCGAGAGGAGCAGCAGCAGGAGGAAACCCCTCAAACGCCGCCGCCGACGGACGAGGAGTTTCGACGGCGGCAGACGACGAGCGGTGGCTCTCTGCGTGGCGCGCCTCCTCGGAGCGCCGCTGGCCCGAGCGCTCCGGAAGAGCGCCGCCCGTGCCTGCTTCTGCAGCTTCTTCTTCTCTTTCTCCATCTCCTTTGACGGCCGCGGACGGCAGGGCCCTGGCGGAGTTTCTCATGACTTGGACCTCCCGTGCGCTCGTGCCGGCGGTCGAGGCCGCGCTCCGGGCCGCGGCGGCCGAGGCGGCGGCACGGCGAAAGGGGCTGGGCGCGAAAGTGCGGTCGTTCTTCCTCTCCGCAGCCGGGGGCGGGGGCGGGAGCAAGGGCAGGGTCGGGGGCAACAGCTCTTCTGCTGCTGCTTCCGGCGCGAGCTCTCTGCTGGCAGGGTTGGGGAGAGGGAGCGGCGGCGGTAGCGGCCTTTTCGGCAGCGGAGGAGGAGGAGGAGGAGGAGGAGGAGGGGCGAGCGGAGCGACGGCGACCACCGAGGCCGCCAGCGAAGCCGGGAGCGACCCCTCCTCTTCGACGACGGAGGACGACGGCGCCGCTGCCTTCCGCGCCACCACCTTAGCCTTACTGCTCCGCGACTTCGAGACCGCGGCGGCCACCGCCAGGCTCGCCGCGGCCGACGCGCGGGCCTCCAAGGACGCTGCCGCGGCCGACGACGCCGCCGAGGCGCGAGGGCTGGCGCTGGTGATGAGCGTCACCGCCGCCGCAGCCGCCGCAGCCGCAAACGCGAACGCAGATTCAAACGCTGCTTCTTCGGCCTCGCTCGATGCGGCGCTGGGGTCGCTGCGGGACGCGGCCTCGGGGAGGAGCGGCAGGGCCGCCGCTGCAGCCGCTGCAGCTGCGGCAACAGCGGCATCGGCATCAGCGGCGGCAGGAGCAGGCGCTCCCTCTCCTCTTTCCTCCTCCTCCTCCTTCCACGACGAGGGGGACAACGCCCTGCTCGCCCTCCGCGCCGCCCTGCTGCTCGCCGCGGCGGCGTCCGCCTGCGGGAGGTGGAGGGAGGCGCACTCGGCGCTGCTGGGGGCGCACGGAGCCGCGGCCGCGGTCTCCTCCGTCGTGCCGAGCTCCTCTTCTTCATCTTCGTCGCCGTCTTCGTCGTCGCCGCCGTCGTCGCCGTCGCCGTCGTTGCCGCCCCTCGCGGCGGCGGGAGGCGGAGCGCTCTGCGCCGGCCTGCTCCTGGAGCAGGGCTCGCTCTGCCTGCTCCGCCTGGCCCCCCTGCCGGCAAGGAGGAAGGCAGCGTTCCACGCCGTGCTCGCCGGGCTGCGGTACGCCGCGGCGGCGGCGAACGCGGGATCGCTGGTCGGCGGTCTGAGTCTTTCGACCTCGACCTCCTCGGCCTCCGCCTCCGCCGCCTCTTCTTCTCGACCTCCTCCGCTCACCGCCGCCGCCGTCGCTGCGCTGGCCTCGGCGCTGGGAGCCCGCGCCTACAGGCAGGCCGCGCCGGCCTACGGTCGCTCGAGGTGGAGCAGGGCCGCGGAACACGTGCACGACGTCTTGGGGCGGGCCGCGGCGGCGGAAGCGGCTTCGGGCTCTTCTTCGTCGTCGACCTCTCCTTCTTCCGCCGCGGTGGTGGAGGCCTCGGCCGTCGCCGCCGCCGCCTCCGCCGCCGCCCACTTCGCCGCCGTCCTCCCGGCAGCGGGCTCCCCGGCGGCTTGGCAGGAGCACTACCTGCGGCAGTACTGCGACGCGGCGGCCCGGGTGGTGTCCCTCTCAAGTTTCTCCTCTTCTTCGTCGTCGACGACTTCGACTTCGGCGGCGAAGGCGAAGGGGAAAGGCGCCGTCGCGCCTCCGCCGGCGCCGGTCCCCGCCGTAGAGAGGATCTCGGTCGAATCCGATTCTTCTTCTCCTTCTCCCTCTACCTCTACCTCCCTTACCGACGCCCTCGTCACCTGGTGCGGCGGCGGGTCGCGGGAGGCGCCCCGCGGGGTCTGGAGCGGGCTCGACTCGGCGCTGACGAGCAGGGGAGGAGGCGGAGGAAACGGAACAGCGGCAGCGCTTCCTCCTCCTCCCTCTTCTTCCTCTTCCTCTTCCTCCTCGCCCCCGCGCTTCTCCGCCGTCGTCGGGGAGCCCGTCTCCGTCGCCGTCACCTTCTTCAACCCGATGTCGATCCCTCTCAGGCTCGAAGGGGTGCGGCTGGTGGCCGTCGCGGCGGCGGCGGCGGCGGACAAGAAAGGAGGAGGAGGAGCTTCGACGACGACGGCGACGACGACGACGACGCCCTGCTGCTGCTCGACCCCCTCGGTCTCCGTCACGCTCGGGCCCCGTGCCTCCACCCCCGTGGTCCTGACCGCCACGCCCTCGTCCCCGGGAGCCTTCGTCGTCACCCGCGTGGCCTGGAGGCTGTTGCCCGAGGGGATCCCGGGGGAGGCGAGCGTGCCGGTGCTGCCACCGCCGCCTCCTTCAAAGAAAGGCGGCGGCGGAAACAACGGCGGCGCCGGAGTGAGAGCGTCAGCCTCGTCTTCCTCGCTGCTGCTCTCCTCCGGCGGCAGCGGCAGCAGCTCGGGTTCGGGCTTGGGCTCCCACGCCCTCCTGGGCGCCTCCTTCGAGGCCAGGCCGCGCGCCCCTCGCCTCGAGGCCTCGATCTCCTGGCTTGACTCTTCTCTTTCGATGGCGGCGGGAGAGATCGTTCGCGCGACGCTCCGGGTGAGGAACACGGGCCCCCTGAGGGCGGATCGCATCGCCGTCTCCCTCCGCGGGAGGCAGGGCACGCTCGTCTGCCTGGATGACGACGACGAATCTTCGTCCGCTTCTTCTGTTCGCCTCGTGGAGAGACCCGCTGCCCCGGCTCCTCTCGCCGCAGCAGCGCCGCTCCCCGGAGGAGGAGGAGGAGGAGGACGAGGCAAGGCCCCACCGGCGCCGCCGCCTTCGGTCGTCGGGGTGTCGACCCTCGTCTTCGACGCCTCCGGGCGCGGGCTCGAGCCGGGCGAGACAGCCTCCTTCGGCCTCTGGGTCCAGGCCCCGCCCGCTTCTTCATCCTTTTCCGATGCCCGCGCCGACGTCATCGCGACGGTGCGCTACTGCGGCGAGAGCGAGAGCGAAAGCGGAGAGAGGGCCTGCTTCTCGCGGTCAGCGAGGGCGCGCTGCGTCTCTCCCGGGCCGCTCGCTCGCGGGCCCTCGGTCTCCTCTTCCTCTTCCTCTTCCTCTTCCTCCCCCGTTGCCCTTCCTTCCGCCGCGGACGCCGGGAGGTGGCTGGTGCGAGTGGACCTTCTGAGCTCTTCTGCTTCGTCGTCGTCGTCAGCAGAGAGGGCGAGCGTGCGGCTTGTCGTCGGACGGAGCGAGGGAGAGAGGGAGAGACCTCCTCTCTCGCTCTCGGCGGCCGGAGGCGGCGGCGGCGACGCGCAAGTCTTTGTCGGCGGAAGCGGAAAAGACTCCTCTCCTTCTTCTTCTTCGTCCACGCTCTTCTTCTTCGCCTCCGAGAGAGGAGAGCCCAGAGAGCAGGAAAAGTCGCATAGCGCTGCAGCGAGGGCCGCGGCGCGGCTCCACTCGCTCGCCGTCGAGAGGGAAGAGGTCTCCCTTGCCGTGGCGGCGTTTGAAGCCGCAGCAGCCGCCGCTTCTTCTTCTTCGTCGTCGTCGTCGTCGTCATCGAAGGCTCCCCTAAAGCTTTCCCCGTCTCCGGCTTCCGGCTCCAGAAGAAGGAACACCGCCTTCCTGCTCTGGGAGACGCCCGACGGGTCCCGGAGGACGGGGGCCGTGCACCTCTTCGACGTCGGTCCCCCTCGCGTCGGGGGCCTCTCCCTCTCTGCCCGGGGGAGCGCAGCAGCAGCGGCGGCAAGCGCGGCGAAGAAGGAAAAGGAAAAGAGCGACGACGACGAGGGCTTCCTCTCCGTCGTCGAGCTCGAGGCCTCGGCCCCGGCCCCCCGCTCTCTCCTCCTCCTCCCCGCCCCTTCCCCGCCGCCCCGCCTCTCCGTCGACGTGTCTTCTTCGGTATCTGCGGCGGAGGAGAGCGTCGAGGAGGACCCAGAGAGGCCCCGCGGTTGGCGCGCGCCGACTTCAACGACTTTGACGACTCCGACGACGACGATGAGCGAGAGACTCGGCGCGCCGCCGGCCGCGAGCTCGCTCTTCGTCGGCTGCCTCTCCCCGACTTCGGCCTCCGGCAACAGGAGCAGCAGCGGCGTCTGTTCTGTGCCCTTGCAGGTCGCGCTGCTGGTCCCGGGCAGGCACGAGGTCGGCGAGGGGGCGCGAGCGAGCTGGGAAGCGGGAACGGAAGGAGGAGGAGAGCGAGGAGAGGCTCTGTTGCTGCCGCAGGCAAAGCTCATCGTCGAGGCTTGAGAAAAAAACAAAGAGAAAAAGAAAGAGAGAGAGACAGGGGTTCTTTTCTTTTCTTTTTCTTAGGGGCACTTCTAATACAGATATAGGGGGAATGATTGGATTGTAACGACGAGAAAGAAGGAAACGGGGAAAACTCAACAACAAGAAAGAGAGCGAGAGATGATGAGAGCGAAGAAAGAAGAAAGAGAAAAGAAGCGCCATCCCGTTTTCCCACGGCGCTCTTTCTTTCTTTCTTTCTTCTTCTCTCTTCCCGCGCTTCTCCCTCCCTCCCTCTCTCTCTCTACTTTCTACTTCTGTTATTCTTTCAATACACCGCGGAGACCTTGTGCGTCAGAGGGAGCGCCGACCTCAAAACCGCGGCGGCGGCCTGAGCCACGGCGGGCAGCGCCGCCGCCCCGCCGCCGGCCGACGCCAGCGGGCCCGTCGACGCGACGAAGCCGGTGCCCGTCACGCGCACGTGCCTCTCGTGCCCCCGGGCCCACTCGCAGATGCCCGTGCCGACGAGCGTGACCTTGGGCGTCGGGGGGAGGCGCTGCCAGGGGAGCTGTTTCGTTCCGTTCCCGTTGTTTTGTTGCTGAGCGGCGGCGGCGGCGGCAGCGGCGGCGGCGGCCGAAGCAGCCTCCGCCCGAAGCGCCGCAAGCTGTGCCTCCGGCGTCGCGCCGTGCTTGCCTCTCACCACAAGGCGAGAGGAGGAGCCCGCAGAGGACGACGACGACGACGAAGACGAAGACGAGCTCCCCTCGACGCGCGAAAGAATAAAGGGAAAGGAGCCGAAGGCGTCGATGACGGCGGGCTTGACGCCAAAGAGCGAGGCGAGGCGCGACGGCGAGAGCGCGTCCCCGGCCGCGGCCGCCGTCGCCTCCGAGGCCGCGCCGTTCACGGCGCCGTTGTCGCCGTTGCCGTTGTTGCCGCCAAAGGCGGCGGAGAGCCCGCCGCCGCCGCCGCCGCCGCCCTCCAGCTGCGCGTTGATCCGACGCTGCGCCTCCTCGATCTCTCCCGCGCGCTGCGCGACTTTTGCCAGCGCCCGCGTCGCGTCTCCCTGTTGCTGCTGCTGCTGAGAGCTTCTGCTGCTGCTGCTGCTGCCTGCGCGGTGGCGGCGAGGGTGAGCAGCAGCAGCTGCAGCGGTTGCAGCGGTAGCTTCGACGTCGCTGCCCCCTTCCTCGGCCAGGCTCGCGAGCGTCGAGGTGCTCGCGGCGGTCACTTCGTCCGCGAACGAGTCGCTGGCGCCGAGCAGGAAGCCCGAGTCGAGGGAGAGGATCCCGCCGCCTCCCAGCGAGGCGCCTCCGCCGCCGCTCTCGTCGCCGTCTGCTGCTCCGTCGGAGGAGAGGGAAGGGATCGAGTGGAGGAAGCGGGCGCGGGGAGCGGCAGTGGCGGTGGCTGCGGAGGAGCGGCGGCCGTTGCCGTTGCCCGCGACAGCCACTCCGGCGGCGGCGGCAGAGGGGAGCATTCCTCCGTTGATGTTGATGTTGTTGTTGTTCGCCCCCGTCGTCGTCGTCGCCGCTGCCGCCCTGCTCATCTGCATGAGCCCGTCGCCGCAGGCAGTGAGGTAGGCCAGGGCGTCCTCCCAGGAGGAAGCCGCGGCCCCGGCCGCTGCTGCCGCTGCTGCTGCGCCGGGGGCTGCCGCGGCGGCGGCCACCGCCGCCGTCGCCGCCTTTCCGCCGCCGCCTCCGTTTCCCTTTTCCCCTCCTGCTGCTGCTCCTTCTCCACCGGTAGCGTTCTCCGGCGCCGCCGCGGCCTGCTGCTGCATCGCCTCGGCCTGCTCGCGCTGCCACCTCCGCGCGAAGCGCCACCTCCAAGCGTGCGCCGCGGCCTCCGCCTCGGCGGCGGCCTCGGCGTCCTCGGGCGAGGGGGAAGGAGTGGCGGCGGCGGCGGCAGCGGCAGTGGCGGCGGCGGCGGCGGCACGCGAAGGCGAAGGAGAAGGAGAGGGAGAAGAAGCAGGAGAAGAGGAAGAGGGAGCGTTCGGAGGCGCGTCTTCCTCGGCTGCTGCTGCCCTTTTCGGCTCGGCAGAGGGGCCGCGGAAGGTCGTGACTCTCTCAGCCCAAGTGCCGACAACGGCTGCCACGCAGCCCGCGATGCCACCGCCGTTGCTGCCGCCGCCCTTGTTGTTTTTGCTTTCTCCTTCCTTTTCGGAAGAGAGGCGGCGGCCTCCGCCGGAGCGGCGCGAGGAGGAGATCTCCTTCGGCTCTCGCTGCTGCTCCTTCTGCTGCTGCTGCTGCTGCTGCGAAGACGAAGAGGAAGACGACGAGGCGGAGACGGACGCGGAGGAGGCGGAGGCAGCCGGGGGCGGCGGCGCCGCCGCAGGAGGCGTCGGAGGCGAAGGAGTTGCGGCGACGGCCAAAGAAGCGTTCTCTCTTTCCTGTTGCTGCTGCTGCGGGGGCACTGCTGCTGCTGCGCTCGCCGAGGAAGACGGATCCGCGGACGCGAACGGGCTCGAGGGTTTGAGCTGATGCTGCTGCTGCTGCTGCTGCTGCGAGCGAGCGAGAGAAGAAGAAGAAGAAGAAGAAGAAGAGACGGGGGAGGCAAGGGGAGCAGCGGCAGCGGCAGCGGCTTCGGGGGCGGCTTCCTCTTCCGTCTCGGCCTCGGCTTCCGCTTCGAGGTAGCGAATAACGCCGCTCGCGTCCCTGGAGAGCGAAGAGGACGACGACGCCTGCTGCTGCTGCGAGAAGTACTCCCTGCCGTCTCCGCCGCCGCCGTTGGCGCTGCTGCCCGCGAGCGGCGAGGCCCCACGAGGGGTCCCCGGGTCCCTGCGCCAGATCGGCAGCGACCTCCCCTGCTGTTGTTGGGTTTGCTGCAGCTGCTGCTGCTGTTGCAGGTAGAGCTGTTGGTGCTGCTCGAACGCGGAGGGCACGCGGACCGGTGGGGGTGGTGACCGCGGCGGCATCGTCGAAGAGGCGCCGGGGAGGGAGCCGAACCTGGGTTGAGAAGAGGAGAGGTCGAGGAAGAGGAAGTTGAGAAAAAAAGAGCCAAAAAAAGAAGGAAAAAATCGATTCACGTGTCCGCGCCTCAACTGCCCTCTTCCCGGAAACACCACTCCACGCTCCACTCACCAGAGGTCACTCATGAGGTCGAGAGCGTCCTCCTCGGGGGAACGGGGCTGCTGCTGCGGCACCGGAGCCGGGAGCGACGGCGGCGCAAAGATTGAATTCGAGGTGGCAGCAGCGGCGTCGGCGCCACCGACGCCGTCCCCGCCGCCGTCGCCGACGCCGCTCAGCCGCGAGGCCATCAGGCTGCCGCCACGCCCGGAGACTCCAATCCCGCCGCCCATCCAGAGGAAGGAAGCGCTGGTTCCTGCGCCCTCGGCGGGGGGCGACTCTAGCAGCGACGGGCGAGCGGCGAGGCCGCTGCCGAAATCCATTGTTCGATTTTGTTTTCTTTTCCTCCTCGATTTCGATTCCTGCCTTCTCTGTGAGCCTCAAACCGCAAGGCAGAAGCTTCCCCACCCTCTTTTCTTCTTAGAATCCACCTTGCCTCTCTCTAACCAGATAATCAAATGATTATTATTGATTTTCTCTTTCTTTTCTTCCTCTCTCTCCCTCGCTTCCTCTCTCTTCGTTCGATTGATCAAGAGTGCGCGCTTTGCGTTTCAGAATAGGTAGATTTACAAAAAGGAAAACTCAAGCTTCGGACGAAGAGGCCCCTGCCTTCCCTTTCGCTCTCCCAGTCTTTTGCCGAGAGAGGAACAACAACAGATGGGGGAGAGCATTCGCGCGCCCGAGGTCGACGACGATGTCGGGTTTTTCCTTCTCTCTCTCTCTCTCTCTCTCTCTCTCTCTCTCTCTCTCTCTCTCTCTCT
>Ga0210003_1004417_pt1 | contig 11135 bp, 10 predicted proteins | sample LantaG_FD_182804 | JGI IMG/M metagenome (GOLD analysis project Ga0210003, IMG submission 182804) | Deep subsurface microbial communities from Baltic Sea to uncover new lineages of life (NeLLi) - Landsort_02402 metaG (SPAdes) (version 2) | ecosystem: Environmental > Aquatic > Marine > Oceanic >...
GGGGGGGGGGGGGGGTAATCAAAACAAACAAAAAACGAGAAACAAAAGAACTCAAACAAAAAAACTGCAATCTCCAATCAAAGCATCACCCGCCGCTCACTCTTCGACCTGTCGAGCTGCCTCGTGTCGACCCCGGAGTCCCTCGCTAGCGCCACCCGCCCCGTCCTCGCCACCTCGAGCACCCCGAAAGGCTCCAGCAGCGCCAGCAGGGCGCGCATCTTGTCTTCTTTGCCCACCAGCTCGATCGTCAGGGTCTGCGCGGAGACGTCGCAGACAGATCCGCGGAAGATGGCCGCGAGATCGGTCAGTCGCCGGCGCGCCTCTGTCGGCGCGCGCACTTTCACCAGCATCAGCTCCCGAGACACGTAAGGGATCTCCGACAGGTCCTCGACCCTGCTCACGTACACGAGCTTCTCCAGCTGCTTGACGATCTTGGGGGTGCTGCCGTCGTTTGTGCCCGGAATAACCACAGTGATCCGGGACTGCGGGCACGACTGAACGAAGACGTCCTCCGCCGGTCCGACGGCCAGCGACTGCACGTTGACGCCGCGGCGGGCCAGGACTCCGGTCACCTGGTTGAGCACTCCGGGAACGTCGGCCACCAGGATGGAGAGCGTGGCCGCGTCGCAGTCAGGGTCGCCCAGCTCCGAGTAGCGCGGGGCGTCGAGCACGGCATCAGCCAGAGCTTCGTTCTCGAGATCTGAGCTGTTGTCGAGATCGGCATTATTGCCATTTCCACTTCCACTTTCTCCGCTCCCGTAGACCCCGTCGCCCTCCCTTTCCCCGCGGGATTTCGCGGCGGCGGCTGCAGCGGAGGCTGAGGGCGCCGGAGCGCCCGAGTCCCCCCACCCCCCCATCTCCAGCAGCGCCGGGCCGCGCTTCAAAGCCACCCTGCCCGTCCTCGCGATTTCTCGGACGATGCTCTTGCCGTTTCCATTCTTGCTGTTCATCCCGCCGCTCGTCGACTCCAGTGCCCTCTGTAAAGCAGCCGACTTGCCCGCGTCTCCGGTACAGCACAGCGTCACGCACTCGGGCCCGACATCAACGACGCGCGCGCGGAAGATGTCGGCGAGTTGCAGCACCTCTGCCCGCAGAGACCCGGCGCTCGAGGGCGCGGCCACCTTGAAGAGCACCAGCTCCCTCTCGACGCGCGGAGACCGAGAGATGTCTTCGACGTACCTCACCTTCACTAATTTCGCCGTCTGCTTGACGAGATTAGCGACGGTCGAGCGAGACCCGGCCACCACGATCGTGAAAAGGGCCTTGTCGATGTTGAGGCCCACCGCCAAAGACTCGATGTTTGCTCCGCGCCGGGCAAAGACGCCCGCCACGCGGTTGATGATCCCTGCCTCGTCGGCGACGAAGGCCGAGAGGACGGCCTTGGTGATTCCCGACTCCAAGGGCTCGGCGGCGTAGACGCCGCCGTTGGAGGGGGCCGCTTCGGAGGAGGCGGCGAGGGAGGAGGAGGAGGAGTCTGTTGCAGCGACGGCGGCAAAGGAGCGGGAAGCGCGGGCGCTGTTGTTGTTCCTGCTGCTGCTGCTCCTTCTGGGCGCGACGGGCGACGAAGAAGACGGCGCCGAGGCCGAGCAGCAGGGGTTGCTCGAGAGGGACCGGCGAGCTGTGCGGTTTGAAGAGAGAAAAGGTCGAGGTCGAGGTCGAGAGAAAAAGGTGAGTGAGAGAGAGAAGAAAAAAAAAGCCGCCGCCGCCCGCTTCGAGCGATGCTGATTGCGTCCGAAGAGGCATTAAAAAACGATTTTGCTACTGTTTCTGCTACTTCAGACGTCGACTATGATGTCTTCCCGTCCGTACCGTGAGCAGAGGCCGAGCACCAGCCGGCCGAGTGGGCGAGGGCGGCCTGCATGGCGAATGGGTCTTTTTCTGATGCAAAAGGCGAGAGCAGCGACGGCTGTTTCAAAGCGCGCTCTGATTGCGCGGTGAGGGAGCTGCTGGTGCTGCTGAGCTTGCTCGATGCGTAGATGAGGTTCTTGAGGTCTCGTAGGATGGGAGAGAAGAAGAAGAAATCAAAGGTAGCCTCCCCGGTGGCCTTGAAGAGAGAGAAGAAGCGAATTGTGTCATCGATGTCGTCGTCGTCGACGCCCTTTGTCGCCCCACTTTTTTCGATCGAGATCGATTCCTCTTCCTAGCCTTTTTTTCGCTTCGTGGTCTGCACTTGTTCTCCTCCCGCTTTCACGTGCCATCGATTCCGATCCCTCTGTGAACACCTCTCTCTCGCTCTCTCGAGCTCACGTCCACAAAAAAGGAGGGAGAAAAAAGACCCAACGACTAGCAAAAAAAACGAGTTTTCGTTTTCGTCTCGATGCCTCCTTCGCGAGCTCCGTCGACCTCGACCCCTTTGACCTCAAGCTCTTCTGCTTCCCTGCTGGCCCCGGGCGTCGCGGCCAAACTCGCGCTCGCCTCCGCGGCGCTGGTCGCGCTCCCGGCACTGGCCTGGACTGCCGCTCGCGCCGGGAAGCTCGATGGTAAAAGGATCAATTGTTGGAGTGTTCAGAGCTCGAAAGCAAACAACGCTTCCTCTCTTCTCACCTCACCCTCTCTTTCTCAAAAAAAAAAATCGAAAAAAAAACTTTGCAGCCCTCGTCGCCCCGCTACTCGGCAACGGCATCCAGCTGGACGACTCCAGGCGCCTCGTGCTCGCCGGCGGGTGCGCGGTGGTCGCGGTCAACCTCGTGATGCTTCTCTACGTCTTGTCTGCGTTTGCCGAGGGGGAGAGCGGAAGCGGAAGCGGAGGAGGTGGAAGCGGAAGTGGAGAGGAGAAGAAAAAGAGCAAGTGAAAAACTCTTTTCCCGTTTCTCTCTCTTCCGCGTCGCTGCTTCTTTCCTCTTTTTTTGTTTTGGTAGCGAATTGATATCATTGTAACATCCTCTGTCAGATTTACTGTTTTTTTGTATTTCACAAGTCAAAGAAGAAGAAGAAGAGAGAAGGGAAGCGACAACGAAAAGAAAAAACCTCCCCGCTCTCTCTCTTTCTCCTTCTCCCTTCACGGCAGCCGGCACTCCTCAAGCAGCGGCCTCGCCCCCTCGAACGCGCACCCGCTCCACCTGTACTCGGTCGTCGCCGACAGAGAAGAAGAGGAAAAGGAAGTCGAGAGAGCCGAGAAGGAGGTCGAAATCCCGTCTCCGTCTTCCTCTTCCTCGTCGTCGTCAGAATCGGAGGAGTTTCCTCCCCTTCTCCTCCCCCTTCCTCCCTTCTCCTCCGACTCCGTCAACGCATCCGCCAGAGCGCCCGCGCGGGCCCTCAGCGAGTCCGCGGCGCGCCTTCTGTCCGAGGAGATTTCAGTTAAAAGGCAGGCGAGCGGGGAAGAAGAAGAAAACAGCGAAGCGAACCCGCTCTCAAAGGCTTCGTCGTTTTCTTCGTTGTCGCCTCCTCCTTCTCCTCCCGCTTCCTCGTCTTCCTCCTCCTCTTCAAACGCCAAGGCAGAGGCCGCGGCCTCGACCGCGGCGACCCTCAGAGCCGAGCACGGCCTTCGCACGGCCCTGGCTGCGGCCAGCAGAGACCTCAGAGCCGAAGATACGGAGGCGGAAGAAGCAGAAGCAGAAGCAGAAGAGAGAGAGACAGCATATTTTTTATCGACTTCTTCTTCGAGCCCGAGCGCCGTCGCCATCTCCTCGAGGCACCCCTCGTGCCCGCGGATCAGCGAGTCGAGGTCGGGCGCGGAGCCCAGGGCCACGGAGATCTTCGAGAAGGTCGCATCGACGCCGCAGAGCGCGGCGCCGCAGCGCAGGGCGGAGACGGCGGCGGCGGCGCGGGCCCTCAGGGCAGAGAGCGAGCGCAGCTCGAGCGCCAGGCGGGTGAGAGCGACGGCGGCGGCGGAAGAGCTGCTCTCCTTCTTCCCTCCGTTTTTCCTCCGCCTCCTCCTCCTGTTGCGCACCCTCTCCACTGCCGCGGCGCTCTTGGAGGCCACCGAGGCTGCCCTCAGGTCCTTGGCGGCGGCGAACAGAGCCCCCTCGCTCCTCGCCAGAGCCCACAGAATTTTAGAAGCCTCGCCGCACAGCCTGGCCGTCGCAGGAGTCAGGAAAGTAGCCAATGGCTCCGAGCACTCGAGCCTGAGGTGGAACCCTTCCCAGGCGGGGAGGCCCGAGGCGGCCGCAGAGGCGGAGCGGTCGAGCTTGGCTCGCAGGCGAGGCGGCGGAGGGAGATTTGATGTTGAAGAAGAGGAAAAAGACGACGAAGACGACGACGACGAAGAGTTTCGAGGTGGAAAGCCTCCGGCTGCCAGCAGCAGCTCCTCGAGGAGCCCCTCCTCCCCCGAGCAGCGCAGCGCCTCGTCGAGGGCCGCGACCAGGTCGAGCTCCGCGACGTCGGAGGCCCGAGCGGACAGGGAGACGGTGGAAGAAGAAAAGAAGCGGCGGCTGCTGCTGTTATTCCCTTCGCTTCCTCCTCCTCCCCCGCCTCCGCCGCAGGCCTCGACGAGCTCGCGAGAGAAAGCGCCGCTGCCGCAGAGCGCAAACCTCCTCACCACCTCCAGCGCTGCCTGCGCCCTGCCCCTCCCCCTGTCTCCTCCGACAAAGGCCTCCATGACGCGCCTGTCGACGCAGGCCGCGGCTCGGAAGAAGAGCTCTGCGTGGGCAGCGCCGTCGTGGGGAGGAAGAGAGGCGGCGCGGCGGGCGAGGCGCGCTCGCTCGTCGGAGGCGTCCCAAGAAGAAGAAGAGGAAGAAGCGGCTTCGTCGTTTGCTGATGCTGCTTCGTTTCCGACCCCGGCAGAGACGGAGCTGCGGCAGGAACGCAGCCAGAGCACGCCCTTGCCGGCGCGGAAGGCGGCGGCCGCGGCCGCCGGGGGGAAGGAGAAGAGCTGGCTACCATTGCTCCTCCTCTGGCCGCTCGAGGCGGCGACGGCGGCGGAGGCGAGAGCCGCGGCGCCCCCTCCTCCTCCTCCTCTGCCGCCTCCCTGCTGCTCCCAGAGGCAGGGAGGGATGGACTCTGCGTCCAGAACAAAGGCGTGGCGCCAGAGCGCGCCTCCCTGGAGCTTTGACGACGAAGAACGAGAATGAGAAGAGGAAGAGGCTTTCGAAGAAGAAGAGGGAGCGGCGAGGGCGGCCGCAGCGCGAACGGCGCAGTCTCCTCTCGAGAAGCCCTCGCTTCCGCTTCCGCCTCCGCCTCCGCCTCCGCCGGGAAGAGCCCCGTCCAGGGCCCAGCCCCAGAGAGCCGCGAGGGCCGGGGCAGCGGCCGCGGCCGAGAGCCTCGACGAGGGCGAAGAGGAATCGGACTTTAAAGAAGAAGAAGAACCAGAAACCGGAGGAGGAGGTTCCCTCTCTGCGAGCGCCGCGAGGCACAGCGGCAGCGCGTGCGGCGGGGCGGCCTCCGCGACCTCGGAGGCCAGCGCTAACGAAAGAAGGCGCTCCCTCAGCGGGAGGACGAGGGCCGCGGCGCGGCGGAGCGTGAGGTAGTTTCCGTTTTCGGCTTCTTCGTTTTCCTCTTCGTCGCTGTTTTCATTGTCGTTTTCGTTCCCGGAAAGGGAAGAACGAGACAGCAGCGAAGCAAGCGGGTCCTCCTTAGCAGCAGCGACGGAAGCGACCGTGGGCCTCCCTCCTCCGTTCGCTGTCGCCTTCAGCGCGTCGTCGAGCCTGGCCGCCGCCTCGAGCACAGGGGCCAGCTCGCCCCTCAAAGCAGCGCGGAAGGCCCTCGCCACCGCGCCGTCGCTCGGAGGGGAAGAGGAAGAAGAGTTCCTCGCGGAGCTCTCGTCTCCACCACCTGCACCCCCGAGGCTGCTCCCTGCCGCCCGGCGCACCCTGCGGTGCAGCCACCCGACCTCCGCGAGCTGCAGCACCAGGGAAGCAGCGGCCCGCGGCGTCGCAAGCGCGGCCCTCGGCGTGAGGACGAAGGCGTCCTGTTCGCGGCAGAAGGTCAGGACGTCCGAGTCCACCCCTTGAAGCGCGCAGAGCACGCCGCGGAGGAGCGCCGTCTCGGGGAGGGGTGGAGGGAGCGGGGATTTGGCGTTGGCGTTGGTGGTGGTGGAAGAGGGAGGAGGGAGGCGGCGTTCGCCGATCAGCGTCGTCGCTGTCGACATTGTTGTTTCTTCTTCGTTGTTGTTTTGCGTTTCTTTTCTCCTTCTTCTCCGCTTTCGCCGCTTGTCTCTCTTTGCTTCCTGAGCCTGTGATGAGGGGACGTTCGATATCGATGCATTGGAATTGGAATTGGGAAGAGAGAGAGAGAGAGAGCGTGAGCGAGAGAGCAGCAGAGCAGAAAGAGAAAGAAAGAGAGGGAAGGCGAAGAGCCGCAGCGTCGATGGGTTTGAAAAAAACCAGCAAGATGATTCGGGTTTTCGCTTGCTTCAGAAGGACGCACCTGCTTCTGCTTTTGCTTCGGGCTTTCTTTTTGCAGCGGCGACGAGCGCTCTTCTCTCTTTTCTCTCGAGAACGAGAAATGGGAGGAGATAAACGATAGCGGAGAAAGAGAAAGAGAGAGAGAGAGCAAATGAAAAAAGGAAGAAAGCCTCTTCTTCTTCTTTCGACGTCGATGGAGTCGAAAAATGAAGAAGAAAAACGGACGACGACGCTCGGTTCACACCCTTTTTTCTCGAGCTCTGTTTTCTTTTTCTTTTCTTTCTTTCTCGCCTATTTCTTTTTTACAACCATGTCCTCGGTCGCCGACTGGCTCCAGTCTGCCGGGCTCGAGAGGCACGCGCGGGCGTTCGACGGCGTCTCGGACAGGGCTTTTACAGGGCTGCTGATGCAGGTGAGTTGAAGTCGAGAAAGAAGAAGGAAGAAGAAGAAAACAAAGAGAAGCATGAGCATGCCCGGCGAAACCGAAGAAGAAAAGGAGTGACGAAAAGTTTCTTCTTCTTCTTCTGCGGGGGGTCAGAACCTCTTTTCTTTCCTTGCAACCTGGCCAACTGTCGAGCAGAGGCTCGCGACAAAGCCATGCGATGGAGAATGCGGGTCGATAAGGCGTGGAGAGGTGCTTTTTTTCGACGACGAGAAAAAGTTGGGAAGGCAGACAACCATCGACGTTCGTCGTTTTCGTCGTTCGTCGTTTTCGGTCTCGAGCTTCGGCGCGACTCTTCCTCTCCCCCTCCTCTTCTTCTCTCAACCTCCCGACCTCTGTCAAACTCTTTTTCTCTCTCTACCACACACACACACACACACACACACACAGGACTTTGCCCGCTTCGGCGTGGTCGAGCTCGACGAGAAGCAGAGCCTCTACCGGCTCATCAGGTCAATCCAATCCCAAGAACAGCAGCAGCAAAAACACCCGAGTATTCCTCCTCCTCTTGCTGCCTCCTCTTCCTTTCTGTCTGTCGACGTCGAGGCCTCCTCGGGCGCGGCGGCGGCTGCAGAGGCCTTTGCCCTCTCCCTCTCTCCCTCCGCAGGCGGAGGAGGAGGCCCTCCTCCCCCGCCCCCGCCGCAACTCCGCCTCTCCTCCCCCGGAGGAGGAGCAGCAGGGCAGCAGCAGCAGAGGCCGGCCAATCTGCTTTCTTCCCTTCGCGACGACGAGCCAGCCGCGGCCAACGCCGCGCCCCTGCCGGGCCCGCTGGCGTCGTTCGAGATCGACGTCTCGCAGGAGACCCTGAACGAGGAAGACGAGGAAGAAGAAGCGGAACAGGAAGAAAGGACAGCAGCAGCAGCAGCAGCAGCAAAACTCGAGAAGGACTCGAGAATGATGGAGTCTTCCCCTGCAGCGGTCGCCGCAGTTCCGCCTCCGCTCTCCGCGCCCCCCCCCTCCCCTCGCATCAAGGTCGTCGTCCGCAAGAGGCCGCTCAACGCCGCCGAGCGCCACCGCGGCGAGGCAGACGTCCTCGACGCCCGCGCCGGCGACCGAACCGTCGTGGTGGCCGAGCCGCGCACCCGCGTCGACTGCTCGCGCTACGTCGAGCTCCAGGAGTTCGAGTTTGACGCCGTTTTGGACGAAAGTGCCTCGGGCGACGACGTCTACGCGACGGCGGTCGCTCCTCTCGTGAAAGCCTGCTCGAAAGGGGGGAGAGCCACTGTCTTTGCGTACGGGCAGACGGGATCGGGCAAGACGTTCACGATGGGCAAGCTGCCCGAGAGGGCTGCTGCCGACCTGCTGGAGAAGATGAGGAGGTGGGAAGAAGGAGGAGAGGGAGGAGGAGAAGGAGGAGGAGAGGGAGGAGAAGAGGGACGAGAGAGCGACAAAGTTAAAAACGCCTCTTCCAGTTCCAACTCTCCTTCCACCCCTCGCTACTTCTCCTACGGCCTCTGGGTCTCCTGCTTCGAGATCTACGGCGGCAAGCTCTTCGACCTGCTGAACAGCCGGAACAAGCTCGAGGCCCGGGAGGACGCCCAAGGCCGGGTCGTCATCGCGAATCTCAAGAATGCTCGCGTCCGCAGCCCCGTCGATGTCTCGGCCGTCGCCTCGGTCGCGGAGAGGGCGCGGTCGACCGGCTCCACGGGGGCCAACGCCGACTCGTCGAGGTCGCACTGCGTGACGCAGTTTTCGCTGTATCGGCTGCCGAGGAGGGAGAGGGAAGGGGAAGCGGGGCGGAGAAGTGAAGGGGAAGAGGTCGGTGGAGGCGAAACTCAAACTCAACCTTCGACTTCTTCTTCGACCTCTTCTTCCGCTGCGACCCGGAGGAGGCGCGCCGAGGAGGAGGCCGCCAGCAGGGCCGAGGACGAGGCCGATGCCGCGGCCTGCGAGGCGCGGGCCAGGGTGGAGAGGGCCAGGGCGAGCGGGGAGGAAGGAAGCGGAAACGGAAACGGGAGTTCTGTTCCCATTTCGCTGATGGACTCCTTGCTCCAGGCCTGCCTCTCCTCGCCGGCACCGCCCAACCCGAACGCCGCCTCCGTCTCCACCACGGCGGCCCTCGCCGCAGCAGCTGCAGCAAAAGCAGCAGCAGCAGCAGCAGCGAATGCCTCTTCCGATCCCGCTTCCAAACCTCTGCTCCCTTGCCCTTTCCTGATCGGCAAGCTCAGCTTCATCGACCTGGCAGGCTCCGAGCGCGGCGCCGACGTCGGGGACAAAGCAGGCGCCGCCACCAGACTGGAAGGGGCCCAGATCAACAAGAGCCTTTTGGCTCTTAAAGAATGCATCCGGGCGCTGGACTCGAGGAGGGTCGCAGGGGGAGCGGGAGGAGGGGAAGGGAGGCGCGGGAGCAACGGCGGGAGCGGGAACGGAGCTGCTGCTGCTTCGTCGTCGCACGTCCCCTTCCGCGGGTCGAAGCTGACGGAAGTCCTGAGGGACTCGTTCGTCGGCGCCAACTCGAGGACGGTGATGGTCGCTAACGTGGCGCCCGGGGAGAGATCGTGCGAGCACACGCTCAACACGCTGCGGTACGCAGACAGGGTCAAGGAGCTGCGCGGCGGAGGTGGAAATGGAGGAGGTGGAGGTGGAAATGGTGGAGGAAAAGAAGCGCGAAACGGCGGCGCTGCCGGCGTCGGAAGCGAAGAAGACAGGCAGCTCCAGCAGCAGCAGCAGAGGCTCCTCCGCGCCGCGAGGAGGGCCTCTCTCAACGGGCTCCCGGCCCCGGCGCTCCCCCTGGTCTCCAGTACTGCTCCTGGGAGCGGCGGAAACGCCGCCTCACGCCCTCGCAGGGCGACCTCTCCGCCAAAGCTCTCTTCCTCCTCTTCCTCTTCTTCAAGGAGGTCGTCGCTCGCGCTGCCGTTTGTCAACGTCGCCGAGAAGCACCAGCAGCTGCGGAGGGCAAGCAGGGGAGTGAGCACTACGACGACGACGACGACGACGACGACGACCAATGCTTCTGCGACCGTTGCTGCCTCTGTCGCGGCGGTGACGGCGGGCACGAGGGCTCTCTCCCTCGGGGCCGCGCGCCGGGTCTCCTCGGTCGTCGCTCGCTCTCCTCCTCCTCCTCCCCCGCCGCCGCCGGAACAGCAGCAGCAAGCGGCTTTCACTTCCCCGCCGCCGATTCCTCCCCCTGCTGTTGCTTCATCTGCTTCCTCTCCCGAGGCGGCGATCAAGGCCGCGCACCGCCTGTCCATCGAGCGGGCGATGACCGGGCTCAGGCTCGAGATGAGCCTGCTGGCGGGGCTCGGAGGAGGAGGAGAGAGCGGAGCAAACGGAAGCGGCGGCGGCGGCGGCGGCGGCGGCGGCGGCGGCGCTCGAAACTTCAGCGGAAGCCGCAGACCCCGGCAGCAGTCGTTCTCCGACTACGCAGCCGAGCTGGAGGCGGCGCTGGACGAGCGGGCCGCGGCTGCGGGAGCGGTGAGGGAAGAGCTGGCGCGGTGGAGGCAGGCGCAGCAGAAGTAGGGAAAAGGTTAGAAAGTAGAAGGGGGAAAAATGTAAGAGAGTCGAAAATCGAAAGGAAAAAAAAACTCTCGCGCTCTTTCTCGAATGTCATTTCTCTTCGTTCTTTCAACTCTCTCTCTATGTCTTTCGCTCGCGTGTTCAGGACGCGCAACCCGGCACTTTCAACCACGATGAGAAGCACGGCCCTGACTCCCTCCGCGAGCGGTGCCGCGCGGGCGGCCTCTGGTGGGCCCAGGGAGGCGAGAGGGCGATGCCCTCGAGCGCCGAAGATGCCGCCAACGACGACGACGTCGACAAGGCATGCGAGAGCGGTGAGGAAAAGGGCGTCGTCTCGCGCGGGCTTTCCTTTCACTCTTTGTTCTTCAAGTCAATCGGCGAGGTCTTGAGATGACGCCGTGGAGTTTCGCAGCCGAAAAGAGCTCGTTAAAGCTCCCGTCTTTCGAGCGCTTGAGCCTCTGAAAGAAACGAACTCGACATCGGAAAGAACGAACCGAAACGAAGAGGCGCGCCTTCTTTCTCAACCCCGACCTCCTCCTCTCACCTTTCTCCCACAAAAAACGTGCAACAAAATCCGCGCAGCTCACCAACTCCCTCAGGGCCTCCGCCTCCGCGGGAGGCGACGACCCCTCCCCCTCCTCCTTCTCCTCCTCAGAAAGCTCGAATGCGGCGGACGACCTGACTGTCTCTTTATTTAAAAGAAAGCAGCACCGGAGGGCAGATTGGTCGCTGGGGCCCACGCTCGACCTCTCTCCCGACGATGCCTTACAGATGCAGATGGACGCTTTGAAAACGAACGACTCTCCCTATAGGGACCACGGCGTCGAGGTGCTGTACCGGTTCGCGGACATTGACCCCTTCGCGAGGTGAGTGAGAGAGAGATTTTTTCCCCTTCTTTTTTTTCTCTTCTTTCTTCTTCTTCTTTCTCTCTCCCGCTTTTCCTCTCACCCCCCCCC
>Ga0210003_1004419_pt1 | contig 11134 bp, 8 predicted proteins | sample LantaG_FD_182804 | JGI IMG/M metagenome (GOLD analysis project Ga0210003, IMG submission 182804) | Deep subsurface microbial communities from Baltic Sea to uncover new lineages of life (NeLLi) - Landsort_02402 metaG (SPAdes) (version 2) | ecosystem: Environmental > Aquatic > Marine > Oceanic >...
TTCCCCCAGCCGGCTGCACGCTACGGCCAGGGCCTCTGGGGCGCCTTCGTCTCCGAGTTCGCCTCCTGCGTCGTGAGGGGCCCCGTTGTCGCCGCCGGGAACTCGATCGGGGGCTACATCGTCGCCGCCGCGGCCGCCTCCTCCGGCCCCGAGCTCTTCAGGGGGGTGGTGCTGCTGAACCCGGCGGGGCGCGTCGACGGGATCGCGACCGGCCGCGAGACGGGCGGCGGCGCCCCGGTCCAGCAGCGGGCCGAGGAGGAGGAGGAGGCGCCGCGGCCCCCGTCCAGGCTCTTCGTCGAGGCCGTCTCGCGGGCGCTGTTCCTCTACCTCGAGCTGTCGATCGCCAAGACGCTGAAGAGGCTGTACCCGTCCAACCCGGGGGCCGTGGACGAGTGGCTCGCCGCCGAGATCGGCCGCGCGGCCAGGGACCCGGGCGCGCTCGCGGTGTTCCAGTCCGTGTTCTACATGCCCAAGCCGCGCGCGCTCGACGTCCTGCTGGTGAGGGAGTTTGGCGGCCCCTGCCTGCTGCTGCAGGGAGCCAGGGACCCTCTCAACGACGCCGTCGCGCGGGCGAGGGCGCTGGGGGCGGCCGTCCCGGGGATCGAGGTGCGGCTGCTGCCCGAGGCGGGCCACTGCCCGCACGACGAGGCGCCGGAGGAGGTTGCCGAGGCGGTGGCCGCGTTTGCGGCGAGGTGCTTCGAGGGGTCGAGCGGGGGTTCGGGCTCCTCTCCTCGCTCCTCGTCCTCGTCGTCGTCGTCGGCTGCTGCCGGGACCGCGGCGTCGAGGCCCGCGGCGCTCGTTTGAAGGACGAGAGGAGAAATGAGAAGGGAAGAGAGAGAGAGAGAGGGGATGAGGAAGGAATTGTAGATTCGAGAGTTGTTTTTCGTCTTTTTTTGGGAGAAATGTGGAGAGAGAAGGGAGAGGGAAGAAACGAAAGGGAAGGAAAGCAAAAAAAGAAAACAAAGAGCACGCCATCGAGAGCGCCGCGGGAAAGAAACATAAAAGCAGCTGCTTCTCTCAAACTCGGAATCATTCTCTTCTTTTCTTGCGCCTGTCGTCGGCCGCTCTCTTTTTGAAAAAAAAAAAGAAACTCCACCTCCTTTCCACTCGAGAGGCAATGCCCCGCTCCTCCGCGCACTCCGCCTTCGTGGCTATGCTATTCTTCTTCGTCGTGCTCTTCGCCTTCGCGAACGGTGCGTGGTAATGATGTTGGGGTGAGAGGAGCGAGCGCGCGGGAGAATGTTTTTGCGTTTTGAAAAAGACCTCCCGACGTTTGTCGAAAGGCGCAGTTTTCGATAATGAAGAAAAAAAAACCGAAAGGCGGGCTTCCCTCTCCGTCTCTCTCTCTGCCCCTCTCTCTCTCATTCTCCCCCTCTCCTCCTCTCGGAACGCTCCGCTCCCTCTCTCATCCCTCGAACGAAAAAAAATGACAACAACCAGGAGCACACGCCTTCCCGAAGCGCCGCATCCTCCAGGACAGCAGCGTTAGCAGCTCCGGAGCCGCCGACTCCTCGACCTCCTTCTCCAATGTCGTCACCGGGGAAGACGACTCCCCGGACCGCGTCGAGGCCTCGCCCGCGGTGGCCCTGGCCGAGTCGCCGCTGAGCGACGCGGAGCTGTGCGCCGTTTCGAAGCAGGTACAGAAGAAGAACAGCACGAAAAGCACGAATAAACGAAAAACGAGAAAGAAGAGAGAAACGGTGGGCTTTTTCTTTTTTTCTCAATTTCTCTTTCTCGCCTCACAACCTCTCTCCCTCTCCCTCCCCCTCAAAAACTCTCCAACCCAAACGAAAAAAAAGATCTACGGCTCCGTGCCCCCCGAGTGCGCCGGCCAGCCCCAGCTCACCGTCCGCAACCTTCCTGTGAAGGTGGGGCCCGTCGGCGAGCCGCTCTCTCTGGGCGTCGACTCCGACGGCGCGATCACCGCGTCGGGCGGCAACCCCCCCGACGTCGACGCCGCCGACTGGGACCCCGTGGCGGGTCAGCCGCTCGCTTCCTCGAAGTCTTCCCCTTCGAAGCTGTCCTCGGGGGCCGTGGCGGGTATCGTCGTGGGCGCGGTGACCGTGTTCGTCGCGGGCGTCGCCGCGGTGGCGGTCTCGAGGAAGCGCAGGGCGGCGCGCTCCGTCGCCGGGCTCGCCGCGGCGAGGGCCGGGGCAGCTTCGAAGACTTCCTCTTCCCGCTGAGAGCGTTCCTCCCCCCCCCCCTTCCCTCTGAATAATCTCGTGACCGCCATTGCTTTGGTCGTTTTTTGCTCGGCTCTGGAAGACGCGTTTGGTGTTGTAAGGAAGCTTTGTAGCAAAGACCAGGGAGAAAGAAAGAGAAACTGGAGAGAGACAGAGAGAAATTCATTTTCGTCGTTCGAGAGCAAGATTCTTCGGCTTTCCCCCTCCCTCGCTTCCCTTTCGTTTGCTCGCCTTTTCATTCTCTCGGCGCTTCCAGAACGAAGGCTCATCTTGTCTGCTCCCGATCAAAAGCAGAGAGAGGTTCTCGCACTCTCCGCAAAAAATCCTGAGGAAGAAGACGCCGATTGCTCTCCCCCCCCCCCAAAAAAAAAGAAAAAACCTCTAGAAAACTCCACCTCGAGAAAACAAAAAAAATGGCTGGCGCCGACTCCTCGGAAGCCCTCGACGTCGCCCGCAGCCAGCTCGCCGCCGAGCTCCGCGACCCCGCCAGCGTCGGCTTCGACGCCGAGACTGCGGCGGGCGTCGTCGAGGCCCTGTTCAGCGGGGCGATGGACGGCGAGTCCGTGGTCGAGGGCCTGCTCGGCGGGGACGCGCGGGCGGCGCAGGCCGTCTCGAAGTTTCTCTCTGCGGTCGAGACGGCGAGGGGCGGGGCGGGAGCGGCGTCTCCTTCCTCCTCGGCGGCATCCACCTACCAGCCCGCGTCGCTCTCCGCCGAGGCCGCGGCGGCGCGCGCGAAAGAAGAGGCGAGCAGGAGCGCCGCAGCGGCGGTGGCCGCCGTCTCCACGGGGGCGCTCGCCGCCGTCCCCGCGGGGGCCCGCGCCGGGAGGGCCCTGGCCTTCAAGGAGGCCAAGCCTCGGGCCGACAAGGCGGCCGAGGCGGGCGGCGGCGTCGGCGGCGGCGTCGGCGGCGGCGGGAAGCAGGCGCTCGGAGAGAAGAGAATACTTCCCGCCCAAAGGGCGTGGGCCAACTGCCTCAGCTGCGGCCGCATCTATTCGACGCGCTCCGCGGACGCCGACACGCGCAGGCTGCTGGAGACGGGGCGGTGCGTCTTTGGCGGCTGCGGGGCCAGGGTTGCGCTGCGGGCTGGGGAGGTGAGCGACGTGAGGCCCGCCGGCCGTCCGCCGTCCTCGACTTTTTCGTCCTCTTCTTCCGAGTCGGCGGCGGCGGCCGCGTTCGTCGACGATTTGTCTCGAAACCCCTGGCTCTCCTCCTCTGAGCGCGCCGCGGCGATCTCCTTTGCGAGGGAGGCGGAGGGGGCGGCAGCAGGAACAGCGGCGGCGGCGGGACCGCCAGTGGAAGGAGAGGAAGACGATGGAGCAGCGGCGGTGATCAAACCCGCGCCGGGCCCGTCGAGGCTGCTGTTCTCGCTGCGTCCTCCTCCGAGGCAGCGCGAGCTTGAAGGGAAAGCAGGAGGAGCTTATCCTTTCGAAGGACGAGAAGAAGAAGAGAAGAAGCAGGCGATTCCGGGCTACTACGCGCCGGACGAGGAGGCGTCGCGGGCCACAGGGAAAGGGAAGAAGAGAGGAGGTTGAGGAAAAAAAAACGAAACGAGCTCGCACTGTAAATTCACTTTTCACTTGGTCTTCTCCTTTTTCTCTCTCCGGCCTGCTGCTGCCTCTTGTTTGTCTCTGGTGAAGGCAACGCACCAGAGCCATCCCCGATGCAGCGACCTCTGACGCGGCGCGGAGGCGCAGCGTCGGCCAGAGCGTCGTCGATGCCGAAGCAGCGGCTAGCATCGCCGATGCTGTCGTGCTCTCTTCGAACTTCGCGCCCCCTTTCCTCGCCTGCTGCTCCCCCTGCTGGTGGCGCTCGTCGTGGCCGCACCCTCGAGCAGCCCTCAAGGACGAGACCAGCAGTGGTCACGCGGCGAGGAGCCTCCCTGGTCGCTCGGGCAGCGCCTGCGATGGCCGCTGCTTCCTCCGCTGCACAGCCCGGCCTCGCCGCCATCGTCGCCTGGGCCTCGGCCGCCCTCTCCGCGGCCCTCACAGTCTTCCTGCTGTGCGCGATCCCGACGCTCGTGGTACGTTCATTATGCGCGCGTGTGCGAAGAAACGAGAGGCGAGAAGGGATGCGGGGAAACTGGAGAGCGTGTTTCGGTTTCTCTATCTCGACGCCGTTCGATCTCTCACCTTCATCTCTCTCTCTCGTTGCCTTTTTTTTTCCCCCATCAACCTCGTCCGCCAGGCCATCCGCCGCGCCGCCGTCGACGTCGCCAGGCTCGCCCGCGCCCTCGAGCTCGAGGTGCCCGACACGGCGGCCTCCGCGAGGCTCACGGGCCTCGAGCTCGCCGACGCCGTGGGCGAGCTGGGCGCGCTGGGCCAGGACCTGACCGCGGGGGCACGGGCGTCGGCGCTCGCGCTCGCCGACGCGGCCTTGGCCGCCGCCTCGGCGCCCGCCGCAGTCGCCTCGTTCGGGCCCGTGCTCAGGCGTGCCGTGGTGCCCCGCGTGTCGGGGGCCACCGTCCCGGCCCTGCGCGAGCGCGCGGCCCTCCCGAGGGCGCGGGTGCAGGGCCCGACGGCGGCCGAGGTCGCCGCTGCGGCGCGCGCGGGCGCGAGGCTGGCCAGGGGCGCGCTGAAGGCGGGGGGCCTGCTGCGGGCCGTCGACGGCCTGCTGGGGCTGGTCAGCGCCGACAACCTGGCCGAGAGGGCCAACATGATGGACCCCGGGAGGGGGACGTACGGCGGGGCGAGGTCCGCGGCGGGCGGCGGCGGGAGGAGAGGAGGGGTCGGAAGCCCTGGGGGCGGCAGCGGCCACGACGCAACTCCCAGCAGTGGCCGCCGCAGGAGGCGGAGGCCGCCCCCCATCCCGGGAGAGAGCGACAGCGACGCGGCCGCTGTCTAGGAGTAGGAAGAAAGAGGGAGAGATAGAGAGCGACGGAGAGAGGAAAGCACTGTAAAGAGAGAAAAAAGAAACGCGTTTTTTTCCCTTTCTTTTTTTTGCTTCAGTGTACATTGGAAGAAAAAAACATTTTTTATTTCCTTCCTCTCGCTCTTTCATCTCACCCGTACTTCGCCAGCAGCGCCGCCTTCTTCCTCGCGACCAGCGCGGCCTCGAGCTCGGCGCGGTCGGGGAGGCTGATGCCCGCGGTGGCGTCGTGGGCCCCGCCCCGGCCCCCGAGCCCCCCGACGCCGCCGTCGTCGTCGTCGCCTCCGTCGTCGTCAGAGCGCTCCTCCGCGCCCCTCCTCGCCGCGGCGGCGGCGCCCCCGCCGCCCCCTCCTCCCCCATGCGCCCTCTCCCACTCCGCCATGAGCCTCGCGTCCCTCGCCGCGTCAGCCGCGGCCTCCTCCCTCAGCAGCTCGGGGTCCTCGTCCTCGTCGCGGAAGCCGAAGTAGTCGCCTCCAGTCCCAGGCGCCAGCTGCGGCCTCGAGGCCCGGGCGCCCGCCCCCGCCGCCCCAGCCCCGCGGGTGGGCGGCGCTTCGAAGAGCTCCTTCACCCCAGGAAGCAGCTTCGCGGCGCCGAAGTAGCGGTACGCGCCCCGGGCCGACGCCGACGCCGAGGCGGAGGCGGCCCCCGCGGGCGCGTCGCCGCCGGCCGCGGGCGCCGCCTTGGAGTAGTCCGGCCCGCCCAGCTCCACGATCCGCCGCTCCCAGTGGCCCTTCTCCCGCAGCAGCTTGTTGATCTCGTCGTTCAGATCCCGCAGCCGCGCCTCGCCCAGGCCCGCGTTCTGGATCTCCATGACCTTGGAGCCGATCTCGCGGACGACCTGCGCCCTCCACCTGTCGGCGTCGGGGAGGTCGTCGCACTCCGAGGCCAGGAAGGGGCGCTTGGCGCGCTTGGCCGCGCCGCCAGGGCGGGCCTCGGCATTCTTCGCGTTGATGAGGCGGTTGAGCACGTTCTGGGATTTCTCGACGTTGCGCGCCATGGTGCCCTCGAGTCAGAAGAAGCAGGAGAGGGAAAGAGGCGGGGTCGAGGGTTTGGAAACGACGGAAGCCGTCGATTGGTTGGAGCGCAGGAGACTGGTGGAAGAGGGCTTCGCCTCCGAGTGACGCCTCGCTGTCTCGCTTCACGCTCTCTCAGGAGGCTTCTTTGATATCTTACGCGACCACGAGCGAGTTTTTCCCGTCGAGAGAAGCAAGAAAGAGGGAGGAGGCGCGCCCAAAGGGATTGATTCGCGGCCGGAACAGACGGCGGCGAGACTCTGATTGCTCGACGTCAAGAAAAAGGCAAGAGGAGAGGCTGTCCCAGAGGCTCCCTGTCGTGTGCCTCTGTTCGTCGTCGCAAGGGTGCGAAGGGGAGATCAGGGCGCACGACTGGCAGCAGCAGAAGCAGCAGCAACGGGAACAGCGGCAGGAACAGCAAAGGCTCGATGCTGCGGCCGACGCAAGAGAGAAGAGAGAGTGTTTTTTTTTCTTCCTCTTCACTTTTTTCCGCCCCGTCTTCGACGACCAAGCGCATCGGATCGAAAAAAAAAGAGAGAAAAAAAAAATAGAGTCTTTTTACATTTCCTCGCCGTCGCTCTCACTCCCGCCAAACCCCTGCCCGCCAAACCCCTCGCTGTCGTCGTCGTCCGCGCTCGGGCCAGCCAGCCAAGGACCCCCGCGCTCCCTCAGCACGAACACTCGGTCCCCCCTCTCCAGCCTCGTCCCCGGAGGAGGGTTGGTCACGACGTACGAGAGGCGCCACGTCGCGTTCTCCGACTTGCGGCGGTAGAGGCCCAAGGGAACGAGCCTGCGCCTCCCGGCGAACCGAGCAAACAGCTGGCCGTACGTCGCTCCCACGAGCTGCGGCGGCACGGGAACGGAGCGCAGAGCCGCCCCCCCGGGCCTGCCGTCGTCTCCGGCCAGCTCGGACATGATGTCGGGCAGGAGGCCGGCGCCGCCGAAGAAGCCGGCGCAGGCGAACGCGTCCATGCCCGCGGGGACCGTGACGCGCCCCTGTTTTTTTTTGTTTCGAGGATTTGACGAGAGGGAGAGAGAGGAGACACGAAAAGAGAGGTGAGAGGTCGGTCCTCTCCTCGGCGCTCTCTGTCCATCCGTGGAGCGGAAACTTCGGGGGGGGGGGAAGAGAGGGGAAAAAACCCACCGCGGCGTAGTAGGGGTTGGCCTGCCACGCGGCGAGGCCCTCGGCCGCGGCCGCCTTCTCCTGCCTCTTGCGGGCGAGCCAGGAGCGGCGCGGGGCGTGGTTGGCAGTGCTGGTGTTGTTGAAGGAGTACGACGCGGCGGCAGCGGCGGCGGAGGAGGAAGAAAAGGCGTTCGAGTTCGCCGAGGAGTTCCTCCTCTTGCGCCACCCAAAGTCGTCGCTGGGCACCCCGGCGCTGACCCCCTTGAGCAGCAGGCCGGGCTGCAGGAACCGCAGGCTCGACGTGAAGCACAGCTCGATCACGGCGTAGGGCGGCGTGGCGCTGCCGTCGACCTCCCCCGCGCCGTAGCAGCAGAGCAGCCCGGGGGCGTCGGCGAGCACGGCCGACCTCGACGCCGCCGCTCGGTCGGCGCGGCCTCCGGACGACGTCGCCGCCTCTCCGCCACCTCCCGATGCTGCCGCTGCGGAGGAGGGCAGGGAGGGGTCTTCGAAGGGGGCTGACGCGGCGATTGCGGCCCAGGCGGCAGACTTGTCGGGAGAAGAAGCGGCAGCCGAGGGAGGGGGAAGGGCGGCGGCGACAAAGGCGACGCGTCCGTCGGGCTGCACGACGACGCCGCCGGGAGAAGACTGCGACTGCGACTGCGGCGGCCCCCCCCGTCCTCCTCCTCCTCCTTCCGCGCCCCTCTGCCCTCTCCCCCCCCCTCCGAGGCTCCCGATGCCCTCCCCTCCCCCGGGCCTCTGCGGCAGCGCCAGATACACCAGCGCCCTGGCGCTGGCCGCGGCGGCGGCCGACAGCCCCTCGGCACTCGCGGCGTCGCCGCGGATCCAAAAGACGGGCCCGCCCAGCGCGGCGATGGCGCCGAGGTCCGACGGCCTGTACGTCGACAGGATCACCAGCGGCGTCAGCGAGGCCAGCGGGTCGCTGGCGCGGACCTGCTCGGCAAAGGCCAGGAAGGAGGCGTCGGCGCCGGCGATGATGATGTGGTTGGAGAAGCGCGGCTTGGGCGGGAGAGAAGGGGAGGGGGAGGGACCTGCAGCTGCCGCCGCGGCCGTCGCAGTCCCCGCCGCCACTGCTTCCTTCGCCGCCTCCTTGCCGCCTCTGGGCCTCTCTGCGGCGAAGTAAAACTCGTCATCGACGTAGCCCGCCGAGTCGTCGAAGCTCGAGGTCGATAGGGCGGGGGAGGCGCCGAGGGCTTTCAGGGCCTCGGCGGGGTTGGGCGGCTCTCCCGCGGCCCTGGCCTCCGCCACCGCCGGGGGCAGCGTCGCTGCCGTGGCCTTTTCCCCTTCCCCCTTCGGGAGCAGGCTCTGGACGTCGCATTCCCCTTCCTCCCAGTCGACAGACTCGGTCTCCACGGGCACGGAGGCGCAGTCGACGCCCTCCGGCGGCGGGGGCATATCGGAGTCGAAGCCCGAGGAGGCAGCAGATGCTTTTGACTTTTTCGCCGCCAACGCCGCCGCGGCCAACGCCGCCGCCGCCGCCGCTTTCCTCCTCTTCTTCTCTTCCTCCGCCCTCGCCTTCCTCTCGGGGGCCACCGCCGCGACCACGGCCGATGCGACCCCGCCAGCCAGGTCGAGGGGCGCCCTCGCCCACTTTGCCAGGGTCGCCGCCGCGCCCCAGGTCGAGGCCGACCTGAAAGAGCTCAGGGCGATTGCCGCAGCGGCGGCGTCGTCGACCGAGGCAGACGGCTCGAGCGACTCCGACGCCGACGCCGCGAGGTAGTCGATCGACGAGGTCGCGCCTCCTCTCCTCGCTCGAGAAGGGGAAGCAAAAGAAGGGGGGGAAGAAGAAGAGCTCGCGCGGCCTCCTCCTCGGAGCCAGTCGCTGTAGTCGAGCGCCGCCGCGGCCCTGGCCCCGACCGCGCCCGTCGCGCAGATGACGACGGCCGAGTCCCCGCCGCGGAGCAGCCTCCGCCCCGGGTTGAGCACGGTCCCTGCGACGGGAGCAGAGGAAGCCGAAGCCGTCGGTGCGGTCGAAGCAGCACCAAAAGAAGAGGAGGAAGAGGAAGCAGCAGAAGGAGAGGAAGCAGAAGAGCGCCCCCCTCTCATCACGCCGATCATCAGCACTCCAGTCGCAGCATGCATCGCTGCCGCGGCGTCGGCGAAGGGCACGCCGGCCAGCGAGGGGCTCGCCAGCCGGACGACGTGGATCTTGTTGCCACAGCCGTTCATGTAGCTGCGCAGCCAGCGCCTCCCGCCCGCGGTGCGGGGGGCGGCGGGCGCGAGGGGGCTCGAGGAGGACGAGGAGCCGCCGCCGCTGCGACTCTGCTGCCGCTGGCCGTCCTGGCCTCCCTGCTGCCGAGGCTGCCCGGGCAGCGGCGGCGGGGGCGGCACCGCGGCTCGCCGCAGCAGGTTCGCGAGCAGCGTGCTGGCCCCCGGGCAGAGGGCGGAGAGCGCGAGCAGCCGGTGCCGCGTCTGCTCCACCGAGACGAGGACGTCCCGCGTCGGGTCCAGAAAGGGCCTCACCGCCTGGAGCGAGCGGCGCTGGAGGACCTGGACGTAGAGGCGCGGAGAGCTGCGAAGGATTGGTTTCGAAAGAGAGAGGGAGAGGCAGAGAGAGAGGCAGAGGGAGAGGCAGCGAGAGAGAGAGAGGCAGAGAGAGAGAGAGGCAGAGAGAGGGAGAGGCAGAGAGAGAGAGGCAGCGAGAGGGAGAGGCAGAGGGAGAGGCAGCGAGGGAGGGAGGCAGCGAGGGAGAGAGGCGGCGGCGGTGAGCGGCGGGAAGAAGGGGGCGAGGGACCAAAAGAGGGCCCAAAGAGCCCAAGAAAAAGGAGGAGGAAGGAAAGGCCGCAACGACGCACCGCGTGTACGACTTGACCGCCCACACCTGGAACAGCACGTTCAGGTCCTCCTGCGCCGGGCTCGGGGAGAACCGGTCCGCGAGCAGCAGCACCCCGGCCGCGGCCTCCGCCCGGGCGCGCGCGAGGTCGCGCTCGGACAGCGCCGACCCCTCGACCAGCGTCAGCCTGCGCTCGTTGAGCTCCTGGAGCGCGCGGAACTCGAAGTCGGGCTTGCCGCCGAGGACCACCATGCGCGCGTTGCGCGGGAGCGGGGCCTCGAGGAGGGGGGAGGAGCCGGCTGCGGACGAGGGGCGCGCGGCGGCGGCGCTGCCGGCGGCGGCGGCGTTCTCTCCGGCCGGCGCCGCGGCCGCGGCCGCCCTCGCCCCGGCCGCGAAAAACTCCATCAGGAAATCGGAGAACCCCCGCACGTCGGACAGCCTCGCCGAGACCAGCACGTGCGGCTGCTTCCTCCACGCCGCGGGGAGCGGCCCCAGCGTCACCCTCCGCGCCTGCAGCTGGGCCCACAGGGCCGAGGACTGGGCCGGGATGATGATGACGCCGAGCAGGATCATGACCAGCACCGCGAACTTGCCGGCCGTCGACTTGACGACGACGTCGCCGTAGCCGACCGTCGTCAGCGTCGTCGTCACGAAGTAGAGGGCGTCGTGGAACGGGATGCGCTCGACGAGGTTGACGACGGCCGAGGTCGTGAAGAGCAGGGTCGCGACAGACGCGACGAGCTGGAAGAGCCGCACCGAGGCCGCCGACGCGAGCAGCCTTCCCGAAGAAGAAGCGTGCATCTGGCCGAGCTCGCCCGCGAGCAGCGCGACGCGCATCACTCGCAGGGCGCGGAGGGCCTTGAACCAGCGGAAGTCGAAGCTGGAGCCGCGGAGCGAGCCCAGGGAGGCGCGGGCGCGGGAGGAGCGGGAGGACGCCGCCGCCGCTGCGGCAGCGGCCCCGGCGGCGCCGCCCCCGCCTCCGCCCAGGAAGAGCTCGACCAGCGGGGGGAACACGGCGAGGGCGTCGAGGATGTTCCAGAACGAGCAGATCATTCTGACTTTCGACTCGGCGCGCTGGAGAGAGAGAGAGGGGAGAGCACGAGAGAGAGAGGGTGGGGGTGGGGGGGGGGGGAGAAATGAGAGGAGAGAGAAAGAGAAA
>Ga0210003_1004420_pt1 | contig 11132 bp, 26 predicted proteins | sample LantaG_FD_182804 | JGI IMG/M metagenome (GOLD analysis project Ga0210003, IMG submission 182804) | Deep subsurface microbial communities from Baltic Sea to uncover new lineages of life (NeLLi) - Landsort_02402 metaG (SPAdes) (version 2) | ecosystem: Environmental > Aquatic > Marine > Oceanic >...
TGGAAAGAATATCACGATGAAATAAAAGTAATAACTGAATAAAATGGAGAAGAAAAAACTGAAATTAGAAATTCTTGATAAAGAAGGAAATGTTATTGTTACACACCATATTTTTTATAATGAACATTATAAAGTAGATGATAGTAATTCACTTAGATTAACAATAACTGATAATGTGTATTTGTTAGATATAAACGGAACAATTAAATAATTAAAACTAAATATTATGAGTCATTTTTCATTCGGTGCAATAACAAAAGATGAAAATAAATTAGGTGTATGGTTAAGACCAGAATCTAATGAACAACTTTTAAAGAAAATTAAAAAAGTTGGTAGAGTAAAACCCCATGAAACGGTTCATAGAATTATTATTGAAGAAGTAAATAATATGCCACATAAACAACTTGTTTATATTCAAGTGTGGTTATATAAAATTACTATTGGACAAATATTTAGGATTTTATTTAAATCCAAACCGAAAGCCATCAGATTTATTGTATTTGGTTTTTGGGAAAATGAAAATCCAGAATGGATTTGTGAAGGTGATTTAGGAACAGGACTAAAAAAATAAAATAAAGAATATGACAAAAGTAAAAATGCAACACAAAATTGACTTACTCAATCTTTATATTGAACAAGTTAAAGAAGAATCTTCACAATTTATGGTGATAGTATTAAGAGAAGCAATAAGAAAACTTGGTGATGGTGTTGATCCACAGAAAGTTGAAAATTGGGTTGTTAAATTAGAAACAACTTGGAGACGAATCTAAAATTAAATAATATGAAACTAGTTAATCCACAAACAAAAAATTACTACGACCTCTTTAGTTTACTTGATGGTTTAGAAGAAGAACGTTCAGGTATTAGAAAAAGGATATGGGAACATTTAATTGAATGGGGTGAATTAGATTCTTATTTTAAACCTCATAAAGATAGAATAACATCTTTAAATTTATTTTATTATGGTGTGGGTGATGAATACCCTATCCCTAATACACCACAATCTGAAATCGAACACAGTAAAAATATACACCCTAACGCGTTTATTGATGGAACACCAGAAAATGAATTAAGAAAAGATTTAAATCTTATATGGTTTACTTACAATGTGACCGATGAAGAAATAGAAATGTTTAATGTTATGCCAAGTTGGTAAAATTAAAAATATGAAACACAAAGCAATTTTAAATAAAAAACAAATTCTTGATAGTTTAATGACCGATGAAGAATATTCGGAATATTCTATTTTAGAAATCCTTTATGATATGCGTAAACTTAAAGGATTGGTTAAATCTTCAGAGGAAGGATATATCGAAGTTGGGGAATCAAAGGAGAATGGTCAAAGATTTAGTGAAGAATTTGATATATGGTTTAATGAAAATGAATTAACAATAATTAAATAATATGGACGAAAATTTAATATCGGCAGATAATAGACTTCTTATATCATTCTTTTTCTCATTGATTTTTTTAATGACTTTATCTAATTTTACAACAAATTTTATAGATAATGTTATTCCTAAATTTGATAAAATATCAGGAACAGTTTATGGTTATACAACCGATTCTGTTTACGTTGATATAAATTGGGAAATAAACTATAATTATAATCCACGATATACAGAATATAGTGAAGAAGAATTTGAGATATTTATTTCCGATTTAATGAATAAAAAAGTTGAATCATTAGTTGGGGATATACATTATTTTGAATATGTTATATTAGAAGATAATCCAATTGTAACAAATAAAAATGGAGTTAAAATAAAATTATTTAATTAAAACTTAAAAACATGAATCTATCAACAATACTATTTATTTTATTTGTATTTTGTATTCTTTTATTAGGATATATTGTAATTTCAATTCTTAAAACTGAGAAAAAGAAAAAAGAATTTGTTAAACATATTAAAGTTGGAGATAATTGTAAATTATCAGTAATCAACGGAAGTCAAGTTCTCAACTCTTTTGAAGTTATTGAAATTGATGATGATAACATAACAGTACAATTAAAAGTTAGTAAACGTTGGGTTTACCCCGTAGATAAGAATATACCTTGGTAAGATTGATTTGGATTTGATGTTTTTTTTAACTATCTTTGTATTATGAATACTGAGAAAAAATTTAAAATTGGTGCAATTCAAAACTATTGGTCATGGGAGTATGATTCTGTGACTGTTACTGCTACTCTTTATTTAATACGAGGTGGAAATTTAATTTTAGATATTGACAAGAGACATGTTAAGTCTGGATTAGGTAGGGGTGTATTTGAAAACCATATTGGTACATATGATGTTGGTACATTAAAGAAACCAGGAAAAGCATTAATAAATTCTATTCTTAAAGAAAATAAACAAACTTTTCCTTTTCAGAGATTGGGTTGGTATAATAATGAAAAAGATGGTATGTCTTTAAATTCTTTGTTATTAGAAACCTTAAACGGTGAAAACAATATCGCAAGAGCCTTAAAAATTTCTCAAATTAAAAAGAAAATTAATGGGTAATATTCAAAGAAATAAATTAATTGAGTTAGGCGATAACCGAAATCATTATGTAGATTCAAATGGAATTATGGCATGTATTTCTGCAACATTATATTATAATATCGAAGATGAAGGATTGGTTTTAGAATTAACTAAATTGTATAAAGATATAACCGACAAAGAAAATAAAGAACACGATGAACACATTGGTTATTATCGGGTTGGTACATTACATAAACCAGAAAAAAGAAAAATATCCAAAATACTCAGTGTTAATAAACCAGCACATCGAGCATTTTCATCAACAGGGTGGCATTATAGAGGTGGGTTTTGGGAAAAAACTTTAAACCAAGTTCTAATAAATGTAACCGAAGGTAATAACGAAATTACAAGAGCTTTAAAAATTGCTGAAATTAAAAAGAAACTTAAAAAATAAAATGGACGACTACGAAAAATTATTAATGGAATGGTATATGAAGGGATTCAATGATGAACTTTGGGGAAAAACAACGGTTGACCCCGAAGATAAATTATTGATGAAAGTATATTCCATTGGTGCAACAGATTCTATAATAGGAGATGATATTTCAGGACATGATGAAAAACCACCTCACTTTAGTTCTGTGTGGGCATTAGCAACAGAGATGCACACAAACAAAGAAATTAGTGAAATGCAAGTTCGAAAAATATTTAGGATATTATCACATCTTAGAAATGATGGTAAAATTACATTATAAACAAAATTCATTTATCCCCCTATAAATAAAAAACAAAAATTATTATGAAAAGAGTATTTATTATTTGTACAGTAAGGGGAGCTACTCCTGAGTACCAAAAGGAACTTGAAGATTATGTAGAAAGTTTGGAATCACAAGGTATAAAAGTTCATTTACCTCACCGTGATACAGTTCAAACAAACACCGGAATTCAAATATGTAACCAAAATACAGGAGCAATTAAAGCATCTGATGAAGTTCATATTTTTTACAACCCAGATTCACAAGGAACACATTTTGATATGGGTGTAGCATTTTCACTTGGAAAGAAAGTTGTTGTGGTTAAATCACCAGAACCAGGACCAGGTAAAAGTTTTACAAGAATGCTTAAAGAATGGGAAACAGCATCTATGTAAAATAATTTTCCCAAACAAAAAAACCTCGTTAAATCAATTTTAACGAGGTTTTTTGTTAAAGGGTATCTAGGCATAGTTTATATTCAATATGTCATCTATGGGGATGAATTCAGCTTGTGAGCCGTTATAAAAGGTTACATGTGGTTCTCTCTTACTAAGACCCATATCACCACCCCGCATTGGAGAGATAAGTTCAGAAACTTGAATAATTTCACCGTTTTTAATAACTTCAATTCTTTCACCTTTAGAAGTGCGAACCTTGTAAACAAGATCTGTAATTTGTTTGTTTGTTAATATTTCCATAATATTATTTTTAATTCAAATGCAAAGATAAAACAAATTATTTAATAAAACAAATTATTTATCAATATATATTTTTTCTTTTAAATGTTTTATTTTATTACCCCTTAATATAAAGGAATATTTTTCGTATAATTTTCTATTACTTTTTATTTCATCTCGTTGAAGTAACATTGATAAAATTGAATAATGTTTTCTTTTATATGTTTCACGAACAATTACAAATTCGTTTCTAGAAAAATCTAATTGTTCAACAGGAAAATCAACAATCAATTTTAAAAAATTTATTTTATTACCCCAACAAATATCTTTCATTAATCCATAATTAGTAGGTGGGTATCCGAAACTACCAATACTATTGAATGATTCTATTTTAACTTTATCGACAAAATATTTAAACCATTTATAATCATTATAAAATACAAGTTTATTCAAATGACTTGCATCTAAAAAACCATATTCAAGATAAAATGTAGGATAATTTATAATAGAATCTATAACATCTGTAGCATATTTATTTATCGCCCAACCCAAATAAGTATTTAAATCTTCATTGGTATATTCACCATCTTCAATTCTACTTATTACATCTGTCCGTACTACAAAATTTTTCATAAGATATTGTTCCTTTATCACTATTACATTTTGAACAAGATTCAACCATATTGGATGTATCTAACTTATCACAATCGGGATTTGATTTCGGAATTACATGATCAACAGTAATACACCAAGGTTGTTGCCAACGAGTATTTCTTTTTTGCATCTTAGTAATCTTCTTCCCACAATAATGACACACCCAAAAACCACCATTTTCTTTTTTCTTTTTTCTAAGAAAATGTCGTCTTACGATAAAGTAATATCTCCAATCATTATCTTCTTGATATGATATATCTCTATCTTGATAATAATCTACCAATAAAACATACGAAGATAATGTTTTAGGGTTATTTGGTGAATCATTAAATATTATATGATTCATAGAACGATTAGTTGATATTTTTTCTTTAATTATCATTTATCAATTATCTTTTTAATTTTCTTGTTTCTACTTTTAATTATAAAATCAACATAAGCTTTTTTACTAAATGTTATTCTTTTACCTTGTAAAACTTTATTTTCATAATATTTTACATCAACTTGTATCGCTTTATCATATTCGTGAGTGTGATAAACATCACAAACTAACCACTCAGGATGAGCTGAGATAATAAAATCTTTTAATATGTTTTCCTTTATTATCATTTAAAGATTTTGAAGTTCTTGATTAAGTTTAGCAATTTGTTCTATTAATTGTTGAGCTCTATGATTTTTTATTTTTTCTTTCTTCTCAGAATCAGGGAGATCAGTAATATATCTTACGACTTCGTGTGTTTCGAGATTAAAAATAAAAGCTTTATCAATTCCAAATACTTTAGCATTTGAATTTTCATAAAAACGATTAATCATTTGGTCGATACTTAAACTTTCAATGATTACTTTATTTTCGTTTCTTATGATAATACAATCGTGTATATCTAACTTATGTACTGAACTTGAATAAGCACTTTCAATTCGTAAGATATTTTTTGATTCTTCTGTTTCTTTTAAATCGTGTATCATATTAATTTTTTTAGTTAATACAAAGATATAAAAAGTTTTTTACAATACCAAAAAATAATATATAGTATATAGAAAAATATATAGACAAATGAAATATTTAATACCCTTTGATAATTTTGAATTGATTAATGAGAATTATAAGTATGCACATATAAATTTCATTCCACCTAAAACGGTATCTAATCAAGCAAAGAAAGGATTAAAATACAGACGTAAGTACAAACCATTGAAGGGTGAATTAGGTGTTAGAATGGCTAATAAATTAATTCATAGAGATAAAATAACACCAGCTAAAGTAAAACAAATGGCTACTTTCTTTTCAAGACATCGAAGTAGAGAAATACTTGATAAATTTAAAGATGAACCTTGGAAAGATAAAAAATACGTGACCCATTTATTATGGGGTGGTGATTCTGGTAGAGCATGGGCAGAAAAAGTTCGTTCTCAAATGGCAAGAGCAGATAAAAAACAAAAATAATAAAATGAAATTTACAAAATTTGAACAATTTAACGAAGCATTAGTTTCCGGAGAATCACCAGCAGAAAGGTCAATTGATTTAAGAGGACCTAGTGGTAATGCATATGCTATTTTAGGAATGGCACAAAGTTTTTGCAAACAATTAAAAGATGTTGATGCAGAAAGATATAATTGGGAAGAAATTAATAAAGAAATGACTTCTGGTGATTATAAAAATTTAGTAAATACATTTGAAGAATATTTTGGTGAATTTGTTACAATTTATAATGCTGATGTTTTAGATGAATCTAACACAAATGAAGAATTTAAAAATCCTTTTAAGAAAAAAGTTGATGTACAAGTAGAACCATCTTTACCTGTTGAAGAATTTACTGCACCAGAAACCAAAAAGATTGAACCAGAAGAAGGTTATGATTTAGAACGTTTTTATAAGACTATTAATAAATTACACGATTTGGGTCAAAAGTCAAGGAAAAAACAATTAGCTAATACTTTTTTCAGAGATTTTATCGGAAAAGAATTAATGGGTAGTACAATTAAAGATTTTGATATTGATGTTCTTGAAGATATATCCAACCCTTATTATGGTATCAATATTAATTTAGAAAATGGTGGAATTATTGGTTATGGGTTTACTAAAAATGACCAAAGCCCAATAGACAATGTTAATATTAAACCTTTTATTGACACAACATCAATAAGAAGAGAAATAGAAGAAGATACATCTACTCCTTATAATCAAAAAGGTCAAATAATACAACAAGCAATAAAAGATGCTAAAAAAGATGCTGAAAAAGTTTCAAGAAAAGATGCTAGATTAATTGGACAAATTGCTAGAAAATTTAATCCTAATACTAAATATAAAAGTGGAACTGCTGATTTAGTTATTAAAGAATACGAATCAAGAATTATTAAGTTTAATGACTTTTTAAATGAAAAAATAAAATAAAACAATGGCTTTAGAATTAATAGACACAGAAACAGAGAACACATTTCAAAATATAGGAGAAATGTTAGAATGTAAATTTGTAAATGATAAATTCAACTATTATGTTGAAGATAAAACATTAGATTTTCATTTAATAAATTATTCACCTACAACTTATGTAAACTTAGGTGACTTAGTTACCGCAGAAGAAGTGAATGATATTATAAATAATCAACCATAATTATGACAGAAAAACAATTAGAAGTAATAAGAGGATATGATTTCCCAAAATATTACAAGTGGTTTTATAAATTTTGGTCAAAATATTTATCTTTATCTATTGTTATGATATTTGTAGCAATATTTATAATGATGATTATTTATAATAATTCAAATTGGGATGGTTTCAACATTATAAAAGGATTTGTATTTGGTGTATTTGGAATAGGTATATGGGCACTTTCTGCATACTTAACAAAAACAATTCATTTAAAAATATATCTCAAAAAATCAGGCATGTCATTAACTGAATGGAATACTTTAACACAAGGATTAACAATAGATGATATTAAAAAAATATAATTAAATGTTTAAAAATTATATAAATTTCATTAATGAAAATAACACCGAACAAGAAATTATAGATGATTTACTTTCTGTATCACCTAAGTTCGGCGTTTTAAGAAAATTACTTTCACCCGAAGAAATAAAAGTTGCTAATAAATTAGTTAAACAAGGTAAAATGGAAAAGGGTAAAAGTGATGATAAACAGAAAACTATTTGTTACTATCCCATCTAAATCGATGCAAGATTATGATATACTAATATATTATTAATTATTAACACTTTATCAACTTTTCTATTATTATTGTATATTATTGTTATGCATGATATTTTCACTTTAATAAAATTTTTAAATAATACTGATAAACCTGTTTATTATGATAAAATAAATACGGTTAAGGTAGTTCGTATGACTAATAAAAAATTTATAAGATTAGAAATTGATTATAAAGATGGTATTCATTCTAATTATATAATTAATACAGATGATTTAAAACTTTATCAAAGAAATAAAAAGATAAATAAAATTGTAAATTCCTTTTAAATGTTGTATCTTTGTATTATGGTTTTAACAGACAAAGAATATAAATTGTGTTTATTGGATTTCATATCGGAATGGAAAAGGAGTCCTATTTTGTCTTTTTATGATGAAGATAAACATCGAATTGAAATAAAGGGTCATTGTATTAAAATTATTTTTAAAGCATCAAATGCTGTATATAGAGTAATCTTTATAGATGAATATATTTTTAAAAAGAATTATATACATTATTTAAGAAGAAAAAAACTAAAAGAATTAATTAGTAAAATTAATGAGTAAGAAATTTACATATAATTTTATTCGGTTTGGTGCATTATCTCAAATGAACCAAATTAATTATGGTAATGATACCTTTCATGCTCCCCCATGTAAAAAAGGAATCTATGCTTTCCCAGAAGGTCTTGTTGATAGGTTTTTACTTGGGGCTACAAATGATCCAAGAAACGAATCTCATAAATCATATTGGTTAAGAGATGAAAACGGTGAAAGAATTCAAGATGAAGATTTTTGGGATGATAATTGGAATACAAAAATGGATTCTTATGGAGTAAATAAAAAATATAAATCATTAGTTAAAAAGAATAAAATAAAAATAAAGGATATTTTTACAATGTCTGATTATAAAGTAGGTGAACATCCAAAATGGTATGTATGTGTTTATAAGAAACCACGAAAATTTAAATACGATGGTGAAATATGGTGTCATCTTGGAGAACAATTAAAACCAGAACATATTATTGAATCAAGTGGTACATGGGTTAAAGTCACAATGGAAGATTATCTTATGGCATTACAATTAGAAAAACACACATTAAGGAAAGATATGATTAAACTTTTCGGGATTGGGTGGAAAGGTCATGATCCTTTTAGACATTATTGTACTGACCACCTTGAAGTTTTTATCGAAAAGATTAATTAATATATAAAGGAAATAGAATTATGGAGAATATGAAGAAAGTTCAAAATTGGAAAGAATATATTAAAGAAAGTACTAGTGGATTTGATTTTAAACAATTATTTCTCGATTTAACTGAATATACAGTTCCTTTTGGACACGAAGAAACATTAGAACCTATACTTTATAGTATTGTACCTAATCTTCAAAAGGATGCATATGGTAATTATTATATAAGAATAGGTAATAGTAAAACACTTTTCACATCTCACCTTGATACTTATTCCAAAAGAGTAGAAAAAATAAATCACGTTATAAAAGGTGGAACTATTTCAACTGACGGTACAACTGTTCTTGGTGGTGATAATAAAAACGGTGTTGTAATTTTACTTTATATGATTACACAACAAGTACCAGGTATTTATTATTTCTTTGTAGGAGAAGAAGGTGTTGTAACGGGTGCTTCTTGTAATGGTTCTAATTGGTTACTTAAAAATGATCCTTCTATTTATACATCTGTTGATAGAGCTATCGCATTTGACCGTAGAGGTAAAGGTTCTATCGTAACAAAACAAAGAGCTAGAATTTGCTGTTCTGACCAATTTGCTGATGCATTGGTAAACGACTTCGGGTCGTTAGGATTACCATTTAAAAAAGATTATGCTTATGGTACTGATTCAGCCGTATTTATGGATATTGTACCTGAAATAACAAATATATCAAGTGGTGGTGAATATGAACATTCGTTTATGGAATCTACTAATATTAATTATACAAGAAGAGTAGCTAAGGCTGCTTGTCAAATTCAATGGGAAAAATTACCGACTAAAAGGAATCCAGAACCAGTAGAAACCAAAAGGAATCCTTGGGGATATAGACCATATACAGTTACACGAACTAAAGACACATGGAGAAAAGTAGTTTCTATGTTAGGAACACAAGGATTTAATTGTATAAATGCTAATCAATTTTACCCTGGAACTGAGATGAAATTTCGTCAATATACAGGTGATGCTGAAATTGATTTAAAAGTGTTTAATAATACAGTAACAATCCTTTATGATGATTATTTTGATGGCAAATTTGTAAAAGGAACACCAGAAGATTTGAAAAAAATATTTAATATTAATGTTGAGGAAGCATCGAAAAAAGTTATCGGTAAGATTGTAAATAAAATGACTAAAGATTATACATTATCAAAAATAAAATTATATAAAATATTAAATAGTTATATGTTATCATATAAAGATTTTAAAGATTATATTGAAAATTCAGATGTTTATAAAGATAAATTTAAATTCTTTAAAACTAAAATCTATATGGATATTGTTGCTAATCAAGCAACCACAATAAATAGACAAAAAGAACAAGAAAAAAGAGGAACTGAATAATTCCTCTTTTTATATTTTTTCATATTCTGTTTCTTTTATAAACCAATCATATATATGTTCTGCACAATAAGATACTCTTTTATTTTGTTGATCATATCTTTTAATTATTTCATCAATTTCTGGATTGTATTCAAAAACTAAATCAATCATTTCTTGTACATCATCAATTCTTTTAAAATCTTTTTCGGATATTCTTTTTACATCACATAAAATATCTAATAAATCTTGTTTTACTTTGTAACCATATTGAGTTAATTTAGACCCGAAAGCTTCATAAATCATTGATTCAAAAAACTTCTTAGATATACTATCATCAAAATTATCATTACCTACCAAAAATGTAACAGCATCTTCATAACCTGATTTATTATGGTCACTATAACTTATTTGTACATCACTAAATTCTGGTTTAAAAACAGTAAAATATTGATCCATTGACTTTTCCCAATAACCATATATTTTTTCTATTTTATCATCACCATATGAAAAATCTTCCGGTGGTTCTTTTTCAATAAAACCATATTTATTCGCTAATTTTTGATACATTGGAATATGAACATTTTCATCAAATTTCTCTGTATGTAATGTACCATGTTTATGTCCTTCAAATGTTTTTATATGTTTCATAATATTATTTTATTGATCTTAAATATTCAGCTATTTCAGGTCTATCAAAATGATTTGCTAATTCTACCAATGTGTATTTTATTTTAGAGGGTTGGTTTGATGCATACCACACATTTACAGTGGAATCAGTATCAGCACCCAATTCAACTAATGTTTTCACAGTATCTAATTGTCCACCCTGTATCGCTCTA
>Ga0210003_1004421_pt1 | contig 11130 bp, 7 predicted proteins | sample LantaG_FD_182804 | JGI IMG/M metagenome (GOLD analysis project Ga0210003, IMG submission 182804) | Deep subsurface microbial communities from Baltic Sea to uncover new lineages of life (NeLLi) - Landsort_02402 metaG (SPAdes) (version 2) | ecosystem: Environmental > Aquatic > Marine > Oceanic >...
GAAAAAAGGGGGTAATGTGTTATCTTCTTTGTTGTTGTTTTTTTTGTTATTGTTATTGGCTTAAGCAGCTCTTTCCTGGCAAGATCGCTTAAGCAGATTCTACGAGGAGCCGCAGATATCGATTTTGCTCTTTCGTCTGCGCTCGGGGGTGGGAGCATGCGACTGGCATGGTCATGGTCGTCGTTGTTGGTGAGGAGAAAAGGGTAAGAAAAAAAAGAGGACGTCATTCTTGCTCATGTCGAGAGTTCGAGGAAAATCGAGAGTCCCTCTCAATTTTGCCCCCAGTCACGCGTGCTCGACGATGCTCGCAGAAAGCGCCTTCTCCTCTTCCTCAGCATTTTCCGCACGAGAGCTTGCAGTATCCCTGCATCCAGGTCTCGCCGCACTTGCCCCACGACACTTGCTGCGCGCAGGTGTAGATCGATCCGGGGGGAGCGACGTCTGCGCAGAGGGGGCAGCGCTTGCAGCTGTAGTTGCAGTAGCCTCTCATCCAGGTTTCGCCGCACTTGCCCCACCCGGCCTGCTGAGCGCACGAGTAGGCTCTCCCTGGGGGGGAGACATCGGGGCAAGCCGGTGGAGGGGGCGGCGGGGAAGGAGGAGGAGAGGGTGGAGGGGGCGGCGCAGGCTTTGTCGTCACCGGAGGCGTCGTCGGCGCCGGCGTGGTCTGCTGGGGTGTTGGAGCGGGCGTCGTCGGCGCCGTCGGCGCCGGCGTCGCCGACGGGTCAGAAAAAGTGTCGAGGATGTTGGCCGCGCCGCTCGCGACGTTGGTGATTTTCGAGCGATCGTACTCTGCTCGCAGAGAAGCCCCGCCGTCCTCCGAGTACCGAAAGACGTAGTCGGGACCGTCGTTCCCGGGAAGCCACCCTCCGCCGTCCGTGTCCTGTGCCACGGCCCAGACGAGAGAGCCCGAGTATCCCGCAGCCGAGGCCTGAGTCAGCAGGTAGCCAAAGAGCGTCTCCCTGTCCGGAGTGGCGTGCGTCGCCGGGGTCTTCGATCCCATCCCGTACTGTTTTTTTTCAAGTTTTTGCCCCCGAAAGTGGCTCTATTAAGCTCAGATAAGTTCAATAAAAGAGACGCTAGAGGTGAAAAAAAAGGCGCTCGATGAAAACGCCGCGGCGGACGCTCAAGAAAAGAAAAGCCACCACCAAAACAACCGGCGCTCCCTCCCCGGGCTTTCCGCTAAGGTTGTACCCGCGCGTGTCCAGCGCCGCGACCTCTTACCCAGTCTCGAAGAGAGGCATCATCAGCCGGCGCCACGAGAGCCAGCACTCCGGGATGCCGTGAAGGAACAAAGCCATGGAGAGGAAGTGCAGCACCGCACAGCGAGCCGCCACCACCATCACCAAAAGAAAAAGAACTCTTACCTCTTCCAAGATCGCCGGAACGGGCCTGCCCGTGCTGCCGAAAGGCCCCACGCCGCTGCCGCATGCGAGCGCAGCGCGCCTCCTGTCGGCGAGAAAGTTTTCCCCGAGCCAGCCGTAGTTGGACGACGTAAATCCCCACGAGTCCGGGTAACAGTGCACCGTCGCGAGCGTGATCCCGGTGCGGCACGTGTTGCAGACAAAGTCCCCTCCCTTGAGACCGTTGTTGAGCCAGGAGTGGGACGACGAGTCCGCCGTCAGGTCCGCTCTGTACCCTTCCTCTCCCGTAGCGATCAGGTGGTTGCTGTCGAGGCTCTTGATGAAGGCGGTCATTTCGGCGACCCAGGCGCACAGGATCGACCCGGGAGACAGCTTCAGCTTGGCCTCGAAGCCATCGTCGGTGTGCGGCTCGTTCATCAGCTCCCAGGCCAGGACGGTCGGGTCCTGGGGAAGAGAGAGAGAGAGAGAAAGAGCTTGAGAGAAGGATTTTTTTTCGCGCTCTCGCCTGCGAAGAAGAAAAAAGAAGCTAGAAAACCTCTTCCCTCCACCACCAACTCACCTGGTTGTACGTGACGCCCGTCTCCGTGTTGGTGCGCGTGACGACGAGCCGAACCCACTTTTTGAACATGTCCCTGATCGCTGGGTTTGTGAAAAAGGCCTCCTTGGGCTGGTTGGCCGCAGCTCCGGGCGTCGCGCTGATGTAATTGTCCACCCAGGCCTTGATCCCGCCCACAAACGGCCAGTAGTTGGAAAGCACGGGGATGATCCGTATGCCGTGCATCGCGGCGGCTGCGAACACGTGATCCATGTTGATGAGGGCGAGCTCGTTGAACACGCCCCATGACGTCTGCGTGCCGACGTTGCGATCAAAGTCGTACGCCACAAAGACGCGCAGCGTGTTGACCCCCTTGGAGGCGTGGAGCTCCATCTGCCGGAGGATCTCGTCGCGAGAGAGCCAGAACCCAGCGGACATGTAGTACGCGTTCGTGCCCGTGGGACTCCACTGGTACCTGTTGTCGAGCAGCAGGGGAACGGTGTTTGTGGTGGTGGTGGTCGTCATCGTCGTCGCCGTCGTTGCGTTTTTCCCCGTCGAGCTCGAGACGAAGAGCGAACCGGGAGTCACGCCGCCGATAAACCCGATGTTGGCCCCGACGGCGCCTGGCCTTGCCCCAGTGATGTTGAGCGGTTTCGGTGCGGAGGCGTCGACAGGTTTGGAGCTTTCGGAGGACGACGAGGCGGAAGAGGATGCACCAGCTGCAGATGCACCAGCAGCAGCAGCACCGGGTGTCCCGGACGCCGCGGCAGCCACAGCGAAAGCAAACTTTCTCGCCTGGACTTTCTCCAGTTCGGCCTCCGTGACCTGCGGAGGAAGCGATCGTCCTCCCATGATAGAGTCGATTGCTTCCTGCTTCGAGATGATTGGCGGGAGAGCCTCCGCCGCGGCGACGGCTGTGCTCGATATCGCGGCCGCCTTGGCGATGTCAGCGACAGCAGCAGGAGGAGCGAGAGTAGGAGCAAGAGCAGCAGAAGGAGGTGCAAGAGTAGGAGCAGTTGCAGGAGGTGCGAAAGTTGGAGCAGCAGCTGCGGCGGCGGCGGCCGCCGCAGGAGCCAAGTCGCCACTTGTCGCCGGTGTCGTGCTTGTCGCCGGCACCTTGGATGTCGCGGCAGCATCATTAACAGCAGCACCTCCACTACCAAAATCCTTAAGAGCCTCGGAAGACACGATGGCAGCGGACGGAGGGAGGGTGTCTCTCATCCCTTGGGCCAGGATCAGAGCGATCGCGTCGACCCTGATGCTCTCGAGAACTTTGCGGTCGTTGATCTCGGCCTCTGTCAGGGGAGGAATTTCGGGCGAGGCGGCAGTGGTGTTTGCTGCGGCAGCAACGCCACGAGAGGTGCTGTTGCTTTTGTCGTTGTAATGCTTTGCCGCACTTGCTGGCGTTTCCTGAGTAATCGACGTAGGCGTCGGCGCGGGCGTCAGTGTCGCCGCCTCGCTCATCATCTGGGACTGCAACGTGCGCAAGACTTGACTCCGCGCGATGTCATTTTCCCTTGGCGTCTGGGCGGCGGCTACGGTGGCTGAGGAAGGAAAGGAAAGGAGGAGGAAAGCAGTGGCAGCAGCAGCAAACCAGCAGCAGCAGGGGAGCAGGTTGCTGGAAAAGAAGGGACTGGCTGGGTTCGCCGTCGACCGCAGCTTTTTCTTTCCAGCCGGCAGCGGCAGAAGTTTGCAGCTGCTGTCAGTCTTTTTCTTCTGAGCTGCCATGATTTCCTTAATGGTTTTGTTTTATGGCTTGGATTGTTTTATTTATCATCATGCTGCTGTGTAAGTTGGATCGATGAAGAATGTGAACTGGGCTCTGACGCGCGAGAAAGTGTAGGGAGAGGGCAAAGAGGAAAGAGGAAGAGAAAAAGAGAGGAAGAGGGCAAAGAGGAAAGAGAAGAAGAGGAAAGAGAGGAAGAGGGTGACGAGGGTCTTTGTCTGTCGCTCAAACGAATTCAATTGTGCTTTTCCCTTAAGTCGTTTCAACTCGAGCGCCATCCGTCTAAGAATTCTTTTCAGTATCTACAACCGCGTCTGAACGAGTGGTAACGAACGTCCCTTGGCTACGGGATCACAAAAAGAGACAAATGCATGAGAAACGTGAGGACGGGGGAAAGAATGGCGTGGATGCCCCGCTCGATGGACCGCTCAATGGTTATGCATTCAATGCTGCGACAAAGAGAGAAAATAAAAACCCTCAAATAAAAAGTCTATCACACCTGGGACGAGCCGCAGCACACAGCAGGAGAGTGTAAATGATGCGGCTGCCCAATTGGGGCGAATTATTGGAAACTTCGCGAGGGGAGGGAAGGTTGGGAGCTTGAAGCGGGGTGTGAGTTTTTTTCGGCGTCGAAAAGTGACTCTGAGGGAAATCCAAGGTGCTCAGCTCTTTTCAACTTGCTCCCCGTCGTTCCCACACCTGTCCCACTCCTTTCTTTCTCCCTCTCTCCTCTCTCCTCTCTCTTCTCTGACAAACTTTATACCTATCACACGTCCAAGAGCTCCGAAGAAGAAGGGAAAAACGCGCAGCAGCCGCGGTCGTCGAGAGGAACGAGAAAAAAGGGAAAAGAAAGAAAGGACTTGGCGCTCTCTCTCTCTCTTTCTCTATCTTTCTCTCTCTTTCTCTTCCTCTCCCTCTCTCTCTTTCTTTCTCTTTCTCTTCCTCACTCTCTCTCCCCCCTCCCCTCCCTTCTTCTCTCTCTCCTTTCTCCTCGACCCTCGCCCTCATCACACCTTCTCCACGTAGCTCTCCGGCACCAGCCCCCTCTCCCCCGCGCTGTTCTCTACCTGGACCCACCCGTCCACGGAGGCGAGCACGGTCAGCTGCTCCCCTTCGCTCACGCTCAGCTCGTCGTCGTTCTCGGCGGAGAAGGCAAAAGCCGCGCGGTGGTTGGAGGAGGAGGGAGAAAGGGCCGTCGAGGTCGAAGCTGCCGTTGTCGCTGCTGCTGCTGGTGTTGCAGCAGAAGCAGCCCCGCTCGTGTCCGACTGCTTCCTCGAGAGGGCCCTGGGAGAGGCCGCGGGGAGGGAAGCGGGGGGGGTTCGCTGGCCGAAGGGGTTGGCCGACGTCTGTCGCTCGAGCGCGCGGCTGCCAAAGCCGCCAGCGCTGGCGCCGGCGTCTCCGTCTCCATCGCCGCTCCCCTCCCCGCCGCCTCCTCCTCCTCCTCCTCCACCGCCGACCAGCGCCGCGAGCATGTCAGGCTTCGACAGCCAGTCCGCTGCTGCCCTGGGGGTCAGGGACCCCTGCGGCGACAGCCGCGACGCCGACAACTCGGAAACCTGCCTCTGCAGCAGCTTCTTCCTCTCCTCCTCCAGCTGCCTCCTGCCGGCCTCGGCAAACTCGCCGTCGCCGACGTAGCGCACGTAGCTCTCCGGGACCAGGCCCGAGGGAGGAGATGGGCTTCCCCTCGGTGCGGCGGCGGCGGCGGCGGCGGCCGCGACGACGAGGACGCAGTCGAGCCAACCGTCGGCCTCGCCTCTGACCTGCACCCGGTCTCCCGGGACGACGCTCAGCTCCTCGGGCAGCGCGGCGTCAAAGGCGTGTTCGACGATGCCGAGGAGCAGGGGCTGCTGCTGCTGCTGCTGCTGAGAAAGGCTGCTTCCGAACTCTCTGCCGCCGCCACGCGGGGGCGTTGCCGTCGCTCGGGCCAGAGCGTCGTCGGTGCCGTAGTAAGGACCCACTTGAGGAGGAGGGTAAGAAGACAAGTCGCCGTCGTTGGACCCGTAGGTGGCGAGCGCGTCCCTCGAAAAGTCGCCGTCGTCGTCGTCGTCGCCGTTTTCGGCGGCCGCGGGGTCAGCAGCCGAGGATGACGCCGCTGCAGCGGCCTCGAACCCTCCTCCTCCTTGCTGCTGCTGTTTCACAGACGCAAACGGCGTCGGGCCCGCCGCCGCTCCCGTCAGGATCTGCTCGTCGAGCATCCTCGTCAGGTTGGCCAGCGGGTCGGCGGTCGAGGAGAAGGCCATCGAGCGAGCGGACAAGAGCTGCGGGGGCGGCGGGGTCGTCGAGAAACCGCCACCGCCGTCGCCGTCGCTGTCGTCGTCGTCCGCGGCCATGCTGCTCCGCCTCCGGTGGCCGCCTCCGGTCGCTGCTTCTCCGCCTGCTGCCGCCGCCGCCGCCGCCGCCCTCGCCTCCGCGACCTCGGCCTCGTCGTCGCTCGACCCGACCTCGGAGATGGCGCGCCCCCCGCCGAGCAGCAGGGCCTCGAGCTTGGCCCTCTCGGCCTCGACGCGCTCCTCCGAGGTCGTGGCGTCGGCCCTGACGCTTCTCTCGCTCCTCTCGATGCTCTCGGCGGCGGCCGCCTGCAGCAGCAACTCCGCGCCTCCGTTCTCCAGGAGGGACCTCGACAGCGGGCCCAGGGGGTACGCCCTGTCCGGGAGCAGGCCCGTGAGGCGCTGCAGGCGGGCGCAGACGGCGCCGTGCTGCTCGCGCACTGCGGCGAGCGTGGCGTCGTCAAAGAGGGCGGCGTTTTCTGCGCCGCCGCCGTCGCTTCCTCTAGCGGCGGCGGGGCCGCTGCTGGCACCTCCTGCCTTGTTCTTCTCCTTCTTGTCCTTCTTCTCCTCCGTCTTCTTCTCCTTCTCCTTCCTCTCCGCGGCCAGCTCCGCGAGGCGCGCCTTGACGAGCCCCTGCAGGGCGACTCTCGAGCTGTAGACCTCGTCGAGCGCGGCAACGGCGTCGGCGACAAAGGGCGCGACGCCCAGCGGGTCCGGCGAGGAAGAACAAAAGGTCGGAGAAGAAGAGGACGCCCTCGCCCCGCCGCCGAGCAACGCCACGAGGAAGCCGAACGCCGAGCTGCAGTAGGGCTCGTCGGAGCGCACCGCGATCTTGCAGAGGGCGAGCGCCGCGGTGGGCCTGGCGTGCGGCGGGAGCGTGGCGGCGCAGGCGTGCTGCAGCGCGGCGACGATGTCGGCAAGGAGCGGGGAGCTGTTTTTCGAGGATTTTGGAAGTTTGTTCCGTTCGTTTGTCGGGAGAGCACCGCGGGGGTCGGCACGGGAAGAGGAAGGGGGGAAAGGGGGGGGGGGAGAGTCAGGTCCCTCGCCGCGGGCCGCGTGTCGCGAGGGCCACGCGAGGCCGAGGGGAGCAAGGAGGGGGGGGGGGAAGGGGGGGAAAGGCAAAAAAAGCGCGCTCTTTCCGAGCCCCGAAACAAAAAACCGACAGACCCCAACGCACCGTCCCGACGCGAGCGAGAGGGCGGCAGCGATCGGCGCCGAAGAGGAGGCGCCGCCGCCGCCGCCGCCGCCGCCGCCGCCCGAAGCGGAAGGGCCCGTCGCCATCGCCGCCGCTCCTCCTGCCCCTCCTCGTCCTCCCCCGTCGACGATCGCGCCGCCGCCGACCACCTCGCCGCTCGCGGCGTTGCCGTGCTCCCCGAGCCACCACGCAGCGCTCTGCTGCACGCCAGTCCACGCGAGATCGTCGGCGACGGACGCCGCGAGGTCTGCGGTGGACCCGGACGAGGACGAAGAAGGGGAGGAGGCCAGGAGGACGGGGCAGGGGGCCTCCAGCACAGCGAGCGCCGCCCTCGCCGCCGCCGCGCGCCCCCTGCACCCCCCGAGCCTCGCCGCCGTGGCCCAGAGCTCCGGCAGCGCCGCCTCGCCGCGGGACCCGCTGGGATTGCCGGCCACGAGGGCCGTGGAGACCAGCAGGGTGCGCTCGAGGGCGGTCGCGCGGAGAGGAGGAGGAGGAGGAGAGGCGGCGGGGCCGGGCGCCAGCGCCCTCGGCGCCGCGGCGGCCAAGACCCTCCTCGCGGCCACCAGCGCCGCGGTCGCCAGCGCCTCCGAGAGGCACCCCGCCAGGGCGAAGACTTTGCCGGCGTCGAGGACGACCAGAGGAGGACTGTTCCAGGTGGGCGCGGGCATCGCCTGCATCCAGAGCAGGGCCTCGAGCGCGAGCTCCGCCTCGGCGGGCGAGGAGGAGCAAGTGACGCCGGCCAGCGGCGCCGCGAGCGACGCGATCGCGGCGACGGCGGCGCCAGCAGCACGCCTGTCGTTGCCGTTGCTGCTGCTGCTTCCTCCTCCTCCTCCTCCTAATCCGAGTCCTCTTCCCACTGCGGCATCGTAGCCCCGCACGGCAGCCTCCGCGAGAGCCGCGGCGGCCCTCGCACCGGCGCAGACGAGCGGCGCGTTCCCCGAGCCCAGGGCCCCCCGCACGCGCGAGCAGAGCGCGGCCAGCAGGCCCGAGGAGGCCTCCTCGGCCACGAGCCCCGGGACGAAGACGGTCGCGTCGCCCGCCCGCGCGCAGAGCACGGCGAAGGCGCGCGCGCGGGCCGCGGCGTCCCGGGCGGAAGCCTCGTCGAGGGAGCTGTTGGAGCTGGAGTTGCCGTTGGAGTTGCCGTCATAGTTTGCCCACGCCGAAGCAGCAACAGCAGAATTCGAAAAAGAAGAAGAAGAAGAAGAAGAAAAGGGAGCAGCGTTCGAGACGGCAACGACACCGCTCCAGCCCGCAAGGGCCTTGCACGCCTCCAGCGCGACCATGTCGTCCGCGTCCCTCGTCGCGAGAGCAGAGAGCAGGGAATAAAGAGAAGCTCCTCCGCCGCCGCCGCCGTCGCTGCCCCCCCCGTCGCTGCTCGCGTACGAAACGGCGGCAGCGGCGGACCCGCCCCCGATGCCGGCAAAAAGCATCGCGCCCATCAGCCTCGCCGCGCTCACCCGCGCCAGCGGGTCGTCGAGGTTGAGGCCCGGGGTCGGGGAAGGGGCGGAGGAAAACGCCGAGGAAGAGGAGGAAGGAGGAGCAGTCGCGGCGGCGGCGGCGGCGGAACCAGAGGCGCTCATCCTCGTCGTCGCCGCGCCGAGGACGAGCGCCGAGGTCTCGTAGGAGGCCAAAGCCGTCGCCGCGGCCGCGGCCAGGTCGAAAGGAGAAGCCGAAGCGCTGCTCGACTTCCTCGACCTCGACCCCCCCCCGCTCATGAGCCCAAAGGCCCTCGCCGCCCTCGCCGGGTCGCCCCTCGCGACGCCGGCCATGAGCGCCAGCGCGTGCCTCGCGCAGAGCGGGTCGGCGCTGCCGGCCCCCGCGCCGGCGCGCAGGGCCGCGTCGCGCAGGGCCCGGCCCCTGAGGGAGGCCCTGGCCGCCGCGAGGGCCCCGTGCAGGGCGTCCGAGGAGTCCGCGACGGCGGCGGCGGCGGCGGTGGCGCGCCTCCTGGCCGCGGAGGACGACGAGGTCAGGGCTCCGAGGATCTTGGCCGACGTCGAGGAGGAGGCGCCGCTGGCACCGACGCCGCCGTCGCTGGCGCCCCCCTCCGTCGCCGCGTCGGCGGCGGCCGCTGCGAGCGCGGCCAGGGCCGCCGCCCCGGCCTCGCCGTTGGCGCCCACAAAGGCCGCGGCCCGAGCTTCCCCGCGAGCTAGCGCGACCCCGAGGGCAGAGACAAAGTCGGCGTCCCACTTTGATGAGGGAGGCGAAGAAGAAGAAGACGAGGAGGAGGAAGCATTGGCAGCAGCAGCAGCTCCGCCGCCACCACTATTCGCTCCCCTCGCCGCCGCGGCCAGAAGCCTCAGCGCTCCCTCGGTCAGCCCGGGGCTCGGGTCCGAGGCGTCAGCAGAAGAAGAAGCGTCAAGCCCCGGGACTTGAGCCAGGGAAGCTCTCACGGCCTCCGCGGCGCCCGCGTCGGCCGCGGCGCTCGGCAGCGCCGCCCCCGGCAGCGGCGTCGGCGTCCCTGCTTCTCCCGGTCCCAGGAGCAGGCCCGCGATCGACAGGGCCAGCCGGGACGTCTTGGCGTCGATGTAGGCGACAGCGGAGGAGGGGGAGTGACGTGCACCGCTGCCGCCGGGCCTGCCCCTTTGCCAGAGCGCGAGCAGGGGCCCGACGAGCGATGGCGGCAGCCCCTCGTGCATCGCGAGTCGGGGGAGGATCGTCGAGGCCAGGGCCGCCCGGGCCTTTTTCTCGGCCGAGGGCCCGACGAAGCGCGCGTCTGCGATGGCGGGGCTCAGGTCGGCGAAGGACGTCAGCTGGGGTTTTGGAGGAAGATCGAGGGGGGGTTTGGAGGAAGGTCGAGGGGGGGTTGGAGGAAGGTCGAGGTTGACGGGGAAAAAAAACGATGCCCATCGATCCCACGGTTTTCTCTCTCTCTCTATCTCTCTCTCTCTCTCTTGTTCTTCCCTCTCTTCTCTCCCAAATTTCTCCCCCTCAAAGCGCAGAAAACAGCGCAAAGCCTACCTCTGAGACCTTGCTCCCGACGCAAGAGGCCTTGGCCGCGGCGTACTCGTTGAGCACGGGCAGGGCAGCCCGGGGCTCGGCGGCAGCGACGCCGTTGCCTGCGTCGCCATCGCCGCCACTCGGAGCGTTTCCTGCTGCCGCGTCGCCTCCACCGGTTCCTCCCACGCCTCCCCAGCGGCCCAGGGAGAGAGCGCGGGAGCGCCTGCGAGAGGAGAGGCGGCTGTCGAGCTGCTGGGAGGACGACGCCGCCGTCTTCGACGAGGCGTGCATTGCGGCTCTCGCGAGAGCAAGGTGTGTGTGGAGAGACCTAGGTTGGTTCTCTGTGAAGATCGAGTACCAGGCGTTGGAGACAAGCTCGCGGCCTTCGAGGAGGACAAGCGACCATAGACAAGCTCGCTGCTGCCCCCTCCACCGATCACGACAGCAGAGGCAGAAGCGGCCCCTTCCCCTCTGCTCTCCCCACTCGATACTACGCGACAGACGAAAGAAGGCGCGGTCCCAAGGTCCCGGGCAAGGGAGGCGGCAAGGAGGTCAAAGGCGAGTTTTTCTTCGTCTCCCTCTCTGTCGCCGTCTCCCTCTTTGACGGGCGGGGCGTCGTTCCCTCCGCCCCGCCCGTCCTCTCCCTCTCCCTCTCCTCGCTCGCCGCGGCCTTCCGGGCCCCCGCTTCGTCCTCGCCGTCGACGATAGAGTCCTCCATCTCCTCGTCGTCGTCCCACCCCCCCCTTCGTCGGTCCTCTCGCGAGAGCCGCCACCAGCGACTGCGAGATTCTACTTGGCGCGGGAGAAGGTGGGGGCCGAAACAGCAGCAGGGACGGCAGCGAGCAAACCCGGCGTCGAGGTCGAGTTCGTCAAGGCTCCGGCAACGGAAGGGCCAGAGGCCGTTCATCCTCGCTCACCCCCGGGTCTCCCTCCAGAGCTCCGCCCTCACTCCAATTGAAGGGACCGAGGCGAACCCAACGAATTCGATCTCTTTTAAACTATCCAGTTCAAAAGAAAGAGAGAGAGAGAGAGAGAGAGAGAGAGAGAGAGAGAGAGAGAGAGAGAGAGAGAGAGAGAGAGAGAGAGAGAGAGAGAGAGAGAGAGAGAGA
>Ga0210003_1004422_pt1 | contig 11129 bp, 2 predicted proteins | sample LantaG_FD_182804 | JGI IMG/M metagenome (GOLD analysis project Ga0210003, IMG submission 182804) | Deep subsurface microbial communities from Baltic Sea to uncover new lineages of life (NeLLi) - Landsort_02402 metaG (SPAdes) (version 2) | ecosystem: Environmental > Aquatic > Marine > Oceanic >...
TTGAGCTTGCAGAAGACAGGCGCGTGATCATCGAAACAACCGGCCCGGCCAACGGCAACACACAGATGAGCCTCGAAGGGCTGTACGGCAACATCGCATTCAACAACGACAAGCCGGAAGACTGGTATTCGCGCATCGAAGTGCCCACGCTGGCCGCAGGCACCTACTGGATACTGATCACACATCCCGCCGGAGGCGAACTCGGCCGCTACATGCTCGAGCTGACAACCCTCGAGCCGGTAACAGACCTCTACGAGCCAGACGACTCGCCGCAGGAGGCAAGTCTGCTCGTCGAGCTTGAACCACAAACGCATACCATCGACCCGGCAGGCGATGAAGACTGGCTGTATTTCATGGCAGACGAAATGGTTCCGATCGTCGAGATCGTCACAAGCGGCCTGGCAGACGACACCTCCCTCGAGCTTTTCGACGATACGATCCTGACGGATCCCCAGGCGCAGCCCATCGCCACAGACAACCCTGGCATAGGCTATGCCCATATCATCGTCAACACCGGCCTTCAGCCCGGGCAGTATTTCGTCCGCGTAACCGAGAGCGGCAACGATGATGTTACCGGAGACTACCAGATCACACTTGTCTTCTCCAAGGAGGGGGATCAGTATGAGCCGGACGACATCCCGGCCCTCGCAAAAGAAATCCTCCACGACCAGCCCCAGGAGCGCAGCCTCAAGCCATACAACGAATCCGACTATGTATGGTTCACGCTCGGCACCTCGGCCAGTTTCACAATAGAAACATACGGCAGCGAACCGGATAGCGACACCGTTCTGCGGCTGTACAGCGACAACGACGGCAGCCCCGTCCTGATCGACGAGAACGACGACATCTCATATCCGGGTAATCTCTTCTCGAAACTGTCATACCCCAACGCCCCGGCCGGCAAGTACTACGTGGAAGTCACAGGTTGGCCGCCCGACATCGAAAGCTACTTCCTCAAGTTGACCGTTGAAGCTTCCCAGTGTGAAGACACCGCAGGCGACACCCCGGCCGAGGCCAAGACCATCGGAAATAACGTCCAGGATTCCGACCCCCTGTGCCCGATGGAAGACGTCGACTGGTACAAGATCGAAGTCACCGAGCTTTCAGACATCGAGATACAGGTCGCCGGCGACGCGCTGCTCGAGGTGGAGCTTTTCAACGGCACAATCCTCGGCGGCTCGCCCGACGCATCGCTCGACTATCAGTTGGGCGAATACTACGTCATAATACGACGCGTCGAGCTGCCGGCAGGCACCTATTACATCAAGGTGAACGAATTCAACCAGGATGCGGTGGTGGACGAATACACCATCCTCGTGAGAGTCGCGCCGGCGCCCGACTTCCGCGCCAGCCTGCCGTGGCTTTATTACGAAGGCGACTGGCAGGAGCCGCCGCAGCCAAAAACAGTCACAATCCGCCACCTTTCCGATGCCGTCACGTGGTCGGCATCGGCCGACGCAACATGGCTGACCATCGAACCATCCAACGGAGCGGTCAATCCGTCGGCATCGCAAGACATCCAGGTCACGGCAAACGTATATGAGATGATCGGCGGCAGCCCCTCCGCACTGATAATCGGCGAATACGCCGGCACGATCACCTACCAGGCCAGCGACGGCAGCTCGTATCAATCACAGGTGTACCTCACCATCACCGATAATGCGCCCGTACTGCAATGGAGCACCGGCAGCCTCCAATTCTCGGCGGTTGAAGGCGCCACCGAACCAACACCGCAAAACGTCACGCTCCAGAATCACGGCGGCGGCACGCTCATACAGTGGTCGATAGTCAGCGACCAGACATGGGTGACAATCGATAACGGATCCGGCACGATGCTGTCCACCAACCCGCAGGTTACGGTGGCCGTGCGAGCACATCCCGATGAACTGGCGCCCGGCGTGCACACGGCCAACCTCATCCTGCACGGCTTCGAAGGCAGCCCCGAGCCGCAGCCGGCTCCGCCGGGCATCACCTTCACAGTATCCACCGACACCACGGCGCCCACGCCTGCCGTCAGCAGCTTCGAACAGGGGCCGCACGGCGTGGCCGGCAGCGATGCGATCCACATGACAGCAGTGCAGACGACAGACGACCAGCTCGGCCCGATCGAGTTCTACTACCAATTCCTCGGCGGCGATTCGGATGCCGCCGACAGCGGCTGGACACTCGATCGCAACTATTCGCAGCCGGGGCTTACTCCCGGCGGTTACTACACCTTCCGCGTCAAGGCTCGCGACACAAGCTCGCAGCACAACGAAACCAGCTTCTCCGGGAAGGCATCGGGCTATGTGGCCCCGGCAGCACCGCCTGCACCAGTTGTAAGCAATTCCGATTTCACAACGATGGACATCGTCGTCTCGCGCGGCACCAACTCACCCCGCGTGCAGCTTGCTATCTACAACGCCACCGACGACTGCTACGTCGGCCGCAACGGCGAGCCGGTCGACCAGCCATTCTGGCGCCTGCAGGAGGAATGGTGCCCCGAAACGGCGGGCCAGCCTACACCGGTAACCGCCACCGGCCTGCGGGGCGATACCAACTACTCGTTCAAGGTGGCCGGCCGCAACGGCCAGGGCCTGCCAGGCCTGTACAGCGCAGCCGGCACCGGCTATACGAAGGATAATGCACCGCCCAGCCCCGCACCAACCATCAGCGGAACGCCGCAGTTCGACGGCGACCAGGTGACCGTCACCTGCACGGAATCCCTCGACAAGATGGGCGTGAAATACTATTTCGAATTCGTGGGCGCCCCGGGCGAAGGCTCGGACAGCGGCTGGCAACCGGAAAGAAGCTACACAATGCCCGAAACCACCGTGCCGGGCGGCCAATACGGCTTCCGCGTGAAAGCCTGCGACGGCAACATTCCGCCGCGCGAAACCGAATTCTCGGAGGCGGTGATGGTCTACCGCGGCCCGCAGACGCCGCCGATGCCCGCACACACGGCCGACGACTACACCGATTCGACCGTCAATATCAGCCTGCTGACGGGCGACAACTCGGCGACGGTTGAATATGCCATCCAGATGATAATCCAGGGAACAGGCGGCGGCTGGGCCGACGAACACGGCAACCGCGTGGCAAGCGAAGTGTGGCAGACCGCCGAGCAGTGGGGCGACCCCATCACGCTGCAAGGAGGTTTTCACGGATGCACCTTCCTTGTCGCCGTAAAGGCAAGAAACGGTGCAGGCGCTGAATCGGCCCTCACCTCCTACCGCTCAATAAGCATCGTGCTGCCCAAGTCGGATACGACGCCTCCGGCGCCGAACCCGATGAAATGGGATGCCGCATCGCCGCTGGGCGTGACCAGCGACAGCATCGGCCTTCGCGTCGCAAGCGCAACCGATAACACGCCGCCCATCAAATATGAATTCAGGAATGAAACCACCGGCATCACGTCCGACTGGCTGCAATCGAGGGACTACACCTTCGGCGGCCTCACCCGAAGCACGCGATACGAGATAAGAGTGCGCGCAAAGGACGGCGGCAACCACATAGGCGACTGGTCGGATCCGGTCATATTGTACACGCTGCCAAACACCGCCTCCGCACCCGTCCTGATGAAGGAGACAGAGGGCGGGCTGAAAGTGTACGTGGACGTCCACGAAAACAACAACCCGCCCGAGACGCAATACGCGATCGTCCTGCAGAACAAGGGCAAATACGTTGGTGCGGACGGATCGATGGACGCCACCGGGAAGGCGTGGAAAACGCGGGCGGAATGGCTCCAGACACAACTGCAGGGCTTCGACCTCGGCTTCACCTACAGCATTGCAGTGATAGGCCGTGCACCCGACGGCCGCGAAGCGCCGGCCGGCCCCCCGCTGGAGGGCATGCTCGATTTCGATCCGCCAACGCCCAACCCGGCGGTGCTGATGACAGCCACCTTCAATGCATCAGCGGAAGTGGTGCTGACAGCAAGCACCGCCTTCGATCCCGGCGGCATTGAATACTACTTCGAATGCACCGACGGAAGCCTCGATTCATCAGGCTGGCGGACATCGGCAACCTGGACCTTCGTGCCGCCCGTCAGGGCGCTCAACGCACCCTACCGCGTGAAATACCGCGACGGCTTCGGCAACGAATCCGATTGGTCCACGGTCAAGGTCGTCCCGATCGACCCCCCCAACATGATGAAACCGACAGCGCGGGGAGCATCCGGTCAGCAGGTGTTCTTCTCCATCACCCGTGCCTCCAATGCCCGCACCGCAGAATATGCCGTAGAGGTCATGTATCAGGGCGCAGGACTGATAACAGGCTACGTTACAGCCGACGGCACCACCCAGGATGAACCCTGTTGGCGTACCTATGACGAATGGGGCGACGTCATAGCGCTCGATTTCAGCGCCAGCGTCTACTTTGTGGGAACTTTTGTGCGCCGGCCGGGCGGGTCCGTCATCAAAGAGAGCAACCAAGTCGAGCTCAAGCCCGGTCCGGTAGACACCACCGCGCCAACGCCCAACTCGAGCTTCCAAACACCGCCTGCCGCCATCGGACCCCACAGCGTGACGATGACCGCAGCACTGCTCAGCGACGCACAGACATACGTGAAATACGGATTCCAGATCGAAGGCGGAACGATGGTCTGGCAATGGGACAGAACCTACATACACGAAGGACTGCTTCCGGCCAGGCAATACCGGTTCCGCACACAGGCGATCGATGGCGTGGGCAACACCAACGCTGCGTCGGCCTACAGCAGCGCATACACACACGCGGTGCCGCCCGGGCAACTGACGCCGGATCCGCATGCACTTACGATAGACCTGCAGATCGACCCGGCCGCAAACTCCGCAGCCGTCGAATATGCCATCTACGACGATGTGCTCGAAAAATACGTGGCAACCGACGGTTCGCTCACGTCGGACACGCCTGTGTGGAAAACCACCGCTGGTTGGGGCAGCCCCGTGATAGTAACCGGAATCGTGCCCAGGAGCCGCCACGTCTTATCCGCACTGGCGCGAAACCAGGACGGCATACTCACCGATAACGGGCCTTCGGTCGAAGTGTTTGCACGTGATTACGACGACGAACCGCCGCTCCCGAACCCGGCCGGTTTCGCCGTCACGCCGGTGGCGGTAAGCTCCACCAGCTTCAGGGCTGAGGCTACTGTGGCGACCGATATTTCACCGCCGATCAAATACTACTTCGCCGTCACCAGCCCCGAAGGCGCCGCCGCCGACAGCGGCTGGCAGCAATCCAACGTCTACCAGCCCACCGGCCTCACGCCCGGCGGCCGATACACCATAACCGTCAAGGCGATGGATTCCAGCGATTCGCCTCACACGAATGAAACGCAGGCCTCCGCGCCCGCCTCGCTGTATCTGCCAACGGTAACGCCCGGTAAGCCCGTGGCCTCCAACACCAGCGCAGCAAGCACCACGCTCAGCGTTTCCCCCGGGACCAACTCGTCCGAGGCCGTTTATGCAGCCTTCGAAACACGCACAGGCCGCTATGTGGACGCAACAAACCTGCTGCGGTCGCTCGTGCCGGTCTGGCGGTCGGCGGCCGAATGGGGAGGCTCGTTCGCCGTCGGCGGGCTGCAGGGCGAAAGCACCTACTACTTCACTGCGGCCTCGAGAAACCAGGAGGAGGTGGTGTCTGGCTGGGCTGCTGAAACAGAGGTGCAGACAGAAAGCGGCCTGCTGGCGCCCGACGCACCGACAGTGCCGACGGGCTACGTGGGCAGCCGCTCGATCAAGCTGCAGATCAACGCCCCGGGCGCCGATCCCGCAACGACCTTCGCCATCAGATGCGACGGCACCCTGTACGTGCAGGCCGATGGCTCCCTGGCCGCCTCGGCCGTCTGGCAGACGCTCGACCAGTGGCAGAATCCGGCGTACATCAAGGGCCTGACGCCCGATACGACTTACCTGTTCGACGTGCAGGCGAAGCTCGACGACGCCTCCAGCGAATGGAGCACCGCAACGGCGGTGCTGACCAACATCCAGGGCGACGTCAACGGCGACAACAAGGTCAACATCGTGGACATGCTCGCCGTCCGCAACGTCCTCAACCGTGACCCGAAATCCGACAGCAATTTCCGGGCCGACGTCAACGGCGACGGCAAGATCAACATCGTGGACATGCTCGCCGTCCGCAACAGCCTCAACACCTCGCGCCAGTAAACTCACTGGAAGAAACCGCGACCCCCGCCGGCCTGTACCGGCGGGGGTTTTTGAATCAATGGCGGGGAAAATCTGCCAGCCTGTCGGGCGGCGAAACCGTGACGGCCAGAATGTTGTCCGATCCGATGCGCATGTCCCTGACAACGCTGACCGGGCCGCCGACGATTTGCTCGAGATACGGCAGGTTGTGGTCGTCGACTAGAAAGACCGCATCGGATTCTTCTGCGCGATAGCTCGCAATTTGCTCCGCTGTGCTCAGAACTATCATATGCCGCTTGCCGTAGAAACACAGCGACGAAGACTCCTTCGGCATCCTGCCGTCGGGCCGGTAGAAGCCTACCGCCTCGCCTTGCGTGACCTGTGCGTTGAGCCAGATCGCATCTTCCTTCGCCGATAACGGGTTATCCAGCACCGGGCACAGCCAGCCCAGGCCGAAAATCGCAGCCGCCATGCCGTAGCCTGCAATGCAGCGCAACGCGATGGCGGGGCGCCGCCAGACCCATATCAACACGCCCGCTCCCGCCGCAATTCCGGCAGCCGACAGCATCAGGAGCGGCGCAGCGATCCCGCTGCTGCCCGGAAGCATCTCGCCAAACCTCGGCAACAGCAGCGGAATGGCGATGCCCGAGACGGCAATACCCGCGCCTGCGGGCACAAGACCGATCCGCCACGCCCACTTCGCCTTGGCTGTCGACGTCAGCAGACTGTCGATGAATGATCCGATCAGAATTGCCAGCGCGGGATACATCGGCAGCAGGTAGACCGTTCGCTTCGAGCGCGAAAGCGTGAAGAAGACAAAAATCACGAGCATCCACGCCAGGGCGAACGTGATGGGGCGATTGCCTCGGCGTGCCGCACCCACAGCCGCCGCAACAGCAAACGGCATGAATAGCGACCACGGAGCCAGGTCGCCCCAGATCGTCACGAAGTAGTCGTACCACGGCCGCAGGTGTGAATGGCCGGTGAGGAATCGCGATATGTTTTGCCTGAATACGAAATATACCAGGTTCGATTCACCCGCGCCGCGCGCGTAAATCACCGCCCACGCGGAGAAGACCAAAACTGCGCCGGCGCCGGCCGCCGCCGCGACGGCAATCGTACGACGCTCACCGTGAAGCAGGTGCACAACGCCGATGATTCCCATTGGGAGCACAATACCCGCCGGGCCTTTCGTCAGCGATGCTGCGCCCATCAGAAGGCTGCAGGTCGCGAGCAATACCCATCGCCTCCTGCCCGACGCGGTTCGATGGAAGTCGTAGCAAACAAGCGATGCTCCGATGAAAAACGCGAACGGCATATCAACGTGCATATTCACCGCCTGCCACATAAAATGCGAAGTGGTGCCAAGCACGATCACGCTCCACAAAGCCGCATGCTCGCCCAGCCTGCGATGCGCCCAGAAGCCGGTGAGCGCCAGAAGCCCAACGGCACTGAGCGCCGTGGGAAGGCGCAGCACCATTTCGCTCATGCCGAACAAGCTGCCGAAAGCAGACGTCAGCCAGAAGAACAGCGGCGGGTAATCGGCAAACAGCTTCTCATACAGTTGGAGGCGGAGCCAATCGCCGGAGTCCAGCATGTTGCGTGTGATTTCTGCCATGTCCGGCTCATCGGGATACCAGAAATCGCGCCTGGCGATGCAGAAAAGCAGGATCAAGGCCACGCCCCCGACGGCAAGCAGCGTGTTCTTCTTCATATGAATGCACCTTATGAAGTCCGATGAACAGAACTCTCCGCAACGAGCGGCAAACCCGAAATTATACCACGCTCGCCATGTGTATCAATCGCTATTCCGACCGTTGAGGACACGTTTTTCTGCGACTGCCGGTCCCGAGACCGCCCTCCGCACAACAGCCCCGGCGCGCACCGCCGTAACGAATTACATGTTGACTCCGCTTCGGCCGTTGCCTACAATTGTAAATGAAACGCCGCAAACTGATTGCGCCGACCGGCGAAGGAGACACCACCGTGCGAACGATAATCATTGCTGCCGTCGTGCTTGCTGCAAGCGGTACACTCGCAGCCGCCAAGGAGATCGACCTCGACTCGCCGAAGATACAGATCAACGGCAAAGACCACGATTTCGGCAACATCAGCCAATATACGCAGCACGTGCATGTGTTCAGCTTCACCAACGCGGGCACGGCTCCGCTGAAAATCAGCAGCGTCCACGCAAGCTGCGGCTGCACCGGCACCTTGCTTTCCGCCGATACCATCGAGCCGGGCAAGGCGGGCGAACTGAAGGTAACGTTCAACAGCGGCACCTTCAGGGGCAATGTCCGCAAGACCATTACGCTGAAGACCAACGATCCCGGCAACGAGACCGTGACGCTGACGATTGCGGCCAACATCATCGCGGACCTGATGGTCGCGCCTCAACACGTGCAATTCGGGCGGATCAACGTGGGCGAGTCGCCCGAGCTGACGGCCAGGATCAGCTCGCCCAGCGGCAAGGTTTTTACGGTGGTCAGTGCGGTCTCCTCGCTGAATTTCGTCAAGGCCGAGGTCGATAAGCCCGACGTTGCCGCGCAGGAGCACGAGATTCGCATCAAAGTCGACGGCACGCCGCCCGGCGGGGGATTTCAGGGATCGATCGATATGAAGACGAGCCTCGACACGAAGGCGTCGCTGTCGGTTGTTTTCTCAGGTTACGTGCGCGAACGAACCAGCGTCATTCCGCCCAAGCTGTTCTTCGGAATCGTCCGGCCCGGCGAGCATCCGACGCGCTCGATCATCATCGAGGCGACCTCCTGGGAGGGACTGAAGGTGGAGAAGGTGACGGCGCCGGCCGGCTTCACAGCCGCGGCCAACCAAGAGGAAGCCGGCAAGAGGTGGCGGATCGACGTGAGCGTCGGCGACGGCATCGAAGGCGGCACCTTCAACGCTGGCCTGCAACTGCTCCTCAACGACGAGCAGATGCCGCAGTGCGAAGTGAAGATGACCGGCCTGATGGTCGGCAAGAAGGCCAAGGAGTGAGGGCGAAGATACGCATCTGCGAGATCCCGATGCCGTTGCCGTTGCAGACTACGTGTTCCTTTCATAAACGTAAGGCATGAGGCGTGAGGCGTGGGGCTTGAGGTATGAACCGTCGCGTAGATGAATTGTGCCGGATGCCTCGGGCGGGCACGCGGCTGGTTGCTGGGATCGCGGGCGTCTCGCCCGCATCATTCATATTCCCCTCCATATGGTAGGGGCGGGCCCTGTCGCCCGCCCGCATCATTCAATATTCAATTTCCTTACAAGCCCGAATGGCGTTCCTGGCAGGGGCTGGGCTTGCCCTGCCCCCGCAAGCGGCGGCAGAAAATCTGCGCGCATATCAATCGCCAAGCTCCAAGCTGCCGCTCCGCCGTTGCTTTTACCCGGCAGATTGCTATAATGAACACTTCGGCGAGATGGCCGCAGCACAACACAATCATATCGCAGGAGCTTTGCAGCGTGAATAATGAAACAATGACGATAGAAGTGGCCAACGGCAACCGCAGGGCCGTGTTCATCCGCGATGAAGAAGGATGGAAGCCCGATTGGATGTACGAAGACGACCGGCCGATGCTCCGGTTCAAAGACCACGAATGGCTGTCGATCGGGCACGTGCATCCTTCGGCGGCGAGCGAGGCCGAACGGCTGCGCGGGGGCGGAGCCGTCTTCAGCGGCGTAAGCAAGTACGGCGCTGTCGACGTGCCCTGGAGCGTCACGATCAAACCCGACAAGCCGTCGGGAGGCTTCATGATCGAATGCGTTTTCCAGCCGGCCGAATCGCTCGAGCTGATGGAAGCCTACACCACATTCGAAACGCCCTACGAATACGACGGCGCCGAAACCGTTACCACCGTCATCGGGCAGAACCCTGTGGAGAAATGGATCGGCCAGGAGCACTACACGCCCCCGCAGTGGCGCCACGCCGTCTGGAGCTACTCGCGGCCCGAGGCCGTGCGAATCACCGGCCCGTGCAACATCCCCATGCTGTGCCAGGCCATCGAGCAGCCCGGCAACAGCCGCTTCACCACGATCATCGGCGACTGGCGGGCCTGCAAGGTGCGCGACGTATACGTCACGCCAACGCGCAGCGTTTCGCGCTACAAAGACGACTGGGCGGAGAACAAGAGCGACAGCCTGCGCGGATACAAGTTCATCGTCGGCGCACTCAACTGGTCCAGCGCCTTCACCAAGGATCCCAACGTACTGTTCTCCGGCGGCGCGAAACATCGGCAGCGCCTGATCGTTTCGTTCAGCTCCACTATGCCGGGCGGCTCGCTCGATCAGATGCTGTATGCGGCGTGGGAACGCACCGCCGCCGTCGATTTCCCCGCCAAGGGCCGCGTGCAGGCATACGACCGAACCGTCGACAGGGGCGTCACGTGGCAGTCGGCGCTCAAATGGCTGCGCGACACATTCTGCGGCGACGGCGTGGACGGGCTGTACCTCGCCGGCAAGGGAATCACCACCTACGCCATAGGCTCGCGACCGAAGGCCGGCGGCGACTATTCATTGGGCTGGTGGCCGCAGTGGGCCGCCGGATTCCGATACCGCTCGATGATGTTCGGCGACGACGAACTCGCCGCAACCTGCGACCGGCTCGACAAGCTTACGCTCGAACAGCGCGGCCGGCTGAACGTCCTCGGCGGGCTGTCGAACCTGCCCAGCATCTGGTATGTGCACAGCACCGGCCACGAAGGCCCGCTCGCCGAACTCGTCGCCCAGATGGTGCAGGGCACCTTCGAAGCATCCGTCAAGGAGAACGGCACCGACCGTAAAATGGACTACGGCGGGCAGTCGACCGACGCCGAAACGCTGCTGCTGGGCGCGCAGCGGTTCAACCGCCCCGAGTACCTCGAGCAGGCGCTCCTGCTGCTGAAGGAAGTGAACTCGCAACTCGACGACAGGTTCTGGTGGTTCGGCAACACCACCCGCGAAAGCATGTTCCACGGCGGCCAGATACGCCCGATGGGCCACGGCCACGCCGCAGCGGCAAACTGGCTCGCCTGGCGCGCCACCGGCCGCGAAGAATAC
>Ga0210003_1004423_pt1 | contig 11129 bp, 10 predicted proteins | sample LantaG_FD_182804 | JGI IMG/M metagenome (GOLD analysis project Ga0210003, IMG submission 182804) | Deep subsurface microbial communities from Baltic Sea to uncover new lineages of life (NeLLi) - Landsort_02402 metaG (SPAdes) (version 2) | ecosystem: Environmental > Aquatic > Marine > Oceanic >...
TGTAATGGTACGCCCCGCCGAACGGCTCGAGGCTGTTGATCAACAGAAAGTCCACCACGTTGAGCGCGTGCTTGAGCAGCCTTTCGCCGCCGAAGGCGCCATAGGCTTCGATGTAGGCGCGTGCGGCGAGGCTGTTCCAGTTGGTGATGATCTTGCGGTCGACCGGCGGAGCGGGGCGCTTCGCTCTCAGCTTCGCCAGCCGCAGCAGGCCTTCGCTGACGAGCGCCCGCGCACGTTCGGCGGTTGTTTCCATCTTGTCGGCAAGTTGCTCGAAAGAGATTGCCTCGTGCAGGACATTCTGGCCGGGAAGGGTGAGCGATTGCTTCGCAGGTGCTTGTTCGGGCATGCTCTTGAGGTCGCCGGCGTCCGTCATGCCGAAAAACTGAACCACCGCTTCGGCCTCATCGGCTGGCAGCGCCTCGCGAACTTCTTCGATGGCCCACGTGTAATAGGCACCTTCGTCGCCGTCTGGCGAGTCGGCGTCCTGGCTGGCGTAAAAACCTCCCTCGGGTGCAGCAAGCACCCCCTCGAGATAATTTATGATTCCCTCGGCAACCTCGCGGTAGGCGGGCTGTTTGGTTGCTCGAAATGCCGCGGCATACGCGCGCAGCATCCCTGCGTTGACGTCCAGCAGCTTCTCGAAATGCGGCACGCGCCATTGCAGGTCGGTCGAGTAGCGGTGGAATCCTCCCCCTATGCGGTCGTGGATTCCGCCGGCCGCCATCGCGTCCAGCGTCAGGTGGATGAAATCGCCGAGGCGCGGATCACCTTGCTCATGGTACAGCAACAGCGCCAGCTCGATAGGCTCGGGATGCGGAAACTTCGGCGCCCTGCCGAGGCCTCCGAACCGGAAGTCGGCGTGCTGGATAATGTCGTCGATTGCATAAGCGACGGTGCCTGTATCGACTCCGACTTCTTCCTGGCCTTCTTCCGCGGCCTGAGCGAGTTCCGCCGAGCGGATTTCCTCGATCTTCTCGTGGATCGTTCCCCTGTGCTCCCGGTAGAATTTCGAATATTCCCGCAGCACCATCTTCATCTGCGCGGGCGGATAGTAGGTGCCGCCGCCCAGAAGATCGCCGTCGGCTGTCAGGAACGCGGTTGTAGGCCAGCCGCCGCGATTGTAGCGCGAATTGATTTCTGGGTGGGCATCGGTATCGACACGCACCGGCACAAACTGCTCTGCGATCAGCTCCGCCACGCTGGGGTCGGAGTAGGTGGTGCGTTCCATCACGTGGCACCAGTGGCACCAGGTGGCGCCTATGTCAAGCAGGATAGGCTTATCCTGCTCGCGTGCCCTGTCGAATGCCTCCTGCCCCCAATCAAGCCATTGGATGTTGCTCATGCTATATCATCACCTCCGCGCCGCCCGGCGGCACAGGCGCCATCGTAAACCGGCAGTTGAATCAGAAATCTCCGCCCGCAACGGCCGGAGGCGTGCGGCCATCGGGCAAAACCTCGGCGGCGGCTCCGGCGGCGTTGCCTGCGTTCCGTGCCGCCTTCATCTTCAGCCCCACCAGGCAGGCTGCCGTCAGCAAAACGATCAGAAGCGGCACCAGGAACGACCCGGCAAGGAGAAGGAGCGGCAGCAGCGCCTGCGCGTGCGATGGTCCTCCCTCCCGGGAAATCGAATCGGCGATCCGCTTGCGCAGGTGCTCGGAGCATCGCATCGGGCAGTGGTTCTGCCGCAGGGAAACGCACAGCTCCTGCTCAAACACCAGCCGCTCGCGACAGCTCCAGCATTCGCTGAGATGCTCAACAAGCGTCGCCGATTCTTCTGCATCCAATTCGTCATCCACGTATGCCGTGATGAGTTCCGCCGCTTCTCTGCAGTTCATCAGTGCTATTTCCTCAGCATGCCGTGTTGTTTTGCATACTTGCGCAACTGAGCGCGCAGAGTACGCCGGGCACGCGACAATCGAGACCGGACGGTCCCGACCGGGCAGCCCATTATTTCTGCAATTTCTTTATATGAAAAGCCGTCTACGCTGGACAGCAGCACGATCTTCCGCGAATCCTCGCCGATGTTGCTGAGCGCCTGCTCCACCTCCTCGTCGAGCATGCCCATCAATTCTTCCTCGCCGTTGGAGCTTTCGACCGTCGTGCTCAGCGAAGGTTCGTCACGCACGCCGGGAAATTTCTCCTCGTCAAGCTCGATGGTAACCGGGCCGCGCGAGCGGCGGCGATATTGATTGATGAACGTGTTCTTGAGGATCGTCAGCAACCATGCCTTGCAATCTGTTCCCTGCTTGAACTTATCGAAAAAGCGGTAGGCCTTCAGGAAAGTCGTCTGTGCCAGGTCTTCGGCGTCTGCTTCATTTCCTGCAAGGCGCAATGCCGAGTCATATACTGCATCGAGGTGCGGAAGCGCCGTCTCCAGGAAGAACTGCTTCTGCTTGTTTTCTTCATACGTCATGTGATCACCGAAACCCAAAAAAACTTCTGCATGTCGTTGCGCGGTGTTTGCACCCGCTCATTACTCTCAACAGCTAACGGCAGGCATGGAGTTCCTTTGAGCACCCGGAATTGTGCATCCGGCGCGCACGGCGCTGTCAAAAACGCCAGCCGCCGCATGCAGCAACGCACGGAAAAATGGAAACCGGAAGGAAGAAGGATTGGGGATTCAAACAGAACAACCCGCCGAAGCTATGCCGGCGGGTTCGTTGTGCGGTATGACCGCCGGAATAGTCCCCGGCGGATGAGATTCGAGGGATGGCCGGTTCAGAATTGCGGGCGCTCGCGTATGCAGCGCTCGCCGGGCTGGCGGTCGTACAGCGGATAGCGCTCGCCGGGCACCGGCGACGTTACCACCTCGACGGCGCCTGCAACCAGCCTAACACCGCCGTTGACCACTCCCTCAAGCGTACCCGAAACCACGCTGACGATGGGATTGCCGCTCTCCTGGGTATGGCGGACTATCGTGAACGGGATGTCGAGCGGCGCAGTTACGATATTCTTCGCGCCATTGAATAACCTACCAAAAAAATTGAGCCGCTCGGCCGGTTCGGTGGTTATCAGGCTGCGGTCCGGCTCACTTACGTCGGCGGTTTCAGCGAGAGCCGGCAGGGCGACGGCCGAAACGATCATTACAACGGTGAGCAACGCGAGCAAATATTTCATCTGTCGGCACCTCCTGTCGGAATGAGAACCAATTCATATAGATGTTAACCGCAAGCGCGCGAAACATCAAGAATTTTTCCCGGGTGCGCGCGGGCTGTCTTGAAGTACAGACGGCCAACGCCACAAAAAACGCAGGTTTTTCCCACAATGTTTGCGAAAATCCGGTCGATCATGATAGGGTTAACGCAATGGGCGCTTCAGGCACTGGTTCGGGAGGTGCGCCATCAGAAACTGGGATCGCATCGCGAAGATGTATGATGTCGGCCTGAGAGCGATGTTTCTGCCGTTCGGCGGCGAGCAGCGCGTGAAGCGGGCGTTTGTGGCCCGCGCCGGCGTGGAGGAAGGAATGCGCGTGCTGGATATCTGCTGTGCCACCGGGAAGCTCACCGAGCTGGCCGGGCGAGCGGCCGCAGACTCCGGCTGCGCCGTGGGAGTGGATATTTCGCTGCCGATGGTCAGGCGGGCAAGGGCGCACAGGCAATCGGCGGTTTTCGTGTGCGCAGACGCCGCGAACCTTCCATTTGGCGACGCCAGCTTCGACGTGGTTCTGGCATTTCTGGCGCTGCACGAACTGCCCGGCCAGGAGCGCAACGCCGCAATCCGCGAAGCGCACAGGGTGCTCAGGCCCGGCGGACGCCTCGCGATAGGCGAGTATCCTCGCGACCCGAGGGGGCTGCGGGGAATACTGCTGAAGGCGATCGTCCACACATTCGAGCCGAAATCAGCCAAGGGCATGTTTCGAGGCGAGCATCTTGCCGCCGCGGGCGAGTTGTTTGATCTGGAGCACCGCGAGGTGCTGCTGGGTGGGTTCGGCGAGATGACGGTGGCTCGCAGGAACTGCTGAAGCGCGACCTCTGCGTACGGCAGGCCCCGAGGCCGCCTCGGCCGGGCGCCTTACCCGGCCGTTTCTGATCATGTATCGAGCTGCGGACCGTCCGGCTGGTTACCTGGCGGCGTAGGGCTGCAACGATTCCATCTTGCGTGCGCGAGATTTGGCCTTACGCTTCGCACGCTTCCGCTGCTCGCTGGGTTTTTCATAATAGAGGTGCTTCTTCACTTCCTTGAGCACTCCCTCACGCTCAAGGCGCCGCCTCAATCGTCTGATCATACGTTCTACTGGTTCGTCCTTCCGTGCGGTCACTCTCATAGGCGCCATTTACTCCTGCCTTTCTGGGTTTTGCTGAAACCGGCGCCACAGCGGCGCCCCATACACTTGATTCCGGCTGTCACCGCTTTCGATCCGCAGATTACACAGATTCCACAGATTAAGGAGAGAAGGATTGTTGGTGTCATACATCTTCCCGAATCTGCGTAATCCGCGTAATCTGCGGATCATAAAATCTTCTTAATATGTCAACCTAATATTCAATTCCGGCGCGGGCCACAACGCCGCTTTCGCAAGGATGCTTCACCGCCACCATCTCGGTGACGAGGTCGGCGGCTTCCACAAGTGCGTCGGACGCTCCCCGGCCGGTCAGCACCATTTCGACGCATCGGTCGCGCGCGGCGATCAGTTCGAGCAGATCAATCTCGGAGATCAGCCCCCTGCTGAGGCAAAATACGATCTCGTCGAGTATTACGACGTTCCATTCACCCGACGCCACTGCGGCTCGAATCTCGGGCAGCACACGCCTGATGGCGGCGGCCATCGCGCTAATCTGTCGGTCATCGCCGGAATGGGCGATCGACCACGGCTCATCGAGCCGGACCAGCCTGAACATCGGCCCGAGGCGATCGGCCATCGCGGCCTCGCCGGAGTGGCCGGCCGGCGGCTTGAGGAACTGATACACGCACACCCGCAGGCCCTGGCCCAGCGCCCGCAGGGCAAGGCCGAAGGCGGCGGTGGTTTTGCCTTTGCCGTCGCCCGTATATACCTGCACAAGCCCTCGCGTCAGCTCCGCCACACTATGGGCCTTTCAGGTGCCGTTTTCCTTCAGCGCCGCGTGCATCGCCTCAACCAGGCGCTCGTTCTCGTGATGCAACCGCACACCAACCCGCACGAAGCGGTCGTCCAGCCCCTGGATGTTCGAGCAGTCGCGGATCAAAACTCCGCGCCGCAGCAGCCGCCGCTTAAGCTCGTTCGAATCCAGGTTGCGCACCTCGATGCGCATCAGCAGGAAATTCGCCGGGCAGTCGAACACGCGGAAGCCAAGCTCGGTCAGGCTGCGCGTCAGATACGACCGCTCCTCACGCATCACCCGGTGCGTGGTTTCGATGTAGCCGCTTTCATCATACAGCCGGCAGGCCAGCCGCTGAGCGATTGCATTCACGCTCCACGGCTCCTGCCGCTCGCCCACTATCTGCACCACTTCCGGCGCCGCCCACAGCATTCCCAGCCGCAGACCGGGCACCGCGAAGAACTTCGACATCGACTTGAGGACGATGATATTGCGGCACCTGATGCCGATCAGCGAACCACCGTCGCGGTCGACGAAGTCGCTATACGCTTCGTTGACCAGGAAAAACGTCTGCGGATTCTCCGCAGCCCATTCCAGGATCATATGCGGGCGGATGAACGAACCCGTCGGGTTGTTCGGATTCGCCAGCACCACGAAATCGTAAGCCGAAACGTCGCGCATCGCCATCAGGTCGTGGCGGAAATTACGCGCCGCAGTAGCGATTGAGACCTCGACCTTCGAGCCGGCCAGCACGACCGCACGAACATGGTCGGAATATATCGGCCCCAGTACAAGCGTTCGCTCCGGATGCAGAATCCGAGGCACCAGGTACAACAGCTCGGTCAGGCCGTTGCCCACGAGCACGCTGTCCGGCTCAACGCCATGATGCCGTGCGAGGGCTGCGCGGGCCGAAACGCTCCGCGAATCGGCGTATACCGATGAAAGCTGCACCAGCTCAGCCGGCGTGGCGCCAAGCACCGACTCGAGACAGTGCGGCGGCCCGAGCGGGTTCATATTGGCGCTGAAATCCAGGACGCTTGATGAGTCTATGCCGGCAACACGACACTCCGCGATCACGTTGCCGCCATGGACCGGCATGCTGCCTTGCGAACTGGTTTCAGTCGTCTTGACCATCGGCTGCGCCTCGGTTGCACTTTTCCTGTAGCAGCGGCACATGCACGCTAAGACGGTCTTGGGCCGCGTCTGGCCAAAGACGCCAGTGCCCGCCCTAGTCCTCTCCCAATTCTTCATGCACCGTCTTAATGTCAAATCCGGTCATTTTAGCGAGGGTGCGTATAGCATCGGCCAGCGGGCCGCCATACGGCCTAATCCAAGCTGGTGGAGCATGAAGCTGAACATCTATCCAAGCCGTATCAGTTCCTTCCTGCCCTCCGTGTTGGCTAGAGATCAAATGCTCGTCCTTCCACAAACGCAACAAGTCCTGTTTTGGGATCACCCAGCAATGTGCGTCGAAAGGAGATATTCCAAGGCAAATGGCAAGGTCGTACCTTTGATCGCGCAACTGCTGAAACTTGTAGTTTCCATTGGTCCAAAGGGTGCTAAATTTGATCTCGACCCTCTTGTTCTCGATAATTCGGTCGGCGTCTGAATCCCCAGAACGTGTTACATTGAACCCCCGAGCGGCGAGCCAACCCGCCACCAATTTCTCTCCAATTGCACCCACTTGGCGGGACGGCTTAGTCTTGATCCACGCAAAGGGGCTGTCTGTCCATTCCGAGCTTTCGCTCTGGTAATCAGCCTTCAGTGCCTGACTCAAAAGCATTAGTAGTTGTAAGTCCGGGTCTTGCTTGGTCACGCGAACAGTCTCCGTTGGATGACGGCATCATCCGGCGGATCGGGTGCCCAATTCATCCAGTTTACCTCGATTTCTGCGAAGCGTCTCGACATTACACGCAGCGCCTCCTCATTGTTGTCTACGAGCATGCAGCGCCGTCCGAGCCTCACAGCAGACTCGCCGAACGAACCGCTTCCGGCGAAGAAGTCTAAGAGCAGGTCACCTGGGCGGGAGTGCACCTTGACGATTCGATCCAATACGCCCATTGGCTTCTGCGTTGGATACCCGGTCTTCTCGTGACCGTTTGGGCTTACAATAGTATGCCACCATGTATCGGTGGGAGTCTTACCATTACCAGCCTTCTCCGGCCCCACAAGACCTGGTGCCATGTATGGGATGCGGTCGCACTCCTCCAAGTGGAACTGGTAATCCTTTGGATTCTTGGCATACCACAGGATGTTATCATGTTTGGGAGGCCACTTGGTCTTTGAACGTGCGCCGTAGTCGTAAGCCCAGATGATCTCGTTTTGAAACGACTCACGTCCGAATATCGTGTCCAGAAGCACCTTAGCGTAATGGACTTCGCGGTAGTCAATGTGGAAAAAAAGGCTGGCACTGCTCTTCATAACGCGGTGAGCTTCCACGAGACGCGGTTCGAGAAAGCCAAGGTAATCGTCGAACACATCAACATATTGCTTTCTCCCCAATTCGATGGTTCGGTACCTCTTTCCCTGAAAACCAGTCCTGTCGCCGTTGTCGTCTCGAACCGTCGAGATGCGAGTCCGGGATTGTACTTTTCCTGTATTGAAAGGAGGATCAATGTAAATCAGATCCACCGACTGCGTCGGCAGTTCCTGTAAAATCGTCAGATTGTCGCCAAACCATACAGTGAGTTCTGCCACTTTGGTCCTCCTGTCATATCTATCCTTCATATTGTACACATCCGGGCGGCGAACTTCAATAGGAAATCCGCTATCTGGCATGCAAGGATTTGTAAACGATCACTGATTTCCCCGCGACACTCCGGTCAATTGCAGCAGTGCAACGCCCTCGTTACCTCCGTCACAACCTCCAATTCACCGGCTCAAGCAGCCAATTTCACTTCATTGATCGAGCCTTACGTTTGCAGCGAATCCTCAAGCCAATGGCTTACATTTCACCAGCACCGATTTCACTTCATACGGATGGAACTGAACCGATGCCTTGCCCTTGGCGAGCTTCACAACGCCTCCTATCGGATTTTCGAGGAAATTGACTTCCTCGGCAGATTCGATGCCGCCGTCCAGTGAGAACGTCAGCGAGCATTTCCTGCCGGCCGTTTCGTAGAAGCGGATGATCAGGCCGTCCGAATGCTCGGCCCTGCGAAGCGAACTGCAAACGACTGAACCGGAATTCTCCATCGCCAGCCGGCCGCCGGGCGCCGGGCCTTTGTCCGTGCGCACCGACAGCAACGGGCGGTTGAACGCCATGCCTTCGCGGATCAATTCGCTGTTTTCCGTGCGGGCGCCGTGCGGCAGGAAGGCGAACCTTACTGTGTGCACGCCGTTGTCGGTTTCAGGGTCGGGGCCGTAGGGATTACGCAGCAGCGTGATCCGCAGCCTTCCGCCCAGGGCGTCGGTGCCGTACTTCGAATCATTCAGCAACGCAAACCCAAACTCGCGGCCCGAAACGTCCGCCCATTTCTGCGTGGGGTACTCCTGCCCGTCGGCCGGCCACTCCTGTACGTAAAACGGCCCTTCGAACCGCGCCCGGGCGGCCGTCATCGATGCGGCAAACGACACCTTCAGCTCGGGAACTCCTGCTTCGCCGCTGCCCTTCTCGCGCCAGTCGATCGTCGATTCGAAATCAATGCGCGGGAAGTTGCGGTAGATGATGACATCTTCAGAAATGCTCGAGGACCTGAACGTGTGGCCGATCCGGAATCTCGCGAAGACGGGGCCGGTTTCGACAAGCTCCACCTTAGCCGACCGCAGCAGGCTTTCCTGCTTGAGGTGATCGTTGATCAGCCACGCCGGCATCCCGTTGGGAGCCTCGTCTATGATCTGGAAGACATTCATCGCAAGCTCCGCCCGCGACGAATGCGCGTGCGTCAGGTGCTTCGGCACGCCATAGCCGACCATCTCCCGCTTGAGGGCCTTGTCGTAATACGATCCGATGATGCCCGATTCCTTGCTGATCGAAACTGCCGCAGCAGGCGTTTCCACCTTGAAGTAGTGCATATCGTCGGCCACCTGCACCGGCGACGCATCCAGATCGTAGGGGGCCTCGAATGCGAATGTGTAGTTCTTCGCGCCGAACGCCGGAACGCCCGCCGCGATGAAAACCGCCTGGTCGCCTTTCCGCTGAACCGGGACTGCCCGGCCCTTGTCGTCCACCAGGCACACAACCTTCTTCGGCAGGTCGACGGCCACCGGCTCGGTGCGCTCGAAACTCAGCGGGTTCAGCAAGGTGAGCGTGTTGCCGCTGCTCGATGGCTTGGCCAGCAGCTTCACTGCTTCGCTCGCGACCTTCTCGGCGGCCGCAATGCTCGCCTCGGCGCGCGTATGGGCGTCGATGTAGGTGTCGTGCACGGCGGCGCCATCAAAAATATCATGGAAGTGATTGAACAGCATGCCGGTCCAGGCGTCGCGGAGCGTGTCGGTCTTGTCAAGCCCGGCAAGCGCGCTCAGTGCCTCGGCGGTCAGCAGCGCGGTTTCGCACAGCCTGTTGTACTTCTTGATGCTGGCGTGCGTGGTGAAGCAGCCTTCGAACAGGTTGAAGGTTTGGCCGGTATTGGCCGGCAGCCTCGTGCCTTCCTTCTTGACCGCCTCGAGCAGGCGCGCAATGGTGCTGAACGTGAACGCCGGCATCACCGGCTTGTCGCGGTAACTGTTGAGCACGTCGATGTAGTATCTCGGCAGCCCGCCGCCGTGGTCGCCCATCCCCCAGATGTGCAGCCCGTTTTTCAGGCCGAACTTCTGCGCGTCCAGCACGTTGCCCAGCAGATGGTCGGGCATCAGCCCCGAGCCGTAAACGGTCGAGAAGGTGACGATCGGCGTACCGTCGACGCCTTTCCACGTGCGGATGGGCCAGTTGTCGTGGACTCCCGGGTTGCATCGCCAGTGGAAGTAGCAATCGTGCTCGCCGAGCACCGCGAGCTGCGGAATGTTGCCGGGGTGGCCGAACGTGTCCGGCTCCCACATCACCTTCGCCTTGGTGCCCAGGTGCTCGCGCGTCCAGTCGGCTGAGTACAGCATGTGCCGGGCGATAGACTCGCCGTCGGCCATGTTCAGGTCGCCCTCGACCCACGTGCCGGCGGCATTCTCCCATCGGCCTTCAGCGATGCGCTGCTTCACCTTCGCGAAAATTTCGGGGTCTTTCTCCATCGCCACCTGGTAAGTCGGCACCTGGCTGTGTGTGAAGGTGAGGTCAGGATAATCGTCCTGCATATCGGTGACGGCCTTGAAGTCGCGGCGGATGCAATACTCCGTGTCGGGCCATGTCCACAGCCAGTCCATGTCGATGTGCGTGTGGCCGATTATGTGCATCGTGAGCTTGCGCGCGCGGTCGCGCAGCCACTCGAGCGACTGCTCCATTGCGGCGACCGACTCGGCGGCCCTGGCCCAGCGGTTCCTCCGCACGGCCTCGACGTCCACCTGCGCGGCGACCTCAGCAACCTTGTCGCGTTCACGCGCTCCCCTGGCGAGCGCTTCCGCGTAGCGTAGCTGGAAAACGGCCGCAGTCAGCTCGGCGGCGGCCTCCACACACTTCTTCATCTGCACTGAAACGCCCAGCGGGTTGAACCCGGCGGGCAGTTCGGTGGGCCGCGCGCACACTATCAGGCGATACTTGTGCCCCGGCTCGATCTTGCGGATGATCGGATCCGCGATAGGTCCGGTGGCGTGCCAGGCGTGCGTTTCCCTGTATATCTCCTCGCCGTCGAGCCACAGCGTGAACGGGCACCAGCCGTGCATGAAAATCCATGCCTCGGTGCCTTCCAGCCTGATGCCGTTCTTCGTCCTGGGGAATTCAAACTCGCCATAGAACCAGTTGTCGGCGTTCTTCTCGAGGGGCAGCGGCTTTCCGCTTTCGCACGTTTGCCAGGTGTTGCGAGGTTTTGCCGTCAGCGGGTCTTTCGGCGCGCGCTTCGGGTATCGCCATGTGACAGCCGCTGCCTGGCGAAGCTCGCCCGCCTTGTCCATCAGTACCTGTGTTACCGTCCGCACGTCCATCATTGCGTCCTTTCCGAATGATCGAACAACTGAGCGATCTCAAGCAACAGAAAGGTGAATGATAGCAGAAACGCCGGGGATGTTCAAGGTGGGAAATCACGCGGAATT
>Ga0210003_1004424_pt1 | contig 11128 bp, 12 predicted proteins | sample LantaG_FD_182804 | JGI IMG/M metagenome (GOLD analysis project Ga0210003, IMG submission 182804) | Deep subsurface microbial communities from Baltic Sea to uncover new lineages of life (NeLLi) - Landsort_02402 metaG (SPAdes) (version 2) | ecosystem: Environmental > Aquatic > Marine > Oceanic >...
GAGATGTCGTTGGCCTTGGTTTCGATGATCGGCAGCCCGGTCATCGAGCCTGCACCCAGTTCGTCGTTCAGCTTGCCGCAGCGTTCCAGCAACCGTGAGTGCAGGTAGAACACGTCGCCGGGGAATGCCTCACGGCCGGGCGGACGGCGCAGCAGCAGTGAGATGGCCCGGTACGCGTCGGCCTGTTTGGAGAGGTCGTCGAACACGATCAAAACGTGCTTGCCGTCGTACATCCAGTGCTGGCCGATGGCCGAACCAGTATAGGGCGCAAGCCATTTGAAGCCGGCAGGGTCAGACGCGGGAGACGCGACGATGGTGGTGTACTCCATCGCGCCGCCATCTTCGAGCGCGCGCTTGACACTGGCGATCGTGGTGCCCTTCTGGCCGATCGCGACGTACACGCAGCGCACCTGCTGCTTGGGATCGCCGGTCTCCCACGCAGCCCGCTGGTTGAGGATCGTGTCGACGCACACCGCGGTCTTGCCGGTCTTTCGGTCGCCGATGATCAGCTGACGCTGACCGCGACCGATCGGAGTCATCGCGTCGATGGCCTTGATTCCAGTCTGCAACGGCTCAGACACGCCCTGACGCTGAACCACCGATGGCGCCTGGAGTTCCAGTGCGCGCCGGGTGTCGGTCGCGATGTCACCCTGGGCGTCGATCGGCTGGCCAAGTGGGTTCACGACCCGTCCGAGGAACGCGTCGCCCACGGGGACCGAGAGCACCTCCCCGGTGCGCTTGACCTGCTGGCCCTGCTCGATCTTCTCGAAGTCGCCGAGGATCACGACGCCGATGCTGTGCTCGTCGAGGTTCATCGCGACACCGAGCACGCCGCCGGGGAACTCGAGCAGTTCCTGCGCCATGACCGAGGGCAGGCCCTCGACGTGCGCGATGCCGTCGCCGGCGTCGATGACGGTGCCGATCTCTTCACGCTCGGTGTCTGCAGCGAACGAGGACACGTACTGCTCGACAGCGCCCTCGATGTCAGCAGCGGAGATTGTCAACTCTGCCATGGTTCTTGTTTCCTACCTTGCTGTAACGGGGTGGTCTATGGGCATACGGCGTCGTCGGGTCAATCCGGCAGCTGAGTCTGCGCCGCCGCCAGGCGCGACGCAATGGAACCGTCGATCACTTCATCGCCAACGGTGATCGAAAGGCCGCCGAGAAGTTCAGGATCGACGTGGATCTGACTGTCGACGGTGTGCCCATAGATGCGTGTGAGCACATCGCCGAGTCGGGTCCGTTGTGCGTCGGAGATCTCCGCGGCCGCGGTGACGTGCGCAACGACCTCGCCACGGCGCGAGACAGCGAGGTCTGCCAGGTCGATGATCGCCTCGTCGGCACGCTCACCGCGCAGGAGCCCGATCGTTTGCCCGACCAGCGCCTTGGCCGTCTCGTTGACCGCATCACCGCCGAGCACTGTGTCCAACAGGGCGACTCGACCTTCGGAGGGAGTGGTGTAGTCGCCCAACAGAGCGGCCAGCTTCGGCTCCGCATCGAGGACACGACCGAAGCGAAACAGCTGTTCCTCTACGGCGTCGACCTCGTCACCGACCTCTGCCCGCTTGAGCAGCGCCAGCCGCGCTGTGTGCTCGACGCCGTCTACCAGGTCAGCCTCGGTAGACCACCGCCGGGAGGCCGCGGTGCGCAGCAGCTTCAAAGTTGGGTCGCCGACTTTGCCCGACAGCAGCCGATCGATCAGCGCGACCTTGGCTGACCCGTTGTCCGTGGGCTCGGCGAGATGCTTGGCCAGCGCCGGCTCAGCTATCAGGAGCGTGACCACCGAGGCGAGCTCGTCGGCCAACGTGCTGAGGTCAGCCGCATCTAGACTGCCCGTCACACGGTCGAACTCGTCAGTCAGAGTCACCAATGCTTCGCGGCTGGCGGCCCGGAGCTTCGCGGTCGCACGGGTCTGGATTGCCACCCTCGAGGGCGCCATCGCGTCGAGATCGTCAAGGAACCGGTCGACGGTCGCCGACAACGCCGCGGGATCGGAAATATGGGCACGGACCAGTCGACTGGCCTTCTCCACCGATTCCTCGCCGAGCCCCGACCGGAGCTGCCGGATGAGCTGCTGACGCATCAGCTGAACCTGTTGGATGCCTTGGGCCTTGATGCGCTCAGCGTCCACGCCCGCCTGGTCTTGCAGTTGGCTGACAATCCGCTCGGAGTCCCGCCGCGCCTCGTCGGTAACCTTCGCCGACTCGGCCTGGGCATCTTCACGGGCCTGTGCGTGCATCGCGTCGGCGTCGGCGAGCTTCTTGTTGGCCTCAGCGCTGTCGGCCAGGGCGTCGCGGACCGCGTCCTGCTGTCTCTGCATCAGCCCCTTCATCAACGGAGCGACCCACTTCATGATGATGAAGACGATGACCCCGAAGCCGATCAACTGCCCGATGAAAATCGACATCTAGCGGCTCCCCATCGAATTCACGTCGACGCCCAGAATCCGACTGGCCAGCGTGGCGGACAGACCGTCAACCGACGACTCGAGTTCGGACTTCGCAACCGAACCCTGTTGCGACAACTCTTCGTCTGCGACGCGCACGGTCTCGGAGACCTCGCCACTGGCCTCAGCACGCTTCTCGTCGACCACGCGACGACCCGCGTTGCGGGCCTCGTCGCGGATCGTAGACGCCTCGCCGCGAGCACCGGCCATAGCTTCGTCGTAATCGGCCTGCGCGGCCGCGACCTGCTCAGCCGACTTGCGGTTGTCCGCTGCCGTCTGAGCCAGCATGGCCTCGCGCTCTGCGAGAACCTTGCTGATCGGTGGCACAACCCATTTCGCGATCACGCCGAGCACGATCAGGAAGATGAGCAGCACGGCGAAAAACGTGCCGTTGGGGATCAGGAAGTTACTGGTCCCCCCGCCGCCTTCTTCGGCCGCGAGAACGGATGTGGTCAGTGCGCCCATGCCGATGGACTACTGCAGGCCCGGAGTGGCGAAGACGAACAGCGCCATGAAGGCCAGGTTGATGAAGTACGCCGCCTCGACCAGGCCGACGGTGATGAAGAACGGCGTGAACAGCCGGCCCTGCGCTTCGGGCTGCCGCGCGATACCGGAGATCAGCGCGTTACCCGCGATGCCGTCACCGACACCGGCGCCGATGGCACCGCCGCCCATGATCAATCCACCGCCGATCAGAGCGCCGGCTGTGATGATCGCGTTTGGATCGATTTCCATTCCTTTTATCCTCCTTGGTAACTAGCGGTCACGCCGCCAGAGTTCGTGGTCGTTCGATTGTGCGGATCAGTGTTCGTCGTGGTCCAGTTCCATCGATTGGCTGAAGTACAAGATGGTCAACAGCGAGAAGATGAACGCCTGGATGAGACCTACAAAGAGGTCGAATGTCTTCCAGATGGCGTTGGGTGCCCACTGGATGTACCAGGGGAACATCGCGATGAGGGCGACCAGGATGCCGCCGGCGAAGATGTTGCCGAAGAGTCGGAGCGCCAAAGAGATCGGCTTCGCGAGCTCCTCAACGATGTTGATCGGCGCGAGGAACGGGACGTGCCCCTTGATCACCTTGATGGGATGCCCGATGATGCCGCGGCGCCAGACCCCTGCTGCGTGATAACAGACGAACACGAACAATGCGAGGGCCAGCACGAAGTTGATGTCGGAGGCCGGAGCCTTGTAGAGCTCCCCCGCTGCACCGTCGGACGCGCCGTACTGGAGCGGCAATACCGCAAGCCAGTTGGAGATCAGGATGAACACGAAGATGGCGACGGACAGCGGCAGCACGAACGGTGCGACGCGCATGCCGATCGAACCCTCGATCTGCTGGCGCATCTGAATGGTGAGCGCTTCCCAGAACAGTTGCACGCCGCCGGGAACCCCGGTCGAGGTGACCTTGGACTTTAGGAAGAAGGCCAGGCCGATCACGATCACGGCGGTGATCGCCGTGGCCATGATGGTGTCTCCGTTGAACGTCATGCCGAACATTTCGAACACCATCGTGTGATGCCCGACGTGGATCGCGGCGCCACCTTCCTCAGCGGCGAGGATGGTCTCAGTCATTGGCCCGTTCATGTTAGGTCAGCTCAGTCCTTCGATTCCATGTCGACCATGTCCAGTCCGTCGCTGCGGATCTTTTTCAGCACCGGGATGCTGGTGCTCATCACCAGCAACGCCTGGAAGATTGCGAGCCCGAAAAGCACTGCGATGCCGCCGTGCGTCCTGAAGACGAACGCGACGGTCAGTGCAATCGCGGTGATGACCAACAGGCGCGTCGCCGAGTTCACCGCCATCTTCTTCTTTAGCGGGTGATCTTCGGCGGTGATGGACTCCACGGCCCGACGCACCAGGATGGCATTCAACAAACCGAGAACGAGCCCGAAGCCGAAGAAGACCCCGAGCAGTGGATTTCCGGTGAACCAGGAGGCGGCAACCGCTAGGACGGTGAGAGCACCACAGACGATCAGCAGGCGCACAGGCCTGAAGGCGACGGACGGAAACACCAACGGCGCGTCTTGGGCTGGCGTCGTCACTGCTTCACCCCGATCCCGCGGTCGTCGAAACTAGTAGGCCAAAGGAGATGTCCCGAAATGATCCCGTGCGTGGCGCCCGTAGCGTATCCGAGGGCGACATTCGCGCCGGAACCACCCAAGGCGCAGCTCCTGTTATCGGTCAAACTGCCGGTCATTTTTCCGTCCCGATCGGCGTCGAACCGATGGTCTGGAGACCGGTAACCCGCGAGGTTATTCGGGATCGGACGAACCCTAACATAGGGCGATCGCCACAAAAGGAGGTTACTACTTTTCGTCGTAGACCCCCTCAGCTGGCCCGTCACGGCTCCTCAACAGCGGGATCAACGTCACGACGATCGCGACCACGATGGCCCCAGCCATGACTGCCGCCGTGTACCGCGGGTCGAAGAAAATTGTGCTGGCTGCACCGAGCGCAACGATGCCGACCCACACATAGATGAGCAGCACGACCCGTCGGTGGGAATGACCGATCTCCAGCAGTCGGTGGTGCAGGTGCATCTTGTCGGGGCTGAATGGGCTCAGGCCCGCGCGGGTGCGCCGGATGATGGCCAGCAACATGTCCAGCGCGGGTACGAACATGACAGCTACCACGAGCAGGAACGGGGACAACAGCGCGAACACGTCTCGGGCGCCGTAGGCGGTTTGCGAGATCGGGCCGGCCGCGGTGGTCGACGCAGCGGCGAGCATCAGCCCGATCAGCATCGAGCCCGAGTCACCCATGAAGATCCGGGCTCTGTGAAAGTTATGCGGAAGAAAGCCCAAACAGGCGCCTGCGAGCACGACGGAGAGGACGGCGGGCGGGTAGAACAGCACGTCGCCGCCGTGATCGCGCAACAGTCCGACCGAGAACATGCAAATGGCCGAGGCCGTGATGAAACCCAGTCCCGCGGCCAAGCCGTCCAGCCCGTCGACGAAGTTCATCGCGTTGACGATCGCGACCGTCAGCGCCAGCGTCAGCAAGATCGATGACACCTGATCCAGCACGATGGTGCCGACGCCACCGATCGGTATGTAGAGCACGCTCCACGCCACGCCCATCGTGACGAGCACACTGGCCGCAGTGATCTGACCCGCGAACTTCGTCAGCGCGTCCAGCCCCCACCGGTCATCGATGAGCCCGACGACCATGATCAGTCCGCCCGCGACGACCACGGCAGGCAATCCCGACGAGTAGACGAAGCCGCGGGTCAACGCCGGCAGTTGAGATGCCAGCAGAACCGCTGCCACCACGCCCACATACATCGCCAGTCCGCCCATTCGCGGGGTCGGCTGTAGATGAACGTCACGCTCGCGCGGGTAGGCCACCGCCCCCCACCGTCTGGCCAGCACCCGAACCCAGCCGGTCGCCAGATAGGTGATGATCGCGGCGGTCAGACCGACCAGAGCGAGCTCGCGCAGCGGGACTCCTGCGCCTCGGTCGGAGAGCGCCATCAGGCTCGACGACACTGGCGCCAATGGCCCCGTGATCATCGCTGAACCGTAATTCACGAAACTCCAGATCAATCCGTCTGCGTGGTGAGGGTCGCCGTCTCGACCCCCAGCACGCCGGCGATGGCGTCGACTGTCACCGGCCCCTGCCGCAACACGCGTGCAGACGTGCCCGTCAGGTCGACGATCGTCGATGCGGCCTGCTGCGCGGCAGGCCCCCCGTCGAGGTACACCTCGACGAGATCGCCGAGTTGTTCGCGCGCCTGCCCGGCAGTGTGCGCCGCGGGGCGTCCCGAGATGTTCGCGCTCGACACCGCCATCGGACCGACCTCGCGCAGCAGTTCGATGGCCACCGGGTGCAGTGGCATGCGCAGCATGACGGTGCCGTGCGCGTCCCCGAGGTCCCATTGCAGCGACGGGGCCTGGCGGACCACCAGGCTCAGCGCGCCCGGCCAGAATGCCCGGATCAGCTCACTCGCGCTCTGCGGGACCGAGTAGACCAGTCCCTGGATCGTGTGCCACGACCCGACCAGAACCGGAACCGGCATGTCACGGCCACGTCCCTTAGCCGACAGCAGCGCCGCCACCGCGTCGTTGTCGAAGGCATCGGCGCCGATGCCATACACCGTGTCGGTGGGCATCACGACCAGGCGCCCGCCCTTGAGCGCACTGATCGCCGACGCGACGCCCGCGCCACGCTGTGCGGCATCGGCACAGTCGAACAGTTCTGTCATGCGAGAAGCCTCTCACCCACCACGTACCGCGGTCACAAAGCGGGGCCGACCGGCGAGGTCGTGTCGTGCGCTGATTTCGACGAATTGACCTGCGCGGGTGAAGGCTTCGACGGTGCGCCCGGCTGTGGTGTCATCGTGCTCGACGCCGCAGAAACCACCGGGCCTCAGCAGACGGGCCGCCAGATCGACGATGTGGTTGACCACCGCCATTCCATCGTCCCCGCCGAACAGTGCATGTGGCGGATCATATTGAGCCACTTCGGGTTCCAGCTGGACGCCGGCTGGAATGTAGGGCGGATTTGCCACCACCAGGTCAACGGAGCCGTCGAGTTCGTTCAGCAGAGCTGCGCTGCTGACGTCGGCGCGCACCAGTTCTACGGAGGTGCCTAGGACATTGTGTCGCGCATAGGCCAGCGCCTCCTCGGAGTCGTCGACACCGATTACCCGGGCTCCGCGACGATGTTCCCAGAGCGCGAGCGCCAGCGCCGCGGAGCCGGTACATAGATCCACGACCAACGGGCGATCCACGACCAACGGACGTTGCGATAACGGTTGGGCAAGAGCCCATTCCAGCAGTGCCTCGGTCTCCGGCCGCGGTATGAATACGCCGGGGCCGACCTGGACGGTGACCGAACCGAACGCGGCCGTACCGGTGAGGTGTTGCAGTGGCACGCGCTCTGCGCGCCTGGCCACAAGCCGCTGGTAGCGCTGAAAGAAGTCGGCGCCGGGCTCGATCAGCGCGAGCCGGCCGCGGTCGGTGCCGGCCACGTGAGCTGCCAGCAGCTCGGCGTCCACCCGTGGAGATCCGACTCCGGCTCGGGCCAACGTATCCGTCGCGGCATCGAGCACGTGATGCAGCTGGCGGGTTCTCATCGTCGCGTCGTCACGTGCTCTGCAGCCTGGACTGCTTGTCGGCGGCGGCAAGCGCGTCGAAGAGCGGATCCATGTCGCCGTCGAGCACCTGGTCGAGGTTGTGCGCCTTGAAGTTGATGCGGTGATCGGCGATCCGATTCTCCGGGAAGTTGTAGGTCCGAATCCGCTCGCTACGGTCGACGGTGCGGATCTGACTGGCACGGTCGGCCGAGGCGTCGGCCAGCACCTGCTCCTCGGCCAGTACCTGGAGCCGGGCAGCCAGCACCTGCATCGCACGAGCCTTGTTCTGCAGCTGCGAACGCTCGTTCTGGCAGGTGACCACGATGCCGGACGGGAGATGGGTGATACGCACCGCCGAATCGGTGGTATTCACTCCCTGGCCGCCCTTCCCCGAGCTGCGGTAGACGTCGATGCGCAGATCAGACTCGTCGATCTGGACCTGCCCGACTTCTTCGGGTTCGGGGTAGACGAGAACGCCCGCCGCGGAGGTGTGCACCCGGCCTTGCGATTCGGTGACGGGCACCCGCTGTACCCGGTGCACACCGCCTTCGAACTTCAGCCGCGACCACACGCCGTCAGTGGAGCCACTCTTGCAGGTGATCGACAGCGTCGCGTCCTTATAGCCACCGAGGTCGGAGGTCGTCGCGTCGAGAACGGTGACGTTCCAGCCGCGCCGCTCTGCGTAACGGACGTACATCCGGGCCAGGTCCGCGGCGAACAGCGCCGATTCCTCACCGCCCTCTCCGGACTTGACCTCCAACACGATGTCGTCGGCGTCGTGCGGATCCCGGGGTGCGAGCTGGTCGGTGAGTTGGGTATCGAGCTCCCGCACGGTTGAGGTGAGTTCCTCGACCTCAGCCGCGAAGGAGTCGTCGGCGGCGGCCAGTTCGCGGGCGGCTTCGAGGTCACCGCGGGCCGCTTCAAGCTTGCGATAGGTGGCGACGATGGGCGACACCTGGGCGAAGCGGCGGCCGGCTTTGCGTGCGGCGGCGGGGTCAGCGTGCAGTTCGGGATCGGCGAGGCGCAGCTCCAGGTCGGCCTGCTCAACGAGAATCGCGTCGATCGCCGGTGCGGTTTCAGTCACCTCGCCTCCTCTGGCAACGCGCTCTGCAGGATTCCCCTCGACGAAACGGCGCCCGGCCTGCGCGAACAGCCGCAGACCGGGCGCCGATCTCCAGAGCTACTTGTCGTCGGCAGCTTTGGTTTCTCCGGCTGCTGCGCTCGCCCCGGCACGCTTGCCGTAGCGCTTCTCGAAGCGGGCGACGCGGCCGCCACTGTCCAGGATCTTCTGCTTACCTGTGTAGAAAGGGTGGCACTGCGAGCAGACCTCAACGGTGATCTGTCCACTCTTCTTGGTGCTGCGGGTCGTGAAGCTGCTGCCACAGCCACACACCACGGTGGTGTCGACATAGTCTGGGTGAATACCCGATTTCATGGTTTCCTCTTCGATCGTGGGCCCCGGGTCGCCTCTCCCGTGCGGGAGGGTGCGGCGTGAACCGGAACCGAGGTGTCGGCAGCCGATTATGCCAGGTCAACCGCCAGTCTCCTAAACGCCCATACCGAGGGGCCTATTCCCCGCTTTCCACTTCTTCGGCCTCCCCGCCGATCGCCCGGTAGTTCGTATTTCACGGCGACGCCGTCGTCGTTCGAGCGCTCCCGCAACGGCTGCTGGACTGTCTCCGCCACCTGGATCGCCCCTGCACCGAATGCGAGCCGCGATGTGACGCGATGTGAACAGATCGCGATGATTGTCTACGCGATCAGCAACAGCCATGGCACCTCACCCCGCGTAAGCCCATCATTTGCGAAGATGGGGCCGTGAGTGTCGACGCTGCGACCAAACCGGATAGGCAAGTCCGATCCGTTCGGGGACTCAGTGCGCGGCCTCGACCAGCAGATCGCAGTTGGGGTCGCGTTGGCGCGCACCGCCTCGGAAGCACCCGGAGCGTTGGTGCTCAAGCTGCGACAGGAGGAGCCGGGGGCAGGATCGCGCGGATCATGATGAACCTCGCTACTGTCCCGGGCGAACAGTGCCACATCGCTGACCACGATTCGGTGCTGCACCACGCACGCCGCTACATCGTGGCGGCGCTGCGCTGCGATCCTGCCTTGAGCTGAGCCCCTAACCGGCGATCGTCCCATACCGGTGATTTCGGCGTCGTTTGTAACGGTAGGCGTGACAAAAGACGCCGAAATCGCTCAGTCGCCGTCGTGTCCGCCGGGGGTGTTCTTCGACACCTGCACCAGGAACTCATAGTTGGTCTTGGTCTTGCGCAACTGGCTCATCAGCAGATCGATGGCCTGATGAGGATCCAATCCGGACAGCACGCGACGCAACTTGTGCACAACGGCGAACTCATCGGTGGAGAGCAGCAACTCGTCCTTGCGGGTGCCCGACGGGTTGACATCGACGGCCGGGAACACCCGACGCTCGGAGATCTTGCGGTCCAACTTGAGCTCGGCATTGCCGGTGCCCTTGAACTCCTCGAAGATCACCGTGTCGCCGGTGGATCCGGTCTCGACCATGGCAGTGGCGATGATCGTCAGCGAGCCGCCCTCTTCGATATTGCGTGCCGCACCCAGGAACCGCTTCGGCGGATACAGGGCGGTCGAGTCGACACCACCGGAGAGGATCCGGCCCGATGCCGGGGAGGCGTTGTTGTACGCACGGCCGAGGCGGGTGATCGAGTCCAGCAGTACGACGACGTCCTTGCCCTGTTCGACCAGGCGCTTGGCCCGTTCGATCGCAAGCTCAGCGGCCTGGGTGTGGTCGGACGGCGGACGGTCGAAGGTCGAGGCGATGACCTCACCCTTGACCGAGCGCTGCATATCGGTGACCTCTTCGGGACGCTCATCGACGAGCACCACCATGAGGTGACATTCCGGGTTGTTGGTGCTGATCGCATTCGCGATGTCCTGAATGATGGTCGTCTTACCGGCCTTCGGCGGCGACACGATCAGCGCTCGCTGTCCCTTACCGATGGGCATGATCAGGTCGATCACCCGGGTGGTCAGCTTGTCGCTGGTGGTCTCCAGACGCAGCCGCTGGTTCGGGTAGAGCGGAGTGAGTTTGGTGAACTCGGGCCGCTTCCTGGCTTCTTCGACCGGCTTGCCGTTGACACTGTCCAGACGCACCAGCGGATTGAACTTCTGCCGCTGGTTGGACGTGTCCGCTTCTTTGTTGGGCACGCGCACGGCACCGGTCACCGCGTCGCCGCGGCGCAGGCCGTTCTTGCGCACCATATTCATCGAGACGTAGACGTCGTTCGGACCGGCAAGATAGCCGGAGGTGCGAACAAAAGCATAGTTATCGAGTACGTCGAGGATGCCCGCGACCGGCTGCACGACCTCGTCCTCGCGCAGTTCAGTCTCGCGGTCGCCTCCGCCTCCGCCACCGCCGTCGCCACCACGCTCACGCCGCTTGCGGTCCCGGAATCGGCGACCGCGCCTGCCCTGACGGCCTTCGCCATCATCGTCGGAGTTACCGCCCCGATTCTGACCGCCGTGCTGGTCAGAATTGTCGCCGCGATTGCCGGTATTCCCTTCGGACCGGTCTGCCTTGTTGTCGTTGGCCTTGTTGTCGTTGGCCTTGTTGTCGTTGGCCT
>Ga0210003_1004425_pt1 | contig 11127 bp, 8 predicted proteins | sample LantaG_FD_182804 | JGI IMG/M metagenome (GOLD analysis project Ga0210003, IMG submission 182804) | Deep subsurface microbial communities from Baltic Sea to uncover new lineages of life (NeLLi) - Landsort_02402 metaG (SPAdes) (version 2) | ecosystem: Environmental > Aquatic > Marine > Oceanic >...
ATTGATAAAACGGCAACTCAAAGAAAGATAGACGATTTAGACCGAGAATGTTTAGCTTTACTTACGAATATGGAAACTAATCTGATGACTATGGAGCAGATTGATGAGTATCGACAGGTTATGCTCCAGCATATTATAGCAGAGTCAACAGAGAGGACCACTTATTTGAGCAATATGGAGGAGATTGAAAATAGGCTTTTTGAATTGACTCATACTCAGACTGAGGTTAGAATTAGAGATTTGGAAAAAAAGAGAGATGCTTATATTGAGTCAGCAAAGCAGGCAATGTTATCTTCAGAAGAAGAAGCAGCAGCAATAGAGGAAATTATGATAGTTTTTGATAAGGAAAAGGCTTCAATTTTAGAACTTGCAATCGCTAGAACTGAAAAGGAAATAGCAAGTTTAGATAAATCAATTGAACTTCGAAAGGATGAAGGAGAGGCCATTGATGATTTAATTGAAAAACGGAACGCGGAGATTAAACAACTTGATATTTTGGAGGGAAAGTACAATGAGACTGCGGTTGCTGCGGCGAAACTTGCTAAACTTCCACAGCCCGAATTGGTGGGAGCAGCGGTGGCTGGACAATACAAGGTATTGGACCCGGAGGGTAATTATGTTGGAGTAACTTCAGATCCTAACGCTTTAACTGCAGCGGAGATTGCTGCTGGTTGGACCCTAGTTCCTTTACAGGTAATGGGCAAGGGCGGACTAATTAAAACCTTTATGGAAGCGGCTAAGTATCTAGTTCGAGGGGGAGCTACCGACACTGTTCCTATAATGGCCACTCCGGGAGAATATGTAATTAAAAAGCAAATGGTAGATTTTATCCGCAAAACTGGAATGGTAACTGGAGGTTTAGTAGAGGCAATCCAAAAAGGTTTGCCAACACCGAGTCCGGGTTTTGCTGGTGGAGGAATGGTTGGAAGATGGTCTGGAGGTCAACCAGGTGCTGCTCCTGGTGGAGGAATTTGGGGAGGCAGCATTACATTTGGAAAAGAATCTATCGTTATAAATGCTAAGACTCTTGATGATGAAACTATAAATCAGGCGGGAGATAAGATTATGTCTTTAGTATGGACCAAAGCGAAAGATGCCGGAATGGCTTTTGGGAGGAGTTAAATGATTATTAAATTAGGCATTTTAGGTTTTGAAACCACGTTTAATTATGTAAACGTAAATTCTGATACTATAAAACCAAAATCAGAGCACGCTCTTATCTCTGGAGGGGTTAAGTTTCAGGAAGCTTATACTTCTCATAAAGTTTACTCTTTTGAGTTTCCTTATCTAACTTATGCCAAGAAGGTAGCTTTAGAAGCAATTTTTGTTTTATCAGATATTTTAAATGTTCAACTAGAGACCGAAGACTACGATATCGATCATAGTATAAAGTTTCGAAATCCACTTAGTGTGATTCGCAGTACAAGGTATCCACCAGGATACGAAGCTACTATTACAGGAGTGGAGGTTTAGTTTTCATGCAGAATTTGCAGGGATTAGACAAAACAGATTTTGATGTAAAATCTCATGTAGTTGTGGGAAAAATTGAGATTGATAAAACAGGTTGGAATAATTTTGTGGAGTTACCCGATGTTAAGTCTTGCAGAATTAATTGTAATTTAATAAATGAAGTGATGTTATTTTCGGCTGTCGGTTTTACTATAACTTGTTTAAATACCAATGATCAGTTTTCGTGGCTTGATACTGGAGCCACTTATTATAATTGGTTGCGTCAAGGAAGAAAAGTTAGGATTTATCTCGGTACTAATATTTCAGAAACTAATTACTATTGGAAATGGATTACTGGTAGAATCGATGCACCAAAGTGTACAGAGAAATCAGGAGAAGAGATATGCACTATCACTGGTAGATGTTTTATGAGAATGCTCATTGAAAATAGAATGAAACAAGTTTATTGGGGAGCTCAAAAGTTCTTTAGTACGCACGATAGTCAAGATGAATATCCAATGCCTGCAAGTTGCAAAGGTGTTCATCGAGCTTTTCTTGATTCAAAAGACCCTTATAATGGTTCTAATCTGAAGGAAATTAGTTTAAATTCAGCTTGGACTTACGACTGGACAACTAATATATTTTTATTGCTGAGAAGTATTATTCCGTATTATGAAGGAACAAATAACTTGGTAGTGTATTACCTTGAACAGCAAGTTCCTGAAGAAGTAATTGCAGATATTTTAGTTGAATCTGGAGCTTTAAGGGAGGATCAAAGAGTTGCTTGGTTGGCAAATGCTAATTACATTACACCAACTGGAAAAACCATCGATAGAGTTTGGTTTAATAAAGGTACCACTTGTTTGGAGGCATTAAGGTTTGTATGTCAAACTGTGCAGTATCGATTTTATTTTAATCATGATGGCAATCCAATATTTAAGCCACCTCCAACGGGTAGTGCATCGGTAAAGTTAATAAGCGTTGACAACATTGAAATTAATAATCGTAACGAATTAGTAGATGAAGTTAAAAATCATATTATTGTTAAGGGAGAGGAAAGAAAAAAACTGGTTAAAATACCAACGGTTACAACTCATGATGCAGTTATTGATAATGAAACTGAATCGGCTGTAATGTATGCAGTTATTGATTCTGTTGGAAAAGGTAATATTAATAGGAGGGGATTTCAATGGGGCGTTGCTTTACTTGCTGTAGGAGACTGGCATGAAAATGGTTCTTTTGATATAGGGCAGTTTGAGCATCAATTAACTGAGTCAGAATTGAAGGATTTTGTGCTTGAAGATGGCAATGTTACTCCGGGCGATATTAATGTTGCTCAAGATAAAATTACTGTAGCCATGGATATTCCGAATGGGTCCAAGATTCTTCTTAGCACAACTCATATTTTGCCTAATGTATGGCCGTTACCAACTCCTCTGGAGCCTGGGCTTCCATATTATGCTATCAGAGTAGATGCGTCTCATATTAAGTTGGCACTCAGTAAAAGTGATGCTTTGGAAGGGATTCAAATAGATCTTGTTGATCAGGGACAAGGGATTCATGCAGTTTCGTTAGCTATTGGCCATTGGTTTCGAGGATATGTAAGAAATTCACAAGGGATGTTTTTTGGTAAATGGATTTGGATTGAAGTAACATTTTAGAAGAGGAGATATAAATGGCTAACCCTATTGTAACTACTTATGAATTAATAGAAGAAGGCGTTTCAAATAGCAGTATTACCTTTTTAGGGAATACGATTAATAATGGCTGGGAAGTTACCCTTTGGGGTTTCTGGTGGTATAAGAAGGATGATGGGGTAGAAACTAAAGCGTATCTTGCCTCATCTACTACTCCAAAAGTGGAAGGCGACTTCAATAAATTCAAAAGCTCTCTTTTGCCTTATACAATATATGTAGTTCAAGCCAGATGTTATTATCGCAAATGGAATGATGAGTTAGAGGACTATGACTATATTGAAATATTTGGCGAATGGGTGGAGATTACTACTCACGCTTACGGAAATACCGATTATGTATTTGCCTGCAATATAAATAAGGGAGCATTAACAGCTGATTTTCACGCTGATATTCTGGATAGCGATGGTGGAAATATCATTGAGAGAGGCTTCCAATGGGGCTTGACCAGAACTCCTACGTGGACGATTGGAGAAGAAGGCGTTTTTTCAGAGGGTATATTCTCCCTTCCCGTTACAGGATTACCTTCTAATACAGACTTTTATGTAAGGGGTTATTTGAAATCTATAAGTGGTCACTATAGATATACTTATGATGGTGTGGATGGTGGTTGGCGAAAGGTTACAACCAGAGTTTTATCTGTTAGTATAGCGGGCACAGAAAGTGCTGGGTATCTTGCAGGGAATTGGTATTGCTACCTTTTGCTATTTGATAGTATTGGGAATGAAGTTAATTCCTATCCCATAGGAGAAGGGTATTATGTTTGGAGAACTACCGTTACAAAAGACGGGAATATCTTCATAGGAGCTGAATACGGAGCCGCAAATTCATACAGAAAATACCGACTAAGTGATGGTGCTTTTCTGGGGAGCTTCGGAGCGACTGCTTGGTGCAAGGGAATAAGTGTAGGGATGGATGGCAATATTTATACTTTGGAAGGAACTACTATTTTCAAAAGACATCCAGTAAGTCTAAATGTCATAGAGAGTATTGCTCTGACTGGGACTAATTTTCAAGGGTTAGCTCTGGACTCAGACAACTTTATGTATACGAACAGGACAGATGGGGATGACCAGTTGCAGAAATATGTATTCGCTCCTTCTTATCCTATAACAATGGCGATGGCAGGCGGGGATGGCTTCTTTGTAATAGCAGGAAATCATCTTTCTGAATTCCCAGTTGAAGATAAGATAGTTGTTTCTGGGAGCACGGCGAATGACGGAACTTATACGATAGTCTGGAATATGTATTCGCTTGGGTATACTTATATCTTCGTTGTGGAGAACGTTCCTTCGTCAATCGGGGATGGCTCATTAAAAAGTGGGGAGTCTGCTCTTGTGGCAAATATAAATTCTCCTATCGTTCAAATGGGCTTTAGTGATTTGGCAGTAATGGGAGATTATGTTTATTCGGGAGCTTATTTTGATTACCCAATAAAAGCACCAAAAGATTTAAGTTCTGTTTCAATTTGGGAGCCAGCTGGGGAATGGTATGGATGGGGTTGGTTTTGGGTAGTGCAACCCTTCAATGGAAAGATACTTTTAGAAGGCTCTCCCGCTACTACTTATAATCGCAGATTAGCACTTTATGATACCAATGAACAGCAGATATGGTATTCCGAAATACAGGGCGGTTTAGATGGCATATCTGGCTATCCCTTCCCTCTGGGAGCGACTTTAATAAACACTAAAGCTACAAAACTGGCAGGGCATTTAACTCTTTATGGAGAGATTACTGAAATAATAGCGGGAAGTGTTATAACCGAAAGAGGATTTGAATATAAAATTCAAGATGAAGAACCGACAGAAGTAGATACAGGAACGGAAGTTAAAGAAATTGGGGATTTTGAAATTGGAGAATATCATCTTTCCTCTTGGGATACCTTTAATGATTTATACAGAGCAGAAGCAGATATAATATGGTGGTTTAGGGCTTATTGTAAAACTGATATGGGGGTTAAAAGCACCGCAGAAACTTGGATGAAGAATCTTCCTACAGTTATAACTGAAGCTATGACAAATATGAATTATAATAAAGCGGATGGGAACGGAATCATTGTTAGCAAAGGAGCGTCGGAATTAACTTTAAGAGGATTTGAAGTTATTCATGAATTTTATGGTCGTTTGCCAGATTCTTGGAGATTCGAAATAGGAGGATTTGAAGGTGAGCCAGAACAAGTTGTAGTGCATGATGATTTTGGGGTTCGTGTGATTGATATACATTGGGAGGGCACTTTAATAAAAACCGTTTCTGAATCATACGAACTTGTTATAGGGGTTTTTTCCTTAACAATCGGTGTAATGATTTTGGGCTGGCCTTTGATGCAGGATTGTTTAGTTGAGGGTAAGGATTATGCGTGTAAAGCCTTTGCTGAGAACGTATTTGGAAGGGTTTATGGAGAAGAAGTTGACTTTTCAACATTAGCGAGAACTTATTTAAGCGATGATACTCCAACGGTTGGTTTATCAATTGTAAAAAATGAGATTATTGAGAACTTGCCAGCTGGAGTTACTGCTTCGCGGAGAGGTTTCAGATATGGAACCACTGAGGCAGCGGACGAATTTGATGTTCATGAAAATGGGAGTTTTACCAACGGTCCATATAGTATGATGTTAGTGGATTTATTACCTGACACAACTTATTATGTTATAGCTTATATTATAGTAGACGGTATTACTTATGAGGGTGAGCTGGAAACAATAACAACAGATCCTGAGGGAGAAGAAGATGAGGATGAATACCCTACTCCACATTTTAGTCCTCATGGCCAGGATTATCGTGAAGTGGAGACGAAAGTTTTTGCAGAAGTTTTAGCGAGCCAAGGAATCATAGACTTTAGTGGAGGGAAGAAGACGTTGCCAATTACCAATCATTTAATTCAAACTAACCCCAACGCTAAATTGATTGCTGATGATTATTTAAGTAGATTTAAACTTGCAAAGACGCGGATGGAAGTTACGTTTCCTACACCTTTACCTTTCGAACGGGAAGATACAGTTGATTTTAGTTTTGGAGCCCTTTTGTTTAAGGAAGACGACGAAGGAGTTATAAATTTTAAAGAGGACGGAGAAGGAGCCGCAGTTCTTATGGATCAAATTTCGATGATTATTAAAAAAATTAATAGTGTTGGTTTAACTAAAACACTCGAAAGTGTTGATTACACAGCAGTTTTGGATTTGGAACACGAATAGGAGTTGAGATTATGACAATTCACACTTTTTATCAGACGGACATAAATGGCAAAGTAACGACCGCCCACAAAGTTGATGAGAAGAATATTGTTAATGAATTAAGAAAGATTCTAAATAATATTGCTGACACATTTGGGCAGACAAAATTCGGTGACGGTCTGTATCCTAAGGATGATACGGATGGCCTGGAGTTTGATGTAAATAGAGTAACTTCGAAAACGGCTACAGGAACACTGACAATTGCTGAGTGCGGTTTTGTAAAGGTATCGGCAGCCGTTGCGGCTTATACTTTATATCTACCAACCGCTATGGGAAACGCGGGTAGATATTACATGTTCATAAAAACAGATGCAAATACTACTTTAATCACATTGGATGCAGATGGCACTGAAACTATCGATGGTCAGCTTACTTATACAGGACTGAATTATCAATATGCATGTGTTATTTTTTGGTCTGATGGGATCGAATGGTTTATTGTCGGTAGAACAATTAAAAATGTAACGGATGATGCTCAGTTAAAAAGAGCAGCAGGGGATATTAATACTTTTGATGAAAAAGCTTCCCCTGTTGATGATGATATTGTTCTGATTGAAGATAGCGCCGCGGATTATGCAAAAAAGAAAATAAAAATTTCAAGTTTATTGGCAGCTCCAGCTGCTATAACGGAAATGGGCAAAGTTTTAGCTTTTAATTATGATAATAATGGAGACGTGATGCCGGCAGAGGACCCTGGACCAATGGACGTTTACCATGAGCGGGATACAAATAATGATTTAATGCCCATTGAGAATCTCAAGGTCCCTAACACTATTAATTTTTTCTTTGAAATAGATGTGAATGGGGACATTATCCCGAGAGAAGTTTAATGAAAGGAAGGTGATTTAAATGGCTACACCAAATCAAGTACCGAGAGCGAATGAAGAAGGAGAAGTTGGAACTTCGGCGAAAAATTGGCTAAAAGGCTGGTTTAAACGATTATTTATAGGTGCTGATGGAATAGTGGATGTGAATGAAAAGGCAGTGATCAAGACTGAGGCGACTGCCGACGCGGTTAATTATATAACAGTGAAGAATGCAGCAACTGGTGGTGGGCCACAAGTAAAAGCTGAAGGTACAGATACTGATATAGATTTTATCATTAAGACCAAAGGTATTGGTAAATTTCAGATACTTGATGGCAATGATAATGAGATTATAGAATTTCACACAATCGCTGATGCGGTTAATTTCCTGAAAACTGTAGCTTCAGCTACCGGGATTGCTTTGACAATAGAGGCAGTCGGAACGGATACTGATATCGATATAGTTATAACTCCGAAAGGAATGGGAAAATTAAAGACTGGAGCTGGGATTGAGATGACCGGCACAGGCAAGGAATTACTTGCTAAAGAGAATACTGTAAGTTTTACTGAGCAAGTTTTAACTTCAGGTGCCGCGATTGCTTGGGATTTAAAGAATGGCAATAAGGCCATTCTTATAGCTGGTCATAATTTTACAATTACTATTACCAAACCATCTGGAGCTATCGATGCTGTATTGATAATTACACAAGATGGAACTGGTAGCAGAGTGATGGATGAGATTGTTACTCAGTCGGATGCGACTATCGCCACGGGTGATGTTCATGCGGATACAGATATTATAGATGTGACAATTGATATTCCTACTGGCGCAAGAATTCGGTTTAAAACAACCACTACTTTGCCGGATCCTTTAGGTGTAGACACGATTTATTATGCAATTCGAGTAGACTCAACGCATATTAAGGTGGCTACGACGAAAGCCAATGCGATAGTAGGAACCCAAATTGATATTACGGATCAGGGAACGGGAACGCATACAGTTCAGCAATTGGTTAAATGGCCAGCAAGCATGTTAGGGGTTTTGCAGACTGCAGCAGGAGCTGAGGATATTGTAAAACTCCATTATAAAACTGCTGATGAGCAATGGTACGCGGAACTTGTTGCTAACTTTGGTTAAAAATTAGAGGAGTGATGAATAATGTTTAAGAAAAAGTTTAGGTTAGTTGCCCTAATACTTTGTGTATTTTTGACAATAGGATATTTTGCGGTCAATACAGGAGCAGTATCAACGGTATTGTTAGCTATACAAGGAGCAATCACTGATGGTAATTTAGTGAAATTTAGCGGCACGAATGGGATTGGAGTGGACGCAGGATTATCGGCTACAAACGTAGTGAAATGTAAGTTTGATGCAACATCTGCTCCCACTATAAATAATGATGTAGATGAAGGATATACAGTTGGGAGCAGGTGGTTGGATGTTACAAACGACAAATCTTACGTTTGTCTTGATAATTCAGATGGAGCTGCGGTATGGATAGAAACTACGGGAGAAGGTGGTGGAGCTACCACTTTTACAGGCTTAACTGATACTCCTGCTAATTATATCGGTAGTTCATTAAAACACGTCAGGGTAAATGTTGGGGAAACTGCGTTGGAGTTTGTAACCCTTGCCGGTGGTGGTGATATGTTGAAAGCCACTTATGACATTGATGAAAATGGGGATATTGATGTGGCAGCAGGCGGGACAGAAAAATCACTTTGGACCCTATATTGTATTCCTTATCTATCAGGTACTACTGCTTTTGGAGAGATCCCGATAGGAACTGCAGGGCAAGTTTTAAAGGTTAGTGCTGGAGCCACCGGATATGAGTTTGCAGCGGAAGCTGACCCAACCGTAGATACTGATGCGGAGATAAAAGCAATTTTGGTTGATGAGGTAATTAAGACAGGGGATTTTACTGCTGGGAAAATATCTAAAATTAATAACGCTACCGGGATAATCGAAGAAGGGACCAATACCGATACCGATGTGGCAGATGCGGTGACCAAAAAACATTCGCAAAATAGCGATACCGATTTAGATCCTACCTTTGAAGCAACCTTTGTTAAAAAGGCGGATACTGTAAATGTTTTAAGTGATATAACTTCTACCGGTGCAAACATTGAAGATGCAGTTACAAAAAGACATAGTAAAAATGCTGATACTGCTTTAGGTACTTTAACTGCTGATGTTAATATGGGGACACATAAATTAACTGGATTATCTGTTCCTTCAGCTACTGGGCAATCGGTCAGGACAACAGCCACAATTACGGAAGCTAATCTTGAAGATGCGATAAGTAAAAAGCATTCACAAAATACTGACACCGATTTAGACGCTACTTTTGAAGCGACCTTTGTCAAAAAAGCAGATACTGTTAATGTTTTAAGCGATATTACTTCTCCTGGTGCAGATATTGAGGATGCAGTAACAAAGAAACATATTCAAAATACCGATACACAGTTTGACTTTTACAATGCTTTAGCTTCTGATCATACTTATTCAGGATTAACTGATACCCAACCTGTTGGTGAACCAGTTGTTTTTGGGCAATTATTATATTTTAATTGGACTGACAAAGAATGGAGGAAGACTGATGCCGACACAGCAGCTACCATGCCAGGTTTAAGAATTGCCCTTGAAACTAAATCTGATGGTGAAACTTGTAAGATGTTAGTTAAAGGATATATAAGAATTGATATTTGGGATTTTACAGGGGCTATGATTTATGCCAGTGTTGCAACTGGAATGGTGAGTTCTACCGCACCGACCGAAACAGGGGATCAAGTACAAAGAGTAGGAATGGCTAAATCTGCCGATATATTATTCTTTGATCCATCCATTGACGTAGGAGAGATTTAATCATGAAAAAAATATTATTAATAATTTTTACTATAATTTTAATATTGTCGATTAATGTCCTGGCGGTTGATATTGATCTAGGTTGTCCTGCGATAGATAGGAGTAGTTCTAAGGGTCCGGGATATACTTGGATAAATAAGACTAATCCAGCTAATGAGTCTGGAATAATTGATACAATAGAAATTTACCCATGGTCAGACTTGGAAAACTGTGAGGTTGCCATTTTCTATTTGGTGGCAGAGGATACTTTATCTACTCGTGATAGTGTCTCTCTTGGAACAGTAACCGGTGGAAGCAAACAAACCTTTTCGGAATTAAGTATTGATGTTCAAATTGGTGATTTTATAGGTATTTACTACACCGTTGGTCAGTTAGAGGCTCATACTTCAGATTATGATGGCGTTTGGTATAAGAGTGGTGACCAAATTCCTTGTACGGATGTAACATTTAGTGATTATGCTGGTGATGCTCTAAGTCTTTCCGGAACAGGAACGACTGCTGTCGGCTGGCCTCACAAATGGAATACTCAAACTATCTCTAAATGGAATAACAAAGAATTTACAAAATGGAATGGATTGGAGTAAAGGCGGTGATGATATGGGAGAAATTCAAGTAATTGAAGCAATGGATAAACAAGGAGTGGCTCTTGTCGTATGTGCGGTATTCTTAGTTTTGGCCATCTGGCTCATAAGGCATTATGTTAACCAGCAGACAGAAGATAGGAAGGTTTTTGTCAAGCAGCAGCAAGAAGATAGGGCAACTATTATGGGGCTATTTAAGAACGAGTTGAAGGACCTTCATAAAGATAGCTCGATAAATGCAAAGTTAAATCGCAGAAGTATAACCATGCTGGGGACCTTAACTAATAGATTTACTTCTTTGACGGAATATCTGAATCATCATTTTAATGGATGCGTGGATAAAGTAAATTTTAATAAAAAGGATAAAAAAATCTAATGGATGGAAATAATAAATCCTTAGGTGATCTTTCAACCAATTTTTACAAAAGCGAATTCCGCTGTCCCTGTAAAAAATGCAGAAGAAAAAAGGTCCGGGTAAGTAGTCTATTATTGTTTAAATTA
>Ga0210003_1004427_pt1 | contig 11126 bp, 11 predicted proteins | sample LantaG_FD_182804 | JGI IMG/M metagenome (GOLD analysis project Ga0210003, IMG submission 182804) | Deep subsurface microbial communities from Baltic Sea to uncover new lineages of life (NeLLi) - Landsort_02402 metaG (SPAdes) (version 2) | ecosystem: Environmental > Aquatic > Marine > Oceanic >...
TATCACGGCGGCGATATCGAGGTCCATCGCCTCTCGCTGGCCGATTAGCCTGCCCGTCGGGTGGCCGATGCAGTTAACGTACGGATTGTCCATCGCCTTGAGCGTGCGCATCGTCACCTTCTGGCGCGGGCTTGCCAGGCCGGAATGGACCGAAGCGATGACAAAATCCAGCTCGGCGAGCAATTCGTTTTCGAAGTCCATCGACCCATTGGCGAGAATGTCAACTTCGCCTCCTGCCAGAATTGTGATGCCCTTAATCTTATCGTTGATTTTGCGGATTTCTTTAATTTCCTTAGCCAACTGCCTGGCCGACAGGCCATTAGCGATTGCCGAGGACCGTGAGTGGTCCGTGATGCAGATGTATTTATAGCCCCAGGCTTTTGCGGCTTCGGCGAGCTCGGATATGGTGCAATTGCCGTCGGATGCGTTTGTGTGCATGTGCAAGTCGCCGACGATATCTTCGGCATCAATCAACTCGGGCAGAGAATGATTCTTTGCCGCTTCGACCTCGCCGTGGTCTTCACGAAGCAGCGGCTGGACATAATCGAGGCCGAGCTTCTGGTAGATTTCCTCTTCCATCGGACCGGCAACGATTTTATCCCCTTTAAACAAGCCGTATTCGTTCAGCTTCAGCTTTTTCTTCACGGCGATTTCACGCAATCGAACGTTGTGCTCTTTGGAGCCGGTAAAGTATTGCGCCGCGGCACCGAAACTCTCCTGCGGCACCACGCGGACATCGACATGCACAGCAGTAGACGGTGTCTGGATAATGGCAGAGCCTTTTGTCGGCCCGGAGGCGAGTACCTCCTGTACGAAATCGGCACTCGTGAATGCCTGTATAATTTGCCCCCCTGCCCTGCCGGAACTTTTGCCCTTCTTCGCGGCAACGAGTATATCAACATCGCCGATAGTCTCGGCGCACCGGCGCAGCGAGCCGGCCGTTTGGGTTTTCACGGTGCCGGCGACGTCCCGCAGAAATCGCAGAACCAGATGCGAGGCCTCCAATGCCAGGTCGAGGCGAATCCGGCCGGTGGACTTTTCTAAAAACGCGATGCCCCTTGCTATCGCCGCCGCCTTTTTATCGCCGAAGCCGGGCAATCCGGCGAGTGAGCCGTTTTCGATTACAGCTTTCAGCTCGGCGATACTTGTTACCTTCAACTGTTCGTAAACCGCCTTGACGCCTTTCGGTCCCACGCCGGGGATGTTGAGTAATTCCAGCAACTCCGGCGGAATCTTTTTGAGCAGTTCGTGGTGGGCGGTTATCGTGCCGGTCTTGATAAATTCTTCGATCTTGGCGAGGCTCGATTTTCCGATGCCGGGCACCTTCGCCAATTGCCCGCCGGCCAGCAGATACTCGACGTCGGTGGGCATATCCCCAATGACCCGCGCGACCTTGCGGTTGCTGTTAATGCGGAAGCGGTCCTCGCCGAGAATCTCCATGATATCGGCCATCTGATCGAAAATCGCGCTTAGTACGGCATTTTCCATGTTACTGTCATTCCCGCGGAGGCGGGAATCCATCCCTTCATATTTAGCCTGCCGTTTTACGGCAGGTTTTTCTCCGCAATTTATAACGGATTTAATTATACAGGATTTTTTAGCGCCGAAAATAATTGAATAGCCATAGAATGAGCGACAGAATAATTGAAATCAGCACGCAACTTGCGATCGGAATATAAATGCGCCAGTTTTTCGAGCCGAATTCCATATCCCCCGGCAGTTTGAATAATCCGACCCGGCCGAGCAACATCACAAGCATCCCCAGCACAGCGATAAAAATCCCCCCCGCTATCAGCCACTTACCCATTTGTTGCGGACCAAAATCCATTGCTTTACCTAAGCGTACGTTTTCGCATTCTGAGATTACAGATTATAATCACGAATCTGTTGAGTTCATTCGATTTCCGGTATCCCTCGTGCGGCGTGCCATATTCTCAAAATGTGGATTACGCTGCGGTTAGAATCTACCTGGTAGATGAGCCGATAGGGTTTAAGTATCGCCTCGCGAATAGACTCTTCGGCTTTTTCTGGAACAGCCCTATTGGAAAACGGCAGTTCAGATGCGGTTTCAATACGTTGTATAATTCGATCAGCGAGTTTGGCCGACGCACCGGGGTCGTCCAAAGCGATGTACTGAACGATTCCTTTCAGGTCTTCAACCGATGTTTGCGACCAGATTATCTGGAAAGCCATTTCTTGAGACTTTCTTTCACTTCCTTATGTGGTATAATTTTATCGGATTTGATATCAGCCAAGCCCCTGTCAATGCCCGCAAGGAAGCGGATTCGTTCCTCAATATCAGCCCAAGTCACTGAATCGGGCAGGTCCTGGATAATCTTAATGGCAATCTCTTTACTCGTCATATCATTAGTATATCCTATAAATATCGTCAAGTCAAGTCTCATGTGGCTCACATTTTCAAGCAAATGCAGTGAAGTCTATCAAGGCAGTCTGGCTTTTAGGTAAGTTTTGGGCAGGCGTACCCCTTTAATTCTGGCCGGATACTTCCGATACCTCGATACCTATTTTGCCTCCAGGGTAACAATTTTTGGATGCGCCATAAGCTCAGGTCCGTTGTTGTTGCCGATCACATTATAATGCCCATTGTCACTCCAGAAGACAAATCCTGCCAGTTCGGGATAACTGGTCTCCAGTTTTTTAACCACATCCAGGCAATCCCTGGCCGGATCCGGCCGTCCACGGATCCCCAGCTCCGACCACCAGATCACCTTTCCGGCGTTTTTCTTCTTTTCGAGAGCCCAGTTATACTCGGAAAAGTTCAAACCGGTCCCATACGCTGATTTTCCCAGGACATCCACGTATGCATCGCCCGGATAATACTTTTGAAGAGCTCCGTGATTGGAGGTGGTATGATAGGCCCAGATGATATTGTCAAGGCCCTTGTCATTGGTGAAGTAGTCGTGAACCAGGCGATAGAGCTTGATGATGTTTTCGGGCCCCTCCTTGGCGTGCCACTTGTTCCTGTCGTCACTTTCCACAAAGGGCGTATAGACAACGGGCACGCCGCGGTCCTTCAACCACTGTAGATTTCCGGCCATCCTGTCCATCTGTTTATAGAAGTTAGCCTTAGTCGGATTATCACCTTCGGCCAATATAAGATCGATATCAATCGGATCATTCCATGAGCGGCCGGATGGGTTGGCATAAAACGAAAATACTCCGACAATCATGCCGCGATCCCACATTTTCTTTACGCCGTTATTCCATGCCGAGTCGGGGAAGGGGTCGTCATGAAAATCGTATGTGAGACATCCATACCGGGGCATTTTTCCCGTGTGATCGTATACTTTCTTGAGCCAGTTGCTGGGATGATCCATATCCGGATTCTCATTATGCACCCAGGTGGCCATCTGCCCGAACATATAGCGGCCGTTTCCCAGCCCTTTCAGATAGGTCAACACCTTCTCAGCCTGCGGCGTGCGACTTATCCCTACAACCGGCATAAGAAAAAGCGACAAAAGCAGCATAAAAACAATCCTTTTGCCTCTATTACGATCATGGTTAACTGGACTTAAAGATAATTTCATAAACACAGCTCCAAATTATAAGGGGCGATGATTCGCACCAATGATCTAAATAATCAAGTGTTAATAGTAAATCGACAATCGAAAATAATCAATGACAAAGGCTATCCCTAGTTTTTTTACGGGCCTCGATTCACCTTAAGGCTTCCTGGTTTTAGCATCTTCATCTTTCTTGGGCTCTGACTTCGGCCTGGGATGTCGGTCAACAATCGATACCAGGAGCATAAGTAGCACAATCGCCACGATCACAAGAAGCGCGAAGGTTCCGACAACCTTAACGAGTTCGATGAATTCGGTTTGCATGTTCTACTGTGCTTCCCTTTTCAGCTAACGTTGGGGGAGTTATTAGGGACAGCGAGGATTGGCAACTCGTTTGCCCATGCTAATAATGTAACGTAATCCGAACCGCATGGACAGTCACCATGACGCCGTGCGGCGGAAACCTGCCCGTCCTGCATTCCCTGTTTTTTCGAGAACAATCTTACAATAAAACTACTTTTTCTTCATACTTTAATCAAGCAAAACTCATCGAAAAATGTACCGTACACCTTTAATTCTCCCCTATCAAAATCTATCATTAGCAAGCACAACTCATCGAAAAATGAACTGTACCACTTTAATTCCCCATAATTTAGTTAGGGTATATTGTTATCCGGTGGCGTCCACACACACCGAAAGCCTACATCGGACATTCTTAGGTCTGGTGGATCCGATTCCTTGTACCAACAAATCAAGTCGTGTGCAGTTCGATTGTACGAAGCTCCGTGATTGATTTTTTCTGAGTTTGGTGCAGAGCTAAACCGCGGACTATCGGCCCAATCAGTTACCCATTCGAAAACGTTGCCGGACATATCGTAGCAACCGTCTGGGCTTCGACCATTTGGGTATTGATAGACAGGGGTTGTGTTTTTTATGCCAGATTCGTGGCTGTTGCATCGAAGGTGATCAAAGTCGTTTCCCCAAGGGTACTGGCGCCCATCACAACCACGTGCGGCACGTTCCCATTCCAGCGATGTTGGCAGACGTTTGCCCATCCACATCGCATACGCCTGGGCGTCATACCAAGTAACCATTGTCACCGGATGATCGGGGCGATCTCTTGCAGCAGAGAGGATGTACTGGAGTGCTCGGCGGATTTCTGGGCCGGGATGGTGGACCATAAAACCAGTTGCCTCCAAGAAATGGATATAGTTTCGATTAGTGACAGGGACCTCGTCAATGTAGAAGTCATAATCGAGTGTGGTCTCCATCGCAGCGCGACCCGCCAAGAATTTTGTCGCAGCGATTTTGACCATTTTATCCGGCGGAGTGTCGGAGAGCCTACGACCGGCCTGTTCTTGATTCCCGGAAGAGCTGGTGGTCGTTGATTTCAAAGAGTTACCGTTTTCCTTGATGTTGAGCAAGTGATGTGTCAGATCTTGTCGCAGACCTGCCTCGAATTCTTCGGGGGTCTTGTATTCTCGGTAGATACCTCGTTTTGAGACCGATTCTTTGAAATTTAAAACAGCTAGCTTTTGTTCAAGTTCATCCTTTTTTACAAGGTTGGCCGGTTGCTGGCAGAAGTAGAGCATGATCCGAGGTATCTGGTGCTGCGTCCATGAATCGTGCGCTAGGTTAAATTCTTCCTTGGTACCGGAAGCGGCTTCTCCCGTTGGAGTTCCAAATCTATTCCAGAGCACACCAATAAAGATGTCACTCATGTCAAGTTCGGCCTGATTGAGAATAACCTGCTGCGCGCGCCGCTCGATAGCGGGCACCATATCTTCCCAGCGGATCAGACGTATGAGCAGACCGAGATGGGGCGCTATCGTACGGTTAAGTTCTGCAATCACTTCACCGACGATCATACGCTCGTCGCTCACATCGGATGGTGATGCAAGGAAAACCTTAAGCTCAGTGATTGTTCTCGCCATTTTTTTTCGCCCATCAATTAACAATGTTTATATGGTTTCCGTATAACATCCCAAGCGTCTCGGTATAAAACAAGAAAGCACAAACTACGACGTTGCCGCTTCAGAGCTGTCATATCCTCTATGTTCGATTATAGATGCTGTCTCGCTGTCGAGCAAGGAAGAAAAGGGAAAAAAAGACAGAAAACAAGAATTCTATTACCACGAAGGCACGAAGGTACACGAAGTTTTAACATGAATTAATTATTATTTTCCTTCGTTGTTTTAATTACTATTATCTTTCTTCGTGGTTCTTCGTGCCTTCGTGGTGAATCCATCTTTTCAGAAAACTACTTACAGACAGGAATTACAAGATTTACACAGATTTTTATCCTTAATCAAGAAACCGTGTTCACCCCGTGAGATAGGTAGCGCTGTCATCTCATTGGGTAAATCGGTGTTAATCGGCGGCCCTTGCCATTGACGATTTACTATTGACTATTACTCTGCGTTCATTCGTGTTCACCCCATGAGATATGTAGAACCATTATCTCACAGGGTAAATTCGTGGTTAATTATAAACGGAATCTCAGCGGGATTTTGAGGTCAGTGGGGCGAAATGTTTGAATTCGATTGAATCGGAGAATTTGATTTTGTCGCCCCAGTAGGTGTAGGCGGCGAAATTGTATTTGCCGAGCACCGGATCGTTGCGGAGGTGTGAGAGATAGATGTAGACGGGTGGCAGGTTGCTGAAGGCTTTGCCTCGAATAATGGCGTTTCTTACATCGCCCGTACTCGGATCGAAAGGGACCCAGCCGTAGTTTTGCAGATAGACCTCGGCCCAGTTGTGCCTCGTTGTTTTCGGGGAGAATCCGACGGTGTAGCCGGACGCCACGCGGGCGGGGATTTTTTTGGCCCTGCACAGAGCAACGAACAAATCCGAGTACTCGGTGCAATCGCCTTTTCCAAGCTGAACAGCTTTGACGGCTCCCCAGTCTTTCCTGCCAAGGAGGCTGTAATCCATGTTATCAAGGACGTAATCGTATATGTTCTTGACGATGTCTATTTCCGTCTCGCCTTCGATGCCGTCGGCGATTTGAAGTATCCGTGGGTGATCTTTTTCTATGTACTTCTCATCCCGGAGAAAATCTCTGGCTTCATCGGCCTCGGAAGCATCCGTCCAGCGGTTCTTTCTGGCAGTGAGCAGGTCATACCGGAACAGCTCGGCTCTGACGCTTATCTTAACCTTTTCCTGCCTGTCAGGTTTGGCAAAGGTGAATTTGGCGTAGCGGTTTGAGTTTTCATCGAAAATTCTGGAAGGTTTGGGCGAGTAGCTCACGCTTAAAATATTCTGCCTGCCCGGTATGCTTTTCGGAACCAGGGCAGTAAAATCTATCCGACGAGTATCGCCCTGTACGGAGAAATCATAAGACAGCTCGAACTCGACAATATGACTCTGGGAAAACGCCCTCTCCGGTGCACGCTGGCGGTCCCTTGACTGCTGCTGCACAAAACGCCCCCCCGCTTCGACCGAGGCTGCTGAACCTATCAGCAATGATAACAAAACGAATTTTTGCAACGTCATCCAGTTCTCCAAAGAACACTAAAATTTTCTATTGAACAGGCCAATATAGATATCATACAGCATTGTTGGGCAGGAAGTTCATTTCTATGTGAGATGAACACGCCCAAACGAAGTTTGAGCGTACCACCCTTCGCAACTATAGGCAAATAACAAACTGAGTGGCACCTTCAAACTTGTTTGGAGGTGCGTGCCTTGTTATAATTCCGATATGTGTCCTGAGAATTTCCATCGTAAGAAGTGCCACCGATATGATTTTGCAGGCCACGCACACGAATTAACGTTCAGCTGCTACAAGAAGCGGGCTTTTCTGCTGAGCGAGAGAACATGTCAATATTTGGTTGATTCGATTGTCCATGCCAGACAAAAGCATGACTTTGACTTATGGGCGTATGTGTTTATGCCCGAACACGTGCATGTTTTGATCTGTCCACGGAAACTGAGCTATTCAATTTCACAGATATTGCTTTCAATAAAGCAGCCGATTTCGCGCAGGGCGATGATATATCTCAGAAAACATAATCCGGCCGGACTGAAGTCGCTTGCTACTGGGCAAAAGCACAGCCCTTATCGTTTCTGGCAGGCGGGCGGCGGATATGATAGAAATATCACATTGCCCCGAACGATAATAAATGTTGTACGCTACATTCACAATAATCCAGTTCGACGAGAATTAGTATCGTCGGCCGAGCAATGGTATTATTACAGCGCCGCAGAATGGCATAGTACGGGCAGCGGACCGATACCTTTAGATAGAGACAGTTTCCCTGTCATATAAGCACACGCCCAAACGAAGTTTGAGCGTGCCACCCGTCGCAATAACAGGCAAATAATAAACTGGGTGGCGCCTTCAAACCATAGACTGGGCAAGATCGAAGTCTTGTTCGGAGTTGTGGACTTAAACAGGGTCCGGGTGGCACCTTCAAACTTGTTTGGAGGTGGTTTTATAACATTCTGTTAATCGAGTACGTTGAGGCCCTTTTTTATTGCGTATCGGCGGACGGATTGGATTTCTTCGGAGGTTGGGCGGCGGTTTATTGTGGGATGCTGGTTGGCTTTGTAGCATGGGCGATACTGGTCCATGATGTTGATGGTTGTCTTTTGGCTGATCTGCCCGGCTAAAAAGTCGATGATTTCGAAGCTGCCGGCAAGGTTCTCGGGCAGGACGAGGTGGCGGACTAAAAGGCCGCGAGTTGCCAGGCCTCTCTCGATTTTCAGGTCGCCGATCTGGCGGTACATTTCTTTGAGCGCATTGCGGTTAATCTGTGGATAGTCCGGTGCGGCCGAAAGCTCCTCGGCGACTTTCGCGCCGGCGTACTTCATATCCGGCATGTAAATATCCACAAAGCCTTCGAGCAGCTTGAGCGTTTCGACCGAATCGTAGCCGCCTGTGTTGTAAACGGTCGGCAGGGTCAGGCCTTCTTCGCGGGCAAGTTTTAGGGCGGCGACAATTGAAGGGACTACGTGTGTGGGTGTGACGAAATTGATATTGGAGCAGCCGTAATTTTGCAGTTCGAGCATCGATTGGGCCAGTTGCTCGATTGTGGTCGTCTGGCCGTGCCGATGGATGCTGATGTCGAAGTTCTGACAGAACACGCAGCCCAAATTGCAGCCGGCAAAAAATATCGTGCCCGAGCCGCCGCTGCCGACCAGAACGCTTTCCTCGCCGAAATGGGGACCAACGGAGCTGACTCGCGGCATATTACTGATACCGCAAAAGCCCACCTGATTATTGCGGCGATGGACCCCGCACCGACGGGGACATAACGTGCAGGGATCCATTAAATCCCACAACTGCTGAATGGATTTGTCGGACTGATTCACTCTTTTTGTTCAATACCGCCGGTTACAGTCACTTTCAAAAAGCCGATTTAATCTCTTCTAACGTGACTCCGAGCGTTGCCCTGGCAATCGGGTTGAGGTCCGCTTCCGAGCCTTGAAAATGAAACGTGCGATGTACATGCGAGATTGCTGCTCCCGGTTTCAGGGCCGCCGCCGGGGATGAAGTTTCCATTTCGTAGAACGGCCCGAGAGGCTTGGCGCCCGGCTCGGGAGGACCATCGTTGTACGAATTGACCACATCGCCTTTGTACGGCTCATCCTGCAATTCCCACATCGAATTGACGTAGTTCATGGCGCCCCTGGGCTTGCTGTACTGGACAATTGTCAGGACCTTATTGACGGCATCGTAGCTGCCGAGTATCGGCTTGGCGCGCTGGGGCGAAAGGCCGATCTTGCTGCGGTATTGCCCGTCACCGCTGAAGAATAAAACACCATCCTTGACAACCAGCCGGTCAGCAGGAACCTTGCCGAAATAGGCATCGTTGACTGCGGCCCCGAGTTTATTTTCCGGCCCAGCTTTGAACGGAATCGTAATCGTGGTGGCTGGGGACGGATTGAACATGCCGAGAATCCAGATCGAGAGCAGCCCGGTTTCTTTTTCCCATGCTTTCTCGCCCGTGTTAGTCACCTTGTTGGTCGATTCGAAGGCTACCATTTTGACTTTTTTTGCCGGTGTTATTCCCAGGACCGTGACAGCTTTGTCCTGCCCGAGAATCCGGACTTCGCGGTCAACTCGAAGATTGAAAACAGTGCGCGAATAGTTCTCCAACCGCATATCCTTTTTCAGAATCGCGATGTTTTTGGTTTTGGAAACAAGCTCGAACGGCTCGGTATCGACCGGTGCCGGGGTAAACCAGTGTTCGAGATCGAACGGCACGCCATTCTTGAAGAAGACCGAGAATTGTCCGCCCTCGGGGCCGATCCAGAAACGGTCTTCGCCGCCGAACACGTTGATATGCTCGACAAACTCGCCGGACGCGACCAGTTCGCGGTTAATCCAGCCGAAGCTCAAACCACCCGTCCCCCCCGCCGTACTGGTCATCACACGCCCCTGCATCTTCGGCAGAACGGCTACCCGGCCGTCGCCTGTAGCGTCCGACAAAACGACCACGTCCGTATGCTTCTTAAGAAATTCCAGATCGTCGCCAAATGTATTCTTTCCCATTTTCTTCTGTTGCTCCATGCAGCCCGTAAAAATTCCAACACACAACAAAACAACCAGCAATCTTAAGTACCTCATTATTTGTCTCCTTACCTGTTTTCTATTGTTTTGTTATTCATGCTCATTCCATCAAAACAATCACGCTCGCCCGAATCGGCCTTATCATAAGATGCTTTATGGTGCCGGTCAAGATTCAAAACGACCGTTTTCTCAGTGAAATCGAGAATTGCCATGAGAAAATCTGTCTATCAGTCCGGCAACTCGGAAAACGGCAATGCAGACCTGACGAATCAGCCGGATTGACGGATGATAGTTTATTTTGCATCTGTGTTTGAGTCTCAGCGTTTACTCGCCGGGTGATGGGGCCGAGGCGAGCCAGTTTTCGGGATCGTTGCCGTAGTCGGTCGGGACTTTTCGCGTTAAAGTCATGCCATTGCCGTCCGCTTCGATGGGCCAGAGATCTACGCCACCGGGACAATTCTCCGGATGGGAGCCGTCGCTGTAATTTATCCTGTCGACGCGGATGTATTGGCGCAGGCCTTCCTTATTAACATCGCCGGGCATACTGAGTTCCAGGCTTTCGCCGATGTTGCTCAGGCTGCCGTTATAGGGGCCGAGAATGATGCCGGCAGGCACGGACGGATTGCGCCATGAAAATGCCGCCGGATGATTGACGACTAAGAGCGCGCCGCCGGCAGGGATTGTCACCGGCGCATCGGCAGGGAAAGTGAAATCGATGCCGTCAGTGACCTTCCAGGGCTCGCCTGTAGCATAGTCATATAGCGTGACCGGCTCGGAGCTGATATTGTGCAGCTCGATATATTCGTATTGGTCGTTGGTATATGAGCCGCCTTCCGGCCAGTCGGGATTGTACATTATCTCGGTGATTACGATGGGGCCAACCTTCGGGTATGAATTGGCGGAGCCGGGTGTATTCTCGTCCATCGCCACGAAATTGTAATTGCCCGTGCTGGATTTGTAGTAACGCCCGAAGGATACGCCGGTTTGAGAAGCGCCGAAATCCTCCTCATTGCGATAGCCTGTTAATATATCGTTTTGTGCCGAACTCAGGTATAACTGTTCGCCGTTCTCGCTGAGGGCGAACG
>Ga0210003_1004428_pt1 | contig 11125 bp, 19 predicted proteins | sample LantaG_FD_182804 | JGI IMG/M metagenome (GOLD analysis project Ga0210003, IMG submission 182804) | Deep subsurface microbial communities from Baltic Sea to uncover new lineages of life (NeLLi) - Landsort_02402 metaG (SPAdes) (version 2) | ecosystem: Environmental > Aquatic > Marine > Oceanic >...
CCGATTGCCAATGCTCCACAGAAAAGTTTATTCCCAAATCTTTCTTCAAATATTTTTTTGTTTTCACCCCTAATATTAGGATTAATAAAACAACAGCCAATTCTTAAAGATTCACAGGATAGATATAAATTAAATATTAGCACCCCACTATCCAAATATGGCATATAATCTAATTTTTCTTTGTAGGCTTCGGTATTAGCAAATAATAAAATAATCTTATTGGCTCTATGACACCAGCCCACTCCCCCAACAAGTAACCCGCTCAAAAGTTCTTTTGAGTTTCTATCTTCTACTATTTTTATGCTAATCGGTTGCCTATTACATGAGCTTGGACACTCTATTAGGCAATCAAGGATAAAATTTAGTTCTTCTTCGGTGATATCCTCTGTGTTAAAAATTCTTTGGCTTCGTCTGCCCCTAATCAGTTCAAGATATGCATTTTTTATATCTCTGACATGTTCTATAGTCTTTTCCCCATAATCACTTATTAACTGTTCTTTTTTATGTTGCTGATGCTTTAGGTATCTTACCTGAAATTTATCCATTAAAGATTAGCCTCCAAATCTTTCAGTCTCTTGTACCATTTATTTGCAGCGTGTTTCCATTGAAACTTTCTAATCATATCTTTCCTTGCCTGCTTGCCTTTTTCTTTAGCTAATTCTGGGTTGCTATAAACCTGCCTCATTAATTGCTGTAAATGTTTCATGGAAGGAATAGCAAACTTTCCTCCAATATATTGAGGACATATCCAATTACATTTTGGCTCAGTTCTATACTGCTCAACATCAATTAAGAAACTATTTTTATCGGTCATATAATCTACTTGGCTTGTAGCTCTCGTGCCGATAGTGGGGAGTTCCATAGACATGGCCTCCGTGTAATTCAAACCCCAACCTTCCCCAAGACTTGCAAGGACAAATGAGTTAGCACTCTTATATAATCCCGGTAATGCAATATCGGGGTAAAGATTAAAATCAACTTTAATTTCAGGACAATTTTCTTTGCCAACTTTAGAAACTATTTGTGCAATGTCTTTCTCAGCTCTAACACTGCTATACCAGCCACCTTTCAAATACAGGACAGTATTATCTGCACTGCTAAATTCCCTCAAGTATGCCTCTGTTAAGATAGATACTCCCTTCCTTTCACTCCAACCCATAATAGACAAGAAAACAAATTTATCCGGTAGTCCAATATCTAAAGGTTGAACCTTATCTGGATTAAATCTATCAGTATCAACACCTAAAGGCATGGCAAATATAGGGTGGCTATATCCTGCTTTAGTAAAATTATTTAAGTTAAAAGTTGAAGGACACCACAGCTCATCTGTATTTACATTAAGAGAATTAATAAAGACTTTCGGTATTTCCTGTGTCTCAAACATGACATAACCTATCCGATAAGCACTGCCATATATACCTCTATGCACAACCCCAAGTGGAGATGTCATTATAATAGTTACGGTTTTATAATTATTATTATAGACAACGCCTTGCAGTGAATTTATAACTTGACCCTTTTCAGTATTCATGATATCTGCACTGACTCTATCATGAGGTGTTGCTATAACATTACAACCCTTACAGTATAGGGAATATACAATATTGCGCATTGCTTCGGCAAAACCAGAATAACCGAACATTAATCCGCCACAGATCACATTCAATTTCAGTGGTTCTCCCCACTGTTTTTTAGAGGCAAACTTGAATTTATTAGATTTCTGTATTTCCCATATTCCAGGATAATGTGCAATGCCTGCGTTAATCCAACGGAGTGCTAAGTTATCATTTAATTCAACTAAATCGCCAGCCTCTTTTCTATCAGGAAATATGTTTCTGGGTACATTAAGAATTATTTTCATTTATTTTTTCTTTTTTGATTTGCTGGTTTTAGGCTTCCAAGTTAGTTTATTGACTTTAGGTTCATCTTCAAAACTCGTAAACCGTTCCGGGATAGGTTCAACCAAATCAATCTCTGTAACTTTTTCTTTGATTGCTTCTATTACTTTTTTTACCACTGGTTTTTCTACTATTCCTACTGGCTTTACTTCCTCTTTTACAACATGAGCAATACCCTTATTAATCCAGCGTTGAGCAACATTTAAAGGTATGTCGATTACATCCCCTAATTTAAAAGTGCATCCTTCATAATTTGTTGTAACATTTAATTTTACTTTCATATAACCTCACTTTTATTAGGAGAGGAATTTCACCTCTCCGTTAGTTATTATTTTATAAACCTTTTAGAATCCAGTAACTTTTGCAAAGGGACCTAAGTCAGGTCTTAAAACATTGAATGCTTTCCAAACTATAGCTCTGATTGCAACCATATCTCTTTCAGCAAGATTCAGTAGAGTTCCATCATTTAGGGTAATAGTAGCTTCAGTCAACATTTTAAATGTAATAGCTTGGTCATTACCTTTATATGCCCGACTCCAATCGCCTACAATTATTTCCTTTCCAGCAGGACTACCAGTATCAATCATATTGCCAGAAAATCGGATTGGGAGTCCATATAATGTTGAAGGATTTGTTGCATTACCGGGTTGGAATATAAGTTGGCCTTCCATGTCTCTTAAATTTCTAAGAAGTGCTTTAAGAGATATTGGAGCAGCCCACCCATTAGGTTCATATTCTGCATCTTCAACTTTACCCATAGCATTTGACAAGTCAACAAGCAAATCCTCACCTGTTCCATAAACTATTATATTTGCTGCTGGTATACTTTCACTGATTGTATTTTCCCAGGGACCTGCAACATAACCTAAGTATGACTGGTCAACCAGTTTTGTTATTGCTTTTACAATAGCATTTTCAAGCAGTGTTGTTGTATTAGCATTGGCAAACTTAACCCAGTCTTCGGTAAACGGAATTATTGTAGCGATTTCCTGCAGTTCCATTTTGAAGTTGCCAAACTCAATTTTGGATTTAGTTTTCTTTAATGCTTCAGTTACAAAGTAAGCTTCCGCATCTTCGGTAATAGTACTTACATTTTCTACTTTGTGATTCATTGGCCATACGTTTAAGAATGGCTCGCAAACCGACTTACTTTCAACCAACTGCAATACTTCAGCGGAAAATCCTTCAGTTACCAGCTGACCGCCTTCGTCAACATTTGTTATATTTTGGTAATTTAAATCAACCATTTTTATCCTCTTCCTTCATATAATTTAGGATAACTTATCAGTCTTCCCCTGTATAAAATCACCTAATTGCTGTTTAGGAGTTTTCTTGATAGTGCTATCCTGCTTTTTAAAATTGCCATCAGAAGGATTTACACCGCCTGAAGAAATTAAATAAGGTTTGTCTTTAATAAGTTTTTCAACAATCTTCACAATTACCTTTTCGTCTATTTCTTCTTCGCTTTCAAGCTCTTTATTTACTAACATTGAAACTACATCAACATCAACAAAGTTCTTACCTGATATTGATTTAAGGATTAAATTATCAGTCTTTGCTTGATTAGTATTGACTTCATTGTCTACAAGTTTCTTTTCAAGTTCGATAATTCTTTTATCCTTTTTTTCACTATCAGATAACTTCTCATCTTCAATAGCTTTTAATTTAGCTTCCAATCCTTCAATCGTTTTTCTTCGCTGTATGGTTTCGGTTTGTAATTCCTTCACAAATTTTTCGTCATACAGTGTAGGCTTTTTGTCTCCGCTTCCATCAGGATTTGGATTACCCTTTGACCCATCAGGGTCTACGTTTTTCTTTACGTCCTCTGCCATCTCGGCACGCTCCTTTTTGTTTGTGCAAATAAAAAAGCACCTCGATTGAGATGCTCAATTAATTGCTTTATTAAATTTTAAATTATTTAGTCTTTATTTTTTTTCTTATTTATAATTTTTTCAACTTCATTAGGTAAATTAATTCTGCCTATATCTCTTTTATTCCATATTTTTTCAAATTTTCTAAGAAGTTCATGTTCGGAGAAACCATAATATTCTAATATTTTTAGCATAATTATTACTTCTGTTTAACCCACCTAAGTAAACTAATAGGATTAACTCCCCACTTGCCATTAGGGCTTGGAGTACGTAGTGCTTTTTCACAAATTGTATTAGCTTTACCGTACATACTTCTTTTTTTATTTTGAAAAACTATATCGGCTCTAAAATCTACTTCATGCCTACAATCTGTTATAACTTCCTTATCGTATATATAAAAATCCATTAAATCAAACATACCAAACATTCTTTTAAATTCCCCTTTATCACCATTAAGCAACCACGTTTTTTGGACATATTTATTTAACTTTTTGAAGTCTTTATTCTTCCAGTTTTCAAATAATTTGGATAATGCAAATTCTGCTGTTTTTTTATTTTGTAAATCTAATTCCATAGTTTTATTATATCTCCTATCCTGCTTTATGGAAACTGCCCTTATGTTCTTTACAATGTTTTTCTGCATCATCGGCGTCCCATTTACTTACGGGATATCTATAAGCCTGCGTAGTGGTAGTAGTTTGTCCTTTTAACTTGCCGATAATTATTGAAAGTTTACCCTGCGCTATTCTACGGAAACTATTGTTTTCAAACAAATCAGGACTTTTTAAGCGGCAGGAATGTTCATTTGGGTACGGAATTTTAATCGCCTCCTTGAATAATTTTATGCTGCCTTTCCATAATAATTTATTAACCAATCTCCTAACTGTTTATCACTATCGGGATTGTCCATAAATGAAATATATCTATTAGTAAAATTGCTTACACTTTCCACTTTAGCAAGTGTCGTACATCTGCAATTACTGTGAAGTGGAGGATATCCTACATCATTTACGTCTTGTCCGTCATTTGACTGACAATCATCACAAGCCCCTGCACCAGCCAACCAAGTTTCACCTGTTACTCCTGGATTAGCATTATTTGAAAGTCTATCACCTTCATTAAACGCCTCGCTTGTCGAAGTCCGCAGTAGTCTTGACGCTTCATATCCAACTTTTCTACCATGCAATGCTGTTAATTTAGCTTTCTTTAATCTAGGATTAAGCAAATTATCAAGAGCTGAAAGTGTAACCTTATCAGAAGCAGCTCCACCACTAATAATATTCTGCATTACTATTCGTTCAATTTCCTGCTTAGTGCGCCTGTCAAGTAGCCAGATTCTATCGGATAGTTTTAAACCGTCTGTCCATATCCTGTTATAAACTGCCTTTACTGCGTTATTTGAAACCTTACTTAAAATCCTGGTTAAATTTAATTTAATTCCTTCACTGGCAAGACTTGACTGATAAGACTTCATAATTAGAGCATTGACTTCTTTGCCTAAATTAGCGGAGTCAATTAAACTTTTATCAAGTATTGTCTTAAAGCCATCGGATAACCGGCTCGCTTCGATTAGCAGGGATTTTATTCTTATCTTAGATGCTGCATAAGTTAATCCCTTTTTATTTATTATAAGTTCTGCACGCTCTTTAATTTCTGCTGCTGCTTGAATATATAATTTTGCTAATTCGGCATTTTGTTTATCTGTGAGTTTTATAAAATCTACTCGGTGTTTGAGTAAATATTTTTTGTATTCATCGCTCATTCTTCTTCAGGCTCTTTTTTTAATTGGTCAGTATTCATCACCTTATCGTACTGCATTTTCTCCGCCAATATCTTAGCTATTTCTTCCTGTGCGTTTTCTATACCTAAATTATTCATTTCAGTTTCAACACTTGATAGTCCGGCAGCAAGTTTTTGTACTGCTATTTGAACTTCTTCCAATTCATTAGCCGGCATTGGAATATGAGTAATTATCTCAATATTTAAATCTTCCGGTATGTCATATCCTTCATAAATTTGTTTTAACTTTAATGTACCCATATAGATTTCAGATAACTTTGCTTTCCATACCGTATTTTTCCTATTTGTCTTTGAGATTATCGTTGCAAATAGTAACTTAAGCGCAATTCCTGAAAGTGCAGGAAGCCCTGTAACAGTTTCAGGTGTAATATTTACCGCTTCCGCAAATTCAAATAATGCTGCAACCAGTGAATTAATATGATATGTTAAGGTATCTGTATAACTAAAAGTTCCCTGTAGCTTTTTTACATCTGGTCGCAGGTTCTCTGTTGGCGACAATCCCATAATTTCCCACGCTGCGCCAGCTTTATTTTTAAGTTGTACTTTACCATCTGCTCCTTTAGGAAGTTTAGCATTCAAAAATACTGTAATAGCAAACATATCAAACTTCAGACTATCTGATAAGTCTGAATACTTTTTGTTTATCTCATTGATTATAGGTATTAAATCCCGCAGTTCCGATGTTCCCCATACTTCACCCAGTTGCGCTAAATTGGACACAATATAAACCGGCAGAAAGTCGAGCCACTTTTTATTTAATCCTAAAGGCTGATACTCAATAATAATTTCTTTAGGTGTCCTAATATCTTTTGTGTCAAATAAAGCCTCAGATATATAACAGATTTCACCAACCATTTCATAGGTCTGTTTCCAGATTGTCTTATCATCTTGAAATGCAATAAAGTGAACCCTAATTACGTTTTCATAATCGTCAAATTCAGTTACTACAAATGTTTCAATTCTATTGCGTATTAAAATACGTGGGTACTTTTTGACTTCGTCCCACTTTAACTTAAAAGCTATACCGCCAGATATATTTGATTCGGTTGCTGACTGCAGTAACTTGATATCCATTTTGTTTTGCTTATGAATTTCGTACAAGTCGGATTCAATTTCATCAGACCTATTTTTAGTTTTAGGATCATCAGAATCAGTTAAAACTGATGTACAGTTAAAATCTATACTCTCTTCAAACTGCCAGGCTGCAAGTTTATCTACAATAAGTTTTCCATAGTTTAATGGAACTTGTGCAGGCTTATAATCCTTACCATCAACTATACCATGCCTGAACTCTGGATATTCATCTGCTATATACTTGAAACTACGATTTTCATAGTAGTCTTGATATTTGATGAGTTCAGCAATAACTGCTAATTGCTCATCACTAAATATCGTGGGTTCAGTTAATTTTGCTATATCTACTATATTTTTTAAATCTCTCATAAATTATCCTTTTACCATACATTTTTACTTTCCTCTCCTCCAGTATATTTTGAATAAACACCATATCTCATACTGTCGCAGAAGTGGTCATTAAATTTGACTGGTTCTTCCATTACGTTTCCGTCTTTGTCCTCACGTCTTTTATAAGATTGTAATTCCTTAATCCCGTTCGTACTCTCCGCAGTAATACCAAGCAAGTGAGTCTTGCAATAATCTATTCCGGCTGTTACATCTTTACGGGCTTTATGAACATTAAATCCAGCGTGGTAAAACTCGTTAATTCTGTCCGGTTCAGAAGGATCTGCGTAAATCTCCCTGTACCTCTGTTCTACCGGTATTAATTTCTTAGCCTTCTCTATAAGTTCAGTATTAGTTAAACTGTCCTGATATAAGAGTTCGTGTGCAATAAAGTCATTCTCAATCCAGTTAATTTCTGTTAATGCCGATGAGTTAGAATAGCCGAAGTCCAGACCGTATGTAATATCTTCAACTTTTTTATCGTCTATAAACTTAATATCTTCTTTAAATTCAACTTTGTTAAATGTAGTCCAATTGCCATATATGATATTTTCAAGTACACCCCACTGGCCGAGGTTGTAAATCTTGTAGAAATTCTGGTCTATCTTTATTAAGTTTTCAATTTCTTTACGTCTTGAAACTGCTAAATATGGATTGTCTTTATAAGTGGAAATATTTTCTACAGCATCATAATTGCCACTATCGATAAGAACTGTTTTAATCCAATGGAGCGCAGATACCGGATTAAACGATAAATACATCTGCCCATTCATTCTCATATTAAACTGGTGAAAATCCTCAAAGGTAAAATCTATCGCTTCTTCTAGCCAGACGTCATCTGTTTGAAAACTTGCTACTTTGTGAGGATCATCTAAGGACATAAAATATAAGATATTGTCTTTTACCTTCAGTTCTAAATCAGTCTTATTTAGTTTATAAGGAATACCAAGAGAATTAATGATATCCATTGTTTCCTTATATGCTGTCTTTTTTAGTGCCGGTAGTGTCTTACGTGCAATTACAAGAGTTCTCCTGCCTTCTGCACATAATTTATTTACTGCAAAGAATTGAGACAAGCTATAACTTTTTGAACTACCTGTCCCCCCTCTTAAAATATTAATCCTTGCTTTACTTTGTTCTAACCAGTCATAGACTTTAGTAACATTGATATCAACTTTCATCTTTGGCTCTATGAATTACTATTTCAATTGGTTCGGTAGTTTCGATTTCGTTATATGATTTATCAGGTACAAACTTTTTCATTGCCGCTACTAAAACTTTATCACTTGTAAAAGCTCGTTCTATAAACCTTTTAAAAAGATTTTTACCTTTATCTGTTTCAATTTCTCCTAAGGCTTCATCAAGTTTTTTAGAATAGCTTATTGCTCCTTTGGGTTTGCCAGGATTGCCTTCTTTAAACTTTCCAGTTTCATCTGTGTATTTACGTATTTCCAACGTATTTACGTTATTTTTATTATCCATTACTTATCACCGTCTTTAACGCTCTATTCTGTTCTATAATTGTTGACTTCTTTTCTTTCAAAACTTCAACTTTAATTCTTGCCTGTCCTAATTCACCCAATGCTGTAAACATTTCACCGTTTATCTCTATAAGCAAATTTGAATTAGTCGCAATTATTCTCATTGCAGCATCAACTTGTAAAGTTTGTATTTCTTCTATTGAAAGCCGTTGTATTTTTTCCATAATTTTTGACATAAAAAAAGAGCCCTTTCGAGCTCATTAAATATTAAATTTCTTGACTGCGGTAGCCAATTATAATTTAAAATAGCATATTTAACGTTAAAAAGCAAGTTTTTTCTAATTCTGTCAAGAGGCATTTTTTCGCTATTTTAAGCCACTGGGAAGCTCCCAACCAAGTTTTTTTTCTATTTTCCTTGATATCCTTCTTATTTCAAACTCCATATTAATTTTAAATTTTAACAATTCAATGCTTGTAGGCGGTTTATCTTTATTGCCTTTAACTTTATAAATTAAAATAAATGAACCATATTTTAAGGGATTTTCTATTATTTCAGTTAGCAAATTCATATTTTCAATTAATCTATCAATAGGTTTTCTGGCTCTTCTTCTCCTCATATTCTATCTCTCGAACCTTGTTCCATTAGCTTCTTATAATTTATCTTTTCCCCTACTGGCTTCTTAGTGTGCTTTTTAGAATACTTAATTCCACCTTGCTTAGCGATTTTGTTAAGGTTAGCCAAAGACTGCTCATCTAAGAAACTAATTAATTTAAATTCTTTTTTTAGTTCTCTTTCCATAATAAAAAGAGGGACTAAAAACCTTTCGGCTTCTAATCCCTCAGTCTTCCTGCAAGGATAATATTAAGTTGTCAAATTAAGTTATTTCATTTATTCTTACAAACTCTTTTAAATTTTAATTTTGCTATTTCCCATTCGTCTTTTTTGGGTTTTATGCTTGTGATTTTATATTCTGCATTTATTCCAACATCCTTATCAATTAAAACTATTATATCACCTTTTTTAATCTGCTGTCCTTTAAACCATAAACTACATTTTGTTATTATTTTTTCCAAAAATTCAAAATCAACCTTATAAATAACTTTTGGTTCATTCATTATTCCATCTCTCTCATTCCATTATCTCCACTTCAACTCATTTAAATCCTTACTATCATTATATACCCGTCTTAAAACTATCCCATCTTTTATTTTAAAAAGTATTCCACCGTGTATGATTTTGTTAAATCTTTCTTTGTCTTCCTCATCTTGTAACCATTCACCTATTTGCTGGGTTATCGTTTTTTTTTTAGCTGTTTTGTTATAGTCATTATTAATATTAATTATAATGCTTAGAATAAAACAATCAATAGATTAGATTTTTGCTATAATTTCTATATCTGATGTTCTAAGTCCAAAATATCTTTTTGTTAATATATTCCAACATAAATGCAATTTTTGCCAAAAATTTAGAAATTCAAACTTAATCTGAACATATTCTATTTTCTTTCCGTCATAAGTTACCATATCTTTCATAATTATTCTCCTTTCCTATATTTTTATATTCTTCTAAGTATTCCAACACCTTATCATAATCCTTATCCCAAATTATATTCTTCTGCTTTAATAGATATTCATAATCGTCAGGTCTGCGATTCTCAAACCATATCATAAAATCCTGTGGATCTTTATGGGCTGAACCATTATTCATTGTATGGCAACCTGAACATAATAGGCAGCCATTACGAATATCCCATCTTACAGCGTGGTTATCTCTGCCGATTATATGATGGGGATTATTACCAGGTCTCCCACACATTTCACATCTTATTTTTGACCGGATAATCTTTTTCCAAATATCATCACACTTATTTTTTAATGTTTTTCTACTTGGTTTTCTTTTAGTTTTTATTATCATTTGTTATCTTCTATCTGCTTTCTAAGTTCTTTTATTTCTTCTTCATATTCTTCTTCTGTTATTGCCAATCTTTCAAGCGTCAATGAATTATTTGCTATTTCACGTTCTATCTGCTGTTTAAGTTCAGCATTTTCTTTTTCAACTATAGATTTGATGTACCTAATTGTTAGCCCAACTCTTTTTTCTAATGTTTCGGCTATACCAGTACCAGCATTATGTATTTTTGTTATCTCGTCTTCTACTTTATTCCAATCTAATTCACTCATTGTTATCCTCACTTTCTTTTAATTCCCTTAGTTCTTTTAATGTCTCCCCATATGTCCAATAAGCGTAGTGGATTTTATTTATCTTGTCATACATAATATTTATTCTTATAGATAGCTCTAAAACAACATTTCTAATAATGCACCAAAGTTTATATTTCACTGGATGTTTATCTCCTAATCTCATTATTTATTCCTTTCTCTTTTTATCCCTATAGGTGGGTATAAATTTTTTTATTATTTTACTGGCTTCTTCCGGTATTGGTTTATATTCGTAGTCATCTTCTTCAAATATTTTTACTCCAGACCAGTCCTTTTCCTCCCTATAATATCCTTTGAAGTCTAATATATCCGCAAGAGTAGGAATTCTCCTGCAAAATCTTATACAGTTTTCAATTTTTCCTTTCCATTGGCTATCAGTTAAATCTTTAGAATA
>Ga0210003_1004429_pt1 | contig 11123 bp, 10 predicted proteins | sample LantaG_FD_182804 | JGI IMG/M metagenome (GOLD analysis project Ga0210003, IMG submission 182804) | Deep subsurface microbial communities from Baltic Sea to uncover new lineages of life (NeLLi) - Landsort_02402 metaG (SPAdes) (version 2) | ecosystem: Environmental > Aquatic > Marine > Oceanic >...
CTATTTGAACTAACAAAACCTTAAAAATTCAAACTATTATGATTACTCAAATAAACCATTCGTTAAATTTAGAAACTATCAATGAAAATGATTTTTCTAATATCAATATTTTAGACGACAGAGATAACGTGCATTTCTGTTACCAAAATATTCCTTTTCGTTTTTCAGTATTTGAAATAGGATATATCTTTAATAAAGCCGATGTGACTTTATTTAAGATACAAGCTATTGAAAAAATATTAGGGATTACGCTTTTTTTTGGAGACGATGACGAGGATTTAGATTTTCATTGGTGTGAACTTACTTACAATCTTTCAAAATACGATTTCATTCAATTAGCATGTATGCTTCCTAACCTTTGGGAATTCCACAGCGAAATTATAGAAAGCGACGAAAATAGCATTACGTTTTACGCACACAAAGAGGACGAGGAGAGTGAGGAGATTATTTACTCTTTGCAATCTCCTGAACAAGAAGCGCAAAAAGTGAAATTATGTTTTATGAAAAACGCCTATCAAATATTTAAAGGCTTGGAAAATGTAAAAATTGATTTTACTGCTAGTTATTCTTATAATTACGCAAGTATTGAAAACGAAAATGTCTTTCTTGCAGACCAAAGAAAAGACGTTGATAAACTTTTGCAAATTCAGAAACTAACTCCCACCACGGAGGAAAATTACGAGCTGTTTTTTGATATTGAATTTTCTTGTATTGTTAAAAATGGAAAAGCCATTTTCACAATAGGTAATTTTACCTTTGAGTACGAGTTCTAAAAATAAATCAATTCTTTTTAAGAAAAAGTTTTGAATATATCAAAACTTTTTCTTATCTTTACAGAGTAATAAATAACAAAACCTAAAAATAATTACTATTATGGAAAATCAAATCATAAACGCATTAAATGAAAATAACCTACAATTTGACTTTGTAGGCACTTACGATAACAATAGCTTAGTAATTGAATTACCTAAATCTACCAACAAATTGCACGTTGCTAGAGTTTTAAAGTCATTAGGGTTTTGTTTTTTACATATTCCTTTTGGTTTTGAACTTGTAATGCCTTCAAATGAAATTGAAGAGGAAGATTTCACTCAATTAATGCAAGAAGCTAATCAAGACTTCTTCAAAAATACAATCGAAGAGGCAAGTAAAACACTTACTCCAATTCAGCAACTGGATAAGGAGTGTTTAGAATCTCATATAGAAAGCCTAATCGTTTTGAATAACGAGGCTAAAGAGATAGAAAGCAAAATATCTTATCAAAAGGAAGCGATACAGGAGTACGCAATTGAAAACGGTATTTTGTACTCAGATAGTTCGCATTCTGTAAGTTTGGTTTACACTCCGTCAGTAGAATGGAACGACGAGCAGATAGAAAATTGTGATACGCATATAGCACAATTTGAGGATCAGATTAAGGCTATAAAGGTAAAACAAGAGGCATTCAAAGAAATGCGAAAAGCTCGTATTACTGAGCTGCAAAACGACGTTAAAAACGAATGCCTAATTGAAGGCAAGGGTATAAACCAAATTTGGAAAGACTTCGGTTTTATAAAATCTTTGAAAGACGCTTTCCAAGTTAGAATTTCAAAAAGCAAAATCAGTAAAGAAACTGGAATCCAAAAAAGCGACTTTGAACGCTCGTGGATTTACAAGAAATAAAAAAGCATTTGAAAGTGTATGCAAATTGGTAGGGCAGCGTGAAAGCGTGAGGACGGTTTAATTCCGTATGTAAAAAGTGACCTTCTCCTGTAGGTTCGAATCCTACCACTTTCAAATTTGGAGGAGTGTCGAAATTGGTAGACGAAGTGTAGGACAATGTGCCCACTAAAAGTGAGATTCTTAGTTTGCAGGTTCAAGTCCTGCCTCCTCCACAAATTAAATATTAGTTACCCATAATAGCTAATTTTTAGGGTTAAAGTAGATAGACAAAAGGCATTTTATTTTAAAGTGCCTTTTTTAACTCTAATCATTACTATTCTAAAACTCAAATTTTATGTTACTATTATCTTTAGCGGAGGCAATCAATAACCTATTTTTAGCTTTTTTTCCTCCTTTAATCGCTCTAATCCTTTTTGTATTTGGAATCTACAAATACGAATCTTACAAACAAAAACGAAAATGAAAAAAGAACCGAAATTCCTCCAAATGTTAGTCGCCAGTATTTTAGCCTTTGCAACTAACCAAACGCAAGACACGGAGCGAGAAAACAGTATTTACAAGATAGACTACTATTGCCGTAAATACGCTGCTGAGAATGGCATTGATTACGAAAGTATAGGGAATATAGAAAAAGATTTTAAAGGCTTTACAGAGCAAGAAAACGCTCTTTCTTTGGCTCATATTTTTACAAACCCGACGGCGCAAAATGTAAGCGATATTACTATCAATTTGCAAGTCACAAAGGCATTTCTCAAAACCCTGTAAACTCAAAACCTTTTCATAAATAAAAATCGTTATCTTTATAAGAAATATCTTGTAAATTTAACGATTTTTTTTATGCCACAACTTGAAAAACTCTTTCGGATTACCTTAACAAACGAATTTAATGGCGATTTTATAATCTTACCAAATGACATGATTGGCTGGGAAGACCTTAAAATTGTTTTAGAACGTGATTACGATACGTTTGGATTCTCTCAATTTTTTGAGGGTTCGTTTACCTTCATTACTGAAGGTCGCAAATTTATTTCCGACCTCTACAATCAGTATTTTATCGAAGCTAAAATACAGCTTAAAATAGAGGTTTTAATGCCTAATTTTGACGTGGGTAATTATATTACTTTGGGGGTTGGTAGGCTTAATTTATCAGACCTTAGTAAGTCTAGGCATTTAGAAAACAGATATTTAGCTGAGGAGGAAAGTGACGGCTTTCTGGACTTATCCTGTAAAATTGATATGTCTGGGTTTGCTCAGAACATTCAAAACAATAATGAAAAGTTATTTGATGTAGATTTTACGCAAAGCATTGAAGGTCAAGATTTATTGACTTACCCAACTGAGTTTTTTGGATTTGAACTTCCTTTGCATTCAAAGGCAATCGTAACGGAGGCGAGAATAAACGGAGGAACAGACCAATCAATTCCAGACCTTGCAACGCCTAGCACTTCTGTTAGTTACATTGTACAAACTGGTTTGTTTGATATACAACTCGACGAATTTGGGGGCGTTTTAAATACTACTCCAGTATTAATACAGCCGACCGTCCCAGACGTTTTTGAGTTCTTTACAGCAAACTCAGCTCAGACCTATACAATAAGAGTAACTGGAACATTAAGCCTAGTTTGCGACATATCTTATGAAGAATTTGGGGCTAACGGCTCTTGTGGTGTTACGCTTTATCATGATGCAATTATAAACCCTACTAACCAGCTGGGGGGTTTAAGTGTAATCAGTGATAGTGGAGGAGGAGGTGGTGGTGTAGATAGCTTTGACGAAAGCATAGTAATTGACGCTACCTACACTATTAATGCAAGTGTAGGCGATATATCAAAGCTGTTTTTTAGTGTATTTCAGTCTACAAATACAGGCAATACAATTACAAACACTAGCATCTCAGCTAATCTAAATGTAGAAATTATATCTACTACATTTGAACAGTCCACAACTACAAAATCATATCTCATTTACGAATTACTGGATAAGGTTCTTTCTTTTAACACTTCAAAAAACGATGTTTTAAGAAGTGAGTTTTTCGGTCGTTTAGATTCTTTCCCTCGACTTTATTCAGGTGAAAATTCTCCCTCAAAAATAGCAATTACAAACGGAGCTTTAATACGTAAATTTGCAGACTATCAAAATGTAAATATTACTTTAAAACAATTTTTAGAAGACTTACAAAGCATATTTTGTATAGGCTGGTCAGTAGAAAACGAAAGTGGAAATATTGCAGACCCTCAGAATTTAAGAGTAGAGTTTATTGATTACTTCTTTCAAAACGAACTCATTTTTAAGTTTGCAAATCCAGACGATTTAAACTTTCAAATACCTACTCAGTTCCTCCAAAATAGATACGAAATTGGCTACAAGAAATATGAAGACGATTTTGAGAGTACGCTTGACGACCCCCATACAGAGCGTTTTTATAATAATCACTTGACAGCAATCAAAAACGGGGTTAGCTACTTATCTGAATTGATAGCGAGTAGTTACGCAATAGAAAACGCAAGGCGACAAAGCTTCTCAGTAAAACCGAAAGAATCCTTTAAATACGACGAGGACAATTTTATAATACAAGCCGTGCGAGGTCAGTTCAAAGTTTCTATTATAGGCTTTGACGCTGATAAGATTTTAATTCGAAGAGGTTCGGTTATCTCAGACTTAGAAACGTTTACAAGTTTTGGAGTAGTTGGCGCAATTATTTTTAATGCAGGTGCAAATAATGGAATTTATAATGTAAGCAGTTACGAGCAGACCGACACACCATCAGATTTCTCTTTTTCACAGGCTTTAGTTTTGGCAGCCTTTACTTCTACTCCTGCAGATTTACAAGCTGATTCGTATGCTTTAATTTCTACTAGCCAAGACAAGTTTTTTCCAGAACAAGACCAAAATTTTGCAACTCAAAATTTAATAGACCCAGCCAGTTCTTATAATTTAAGAATTACGCCAAATCGTAATTTGATGCGCTGGTTTCGCTTTTGGAAGACTTCTTTCTATAAATATCCTTTTCAGTTTTTCAAGTTTGTAAAAGGCATTCAGAATTATAAATTAATTACCAATTTAACAGGCTCTAATAATAGCCAATTTGAGGACGCTAATAAGGAAATAAGCGAAAGCGCAAATTTTGTAGCAAGTGACGACAAACAAGCTATACTCCCACCTTCAAAAATTACTTTTAACCACCCTCTTAATATAGAAAACTTTGCTTTTATATTAAGAGATTCGAATAGGTATAAAGAGTATAACGTTACAACAGACGGCAAAGGGTTTTACCAAGGCTTTTTAGATAGGATAAGTTACGACCCTTATAACCAACTAGCAGAGGTTTCTTTAATAGCTGAGTTACAAGAGGACGCTGAGGTAACGCCACCAGCTGAGCCACCGACAGTCGTTTCTCAGTTCCCTTGTAATAGTATTGTAAAAAGTGGGGGCAAGGGAATAACCACAATTAGAGTAGAACTCGCCCCTAACGGAGGTTTGTTAGCGTTTGGTTTAAATACTTTACAGATTCCAGACAAAGTAGAAGGAATTCATAACGGCATAAAAGTCTTTACTTCTGGAATGGCTGGAATTGCCAACTCGGGACCTTTCGACGACGGCACAATTCAAAACAGTACGCCCCCTCAGTATATTGGAAGTCTAAAAGGCGTTATACCAAATCGTATTGCAGAATTTGAATTGGATACTGGAGTTACGATACAACAAATAGGCTATGTAAATAGTGGTTATAACCAACTCGTTTGGTTTCAATATACGGCTGCTGACTTTGTAGCAAGTCCGTTTTTAGATTTAGTAGTTACAGGATTTGATGCCACTGAATGGACGATTAAAAGATTCTGTCAAGTAAGTTCTACTCCAGTACGTTTACAGATAGGAATAGGGAATGGAAACTCGCCAGGCTCTGGATTTATTAGTCAAATGTATATTCAAAATCCAGCCACAGGGCAAAGAATACTAGCTAGTAATGGAGATGTTTTAGAGGTGCAATATTTTACAACCGTTTGGGTTACAGATACAATAACCGTTTTACTGATTGGAGGAACAAGACAGGCTTTACAAGCAACGCCTGTATTTAGTGGTTTGGGAGCTGCTCAAAATTTAGGCGTTCCTAATTTTGGAAGGTATCGCAACCTAACGACAGGCTCGCCTTGGTATGAATTTGGACAGAACAGCCCAGCGTTTTATCCTTAATCTTTAAAATAAAACACCCTTGGCAATAGCTGCCAATGGTGTTTTTGCGTATTTTAGAAAATAAATCAAAATATTTTCTTATAAAGTATTGCATATCCAAAATATTTTCTTACCTTTACAATACGAAACAAACACAAAGGGAGTTTCAAACAACAAAACCTAAAAACAAAAACAATTATGAGATATTTTATTGTAGTTTGCAGCATTACTTTCGACAATATGAGAGAAACTTTTATAGAAAAACCTTTTGAAAGTAAAAATTATATTTCACGTTCAAATATTATAAAAGCCATTGATTTACTTTATTGTGAAGCTAATATTAAATTAATTAATTGCACACCTGTTAATATTATAGAACTGTCAAAAGAAGACTTTGAGAGCTACAACTCTTAAAAAAACCTAAAACACGCCTTTTTTTTAAATCATTCAATCACAATTAATTTTTTTTATATGAAATACCCTAAATTATACATCGCTGGAGATATATTGCATATTAGCTTATCACAATCAAAAAATGATGTTATAAGCATAATCAAAAACGAACTTGTTTTAGGCAATAAATTTGGAGCTACACTTTTTAAGTGTGAGGAAGTTACAAAAGAAATTGCTATTGAAAAGTTCGGAAAGCAACTAAAAGAACTTAGGTTACTTCCTTTAGTAGAGCAAGAGCCTAGTTTTGATTTTCCTATTTATTCAAATGAGAGGGGTTGCTATATGTGTCAAACTTCAAGTGACTTTTTGATAGGCATCAATCCAAAAACAAAAGAGGTGCATTGCAACTATGCTAAAAACATAGAAAAATGCAAAGAGTATCAAATTATCACAAAAAAAGAATTTTTCGAAGCCTGTGGAGAGTTCATTGAAAAAGCAAATCTAAAAGAAATATTCACAATTCTAAACGACTAAAATATGCAATTTTCAGACTTTATAAACAAAAAATATCCTTATTATACCGAGCAGGATATTTGCAATAATTTAGATACTCTTTTAGAGGAATATCAAAAAAAAGATTCTAAAACTTGTTTAATAAAAGACTTTTCAGAAAACGAACTTAGTAATATTCTAAGAAAAGTAAAATTAGCTGAAATAAAAAAAGGTTTTAGAGATATTTTAGAGGCTAAAAATGGCAAAGAATATGATGATAAAGAGGGAGTTGAATTTATTCAAAAATATGAAGGCAAAGAAGTTCATGTTTATGAATGGGCAGGCGACTGGTGGATTTGTGAAGATGATAATTATCCAATACCTGAAAGTTCATTTTTAATTTTGCATTAAAACAAAAAACCCTATTCAAAAATGAGTAGGGTTTTTTACTTAAACACACAAAAATGAAAAAATCATTTATCTTTTACTCGAAAGCTCCTGCGCTTTTTCTAAAATCTCGTTTTCTAAATCTATTCCAGTATTTGTACTGGTCTGTAAAATATTCAAAGTCTGTTCAAGTTCCTCTAATTGCCTACTAAGAATTAAACCAACTGCTGATCCTTTGGGTAATCTTTCCTCTACCAATACCTTACCTTCGCCAGCAACTGCTCCCAAAGAAACATAAAGCAATGCAGAACGTTGATTTTTCCACCAGTCCTGTAATTGCGCTTTATTATCTTTGTCACTATCTGAGATAATACCGATTAGCTTTCCAATAACATTTTTATCTACAAAGTCAATAACTCTGTCAAAATGTTCAGGTGTAATATCTTTTAAAGATTGTAAAACACCACTCAAAAGCATTTGCACCATAGGCAAAATCATTTTCAAAATAAAACTAGCATTTTTCATAAATTCAGTTTTTTGTTAATTGATTAATTTATTTATTTAAGCGTACACTACTATTACATCTGAGAAATACGAATAATTATACCAAATTTTGGAGTAATTCTCTGCTGTAAATAGTTTTTTGTTTGACGCTCCAGCTTGGCTTTGTACCAGCCCTAATTCGTCAGAATATCTGTAATTTCCTATCTCAGGAACAACGCAAGTAACGTGTCCAGAACGTCTAGGATTTTTGTTTTTTCCAATTACATAAGCAACCTTACCAGCGTTTACCAATTTTTGCACATCGCTCATGTGTATCTCATCTTTCGAATACGATTTAATCGTCCAGCCGTAAACCTCTCCCCACTCTAAAAACCAGTCAAATATAGCATTTGCATTCATTTCAAAGATTGTTTTTCCATAAATTAGAGAAACTGGTAAGCCTTTTTCTATAAGTGAAAGAGCTTGTACAGACCACCACAAACGAGGGAAAAACGGTTTGTTTTCTTCCTTCAAATGCGAAAACATTAATCTATTGTACTGATAAGCATAAATATTACAGAACGTTTTGCCGTTTTTAGGCTGCATTACATTTGCTTTATTTTCTACATCTAATTTAGAAATAGTTGCAAAGGCTTTCAAGACTAGATTGTTTTCTTTCGTATCAAAACACTCTGTATTCAAATCTTTAATATAAAGATTAGGGTCAATTATAGATTTAGCGAAGCCCTCAAATATTGGAGGCTTTGGCTTAAAACTCAAATCAGTTAGTATTTCTAAAAACTTCTTTGCAGTCCAAGAGCCGTCCTTTAATTGTACCCACAAAAAACCGTTTGAAAATATTTCGGTATTTGTGATTTCTATTATTTCGCCGTTCTTTGCTACTCTTTGGATATAAGAATTCCCAAGTTTTGGCTCTGTTCTAATATTTAATTTCCAAGTATTTATTTTTGCTTTCATTTCTTTTGTGATTAATAGTTTCTATTCCATTTAAATCGACGGTTTTTAAATTCAATCTCATTTTGATTTTCCTTAACTGTAAATCCATCGCTTTTGATTTCTAAAGATACGTTATTTTTTTTAATATTTTCATTTACGATACGTTCCGAACGCTCGTAACTATTTACTACATTAGAATTAGTCTTTTTGGCTTCCAGCATTGTATCGTTCGTTCTTTCGTAATCCTTGTAAGACTGAGCTAACTGAGCTAATTCAGATACCGAAGAAATGCCAGTTTGTTCTAAAACGTTTTTAGGTACAATCATCTCGCCCTCGTGAGCTTCGATAATCATTCCGTCGGAATCTGAACCCTGTAAACCGTCGCCTTTTTTCAGTTTGTCAGTACCTTTACGGAATTTTGGGAGAGGTTGCGCTAAAACAAGACCAGCCTGTAAGACTCCAGTCGCAATAACAAAAGGCACTAAAGGGGCAGTAATTGGGTTTGCAAGATATGTAATAACACCTTGCGCTGTCGCAATAGCAATATTAAACAAAGCCTGCGCCCTGTCTGCAATCGCTTGTTTACGTTTTAATTCAGCTTCTTTAACTGCAAAACGCTCAGCAATAACTTCTTTTTGTTCCTCTGTAATACCCTCTAAATTTAGCTGCTCTTCTTTCTGCTCGTTTAAAGCTGTCAATTCATTATCTAGTTTTTGGCTATACAAATCAAAACCAGCTCCCACCAGTTCATTAGCAAAGTCAAAAGTAGCTTGTATTATTGCTTTCTTTCTCTCTTCTTTTTCTTCTAATAATTTGAGTTCCCTTTCGTTATCTTTTTCTAATTGTTTGAAAATGTCGTTTACCTCTTGGTCTAGTTGCTCTCTTGCAGCGTCTGCCGTTTCTGTGTTTTTAGCTTCGGCATCTGCTCCAGCTTTTGCAATTAAATCAGCCGTATCTTGCAAAGATTTTTCTTTTATAGCTTTTAAAGCGTCTGCAAGTTTATTTTCAGATTCAATAACTCGGTCGACATATTGCTCCTGTATTTTTAGTTTTTCTTTGGATGTTAGCTTTGATTTCTCTAAATCGTTTTGTAGAGTTAATTCATTTATTTTCTGCTCTAATTTAGCATTCATTTTAACTAACTCAATTTGCTGTTCTGCTGTTAATTTGTCATTTTCTAATAGCCTTTCATTTGCTTTTATTTGACGCTCTAAAAGAAGTTTATCAATTTCAAACTCAGCTTCATTATTTCGTTTAGCTAATTCAATAGCTTCTTTCCTAGCTTTCTCATTTACCTTTTTCTTTGCATCGGCTGCTTTCTTTGCAGCCTCTTCTGACTGTTTTTCGGCTGCTTGTATATCCAATACGTCCGTATCAAAAGTTAAGGATTTGTATTTCTCTTCAAAGGCTGCTTTACTTGCATTTGCAACGTCCTCAAAACCACTTTTAAAGTAGCTTTTAGCCGTTTCAAAGTCTAAATTAAGTAAAGCATCAAACCCAGTAGCAAAGTCTGAGAGCGTTCCTTTTGCAACGTCAATACCCACTTTTATAGCTTCAAATCCAGCAACCATTAATTTTATAAAACCTATTATATTAACTTCTTTGACGATAGAGAAGAGAGTGTTTAATAATTCTGAAAATATACCGTTCGCCTCCTCGCCCCCAGTAAAAAACTCTTTTATAGCTGAGATAACAGGCTCAAATTCGGCTGCCAAAAGTCCGACCTCGTTTTTATATTTTATAAACGTTCCTATCAAATCATTTAGTAAAAACAAGCCAAATGCCTTAGCTTTTTCTAATAAAACAGCAAATTCAGAACTACTTCCACTAACTGTATTTGTAAGTTTAAATAGTTCGTCGTTACTCTTTTGAACGGCACTTGCGTAATCGACTTGGACTTGCTGAGTTTTGGTTAATTCAATTCTCAATCCACTTATTCCAGCGAGTGCCTTAATTCCATTTATACCCAAGTCTTCTAATGGGCCCCCACCCAAATTAGCAATAATTGGAGTTACATTTTTACCAGCTTTCTCAAGTCTAATAATCTCATTTGCAAGTAAAGCAATCGCTTTCGGCTTATCGGTCGCAAAAGTCTTTTGAATTTCTACTCCCACAGCCCCCAAACCATCAATAACTTTCTTTTGAGTAGGGTTTAAATCGCCTAACCTCAAATTAATTTCCTTAATAGAATCTATTAATTTGTCAGAAAATAAACCGTTTTTACCCTGTTCTATTCCTAAAGCGATTGTTTGTTCTGCTGTAAAACCAATATCTTTTAGTAATACAGAATATTCTCTAATAGAATCCAAAAACTCCCCACTAATATTAGCTCCACTTGCAAGACCTTTTCGGATTAATTCCCCAGCCGTTAAAGCGTCAATACCAAAGTTTTTAACAAGTGCATTTGTAGAAAGCAAGACCTCGTTAAAATCTTCGCCAAAAACATCGGACGTAGTCTTTATTTGAGAAGCTACAAATACGGCTTGGTCCCCTGTCAATCCTAATAAATTACTTGTATCTCTTAATTCTTTATTCGTTTGCTTTAAAGTTTCGGCTAATTGGACAGCACCGTCCACAAG
>Ga0210003_1004430_pt1 | contig 11120 bp, 7 predicted proteins | sample LantaG_FD_182804 | JGI IMG/M metagenome (GOLD analysis project Ga0210003, IMG submission 182804) | Deep subsurface microbial communities from Baltic Sea to uncover new lineages of life (NeLLi) - Landsort_02402 metaG (SPAdes) (version 2) | ecosystem: Environmental > Aquatic > Marine > Oceanic >...
CCCCTCCGCCTTCCAATTCGGTTCTACCCACCAGCTTTTTATAAATCCCCTCAATTGATTGGTTAGTTTCGCCATTTTTTACACACACACACAACAAGACCTTGATTTCTTTTCTTCAACTTTTTTCTTTTCCTTGGCGTTTCCTCCAACTCTTGAAAAAAAAATCAAAAACCAAAAAGACAAAAAAAAGAAAGAAAGACGTCGGTCTCTCTCTTCTCCCTATCTCTCCCTGCCACTCCGTTCTCTCTCTCTCCCAATCGTGTCTGCCACTTCCCCCTGGGGGAGGAGGAGATGCCCTCCTCGTCGACCCCGACGCCGCCGCGGCCGCAGACGCCGCGCTCTCGCTGGCCTCGAGGGAGTCAAAAACCTCAGCCCGCTGATATTTCACTTTTGGTCCTCGCCCCTCTTCTACTTCTCCACGAGCTGGTTGAGGAACTGGTCCACGAGGAACCTCCCTTGCGACGCGACCTCGACCGCCTGCGCCGCCCGGACGTACCGCCCCCGCTCGAGCCGATACCTGAGGACCAACCGCCGGACGACGTAGGCCCTCTCGTCGATCTCTATGCGGTCGCCGTTGTGCGTGTCCGGGGGCAGGTCGTGCAGGCCCAGGGAGCGCGGGGGCGGGGTCTCGACGAGGACCTCGAAGAGGCCTGGGGGGCGTGTTTTGTTGGTTGGGGGAAGAGAGAGAGGTCGGGGGCGGAGTGCAGCGGCGACGGGCGGTGAGTGAGAGAGAGAGAAAAGAAGAAGAAGAGGTTGAGATTTCCGAAGGAGTGAAGAGAGGGGTTGAGAAAAAAAAAGAAGTGAAATATCAGCGAGCTGAGGTTTTTGACTCCCTCCTCCTCTATCTCGCGTTTCTTTCCCATCTCACCTGGACGTTTTTTCCGCCTGCCACCCCCAGAGCCGGAGACTCCATGACCGCTGCTGCCGCCGCCGTTGTGGGGAGAAGGCTGGCTGTTTCCTCCTGACGAGGAAGAAGAAGAAGAGGAGAGCGACATCGTCACCGTCGAGCTTCGTCGCCAATGCTGCTGCGTCGTGGTGAAAGCGCGTAGCCGGCTCCTGGAAGGAGCCCACGCCGGCGGCGGCATCGTCGAGGCTGCCGACGTGGAGGGAAGCGAAGTGCCCGTGAGGCCTCGCATCGGTCGATGAAAGCCGTCACCCTGTGCTGAACCGCCCGCAAAAGGGTCCAGCGAGGGCTTCCGGAAAAATAAGAGAGAGAGAGAGAGAGAGGAAAAAAGTGAGTTGTTTCTGTTCTCCTTTGACGACGTTTTTTCGTTGACACTCTCTTTTGTTCGGTCGCGCTCGTGCTCGGTGTGTTCGTCGTCGTGCTCTTTCGGCGGCGCTCTCTCTCTCTCCCTCTCTTTCTTTCTTTTCGCTTGTGTCTCTTCCTCAGCGCCAGTGAGAGTCGGCGAGATGGACGCGATTACGCTCCTCGAGAACGTGGCCGCGGAGCTGCAGGTGAGGGAGAACGGGGATTGGGAAAATAGTTTGATGGGCGACGGCCGTCGATCAGGGAGTTTCCTCTCCGCCCTGCCCGCCCGTCGCTTCAACCTCTTCCCTCCGTTTCCTCACCCCAATCTCTCGCCTCAATCGCGCCGATCCACCCACCTGGATAAAACGACAGAACCCGGCCACCCGCTCCGCGGCAGAGGCGGCCCTCCTCGCCTTCCGCGCCTCCCCGGGGTGCCTCGAGGGGGCGCGCGCGGTCCTCGACTCGACCGCCCCGGCCGCGTCGGCCGGCGCGAGGTTCCAGGCGGCTCTCGCGCTCCGCGGGGCCGTCCTGTCGCGGTGGAACGAGTTGGGCCCGGGCTCGGTCGACGCGCTGCGGCGGTACCTGCTCGACAGGCTGCTGCAGACGGGCGCGGGCTCGAGCTCGAGCTCGTCTCCTGCGGACCCGTCCTCTTCCTCCTCCTCCCCCTCCTCCTCCTCTGCCGCGGCCGCGGGGGAGCGCCTCGTGCGCACGCAGCTCCTCGCGGCGCACGCCTGCATCCTCAAGCGCGCCTGGGGCTGGTCCGGATGGACCGACGACGACCGCCGCGCCGCTCTCAGCGAGCTCGAGGCCGCCGCGGCCGGCGGCGCGGGGGCCAGGGCCGCGGCAGTTGCCCTGGCCTCCCTCGAGGCCGTCGTCTCCGAGTTTGCGCCCGCGACGGCGAGCCCGCTGGGACAGCCGTGGGAGTACCACGAGCGCTGCCGCGCCTCGCTGCAGCGGGAGTGGCTCCCCAGGCTGTGGGGGCTGGCGGTCGGGGCGTCTGCTGCCGCGGCCAGTGCGGCGGTCGGAGGAGGAGGAGGAGCGGGAGGAGGGGGAGGAGGAGATGCCCTCCTCGTCGACCCCGACGCCGCCGCGGCCGCCGACGCCGCGCTCTCGCTGGCCTCGACCGTCCTCTCGTGGGACTTTCACGGGACCGGCGGCCGCGGATCGGGAGGCCCTCGCGGCGGCGGGGGAGACGCGCCGTCGATCATCCAGGTGTGCCCCACGAGGGAGTTCCGGGATCTGCTGCTCCGCAACCCGGCGGTTTCCGCGCTCCTGGCGACGCTGCCGCGCCTGCAGGCCGCCGCCCGTGGCGCGGAGGGCTCGAGCGCCGGCCCCCAGGCGTCGAGGCTGTTCGCGAGCGCGCGGCAGGTCGTCGTGCTCCTCTGCAGCCTCGACGGCATCGGCGTCTTCCCCTCGCCCTCCGCCTCCCACAAAGGGGGGAGCGGGGACGCGAACGCCGCCGCCGCCGCCGCGGAGGCGGCGGCGGCCGAGGCGAGGCGCGCGAGGGCAGAGCACTCGGGGTCGATGCTCCGGGCGGTGCTGCCGTGGGCCTGGCCCCCTCTCGAGGCCGCGCGCGCGGCTCAGACCTTTGCGAGCGACGGGTCCGAGCTCGCCGACGCGGCCCGGGCGCTGGGAGCCCTGGCCGCGGCGCAGGGGGCCGCGGCGCTCTCGAGCGTCGCCGCCGGGGTCTCGACCCCGGCGGCGATCGGCGGCCTCGCGGCGCTCGCCGAGCTCGCCGTCGCCTGCCTCTCCACGGGAGGGGCCGACGGGGACGCCGACGGCGGCGGCGGCCCCGCCGGGGACGCCTCGGCGGTGCTGCTGGACGGCCTGTGGGACGCGCTCGGCAGGGACGAGGCCGAGGCGGCCCGGGCCAAGGCGGCCCTCCCCACGCCGCTCCCCCCCGCGGTTGTCGAGGCGTCGCACCGCGTCTTCGCCGCGCTGGTCGCCGCCGAGCTCGCCTCGGCGGCCGCCGGCGCAGCAGAAGACGAAGCCGAGGGCGAGGCGACGGCCGCGGCCGAGGCTGAGGACGCCTCCGCAGCCGCCGACGGCGCCTCCCGCGCCGCGGCGATCGGGCACGCCTCGGCCACCGCCAGCTGCCGCCTGCTGGCGGGGGCCCTCGCCGCGGCGCGGGCGGAGCTGGCGCGCGCCTCCGCCGCCGGCGCCGACCCGTCGGCGCCGCTTGAGCGGCTGGTCTGGCTGGCGAGGGCGAGCGCGGCCCTGCTCGCGCCGGGCCCGCCCGACGACGGCGAGCCGGCGCTGCACCCCCGGCTCGCCGAGGCGAGCGCCCTGGCCGCCGCCTCGGGCGGCGAGGACCCGGTGCTGGCCCTCAGCTCGGCGCTGCTGGAGGCCGCGGCCTGCGTCGGCGGCGGCGTCGGGGCGGCGCCAGCGGGCCCCTCGCCGCCGCCGTGCTCCCCTCGCCTCCTCGAGGCCCTGTCCCTGGCCCTCTCCCGCTGGGCGGCCACCTATCTGCTGCCCGACCTCCCCGCTCCGGACCGGCAGTCCAGCGCGCCGCAGTGGAAGCGCACGCCGTTCCCCGCGGCGCTGGCCCTGGCGTTTGGCGGGCCCGCCGCAGGCGGCCGCGGCGAGGCGGCGCTCGCGGGCCTGGCGCGGCTCGCCGTCTCCTGGCTGGTCGCGACCCCGGGCGAGACGGACCTGCACTCGGCGGTGGCCAGGCGACTGCTGCCGAGCCTGGAGCGGAGGGCCGAGGCGGCTGCGGCGCTGCTGGTGAAGGGGGTCTCGCCGGAGTGGAGCGCGCTCGCCGAGGCGTTTTCGTTCCCCGGAGGAGGAGGAGGAGGAGAAAGTGCTTCTTCTCCGCCGCCGCCGCCGCCGCTCGTCCCGGCACTCGAAGCGCTCGCCGAGCCGCTGCTCCGCGCCCTCGGCGCCGCGCTGGCCCGCGCGGCCTCGGGCGCCCCCGACGCTGCGACGGCGAGCGCGTTCGTGGCGAGGCTCGCCGGCGGGCCCTCAGCCGAGCTGGCGCGCCTGGCCGCCGCCGAAGCTGCGGCGGCCGCGGGGACCGCGCCGGGGGCGGGGACGAGCCGGGCCGCGGCGGCGCCGGCCCCGCGCGTCCTGCGGGCGGCAGAGGCCTGGCGCGGCCTCATCGAGGGCTGCCCGCTCCGGGCTCGCCCGGCCCTCTCCGCGGCCTTCGGCAACGGCGCCGCCGCCCCCGTGGCGCAGCTCGCCGCGGCGGCCTTCCGCGGCGCCGGCAGCGATCCCAGGGTGGCGAAAGCGCTCCTGCGGCTCGCGGCAGATGCCGTCGACGCCCTGGCGCCGCACGCGCCCTCGCCGGCCGACGGCGCGGCGCTGGCGCGCTGGGCGCTCGGGATCGCGCGCGCGCACGCGGCCTCCAGGGCCGGCTTCGTGGCCGTGGCCGCCTGCGCCAGACTGCGCGAGGCCGAGGCGGACGACCGGGAGCGCGAGCTCCGAGCGCTGGTCAAGCTCGTGGCGAGGCTCGCCGCCCGCGCCGCCGTCGCGGACAGCACCCCTGGCGGCCCTCCTCCGCCCCCCCGGGCGTTTGCGGCGGCGGCGGCGGCGGCGGCGGAGCCCGAGGACCCGGCGCGCTCGGTCTTCTCGGCCTTCGAGGCCCTGCTGCCGCTGGTCACCCCCGAGGCGCTGTCGTACCCCAAGCTGGCCCGAGCCTACTACGGCCTGCTTGGTGACGTCCTGGAGACCTGGCCGGAGCGCGTCCCGGCGCTGCCCGCGCGGCTGGGCGCGGCGCTGCTGGCCTCGCTCGACGCCGGCGCGGCGTCGGGCGACCACCGGAGCGCGGGGCCCTGCCTCGAGGCCCTCGGCTCGCTCGCGCGCTGGGCCGCCTCCAACTCTCGGGCCTCGGCGGCCGGTCCCGAGGCGCAGCAGGGGGCGCAGCAGCTCGGCGCGGCCCTCGCCAGGAGGTTCGTGGGGCCCCTGCTGGCGAGGCTGCTGCTCGACGGCGGCGGCGCCGCCGGCGGCGGCGGCGGCGGCGGCGGCGGCCTCGGCTCGGGCCTGGCCGCCGTCGTCAGCCGCGAGGCGACCGACGCCGGCGCGGACGCGCTGCTCCCCCTGGCCTCCGCCGCGCCGCTGGCGTGGAGGGAGGCCTGCGACGCCCTCGTCGCGTCCGTCGAGAGCGAGGAGAACGGGAGCGGGGGGAGAGGCGCGGCTGCTGCCGCAGGCGCGACGGGAGCAGGGAACGGAACCCGCGCGGCGAGGCTGCGGGCCGCGCTCGCCGCGCTCGAGGCCGGCGCGCGCCCCGACGACGGCATCGTCGCCGGCGCCTCTCCCGGGGCAGCCGCTGCTGTGACCCCGAGCGGCCGCGCCGTGGTGAGCTCGCGTGTGGTCCAGGAGAGGGCCGTCAAGCGCAAGTTCCGGGCGGCGATGGCGCGGTTTGTGGCCGACGCGCGCGGGATCGTGAGGACGTGTTGATGATGAGGTCGCGGAAGAAGAAAGAAAAGCGAGAAAAAAAAGTAAGAAAAGAACCGAAAACGAGACGAAAATCAAAAAAATACGTTTCAAAAGACGAAAAAGAATCCGAAAAGAGAGGGAGGCATCCCGCCTGCGCTCGACGCCCATTCGACATGACGCGCCTCGACGTGAGGGAGCTGGTGCGAGCCGCGCGGAAGCAGAAAGAATCTTCGGACGGGGGGGAGGCAGCGGCGAGGAGGAAAAGGGAAGAGAGGGCGATGATAATCGATCGAGCAACGCGAGCTGCCGCGGCTATCGCCGAGCGCGCCTCGACCTCTGAGAGCGACCCGCCGAAAAAAGTCGCCCTCGCCACCGACGTCCTCGAAGGGGTCTGCTACTGGCCCGACTTCGTCAGCGAGGAGGAGGAGGCGAGTCTGGTCGCTGCCGTCGACCTCGTGTCCGAGGGAAGGTGGATCGGCGGGGAGGAGAGCGACGACCGGTTCGCTGCTGCTGCTGCGGCGACGGCGACGGCGACGGCGACGCCGAGCGCTGTTCTCCCTGCGCCCGGCCGCCGCCGCCGCCGCCGCGCCAACTTCGGAGGCTCCCCCTCCCAGCTCGCGTCCTCGGAGGAGCTCCCGCAGTTCCTGCAGAGCCTCTGCGACGCCCTGACGCGGGCCGGCGCCTTCGCGGCGGAGCAGCCGGCGAACCACGTGCTCGTCAACGACTACGCAAACGCCGCGGGCCTGCCACGGCACAGGGACGGTCCCCTCTACGCCGCCTCGGCGACGATAACGCTCTGCGGGTCCGCGGCCCTGGAGCTGCACCGAATAGGAGAGGGAAAAGGAGAGGGAAGTGAGGAGGCGGAGAAGACGGCGGAGTCCGGAAAGGAGAGGGAGTCCGGAAAACAAGGAACCGTCCAGCTCCTGCTCCGCCCGCGGGCGGCGCTGTCGCTACGAGGGGAGAGCTACGAGAGCTGGGAGCACGGAGTCCCGGCCGTCGGCGTCGACATCATTCGGGACGAGTGCGCCAACTGCGGCGCGGCGGGCGTTCGGGTCGGGGAGAGGGTCCCTCGCTCTGCGCGGCGGATAAGCCTCGTGAGTTTCCCTTGTTCGCTTTGTTGCGTTTCGGGGGAGGGGGAAAGAAGCAAACACAGAACGGGGAAAAAACCCGTCACTTTCTCAACCTCTCTTCGCCTCGCCCTCTCTCTCCCCTTCCAAAAAAAAATAAAAATAAAACAGGTGTTCGTGAACAAGAGGAAAGTCGTCTGACGAGAGCCTCCTTTTCAATGCGCTCCACTCTTGGAATGAAGAGACGGCGCGAGCGCGTGCGCGCGTGTGTAATTACAAAATAAAAACAACAAAGAAAAGCTGATGAATGGATGGAGGAGCGGATTTTGTTTTTTGTTTCTTTGTTTTTCAGGGTCGAGGTCCGAGGTCGGCAACGGGCGGCAGCGCCCTTGCCCCCTTTCCCCCCTTTTTTTGCTTTCAAAGGGCAACGCGATCTGTTTATTTTTGTATCAAGGCAAAGAGTACAAGCTCGTGGTGGAGAGAATCAAAGCGGGAGGTTTGTTTTATTTTGTCAAGGCACAGAAGAGAGAGAGAAAGCTAAGGGGGACAAAAAAGAGATGGTTTTGAACAGTTCAAGAGAGCGCCCCCTGGAAAAGCCCGTCGAGGGATCGCACCGTCCCTCCTCCTCCGCCTCCCCAGCCCCCGCCGCCCCCGCCGCGGCGCCCCACGTCCTCCTCTTCCTCGTCCTCTTCCTCCTCGTCGTCTTCTTCCTCGTCGTCGTCCTCGTCTTCGGTGTTCCCGTCGTCTCCCCTCGAGGGGGAGACCCCCAGGACGGGGCGCAGCGCCGCCGAGGGCGAAGGGGGGCTCGTGCTCATCATCATCATCATCGCCCCTCCGCCGCCGCCGGCGCCGCCGCGGAAGAGGCCCTCGCCGCCGCCTCCTGCCCCCGCCCCCCGCGCCCTCGCGGCGGCCGCGGCGGAGTCTGCCGCGGCCGAGATCGCAGCGACGCGCGCCTGCAGCTGCCTGAGCTGCGCCCTGGCAGTGGGGACCGGGCTCCTCCCGAACCTCTCCGCCGCCGCCGCCGCCGCCGCTGCAGCTGCTGCGGCGGCAGCGGCGGGAGCAGCGCTCGACCGCACGACGAAGACTCCGCCCGCCCCCGCGCCCCCTCCCCGCCCGCCCCCCGAGACCCCGAGCGCCTCCCTGTCCATCTCGCACTCGTCGTCGTCCGAGTCCGGGTTGTCGCCCTCGAGCCCCTCGATCTGGTCGACGACCGCGGCGCGCTCGAGGATCGTGCGCCCGACCTTGTAGGCCTGCGACGCCTCCGAGGCCGCGACGTACCGCCAGCCGATCGGCCCCGCCTGGCAGAGGGCGCAGAAGGCGTCGCGCACGACGTGCGCGCCCGTCGTCATGAGGCGCGCGGTCTCGTCCCCGAGCGAGACGTTGGCGACCTCGTCGAAGAGGTAGGCGCGGCCCGAGCGGGAGTGGAACGACTGGTGTGTTCGAGGATGGTGGTTCGCGGGGTTAGAGGGAAGCGTGAGCGTGGAAAGCAAAGAGAGTTTCCGTCGCCCCGGTATGCCGGCGCGGCTTTTGCTTCGCCTCGCTTCGCCTTGCTTGGTCGAGGGAGGGGTCGGGGTCGAGAAATGAAAAGCAAGAAGAAGCTCCGTCGCAGCATGTCGGTGCGGCCTTTGAACGACTCCGTCTCATCGCTTCGTGGTTGGTCGGAGGAAAAAAGACCTCGATCGCAATCTCTCCAGCCTTCTCTCTCATTTTCTCCTCCCTCCCTCTTCGATCTCTGTTCACACCTTGCTGACGAGGCTCTCGGCCGGAGCTAGCGAGGTGCCGCAGCTGGCGCAGCAGTAGACCCTCTGGCTGTCGAACTCGACGCAGAAAATTCGGCCCATTTCCTGGTCGACTGGCTTTTCTTGGCTTGATGGCGAGACCGATACTTTATCGCCCTCTCCCTCGCGGAGCCTGTGCTGCGAAGTCGGGACCCTTCTTCACAGGAATGGGGTCGTCTCGGTGTCGCGGCCTCTCCGAGAACGAGCAAGAGACGGTCGAGAGAAGGGAGAGAGGTGTACGAGGTGTTTTTGAGTTGGGACGCAACAAAACAACACGACGCGCGAGAGCGAGCAGGGCGAAGGAGGAGACAGAAAAAATGTGACCTCGCAGCGTGTTCTTTCGGGGTTTTGTCGCCACCACTTTCTCCTTACCCATTGACGGCGCCTCCGATTGCCCCCTCTCTTTCTCGCTCTCCGCTCCTCTCGTGCCTCTCTCTCTCGCTCTCCCTCTCTCTCTCTCTCTCTTGCTAGCCAACTCATGCCTCACTGGAGCGTCTGGCCCCTCGCAGTCGTGGGAACCGTCGCCTTCTCGCTCTGGATCGCGACCTGCTGCTTCGGCGAGGAGAAACTCCGCGCCCTGCTCGGCCGCCGCGCCGCCGAGGCCTCCGCGGCCGACAGCGTCGCGCTGCCGGGCCGCGTCGGGGCTGACAGGCCGACGAGCGACCTGCTGGCCGACCTGGAGAGGTCGTAGAGATACAAGTTCCGTTTTCCCCCTCCTTTTCGGAAGGGAGAGAGCGCAGAGGGGGGAGCGAAGCGGGGCGCGCAAGGACAGGACGCAGAGAGTCGAGGGACGAGGACAGCGGGAAAAAAGGGGAAGAAAAAGGGGGAAATGCTCGTCGTCGCGCTGGTCTCGGGCGGGAAGGACTCGTGCCACGCCCTGGGCCTCGCCCTGCGCGGAGGGCACGAGGTCGCGTGCCTGGCCAACCTCGCGCCTCCCCGCGCCGTGATGGACGCTGCGGAGAGGAGGGGGGAAGGGGCGGGGGGAAGCAAAGGAGGAGCGGGCGGCTTTCCGAGGGAAGAGGGGGATGGGGGGACGGAGGAAACCGAAGACGTAGACTCGCACTGCTTCCAGACGGTAGGGGCCGTCTCCGTCGCCGCGCTCGCCGCCGCGACGGGCCTTACTCTCGTCCGCAGGCACCTGCTGTCCTCTCGGTCTTCTTCTTATTCTCCTCCTTCTTCGACGAGCGCTGCTGCTGCTCACGCCTCGTCTCCGTCCGTCGACAGGAACCTGTATTACGATGACGCCGTCGCGGGGGACGAGGTCGAGGACCTCGCGGCGCTGCTCGCCGCCTGCAGGCGGCTCTTCCCCGGCATCCGAGGCGTGGTATCGGGCGCCGTGGCCTCAGACTACCAGCGGCTGCGGGTCGAGCACGCCGCGGCAAGGGCCGGGGGGCTGGTCTCCGTGGCGCCGCTGTGGAGGAGGCCGCAGCAGCAGCTGCTCGAGGAGATGGAGCGCGACGGGCTCGACGCGGTCCTGGTCAAGGTGGCCTGCGTCGGCCTGGGGAGGCGGCACGTCGGCATGCGCCTGCGCGAGGCCGTGCCGGAGCTGCTGGCGCTCGCCGGGAGGTTCGGGGTCCACCCGGCGGGCGAGGGAGGCGAGTACGAGACGATGACGCTCGACTGCGCTGCCTTCGAGAGGGCCAGGCTCGTCGTCGCCCCCTCTCGTTCTTCCTCTGCCGCGTCTCACTCTCTTGCCTCGACTTCCTCTTCTCCTCCTCCTCCCCCGTCTTCTCCTTCTTTCTCCGTCGTGGACGCAGGGGCCGGCACATTCGTTGCCACCGGGCTCAGGCTCGAGGCCGTCGTCAAGAGCGGGAGGGAAGGGACGCCGGAGGGCGAGATCGTGTGGGCCGACGCGGAGGCGCCGCCGCCGAGGCTGCCGGGGCCGCGCTCCCCGCCGCCTCCTCCCGCTTACGCGCCTTCCTCCTCGCCGTCCTCCGCCGACACGTCTTCTCCGTCTTCTTTCGTCCTCTCGAAGTGTGGCAGCGTCAGGGCGAGGGTCGTCTGCGCCCGCTCGAGCGCCGGAGGGGTCCAGGTCTCGGCCGTCGCCGAGGCGAGGCGACCTCAGCGACCCCCCAGGCGCAGGGAGGCCGGGGCGCCCGCCGGGGCGCCAGCCGAGGCGGCGGCCTGGGCGGCGGCCGGGGCGGGAGGGGCGGAGGAGGGGAGGCGCGGCGAGGCGCCTCCCTTCTCCGACGAGGCAGTCGCCGAGGCCGTCGCCGCGGCCCTTGACGCCGCGGGCGCCTCCCTGCGCAGCCTCTCACGACGAGGAGAACACGAGGGTGACGGAGGAGGCTGCGACGCCGGCGCCGGCGCCGGAGCCGACCTTTCGCCCTTCTCCCGCGCGACGCACATCCGCCTCTACCTCCCGAACATGGGAGCCTTCGCAGCCTCCAACGCGCGGTACGGCGAGAGGATGCCGCGGTCGAGCCCGCCCGCGAGGGCGTGCGTGGCGTGCGAGCTCGGGAGAGGCGACTTCAGCGCAAGCGAGGCAAGCGGGGGAGGAGAGTTTGCCCCGGCCGCCGTCGTCGACGTCCTCGGCCTCCCGCCGCCGTCCGCCGCCCCGCCCTCCCTCCCCTCCTCCTGCCCCCCCTCTTCCCCCTCGTCGCGCTCGGCCCTCCACGTCCAGTCGATCTCCCCGTGGGCTCCGGCCTGCAT
>Ga0210003_1004431_pt1 | contig 11120 bp, 8 predicted proteins | sample LantaG_FD_182804 | JGI IMG/M metagenome (GOLD analysis project Ga0210003, IMG submission 182804) | Deep subsurface microbial communities from Baltic Sea to uncover new lineages of life (NeLLi) - Landsort_02402 metaG (SPAdes) (version 2) | ecosystem: Environmental > Aquatic > Marine > Oceanic >...
GGCAAATCCGTTTTTCCTGTGTTACTTCGAAACAACCCGGCGGTGCATGCTGTCGTGCCCGTACTGCATGACGCGGCTGCCGGCCCCAAGCGAAGTCCCCGAGCTGACGACCGACGAAGCGAAGCACTTGGTGCTTGACGAGGTGCGGAAATTCTCGAGCGGGGCGGCGGTCGCATTTTCCGGCGGCGAATTCCTGCTGCGCAAAGACGCCATGGAGCTGTTGCGCCACAACGCCGCCAACGGCCTGTGGTCGTTCGTAAACACCTGCGGCGTCGGCGTCACGCGCGAGGTAATCGTCGATATGAAAGCGGCGACGGGCGGCCGCCTGACGCTGGTGATGTCGATCGATTCGCTATGCAGCGACAGCGACGCCGTCACCCGCGAAGGAAGGCTGCCGGCAGTCGAGCAGGCGGTGAGCCATTGCGATGAGCTGGACGTGTCGCATTTCTTCGTCGTAACCGTCAGCAAGAGCAACCTGCACGAGCTGGGCGACGTTATCGCCTATGCGACGCGGCACAACACCCCGGTGCTGCGTTCGCCGATGGTGCCGCGAGGAGGCGGAGCGGCGTATCGCCACCTGATGTTCGACCGCGAAGACATGGAGCAGATCATCCACCCGATACTTCGCGAGACGTGGCTGAGCTACATCAGCTTCACGCCGTTTATGGCGGCTCCGAAGTTTTTCCAGAAGAACTGGCTGCACGCGAAGATCGCGATCCGGCAACTGGGCTGCCAGGCGGGTCGCGGCTACGTGGGCGTGTCGGCTGAGGGCGACGTCGCCCCGTGCGTGCATCTGCTCGACAGCGAGGTCGTCTGCGGCAACGTTCGGAAGACGCCGCTGTCGGAGATTCTGAAGTCAAGCGAAGTACTGCAGCGGCTGCGTCGCCGCGAACTGAAGGGCAAGTGCGGGCGCTGCAAGTATCGCGAAACCTGCGGCGGCTGCCGCGCGCTTGCCTATTATCATCACGGCGACTACTTGGCCGAAGACCCCACCTGCTTCTACGAGCCGGACGATGCGGCGGCTTCCGAGCACGAGCCGATCCTGAACGAAAACGTCGGAACATTCGCCCGGTTCATCAGCGAAACGCGGCCGTGGAAGGATATTTTCAATCCTTGACTTGATGAATGATATGAGCCGGCGCCTATGGCATCGCTCGGCGTGCCGCCGCACTACTGAACACGGACTAACACGGACGAACACAGACGAACTCGGCCCCGCACAACTCAGCAAACATTGCCACAGGCTGATAGGGCCAATGGTATGAAATTAAGGCTGCAAGAGGGCAGGGAACACGCTCGAAGACTCGCGCGCCCTCCCCCTACAACGGACGCACAACCTTAACCTCACGCCATTGGCGTTAAGACAAGCTTTTTTCCACCACAATCTTACAGAAAGTTGTACAGTACAAAATCTTCTCTTCCCTCTCCGCGGCTCCGCGGCTCCGCGTGAGCTTCTTCAATCTTCAATCTTCAATCCGCATTCCGAATTAATCACTTCTTCCTCACCTGCTGTATCTGCCGATCAGCTCGCCCTCGGCAAGCACATGCCCCTCCATAGCGTCGACGAGCTGGTCGCACGTGGCTCCCGGGGCCATATCCAGCATTGAATCGAGGGCATACAGCGTGAAGAAGTAGCGATGAGCCGGGCCGCGCGGCGGAGCAGGGCCGCCATAGCCGATCTTGCCGAAGTCGTTGCTGCCCTGAAGGGTGCCGCCGGAAAGCTGCGGCGACGGCGGCAGTCCGCGTTGAAGCCTCCGCTTATCCGGCGGAATGTTGTAGATCACCCAGTGCACGAAGGCGGACGTGTTCTGCCGGGCGCTGCGTCCGCCCGAGCCTGACGGTGCGTCCGGGTCTTCGCAGATCATCGCGATGCTCTGCGTGCCGTTGGGCAGTTCGCTCCAGCTCAGCGGCGGCGAGATGTTGTCGCCGTCGGCTGTATATTCGACCGGTATCCGGCCGCTTTGCTCGAAAGCCGTGCTGCTCATCTCGATGGCAGCCACCTTCAGTTCCGGCATGTTGCCCTCCTTTTCTGCATTCCGCGACATCTTAGACGAAACACGGCCAGTTACAGCTTCGGCCGTAATGCGGCTCCGTTTCGTTAATAGTGCCGGAAGCCGGGCACACACTCCATTCCCCCGCCGCTGACGGCCGTGGGCAGATTTTCTGTCGGCGCCCTGCGGGGGCTAATGATGAAGGGGCAACGTGTTCCCACGGCTCACGCCGTGGGCTATAGTCTTTCGCCCTGACGGGCTTGTAATGAGATGATGCAGAATTGCTGACCGAGCCGCGAAACCATACGATTCTTCCGCACCCTGCCCCTGGCGGTCGTCGGTTTTCTCTTGAAAACTCGGCCGTGCCGCGCTACCATCAAAATCACTGTGATATGGTTGATCTACATTTTCGCTTTCGCCATCGGGGCTTGCATCGGCAGCTTCCTGAACGTGGTCATCTACCGCCTTCCGCGCGAGATGTCCATTGTGAATCCGCCGTCGCATTGCCCCGCTTGCGGCCAGCCGCTGTCCTGGCACGATAACGTGCCGATCGTCAGCTTCCTGCTGCTGGGCGGCCGCTGCCGGCACTGCGGTGTGATGATCTCCGGCCGCTATGCGCTTGTGGAAGCCCTGACGGGCATTTTGTTTCTCGCAACCGTCCACGGCTTCATTGGCGCCGAAACGTTTACGGCGCTGCACGCTGCGGTGGTGCTGATCGTGGCGTCGGCCCTGGTGGCAAGCTCGTTCATCGATATCGAGCGGAGGATCATTCCCGACGAGATCACGCTGCCGGGAATCGTGCTGGGCTGCCTGACGGGGCTGATGCTTCCGCGCGTGCACGATGCGGCCGATCCGGTGCTGAAGCTGATATACGATCCGCTGCCCCTGCCGGTTTGGGGGCTGGTTGCGTCGCTGTTTGGTGCGCTGGCCGGCGGGGGTTTCATTTACCTCAGCGGCGTGCTCGGCCGGATCATATTCCGCAAGGAAGCGATGGGCATGGGCGACGTCAAGCTGATGGCGATGGTGGGCGCATTTCTGGGCTGGAAGGTGGCGCTGGCCGCCATCTTCCTCGGCTGCCTGTATGGTGCCGTCCTGGGCGTGGCGCTGATCGTTGCGCGAAGCAGCAAAGACACACGCATCCCCTTCGGGCCTTACCTGGCTATGGGGGTGATTTCCGCGGTTTTTTTCAACGCTCAGATAGCACACGCCCTGAGCGCGTGGCAACGGCTGCTCGGCGCCGTCTGAATACGGCGGGCATCGGCCTGTTTGCGTGCCCACGCACCGGCAGGCAGGCGGCCGGGCGATCCCAGGCAACGGAGGCAATTATGACGATGCTGAAAATGACAAATAGAATGATAGTGACTGCCGCAGCCGCTGCGTTGCTGATCACAGCGGTGGGATGCGCCAGCCCGTCCGTGTGGGAGCTGCGCTACCGTGCACAGGTCGAGGAAAACCAGCGCCTCAAGAAGGTGGGCCAGGACCGCGCGCTCAAGATCATCGATCTCGACAAGGAAATCCACCATCTCGAAGGCAAACTCAGCGCCGTCACAAACGCGCTCGAGGTGCGGGATGATTCTGCTTCCGAGCAGGAAAAACAGAAAGACGCGCTCCTCAGCAGGCTCAAGGCTGCCATCGCCAACACCACGGCGGAGGTCGAGGGGCGCGGCCCCACGTTCGTGATTATCACGAGATTCTCGTTCGAACCGGGCAAGGCCGACCTGGACGTCCGCGCACGGTCGGACCTGCGCAAGATCGCGGAGGCACTCGCGGAAGGTTTCAGCTCCGCCACCTGCCTCGTCGCCGGTCATGCCGACGCATCCAAGATCATGAAATCGGACTACACGTCCAACTGGCATCTGTCCGGCGAGCGCGCACGCTCGGTGATGGAATTCCTCGTAGACGAAGGCAAGGTGCCGGCCGAGCGGATCGCCTATGCCGGATACGGCGAGCATCAGCCACTGGCGACGAATCTAACGGCTGAAGGCCGCGAGCGCAACCGCCGGGTCGAGATCGTCATCACACCCTGACACGGCTGTTTTTTCAGGAAACAACAGCACCCGGGCCGGCCTGCATAGCCCGCCGGTCCGGTTTTTTTTGATGCAACCCCCGGCCGACCGGCGGAAACCCCGATGAAGATTGTTATCATCGACTATGACATGGGCAACCTGCGAAGCGTGCAGAAGGCCATCGAGCGCGTCGGATACAGCGCCGAGATATCCGGCGATCCGGCGGCTGTGCGCTCGGCGGACAAGCTGATCCTGCCTGGTGTGGGCGCCTTCGCCGACGCCATCGAGGCGCTCGAGGCCAAGGGGCTGGTCGAGCCTGTCAGAAGCTTCATCGCATCCGGTGCGCCGTTCTTCGGCATCTGCCTGGGGCTGCAACTGCTGTTCGATGAAAGCTTCGAAGACGGCCGGCACAGCGGGCTGGGCGTGCTGGCGGGCACTGTTGAGAAATTCGACGCGCGCCCTGCCGGCGGCCCGCACCTGAAGGTGCCCCACATGGGATGGAACCGCATCGATGTCCGCCGCAACGCCCCGCTGCTCGACGGCGTGCCGCAGGGGGGGCACATGTACTTCGTCCACTCATACTACGTGAAGCCGGCCGATCCCGCCGTGATCGCCGCCGAAACCGAATACGGCGGCCCATTCACCTCGATCGTGTGGAGCAACAATATCTTCGCCACGCAATTCCACCCGGAGAAAAGCCAGGCCGCCGGGCTGCGCATGCTCCTCAACTTCTGCCGGATGTAGCCGTGTATTGGAAGCTCCTGCTCTTCTCGGGCCTGGTTTACCTGCCGCTTGCCGCCGGTGCATTTGCCAGGCGGCGCAGCCTCCTGAGCGATAATTCTTCGCGTCTGATCATGGCAGGCACCTGGCTGATGATCGAGCCGCTGGTGATAACCTTCGCGTTCTGGTCGCTGGACTTCAGCAAGCTGGCCGATCTGGCCGCCATGCCGATCATCGGGACGGTCTGGATGCTTGCGATGCTGGCGCCTGCGGCGGCGGTGGCCTCTATTCTGAAGCTTAGGCAGCCGCAACGCGGCAATTTCCTGCTGGCCAGCATGTTCTCGAATAACGGCATCACGCTCGGCGCCGCGCTGTGTATGGTGCTGTTCGGCGAGCCGGGCTTGCAGGCAGCCATCCTGTTCATACTGGGCTTCACTCCGCTGATCCTCATCGTGGGCTTCGGCATCGGCAGGCACAGCGCCCGGGCAGCCGCGCGAATCAGCGGCGAAGACCCGCAAGCGGTGCCGTCGCTGCGCCTGCTGCAGATTGTGCCATACACGGCCCTTGCGATCGGGATTGTGCTGAACCTGCTGGGCGTGAACCGGCCGCAGTTCCTCGGAACCGTCGCCCGCACAGCCGTGCTGGCCGACGTAGTCATCTACAGCTTCGCCATCGGCACGCTGTTCAGCTTCGGCAGCGTGCGGCGATTCATCCGCGAATGCCTTGCGGTGTCGTTGCTGAAATTCATAGTCGGCCCGGCGGTTGGGATGCTCGTGTTCTTTGCCGTCACGCGTTTCGTGGAGCTGACGCCTCCACTGATGGAAGTGACGTTGATCCAGTGCGCTATGCCCGTGGCGATCACGTCCGTCATCGTTTCCCGATTCTGCAGGCTCGATTCCGCCCTTGCAGCCTCGCTGTGGGTATTCACCACGTTGCTGGTGGCCCCGCTCGTGCCGATACTCGCATGGCTGACGCGCCAGGCCGGCTGAAACCTTGCCTTCCCACGGCTCACGCCGTGGGCTAAAGTCTTTCGCCCTTGCGGGCTTGTAAGGAGACGGACAATGAAGATGCAGAACCGCCGCAAAACGATATAATCTTGCCGCCCCTCCGTGAAGCCTGTATCGTTTTTGGCTTGATTCGGCCGGGCGCGTCGCTAAAATATGAGATAAAAGAAAAATGGGTTATTCCGGTTCCAGTGTGGATAGATGCCCTCGGTACGTAGGGGCAGGCCGCACGGGCCTGCCTTCCGAGGCAGGCGTTGGCCGGGTGTTGCCTGCCCTCCAATAAAGCAACGACACCAGACGGAGGGCGGAGCACTGGCGCCGCTGACGGTGAAACTGCGTCGCCGCGGGCGGCGTAATGACGTTGCCGAAGCTCAATTCGGCGTTACGAGGCGTCGTCCGGCGGAGCGTCGCCTTGGCTGTGATCCCGGGTGTTTGCGAACGAAAGGTCCGTTGTAGAATGATTGAAAAACAGCGCGAACGACTGCTTGAGATACTGAAGAAGAAAGCGGTTTTGTATGGCGACTTCGTGTTGGCCTCGGGCAAGCGGAGCAGCTATTACATCGATGGCCGCCTCGTTACGCTCGAGCCTGAAGGCGCATACCTGATCGCCCGCCTGATCCTCGACGTGCTGAAAGACGCCCCGGTGGACGCGATCGGCGGGCCGACGCTGGGCGCCGACCCGATCGTGGGGGCCACCGTTGCCGCAAGCTATATCGCCGGCCGGCCGCTGCTGGGCTTCATCGTCCGCAAGAGCCAGAAAGACCACGGCACGCAGAAGCGGATCGAAGGCCCCCTGCGCGAAGGCCACCGCGTGGCGATAGTAGAAGACGTAGTCACAAGCGGCCGCTCGGCGCTCGAGGCGATCGAGCAGGTGGAAGCGGCCGATGCCAAGGTGGTGAAGGTGATTTCCGTCATCGACCGGCTCAAGGGAGCGGAGGAGCTTTTTGCCGAAAAAGGCTACAGCTACACCGCCCTTTTCACCACCAGATCGTTGGGGATCGGCAACGGCAATTCCCGTTGACAATCACGCGAGGCTTCGCGCTTGAGGCCCGAGGCCTATGCCGCAATGACGAGGATGCAGCCCGCAAACCTCCGTGTGCGCACCGAGGCACACAGGCCCCATGCCTGAGGCATCATGCCCAAAGAGGTGTCATGGAACTTAAACGCTCGCTGGGTCTGATAGACGTATTCTGTGTGGCGTCCGGCGCGATGATCAGTTCGGGGCTGTTCATCCTGCCGGGAATCGCATACGCTCAGGCGGGTCCGGCGGTCGTCATTTCATACCTGCTGGCGGGCCTTCTGGCCATGACAGGTATGGTCAGCGAGGCCGAGCTGGTGTCGGCGATGCCGAAGGCGGGCGGCTCCTACTTCTACGTGATGCGCGCGATGGGGCCGGCAGTCGGCACCGTCGACGGCCTGCTGACGTGGTTTTCGCTTTCGCTGAAGACCGCATTCGCCCTCATCGGGATGGCCGCGTTCACGACGCTCATCGTCGATGTCAATATTCACGTAATTGCCGCATGCTTGAGCCTTGTTTTCGTGATGCTCAATATCCTCGGCGTCCACCATGCGGGCCGCGCACAGGTGGCCCTGGTGGCCGGCCTGGTGGCGGTTCTCATCTTCTATGTTGTTCGCGGCCTGCCGTCGGTTTCGGTGCACAACTTCGAGCCGTTCGCCCCCGCTGGAATGGCCGCCGTCTTCAGTACGGCGGGTCTTGTGTTTGTGTCGTACGGCGGGCTGCTGAAAGTGACCAGCGTGGCTGAAGAGGTGAAGGATGCGGGGCGCAATGGGCCGCTGGGCATGGGCCTGTCGCTGCTGGTGGTCGGGCTTCTGTATGTGCTTGTAGTGTTTGTGACGACAGGCGTTCTCGGCAGCAAACTGGGCGTTTCGCCCCAGGAGTATTCGAAAACGCCGATATCAGACGGCGCGGCCGCGTTCATGGGCTCAAGCGGCCGGCTCCTGCTGAGCGTTGCCGCAATCCTCGCGTTCGTGTCCACCGCCAACGCCGGCATTATGGCCGCCGCACGCTACCCGCTGGCTCTCAGCCGCGACAACCTTCTGCCCGGCTTCTTCGGAAGAATCCATCACCGCTTCAAGACACCGCACGTCTCCATCATCATCACCGGTGCGATCATTTTCGCATCGCTGGGGCTGAAGCTGCCGGTGCTTGCCAAGGCCGCATCGACCGTGCTGATTCTGACGTACGTTTTCTCGTGCCTGTCGGTCATAGTATTGCGTGAGAGCCGGCTGCAGAACTATCAGCCGAAATTCCGGGCGCCTCTATACCCCTGGCTGCAGATAGTCGGCATCGGAGGGTTCGCCCTGCTGGTTGTGAACATGGGTGCCAGCGCGCTCGCCGCCGTAGCGGCCCTGATCCTCGGCGGCATGTTCGTCTATTGGTTCTACGGGCGCATCAGAACCAACCGCGAATACGCCCTGCTGCATCTCATCGAGCGGATCACGGCACGCGAGCTGACGGCGCACATGCTCGAGACCGAGCTGAAGGAGATCATCCGCGAACGCGACGATATCACAGCCGATCGCTTCGACGACATCATCGAGAAATGCGCCGTCCTAGATATCCAGGAGAGCATCTCGCTGGAGGAATTCTTCGAGCGCGCCGCCGACACACTCAGCGAACGCCTCCACATCGACCGCGACGTTCTGCTGCAGCGGCTGCGCGAGCGCGAAAAGGAAAGCAGCACAGCCATCACCCCCACACTCGCCATTCCGCACGTGATCATCGACGGCCAAGGCGCCTTCGACGTGCTCCTCGCGCGCCCCCGCCAAGGTCTGACCTTCTCCGAGACGGCGCCCAACGTGAACGCCGTTTTCGTTATCGCCGGCACGCGCGACCAGCGAAACTTCCATCTCAAGGCTCTCGCGGCGATAGCCCAGATCGTGCAGCATCCCCGCTTCGACGATCGGTGGCTGAGCGCGAAGAATATTGAGACGCTGCGGGACGTTGTGCTGCTCGGGCAGCGGCCCAGGGATTGAGATCTGCTGCATTATGCCGACAAACAGACATGTGGTCGGATAACAGATGGATGTAACCGGTGTTCTCAACGAGGAAAACATCCTCGTTTTCCTGATACAGATGCTGGTGCTTCTGGCGCTGGCGCGCGGCCTGGGCGAGCTGTTTCGCCGCTACGGCCAGCCTGCCATCGCGGCCGAAGTGCTCGTGGGCGTCCTGGCCGGGCCTACCGTGCTGGGCCGTGTTTCGCCGCAGTTGTTCGAACACCTCTTTCCGCCGGGTGTTGCGCAGCAGGCCGCACTCGAAACCGTCTCGTGGGTCGGAGTATTGTTCCTGCTTCTCAGCAGCGGCCTCGACGTTGACATCTCGACGGCCTGGAAACAGCGGCGCGATTCCTCGACCATCGCTTTCAGCGACATCATCATACCATTCGTGCTCGCGTTCCTGGCGGCGTTTCTGATCCCGCGAAGCTACCTGCCGCCCGGGGCCGGCATCATCATCTCGGCCGCATTCGTCGGCACCGCCCTCACCATCAGCGATCTGCCCGTCGCGTTGCGGGCGTTGCATGACCTCAAGATTCTCAAGACCGACATGGGCCTGCTGATCCTGTCCGCCCTCACAATCAACGACATCGTAGGCTGGCTCGTCTTCACGCTGATCCTCGGTGCGGCCACAGGCACGGGCACCGCCGCCGGCGCCGCCATCACATTTGCCGGCACAATCGCATTCGCCGCCTTCTGCCTGACGCTGGGGCGGCGGCTTGTCGACCGCGGCCTGATGCTTCTGCGCACAATCGATGCCCCGCAACCGGGCACATCGCTCACGTTCGTGGTGCTCGTCGGGCTTCTTTCCGGCGCATTCACGCAGGCACTCGGCATCCACGCGCTGTTCGGGTTCTTCCTCGCCGGCATAATGGCAGGCAGCAGCAGCGAAATGTCCGAGCGCTCACGCGAAATAATCGACCAGATGGTCCACTCGATATTCGTGCCGCTGTTTTTCGTAGGGATCGGGCTTCGCGTGGATTTCCTGGAAGGCTTCGACCCGCTGCTGGTGCTCGGCCTGACGGTGGTCGGCATAGGCGGGCGGTTCCTGGGGGCATACCTCGGATCTATGAAATCAGACATCGCCCCGCTCGACCGGATGCCCGTTGCCATAGCCCACACGCCCGGCGGTGCGATGCAGGTGGTGGTTGCGCTGCTTGCGCTCGAGATCGGGCTGATCGGCCTGCCGGTGTTTGTGGCGATCATATTCGGAGCCGTCGCGTCGTCCACGATAGTCGGTCCGTGGATGGCGTGGTCGCTGAAGCGCCGCCGCAAGATCAGCGTGCAGAGCTTCTTCATGCCGCAACGCTTCGTGATGGAACTGCAGGCCGATGCACCGCTGGGAGCCATTCGCGAGCTGTCCGAATCGCTGGCCCGGGAAGATGGCATGCCGCCCGCCGAAACGATTCTCGATGCAGTAGCCAGCCGGGAAAAAATGATGAGCACCGGAATCGGCTCCGGGGCCGCCTGCCCTCACGCGCGAATGCCGTCCGTCGACAAGCCGCGCGTGGTTTTTGGAAGATCGCTGGCGGGCATTCCCTGGGACAGCCCCGACGGCCAGCCCGTCCATCTCGTATTCATGATCCTGACGCCCGCCGCCGACGTCGAAAGCCAGGTGACTATCCTCGAGGCGATTGCGAGAATGCTGCTCATCCCCGATGCACACAAACAGCTCACCGAAGCGACACACCCCGACGACGCATGGCGCGTGCTGAAGAAATACCTCCAGGCGAAGACAGAAGTGAAAGATGAATGATGGCCTATACTGGCACGGACGAACACGGACGGAATCGAGTGATGAGTGATACTGTAAATGATGAAAACAGATTGCCGCACCGTATCAGCCCGTGGCAGCTTTTATTCCAGCTTGCGTCAGTCCGTGCTCGTCCGTGTACGTCCGTGCCAGTCCGCGCCATTACATGACACCGGACGCGCACGCACGCCGTCTTTGTTCACTCATCATTCATCATTTCTTCTCCTCCCCTCCGCGGCTCCGCGGCTCCGCGTGAACCATCTTTCTTTGAATTGCAAGGCTTGCACCGATATAATTCAACACGTTCGCTTTCAATTCCAGCGACTGAAGGTGATACTGACCCGCGAAGCCGCAACCTTCCAAGCGTGTGCGGCAAACGATTCATTAGTGAAGATCAGGTTGCGGGACGACCCCCCATTCGCGCTCGAGCCCGGCACCACAAGAACAATCACAACAGGCAGCCTCAGATGAATTACGACATAACTTTTCTGGGCCACATGTGCATCGACGAGATTGTGCCCTACGGCGGCGAGCCACACACGGCGCCGGGCAGCGCGGTGCTGTGCGGTGCAATGGCGGCCGCCCGTGCCGGCGCCCGCGTGGCGGTCGTCGCCAAGATGGCCGAAGCCGA
>Ga0210003_1004432_pt1 | contig 11119 bp, 10 predicted proteins | sample LantaG_FD_182804 | JGI IMG/M metagenome (GOLD analysis project Ga0210003, IMG submission 182804) | Deep subsurface microbial communities from Baltic Sea to uncover new lineages of life (NeLLi) - Landsort_02402 metaG (SPAdes) (version 2) | ecosystem: Environmental > Aquatic > Marine > Oceanic >...
GCAGGCCGCGCTGCGGCGGCCGTCGCTTCGAGGGTCCCCGTCGGAGGGAGGAGGGGCCTCGCGAGGCCGAGCTCCTGCTCTTCCTCTTCGAGCGGGCGCGATTGAAGAGAAGAGAGAGAGGGGGGGGAGAGATAGAAAAGAGGGGGTGGGGGGGGGAGGGGAGAGCGACCGGGGGGGACGAGAGATAAAAAGGTTTTGAGAGAGAAAAAGGTCAGAGAGAAAGAGATTAAAAAAAGAGAGAGCGAGAGGGGAGAGAGGAAAAAAACTCTGTTTTTGTTTTTTCGTCTTTTTTGCAACAACACCAAAATTTCCCCTCCTCTATTAAACCAACTGACCACCTTTTACAAGCGAACAGAAAGAGGAAGAAAGGCCGCGACGCAGCTCCCCTCGCCGTCAGCTCTCCCCTCTCCCCTCCCCCTCCTCCCCCGCGGCTGCAGCAGCAGCTGCGCGCGCAGTCTCCCTCAGCAGCCCCGCCACTGCCCTGGCCGCCCTCGCCGTCCCGTCGCCCCCGCAGGCCACGAAGTCGTGCCTCTGGCCCGGGTCGAGCAGCACGCTCGCCAGCGGGGCCCGGGGGCCGAGCAGGTCGAGGTGGTGGGGGGGGCACCAGTGGTCTCCCCCTGCTCCTCCTCCTCCGCCGCCGCCGCCTGGGCCTTGGCCTTTCCCTTTCGCGCGCCGCCCGCTCCCGTCGCTCCCGCCGCCGCCGCCGTCTTCCCCCCCTCCTCCTCCCGCTCCCCCCCCTTCTCCTCTGCCGACGGCGAAGACGGAGGCGCGCCTGCCCAGCGAGGCCAGCGGCTCCCAGATCTCCGACGCAGACGCGACCGAAAACTTAAACTCGGAAGAGCCGCCCTTCCCCTTCCCCTTCCCCTTGTCCTCCTCCAACTTTTCCTTCTCCTTCCCCGCCCCTTGCGGCGCCGCCGAGGAGATGGCGAGGGCTCTGAACTCCGTGTCCGCCAGGAAGAGGGCGTGGCCGAGCCCCCCCGAGCGGGCAAAGTCCGCGACGGTCTCCCTGGCGTGCCTGGTCAGGGGGGGCGACGAGGCCGCCGTCGCGAGGCCCACGAGCGCCGAGAGCGCCGCCCTCGGCAGCAGCGCGCCGGCCGCCCGGGCCGCGAAGCACGCGGCGGCGCGCGCCGGCGGCGTCGCCGCGAGGAGGCGGAGGGCGCGCTGCTGGCGCGATCCCTCGTCGAAGGCGACGTAAGGCATCATGGCGCAGACGGCGGCGATCCTCGCCTCGCTCGGGAGCGGGAGCGGTGGGGGCAAGGGAGAGGGGGGCTTTGCCGGCGGCGACGGGGGGGCGTCCTCTGCTCTCCGCCGCCCCCTCTCCCTCCCGTTCCTCTCCCTCCTCCTCCTCTCCTCGACCTCCCTCACGGCCAGCGCCGCCACGGTCCCGCCGATGGAGTGCCCGACGACGGCCACGGAGGGGCCGCGGCCCCCCTCGTCGCCTCCTCCTCCCTGCTCGACCTCCGAGAGCAGCTTCTCGAGGAACGCCGCCGCGTGCGCGACCTGGCCGTCGAGGCTCAGGGGACCCTCCCTCTTCTTCTGCCTCTTCTTCGGCGTCAGCGTCTCGTGCCCGTAAAAGGACAGGGCCACAACTTCGGTCTCCCCGCCGAGCTCGTCGGAAAGCGCCTCGGCGAAGGGCGCGTAGAAGGCGGAGCACCCGGGGTTACCAGGCAGGATCAGGACGTGGCTGAAGCGATGGTGGTGCCGATGCCGGTGGCTTGGAGCCCTCGCGGGGACTCGGATGACCTCCGAGGGCGCGGAGAAGGATGTGACGCGCTCGTGGGCGTGGCGCCAGCGCCTCTGCTGCTGCTGCGGAGGCGGCGGAATCGGAGGAGAGACCATGGCGCAATGAGAGTTTCGAGATCGATTTCTGAAGTCAGAACTGCCGAGTTTTTTCTCCTTCTTTCGTTTGCTTTCTTCATCTCTCTCAGTCTTTCAACCCCGACCCAATTTCACGAGTTCACAGTAGTAGTTCTTTTCAAGTGATAAATGTACAATTCTCCTTTTAGAGCCCGAGCTTCTTCTTCATCTCGCGGAGCATCGCGTCAATTTCTTCGTCATCACTCTTTTTACCAACGACGGCAGCGGCAGCGGCAGCGGCGGGCTGCTGCTGCTCTCGCCCTTGCTGCTGCTGCCGTGCCGCCCCGTTGCCCCCGCTGCCCCCGCCGCTGCCGCTGCCGCCGCCGCCGCTCGCGTCACCTCGAACCCCCGCCGCGGAGGCCGACGAGGAAGCCGCCGCCGCCGCGGCCGCCGCGGCACTCGCGGCCCCGGCCGCGCCCTCCCTCGCCCTCCTGCCCGCGTCCTCCCCGGCCCGCCTCGCCGCCGAGGCCGCAGCGTCGCCGGCGGCCCTCGCCTCGGCGGCGAGCCTCTCGGCCGCCGCCTGCGCCGCGGCGGCGTAGCTCTCCCTGTCAGGCGCGCGGCCGTCGCCGGTGAGCCCTGCCTCGGCCTCGAGGAACTCGAGAAACTCTGCCCCCAGCGCTGCGAGCTCCTCCCAGAGGGAGCCCGGAGTCGAGCCCGTCGGTCCCGGCGACGAGGCTCCCCCGCTCCCGCTCCCGCTCCCGCCGCCGCTTCCCTCCTTCCTCCTGCCGCTCCTGTCGTCGAGGTCGTTCTCGAGGTCCCGAAAAAAGTCCGAGAAGCCGTAGAAGGGCTGGTCGGACCCCTCTTTCCTCGTCCGGGCGCTGGCGCCGTCGCCGCCACCGGGGCTGCTGCTGCTGCTGCCCCAAGAGGAGGTCGACGACGACGACGACGGCGAAGAGGAGCCCCAACCTCCCCCAGTTCCTCCAGTCCCTCCTGCTCTTCCTCCGTTCGCTCCGCCCCCTCGCCCCTCCATCAGCTCCTGGAACGCCATCTTGGCCTCCATGAATCTCTCAGTGGCGTCAGGCTGTTGGTTTCGTTTCGTTTCGTCGTCGTCAGTTGTTGGTTGGTTGGTTGCTTGCTGCCGGTGAGTTGCTGGCCGAAAAAGAAGTCGAGATCGCCTGCTGCTGTTCCTTTCACCGATTCCCCGATTCTCTCTCTCTCTCTCTTCCCTCGTACCGCCTTGTTCACGTCCGGGTGGAGCTTCAGGGCCACCTTGCGGTACGCGGCCTTGACATCTGCCTTCGAGGCCGAGCGCGGGACGCCCAGGACGACGTGGGCCGGGCGCGGAGAAGAGGAAGATGCGGCGGCGACGACGACGATGGCCGAGGTTCTCGTCGCCGTCGGCCTCCTCGTCTTCCTCTTGTTCCTTTGCTGGAACGACGCGGCATCAGCAGCTGAACTACTCTGCCGCCGTGGCGAGGGCACTTCCGCTGCGACCCGCGGCAGGACGCAGCGCATCGTCGCAAGCGCGCAAGCGGGAGAAACAAGGAGAGAGAAAACGAGGAGAGAAAAAAATGGAAAAAGTCAAAATTTTTGGAAAAAAGGCAAAAAAAAGTTTTTCAACTAGGCCCCTCACTCTTTTTTTCTTGACCAGATCGAGAAAGGTTTTTCTCGCTTTCCCTCCCCGCAGCGCCTTCTCTCGAGCAGCGCCCTCCCCTCGCACCGCTCTCGCTGGCTCCAGACCCCACCATGGCGACCTTCGGCATGGCGCACGCTCGGTGCGTCGCCACGCGCTCGACGGCAGTCGTGTCTGCCGTCGCAAGGCCTTACTCTTCGTCGTCGTCGTCGGCCGTCGCGGCGACTTCGAGCGCCGCTTCCGCCGCCGTGAGGTCGATCAACTCGCGCTCCGTCATGGCCTTTGGTGAGTGTGTGGTTGCTTGTGTCTTCTTCTCTTTCGCGTGGGGAGCAGATGCTTTCTTGCCGAGAGGGAGCGGCGAAGAAGAGGGGACGATGCGAGAGAGAGAGCAAAACAAAAAAAAGAGAGGAGGAAGTTGAGAGAAAAGAAAATTGGCAATGCCATTTCGCTCCCGCTCGTTAGCCCTTGTCCACTGGCACGACGTCCGCATCTTTTGCACGAGAGGGACTCCATGATGCTCTCAGGAAACCTGGCGCGGTTATTGTGCCTCGTCATGGCTCCGAGAGTGAATACGAGACAGGCAAAGTGGGCGTTTTTTTTTGCTTTCCTCCTCCCTCCTTTGCCGCCAGCGGGAAGTTTCAGCCGCCGAGAAAAAAGAGAGAGCAGTTGACTCGCCCAGTGCGCTCATGGCGCCTCGTCGCTGCTCTCTTTTCGATCCCGAGAGCCGCTCTCGATGTGCTCAAGGCCGTGAAAGCGCCGGCGAGGAAAGCAAAAACTCCCTGAGGCCCGAGAACGACGGGCGCTGATGAAGTCGCTTTTTTTTCAATCTGGAGAGTTCGAGCGGCGACGGCGACGGCCAGCCGGGCTCCTCTCCTCCTCGTCGTGGCCCTTGCCTTCTGTTCAACAAGACCCTCCGAACTGACCTCCTCTCCCCCCCCCTCGCCCCCCTCCTCAACCATCAAAACCGCGCTCTCCCAGCCGCCGCCACCGCCGAGCCCTCCACCTCCTCCGCTTCCGCTTCCGCGACCCCCAACCCCTCCAACATCGGCCGCGCCTCCGACGCCTCCTCCTCCACCGACACCTACGCCGTCGTCGAGATCGGCGGCGTGCAGCTCTTGCTCGAGGAGGGGCGCTGGTACTCCACCGACCGCCTCGCGGCCTCGGCCGGCTCTACCTTGGCCCTGGGCCGCGTGCTGGCCGTCAAGAAGGACGGTAAGTTCTCGGTGGGAACGCCCTATGTCGAGGGCGCGCAGGTTGAGGCCGTCGTCCTCGAGGACGATGCCCTGGGAGACAAGCAGGTGGTCTTCAAGTTCCACTCGAAGAAGCACTACCGGCGCAAGACCGGGCACAGGCAGCCGCTGACCAAGTTCATGGTGACGAAGATCGCCTGAGGCGGGGGCTGAATCTGGGGAGGTGGAGAGAAAAAGAGCAGGGGGGGGGAGAGAGAGGGAACAGTGAGAGTGAGAGGGAGATTATTAACATTTTTGCTGGTGATTTTTGAAAAATTTCGTTTTCTTTTCTCTTCTTTTTGTTCCTTTCCAAAAACAGTGAAATTAAAAAGAGAGAGAGAAAGACACACTTTTGTTCGCTAAAAGGAAGAGAAAGAATAGAGAGCAAGCGGAGAGACGGAGGCGGCGTTTCTCTCTCTTGAGGTCGAGCAATTTCTCGATTAAAAAAAGCTCGTTTCAAGTTTTTCATTTCTTGTTTTTTTTTAAATTGCAAGTGAAAGGCAGAGAGAGATAGGAAGTCAAGTGATTGCTAGTAAGGTAGAAGCAATAATGGGGACGCAGGAAGGGATTCGCTGTATCAAGGCAGTGAAGTGAAGTGGGACAAAGAAGAAGAAAACGAAAAAGCAGCAGAAGAAAAAAATTGGGCAAGGTCTAGAGAAAGAAAAAAGAGAGAGAAAATCTTTGTTTCTTTTCTCCCCCCTCTCTCTATCTTTCTCTCCCCCCCCCCCTCTGTCACTCTAGACGTCGACGTCCACGTCTGCCGGCATCAGCTCCCTGATCTTCCCAAACCCCAGCTCCTTGGCCCGCACCCACTTCCCGGGCACGGCCCAGGCGCACCCCAGCTCGATGCCCAAATTCCACTCCCCTCCCGTGCCGTTGTTGTAGGACGAGGTCGGGATGCGGAAGAAGCCGTCCTCGCCCCAGGCGCGGCCCCACGAGTTGCGCACGATCCAGTACTCGACGGGCTTGCCAAATTTATCGGTCTCGCCGTCGGCGTCCTCGACGCCCCATCCGACGACGGAGACGAGGTGGTTGATCTCGGGCTGCTTGACACGCTGCTTGAAGATGCGGTCGCTCCCGATTCCCTCGTGGCCGTCGAGCTCGTCGGTGGCGTCGATGCCGCAGGAGATGGGCCCGCGGGCAAAGATCTCGGCCTACGAAAGGGAAGGGTTGCGTTGGGGATGGACGAGGGAGAGAAAGGGAGAGAGGAAAAGAGGTGAGCTTTGAAGTTTTCGATCAAACGACACCTCGAAAGAGAAGAAAAGAAAAGATAAAAATTTCCCAAACTCTTTTCTCTTTTTACCTTGATGGCGTCCGTGGAGGCGCCGTCGAGCCTGCCGTGCTCCGAGACGAGCAGACGGCGGTACTCGGACACGGCCGTGCAGCCCTGTTTTCGGAAAGAAAAAATCGAGGAGATGAAAAAGAGAGTTAGTGTCTCAAAGTTTCTCGTCGTCGGGCGCCTCGAAGCAAAAAAAAAACCCCGAGAAATCTCGAGGGAAAAATAAAGACAACTTTTTTACCTTTTCGGGCCAGCACGTGAAGCACTGCGTCTTGGCCGAGCACTGCTGGTTCTTCGCAACGTACTCGTTGCAGTCATCGGAGACGAAGCCGGACTTGGCTCCGTAGGCAAAGGTGGCCGAGTCCCACTGTCGTTTTTTTTTTTTTTGAGAATGAAGTTTTTTTTTCCCTCTCAGGTGAGTCTTTTTTTTGCTTTCTTCGCGAAAGAAAAAAGAGAGAAAAACTCGAAGTTCAAAACGACGCACCCCGCCCTGGCATGAGCCCGCCTTCCCGCAGTCGATGACGTTCTGCACCGAGAGGTAGGTCATCGGGAACGCGCCCGCTCCGCGGCGGATGTTGTCGCGATCGGCGAGTGAAGACGTCGCGGCTTTTTTTTTGTTGAGGTCGAGTTTTTTTCCCCCCTCTCTGGTGAGTTTTTTCCCCTCTATCCGGTCTCTTTCTTTCGTTCTCTCTCTCTTCTTCCTTCTCCTTTTCTAAAAAGTCTTACCGTGGGCCCAGCACGAGCCGCAGTACACAGGGATGTGCTGGTTGCGCACGGGCGTGAGCGAGACGGGGCCTGTCCTCCAGTCGTGCGCCGCGGGGAGGTCCTTGGGGGCGACTGACGCGAGCGGGAGCGGGGTCTTGCTGTTTTGGTTTTGTTTTTTGGGGAGTGCAGAGGAGGTTGGTTGAGTCGCTCGGTCTCGTTGGTTTGAGTTGAAGAAAGCCCTCCGTGCATTGTCAACTTCGAAGAAGCAGAGCCCACCACCATCTCTCTCTCCTCTCTTTTCATTTCAAAGTTCTTTGGGAGAGCGAAGCAAACTCACATAAGGGGCTCGTAGTCCGGGTCGGGCGTGATGAGCGTCGCGAACCTCGAGGGCTGCGGGCGAGTCGAGGCCCTCTCGGCCTCGTTGCTGTTCGCCGCCGATGACGACGCCGCCGACGCCGCGAGGGCAATATTCGCGCTCGCCGCGGCGAGGAGGGCGGCACAGGCCAGCGCGAGGCGGCTGCGCGTGGTTGTCCGCATGGCGACGAGGAACGCGTGAAAGAGAAAGAAGGAGAGCGCTGAAACAGGAGAGAAGGAGGCGAGGAATGGACTCCTCCTGTGTGAAATCTAATCTCAGCCTCGGGAGAAGGGAAAAAAAAACCTCGCTCTCAACCTCTACGACTGAAATCAACGACCCGCTTTTGGGGCGCGCGGCGCAACGCTGGTCTCTCCCCCAGCGTGCGCACGCAGCCACCTGCGTTGACTACAATTTGAATTGAACCCTTAAAATGCGAGGAAAGGATTCTCTCAGAGTTCCTCATTTTCTCTTTCCCTGTCTCTCTCTTCTCCCCTCTCTCTATTTCTTGCGCGCCGCAGCGGGCACCGCCGCCACAGCCGCCTTCCTCTTGTTGCTCGCGCCCTCTCCTCCTCCGTCGCTGCTCACCGACGGCGCGACGATGACCCCCACGGCCCTCTTCGCCCCTCCTTTCGCCTGCGTCTCCACTCCGTTCACCTTGGCCGCGAACCGCAGCGAGCACAGCGACTCGCCGGCGCTCGCGGCGTCCGGGGCGACGTTGACAAACATCAGCGTCTTCCCGGACCCGCCCAGGCAGGGGGCCAGCAGCCAGGTCAGCTTCGAGTTGCGGTAGGGGATGTGCGCGCTCCTGGCGGACAGGGCCGCGAAGACGTCGCCGAGCGCGGAGAGCGACTTGTTGATCGCGCACGTCTCGCGCGCGCGGTCGCCCGCGGCCAGCGACCGCGCGAGGCGCTCGCTCCCGGCGAGGTCGACCAGGTTGAGGCTCCCCTTCAGGCGCGTGCCGCTGGCCTCGTTCCGGCCCGTGATGCGCAGCGCGAACACGGCGTGCGACCGCGAGGACACGTCGTTCATGGCGGTCGCGGCCGAGGCGCGGGCCGCGGCGGCCCTGCCGACGAGCTCCCGCGCGTCGCGCTCTGTCTCTATCTCGACCGCCGCGGCGCCGGCGATCGAGGTGTGGCCGTCAGCGTCGTGGGTGATCGCTCCCTGATTTTTTTGATGTTGTTGTTTGAAGTTTGAAGCAAAGAGAGGAGAGGAGGAGGCGGAGGTGAGAGAAAGAGACGACGAAGAAGAGGAGAAAGAGAAGAGAAGGAGAACGAGACGGGAAAACCCGCCAAAAAAACTCTCGAGAGAAAAAAAAAAGAAAAGGCTCTCACCGCCGCCCCCGCCCCGTCCGCGGCCAGCTTCCCTCCCCCCCTGGCCGCGTCCGCGGCCAGAAGGTCCCTCAGAGACTCGTTGTACACCTCGACGTAGCTCGCCTCGAGCCGGTACTCCCACCCGGCCACCCGCTGCCGCCTCGCAGTCTCGAGGATCGCGGCCACGGCGCGCGGGATGATCCCGGCGCCGTCGGCGTCGGAGCAGGAGCCCGACCCCTGCATGGTGTGCGTCTTCCCCGCGCCCGTCTGCCCGTAGGAGAACAGGCAGACGGCGAAGCCGTCGAGCGCAGACTGCACGAGCTCAGAGACCTCGGAGAACACCGCGGCCTGCGAGGCGGAGGGCCCGAAGACCCTGTCGAACTGGAACGCGGCCGGCGCCGCCGCCGCCGCCCGTGCGGCGTCGCCCCCTCCGGCGCCGCCGCCCGCCGCCGGCGCCCTGATCCTGACGCCTGTCCCGTCCGGCAGCGGCACCACCGCCGCGTCGGCCCCGGGCCTGATCCGGCAGAACACGCGGATGTTGCCCCGGAGCTCGACCAGCGCGTTGTGCGCCGCCCTGCGCGCCGCGGCGGCCTCGGCCAGCGCGGCCTCGAGCGCGCCGACGCGCGCGACGAGCCTGCGCACCATTTCGGCCTGGTCGGCCGTCCCCTCGGCGTCGCCCACGGCCTCGCGCAGCGCGTCGAGCTCCCCTTCGAGGCGGGCGAGCTTGTCCTCGGCGGTCCGCGCGGCGGCCCTGGCGGCGCCGGCGTCGGCGGCGGCCTCGGCGGCGCGGGCGCGGGCGGCGTCGGCCGCGGCCGCCGCCGTCTTGGCCGCGGCGTTCGCCGCCGAGACCTCCGCCTCGGTCGCCCCCCTGGAGCTCTTCAGCTGCTCCAGGGCTCCTCGCGCCGCTTCCGCGTCGGCAGCGGCCGCGTCGGCGCGCTCCTCGGCGGCCTCGCCGCGCTCCCTCCACTCGCGGGCCTCGGCGGCCGCGTCGTCGCCCGTCTGCAGCGCCGACTTTCTCGCGGCCTCGGCCGCGGCCGTCGCCTCGGCCGCCCTCTCGGTCGCCTCGCGGGCCCGCTGCGAGGCCTGCCCGGCAGCGACGCGGACCCGCTCGGCCTCCAGCAGCGCCCCCTTGCGCTGCGCCTCGGCCTCGGTGGCGGCGGCCTCGGCCGCGGCCCTCGCGGCCCCCGCGGCCGCGGCCCGCTCCTCGGCGGCGGCGGCCCCCGCGACCGCCGCGTCCCTCTCGCCCGAGGCCTCTTCCTTCGCGGCCTCGGCCCGGTGCTCCGCGGCCTGTGCCGCGGCCAAAGACTCCCTCAGCGCGGCGGCCTCGCGCCTCGCGGCCTCGGCATCCGCCTCGGCGACGGAGGCCCTCGCGTCCGCGGCGGCGCGCTCTTCCGCGGCGGCGCGCATCTCGCCGGCGACGGCGGCCTCGGCCGCGGCCCTCGCCGCGCGGGCGCCCCCCGCGGCGCTGTCTGCGTCGGCCCGCGCGCCGTCGGCCAGGAGCTTCACCCTCGAGGCTTCCTTGCGGGCGGTCTTTTCGGCGGCCTCGGAGGCGGCGCGCGCGGCTTCCGCCCTTTTGGCGCCCTCCCTCGCAGCGTCGCGCTCCGCAGACAGCCGCTCGACCTCGCGGCCGAGCCTCCCGGCCTCGGCTCGCGCCTCCTCGAGCTCAGCAGAGGTGGCCGCGACGCGCGCGGCGTGCTGGGCCGCGGCCGAGGCCGCGGCAGCCTCGGAGCGGGCCGCGGCGGCGCGCGCGACGCTGAGCTCCTCGGCCGCGCCGAGCGCCGCCGCCTCCACTTGGGCGGCGGCCTCGACCTCGGCGGCCAGCGCGGCCCTCGCGAACGAGGCGGCGTTGCCGCTGAGCGTCGCGAGGCAGGAGCGGAGGGAGGAGACGGCGCCGAGGAGGCGAGTGGTCGTCGCGGCGCCTCCGGGAGAAGAAGAAGAGGGGCCGCTCGCTGCCGAAGTCGAGGACAACGACCTCCTCCCGCCTTTCTTCGCCGCCGAAGAAGAACGAGCGGAGGAGGAGGACGACATCAAAGCCGCAGCCTCGGCCAGGGCAGAGTCGATCGCTTCGCGCAGGGCCGGGTCGTCGAGCAGCGAGGCGGCGGCGGAGGCGAGCGAGGCGTGCTGTTCGGGGAGGAGAGCTGCCGCTGCCGCCCCCGACGAGCGACGAGAAGCCCGACGCGTCTGCAATTGCGGTTGCGAGCGAGCATTGTTTTCAGCGACATTGACAGTCATCTCGACGTCGCTGGTTTCTGCTGCTCCTGCTGCGCCTCCCAGGGACAAGACCGCGCCGGAACGCGGCCTCTCTTCGGAGGAAGGGTTCAGTTGGTCGGCGGCGGGGAGGGAAGAATGAGCATTTGCAAGCTCGACGCCGGCGCTCGTCGCCGCTGGTGCTGCTCCGCCCCCAATTGGCCTTCGCTTGATCCCTGCGAGCCTGCCGCGCAGGGCGGCGAGCTCCGAGGAGGCACCAACTCCTGCTGCTGCGGAGGGCGCACGAGTCGAAGAAGCGGGAGCAGCAGCAGCGGCGGGGAGAGAGGCAGAAGAGGCATGCGGCGCACTGACGACGACCGTTTCCTTCGCCGCCGCCAATCCCTTCGCGCTCGCCCTGCCCGCCGCGGGGGAGGCCGAGGGCTGCCGTGGCGGCGCGTTCGTGGCGCAGCCCAGGGGGCGCGGTTCGCGCATTGGAGGTGAGAAAGAGTTGCCTGTGGGAAGAAGAAGCAGAAGGAGAAGAAAGGGCTCGAGGAAACGGCTCGAATTCTCGGAGCGAGAGAAAGAAGAGTGGAGAGAAGAAAGCCCCCCCCCCCCCCCCCCCCC
>Ga0210003_1004433_pt1 | contig 11118 bp, 5 predicted proteins | sample LantaG_FD_182804 | JGI IMG/M metagenome (GOLD analysis project Ga0210003, IMG submission 182804) | Deep subsurface microbial communities from Baltic Sea to uncover new lineages of life (NeLLi) - Landsort_02402 metaG (SPAdes) (version 2) | ecosystem: Environmental > Aquatic > Marine > Oceanic >...
TTACAGGGGATATTCTGCAGAGGATAGAAGATAACAACAGGATAGAAGAATTCCTGACATCAGCAAGCCTTTCTATATTATTCTCATTCTTTAACCTTGTAGTATTTGGAATAGTACTGGCAATTTTCAGTATAAAAATACTTGCCCTGTTCCTGACAGGATCAATATTATACATTTTATGGGTATCGTTGTTCATGAAGAAGAGAGCAAGACTCGATCATCAGCGTTTTAAGCAGATGTCAATTGCAGGCAGCAAACTTATAAACATTGTGAACGGGATACAGGAGATAAAACTGACACAGAGTGAAACAAGTAAGCGATGGGACTGGGAAAAGCTTCAGGCATCTCTGTTTGGACTAAAGGTGAAAGGACTTGGCATCATTCAGTATCAGTCAGCAGGAGCAACATTCATCAATGAGGTCGCAAACCTGCTGATTACAGTTGTTGCTGCAACAGCCGTTCTTAAAGGAGCGATGACGCTTGGTATGATGCTCGCAGTACAGTTCATAATAGGCCAGCTGAATGTGCCGGTGAACCAGATCATTAGCTTTTTCCGGATGTCACAGGATGCAAAAATGAGCCTTGACAGGCTGGCCGAAGTGCATGAAATGGAAAATGAGGAACCTGAGCCTGAGATGAAAGTGAGAAAGCTTCCCGAAAAGAAGGATCTGTTTATAAACAACGTGTCATTTCAGTATGAAGGGCCTAATTCACCATATGCACTTAAAGATGTTGACCTTTATATTGAGGAAAATAAAACAACAGCAATTGTAGGTACCAGCGGCAGCGGTAAGACAACATTGCTTAAGCTTTTGCTTGGATTTTATAAACCGGTAGCGGGAGAGATCCTTATTGGTGATACACGGCTCCCAAATCTCAGCCTTAAAATCTGGCGCGAAAAGACGGGAGCAGTAATGCAGGATGGATTTCTTTTTCCTGAATCGATTGCATCAAATATTGCCCCCGGCATAGCTGAAATTGACGAGGACAAAATGGTGAAAGCCGCTGAGATAGCAAATATTAAGGGATTCATTGAGTCGCTCCCTCTCGGTTATAATACAAAAATTGGTGCTAATGGACATGGACTGAGTGAGGGCCAGATGCAGAGGTTACTGATAGCACGGGTTGTCTATAAGGATCCGGGGATAATTATTTTTGATGAAGCCACCAATTCACTCGATGCAAATAATGAAAAAGCAATCGTTGAGAATCTTGCAGGTTTCTTTAAAGGCAAAACTGTGATAATAGTCGCTCACAGGCTAAGCACAGTAAGGAATGCTGATAAAATTATTGTTATGGATAACGGAAGAATAGTCGAAACCGGAACCCATGAATCCCTTATTCAAAATAAAGGAGCCTATTTTAACCTGGTGAAAAACCAACTTGAACTCGGAAAGTAAACAGGGAAGATGAAAAGCAAGAAACCTGAAATACTGTACTCTGATCCTGTTCAGGAAATAATATCAAATCCGCCCCGGAAGATAGTAAGATGGGGGACAACGGTAATATTCATTGTATTCGCTGTATTGATATTTTTATCATGGCTGATAAAATACCCTGATGTAGTACCTGCTCCTGTTGAAATTACAACAGTGAAACCGCCGGTGACACTGGTAAGTAAAATAACAGGACGGATAAATAAATTATATGTAAGTGACGGCGAAAAGGTTTTACGGGGAAAACTGCTTGCAGTGATGGAAACTGCAGCATTAATACGTGAAATAGAACTGCTCAGGACAATCATAGATACAATCAAAAAACCTGATGCATTAGTAACTGAATCATTCCCTGCCCTTTATGAGCTTGGTGAGCTTCAGGCATATTATGCATCCTTTATGAAGGTGCTTTCGGATTACAATACATATATAACTAATGATTTTTATGGAAGCAAAATCCGCTCAATAACCGGGGAAATAGAAGGAATACAGGAATATATTGAAAGGATAAAGATCAAGGAGGAGCTTGTAGCCCAAAACCTGGAGATCGAAAAAGGGAAATATGAAAGAGATTCAATACTGTACTCCGGAAAGGTTTATTCGGAGAGCGAAATAGAGAATTCAAGACAATCATTTATCAGGACCAACCTGGAGCTTCAGGAAGTCAGGCTTGATCATTCAGCCAAGGTAATTGAACTTGCTGAAAAAAGGCAGCTGCTTCAGGATTACAGGATAAGCAGACAGACAGAGAAAGAGAAACTTATTTCTGCCCTGGAGGAAGCATTCCTTAACCTTAAAGCACAAATGAAGATATGGCAAAACAATTATCTTCTTATTTCTCCTGTTGAGGGTAAAGTGGCCTTTACTAAATACTGGAGTGAAAATCAGTCCGTTATTGTTGATCAGCCTGTATTGTCTGTTGTGCCTGAAGAGGCTGGTGATTTTGTTGGCAGAATAAACCTGAAAATGCAAAGATCAGGAAAAGTGAAAATTGACCAGCTTGTTAATATAAAGCTTAGTGGATTTCCTTATCTGGAATATGGTATGATCAGAGGTGTCGTAAGTTCGAAATCTCTTGTGCCCTCAGGTGATGCATATATTATCGAAGTAAGCCTGCCGAACGGACTAACAACCCTGTATGGACGGGAACTTGATTTTACACAGAATATGCAGGGGACCGCGGAAATAATAACTGAAAACTTAAGATTGATTCAAAAGATCATTAACCCGTTCAGATACCTTATATCCAGAAACAAAAGCATATGATCAATTCTGCCTGTTACTTTTAGAATATGGTTCATAATCATATGAATATTTGTTTTACACTGATTTTCCGGCCTTTTCAGTGGTATTCTCATGTCGTTCAAATCATTATTAATTTAACTAAATCTTTGTGTTTAATTATTATTTCAATATTTTCGTACTCTGAAAAATTCATGGATTGACATGACTTAGGCTGAAACAAGAAAGGATTGACTATGATTAAGAAAAATCCGGATGACTCTGTTCATGAAGAACAATCCGGGGCAAAAGAGAATGCTGCCGGAACTGAGGAAACCACACAAGCTGAAAAAGCAAATGAAAATGACACCGAAGGTGAAAAAGACAAAACAAAACCAGATGCAGTAACTAAACAGGAACAGGAACAAGAGCAGGATTCAGTAATCGAAGGAGGAGAAGAAGAAGAAGAAGAAGAAGAAGAAGAAAAAGGGGAGGTCAAAAAAGAAGAAGAAAAGGAAGAAGAGACAGAACCTGAAGCCAGGGAAGAAAAAAAAGAAGGAATAGAACCTGAAGTTGCAGAAGAAGAAAAGAAGGAAGTAGAGGCAGAAAAGGATACTGAAAAGGGAGAAGAAAAAGAGAAAGATGCAGAAGGTGTCATTAAAAAAGCAAAAAGTAGAGCAAGAAAAATTCATGAGGCTGAGTCGAAAGAAGAAGAGGTAAAGGAGGAGGTATCAACAGATGCTGATGATACAGCTCTTCCACCGGTTGATTATTCTAGTTTTTCGACAAATGAGCTGGTGGAAACATTGGCACTTCTTATTGAAAACAGGCCGCCTGCTGAGATAAGAGGTGATATAGACCGGATAAAGACTCTTTTTTATAAAAAGCTTAAGATCGAAACTGAGGAGAGAAAAAAGAAATTCCTTGACGAGGGAGGCAAAATTGAGGAATATCGTTCATGGGTCGATCCTCAGGAAATAAAAGTTAAGCACCTCCTTGAGAAATACAAGGAAAGAAAATCTGATTTCAACCGGGTACAGGAAGCAGAGAAATTTGAAAACCTTAAGAAAAAATATGACATAATTGACAGGATAAAGGAACTTGTCAATCGTGAGGAATCAATCAATAAGACATTTCAGGAATTCAGATCACTCCAGAATGATTGGCATTCCATTGGTATTGTTCCACAAAGTGCTTTGAAAGACCTTTGGGAAAACTACCACCATAATGTTGAAATATTCTATGATTATATAAAGATCAACAAGGAACTGCGAGACCTTGATCTTAAAAAAAACCTTGAGGCAAAGATCCTGTTATGCGAAAAAGCGGAGGAGCTTTTCCTTGAACCAAACCCGGTGAATGCCTTCAAATTGCTGCAGGAATATCATAATCAATGGCGTGAGATAGGCCCGGTACCCCAGGAATCGAAGAATGAGATATGGGAGAGATTTAAGGAAGCCACCGCACAGATAAATAAAAGGCATCACGAGTATTTTGAAAAGCAGAAAGAAGAACAGCGCAAAAACCTTGGAGCCAAGATTGCCATTTGCGAGGAGGTAGAAGCCAATAATGTTCTTGAAATCCGCAATTTCAAGGAGTTTGATGAAAAAGCAGAAAAAATTATCGCTTTGCAGAAAATGTGGAGAACAATAGGATTTGCTCCTAAAAAACAGAATAATAAGGTATATCAAAGATTTCGCGATGCCTGCGACACTTTTTTTGAAAAAAAGAGAGGATTTTATGCCAATAATAAGGAGCAGCAGCAAAACAACCTCCAGTTGAAAATTGAATTGTGTATTCAGGCCGAAGCACTCCAGGATAATACAGACTGGAAAACTACATCTGATGCTCTTATAAGATTACAAAAAGAATGGAAAGAGATAGGACCGGTACCAAGAAAACAATCAGAAAAATGCTGGAAACGCTTCAGAAAAGCATGCGACCATTTCTTCAACAAAAAGGCCGAACACTTTGCTGAGCTTGATACTTCCTATGAAGATAATCTAAAAGAAAAACTTACTCTTATTGACGAACTTGAAAAATTTGAACCGGGAACTGATGTTCAGGCAGCATTCGAACGCCTCAAAGAAATACAGAAAAAATGGACTGAGATAGGATTTGTGCCTTTCAACATGAAAGACGAAATTACAAACCGCTACAGAAATGCCCTGAATAAAGAATTTGACAAGCTGAAAATAGGTGATGAGGATAAAAGCATTCTGAAATATAAGAATAAGCTTGAAAACCTTCGTGCTAATCCCAAGGCTTCAAGAAAGTTAAGAAATGAAAGGGATAAATTTGTTACAAAGATAAAGCAGTTTGAGGGTGATATTGTACTGTGGGAGAATAATATAGGATTCTTCGCAAAATCTCCTAATGCTGAAACCATGATACATGAGGTGGAAGAAAAAATAGATCATGCAAAGAAAATGATCAAGACACTGGAGGAAAAGGTCAAAATGATTGACCAGTCAGGCCTTGATGAATGATAGGGATAATCTCAAATGATCATTAATTGAATTTTTTATTTTGAAAAAGGTTAAATATGTATTTATTACCGGTGGCGTTGCCTCTTCCCTCGGAAAAGGCACTATTTCTGCATCTCTGGCCTTACTCCTGCAGGCTCGTGGTCATTCGGTGACAATACGGAAGCTGGATCCTTATATAAATGTTGATCCCGGAACCCTCAATCCCTATGAACATGGCGAATGCTTTGTCACTCTTGATGGAGCAGAAACAGATCTCGACCTGGGTCATTATGAGAGATTTCTGAATATCCCTACAAGCAAAACCAATAATGTGACAACCGGCAGTGTATACCGATCGGTGATTGACAAGGAAAGAAGAGGCGATTACCTGGGTAAAACAGTCCAGATAATCCCTCATATCACAGATGAAATCAAACGCCGGATAAAACTTGTGAGCTCAGGCGATAAATTTGATATCGTTCTGACTGAAATAGGCGGAACTGTTGGTGACATAGAATCTTTACCTTATATAGAATCAGTCCGCCAGATGAAGTGGGAACTTGGGGCACAAAACTGTATTGTGATTCACCTGACACTTGTACCGTTTCTCTCAACAACAGGTGAGTCAAAAACAAAACCAACACAACATTCTGTAAAACTTCTTCTTGAAGAAGGAATCCAGCCCGATATACTGGTGCTGAGAACTGACAGGAGTCTTAATAAAGATATTAAAAGAAAAGTCGCTCTTTTCTGTAACGTGGAGGAAAATGCCGTTGTGGAGTCAGTAGATGTATCAACGATATACGAGGTGCCATTAAAAATGCTCGAAGAAAAACTTGACCAGACAGTATTACGCAAGCTTGGTCTGCCAATCGGGAATAAGCCTCCACTGACAGAATGGAGGCGGTTCCTTAACAGACTTAATAATCCAAAACATTCGGTAAAAATTGGATTAGTGGGTAAATATGTAGAGCTGGCTGACGCATATAAATCAATCTCTGAAGCACTCATACACGGCGGGTCCACTAATGAATGTGAAATCGATGTTGATTTTATTCAATCGGAAGATATCAATGAAAAGAATGTTGAGGAACGACTCAGAGGTCACAATGGCATTCTTGTTGCACCGGGATTTGGATCCAGGGGAATTGAAGGGAAGATAGCTGCAGCCAGATATGCCAGGGAAAATAATATACCTTTTTTAGGTATTTGCCTTGGTATGCAGTGTGCCGTAATTGAATTTGCCAGAAACGTACTTAAACTCGGAGGAGCACATTCAACAGAAATTGATATCAAAACAAAATACCCGGTAATCGACCTTATGGAAGAACAGAAAAGCATAATCTATAAAGGCGGAACAATGCGACTTGGCGGTTATAAATGCATTATCAGCAAAAATTCTAAGACATTTGAGGCATATGGCAGGACTGAAACCGTTGAAAGGCATCGTCACAGGTATGAATTCAATGACCGGTACCTTGATCAGTTTAAAAACAAAGGAATGATACCTGTTGGAATTAATCCTGAATCAGGATTGGTCGAGATAATCGAACTTGCTGAACATAAATGGTTTGTGGGGGTTCAATTTCACCCGGAATACAGCAGTACTGTCATAAATCCGCATCCGCTCTTTGTTAAATTCATAAAAGCGTGTATCGATAAATAGGTAAATGTGATGTGGAATTAATAATATTTTATTGAGAAAGAATGGGAATGGACAAAAATACGATTATAGGTATTATCCTGATTATAGCAATCTTCATTGTTACAAGTGTTATAAATAACAGCCGGCATACCAAGGCTTTTGAGAAAGCAGTAGCAGTAGCAGAAGCTGAAATATCTAACGGTAACCTGGAACGGGCAAGGACAGAATATGTAAATGCCCTCAGGTATAAACCCAATAACCCGGAAGTTCTTGAGAAGATCAGTGAGCTGAATATTAAGCTTGGAATAACACCGGATGAGCCGGAAAAGGATACAACACAGGTTGAAAAATTCCTTGCAGAGTCTCCAGTTGTTACTGCACATGCTCCTCCGGATGCAAGCCAGTATGGTGCTTTTGCAGAAGCAGCACAGGGTAGTGAAGAGTTAATAATACTTGAAAATAACAAGATTGAATTAAAGATATCTCCAAGGGGTGGACGAATATATTCTGCACGACTGAAAGATTATACTACACATGACTCGCTTCCGTTGATACTTTTTTCGGGTGATTCAACAAATTTTGGCTTTAATTTCTTTACCGCTGACAACAAAGTTGTACTGACTAATGAACTCTTCTTTACTCCGGAAAGTGAAAAGAAGCATTTTATAGTCGAGTCTGAGCCTCAGAGTGTTGTTATGAGACTTCCGGCTGGCGATGACAGGTATATAGAATACAAGTATACCCTGGCTCCTGAAAAATACAGCGTCGACTTTAATGTTACCTTTAAAAACCTCAATGATATTTTACCAGCCAATCAGAATAGTATAACTCTCGACTGGCGGATGTATATACCTCAACAGGAGAGGGGACGAGAGAATGAAGAGAATTATACAACAATTAAATATAAATACTACCAGGATGAGGTTGCTCAAATAAGACTCCGGCAGCAGAAGGAGCTTGAAGAGGAGGATATAACCACTAAACTCAGCTGGGTTGCTTTCCAGGATCAGTTTTTTTCATCAGTTCTCATAACCGATAATTTTTTCCTGAATGGCATGGTTACTTCCACTAAAACTCTTACATCGGAAAAGTATATCCGCTATTTTACTGCCGAAGTAGGGGTGCCGTTTGATCCGGGACCGGAAACTACAATAGCTATGAGATTATATTATGGGCCCAACCATATCTCCACACTGAGAAAGGAGGGCCTGGAGCTTGATAAAATTGTCTTCCTTGGTAAAAATATAATTGGATGGATCAGTCGGTTTGTCATTATTCCTGTTTTTAACTGGCTTGAAAAATACATAAAAAGCTATGGTCTTATAATCCTCATACTTACTCTCTTAATTAAGATTGTACTTTTCCCCTTAACATTTAAATCATTTCAGTCGCAGGCAAAAATGCAGGTTTTAAAACCGATGGTTGAGGAGCTTGGGAAGAAATTCCCGAAGAAGGAAGATTCGATGAAGAAGCAGCAGGCAACAATGGATCTATACAAAAAAGCAGGAGCAAATCCGATGGGAGGATGTCTGCCGATGCTCCTGCAGTTCCCGATCCTTTTTGCCATGTTCAGGTTCTTCCCTGTGTCAATAGAGCTGAGACAGGAACACTTTTTATGGGCAACTGATCTGTCTACTTATGACTCAATTCTGGATCTTCCGTTTAATATACCCATCTATGGCGACCATGTAAGTCTTTTTACACTCCTGATGACAGCTTCATCATTGCTGACAATGAAGATGACCGGCTCATCTCCGGGTCAGGATCAGCCTGGAATGAAGGCTATGATGTATATGATGCCGGTAATGTTCATGCTTATCCTTAATAAATTCTCGGCAGGACTGACCTATTACTATTTCCTGGCTAATATATTAACATATTTGCAAAACATTATTTCCAAACGTTTTATTAATGAGGATAAATTACTGACAACCCTCGCAGAAAACAGAAAGAAACCGGCAAAGAAATCAAAATGGAAGCAACGGCTTGAACAGGCTGCAAAACATAGAGGTATATCACCTCCTAAAAGATAGTCTTTTCTGTAATATTTAGAATTGTATCCACATTAGGTTTAACCTGATCTTACTTACTGTGATTTTGATATACTTAAAGGGCTGTCAGGTAGGCTGACCAGAAAATGAAACTGTTACTTTTTAGTTAAAAAACATTAAAAGAAATAACTACTTTAGGAAAATAGCCTATTTTTATTTGATCATTAATCGGTCTAATGGGGAAAAAATTCAAAAACAAAGATTTAGCAGCTAAACTTGGAGTCTCGGGCACTCTTGTATCGCTTGTACTTAATAATAAAGCTGACCAGCATGGAATAAGGAAGGATACCCAGGAAAAGGTTCTTGCTATGGCCAGACAAATGGGATTCTTTAATGCACCTGATGAAAAGGAAGCGACCTCACCGGTCGAAGAAAAACCCGGTGTTATAGGGATGATAGTACCATCAATGAGTGATCCCTTTATTACAGGAATAACACCTTATCTTCAAATAGCCTTTGCAAGTATCGGCCTGGGATTTTCAGTAATTACTAAAGATCCGGATGATCAGAGATATGACAGATTAACCAATGCTTTCAGAAAGTTTTTCAGTGGACTGGTCCTTGTAGGTGATGCTGCAGATGATTCTACTATCCGAACACTGCGTTCTGCTGAATATCCCTTTATACTTCTCGAGAAATCAGTGAAAACCCTGCGGCTGAGTACAGTCACTACCGATTTATCCTCCGGTGCCAGACTTATTGCAGAACATTTAGCAAAACTGGGTTATAAAAATATTATCATAGCAACTGACCGCAAATCGTTCAAAACAGATGCAAATACTCTGAATGAAATTGAAAATGCACTCGGTCAGATCGAGAGTATCAACACACCCGCTATTATTGACATTGATATCAAGGGAACAAGAGATGATATCGATTTTTCTGATCTGGAAAAACTGCTGCGGCCTCCCTTTCGTGCTGATGTTATTATTGCTCTTCATGCTTCTTTTGTATATCCGCTAATGTCTTTTATAAGAAAAAGAAAATTACGTGTTCCTCAGGATGTTGCTATAATATCAATGGAAGAAGGAACAGGCTTTGATTTAATGCTCTCTCCGATAACATGCCTGAGGAAACCTCTGCCGGGGATGGCAATTAAAGTCGCAAATATGATATGGTCGGAGGTAAAAAACTCAGGAAAAAGCAAATTCAAACGTCAGGTTAATTTGACCCCGGAGCTTATTATAAGAAATTCCTGCGGTACTCTCTAAAATAAATTCACCTATATTTGTTTTGTTTTAAAAATTCCTGCCTTATTGAATACTGTCCTTCAACGGCAATTACATGTCTTGATAACAATTTGTTTTATATCAACTCTGATAATCTCATGTGTTGGCAGGAAGAATAATAATTCTGAATCCGGAGCACCGAAAGGTGAGAGAATCGTAACCATAGCAGAAAGATTTTCTATTGAAAAGACCGATAGCTGCACCATACTGACAATAAATGATCCATGGCAGGGAGCGGCAGGTATAAAACATATATACTACCTGATAAGCAGAAACAGCGACATAACCCTGGGAGTAAATCCATCAGAAGTTATTTATATTCCGGTACAAAAAATCATTTGCATGTCAACGACACATCTTGCAATGGTGGCTGCCCTTGATGAGTACCATGCTATTGCCGGAGTATCAGGAACAGGTTATATATTTGATGAAAAGGTTACAGCCATGATAGAGGCGGGACTGATAAACGATATAGGTTATGAATCGGGATTGAATAACGAATTGATTATAAAGATCTCTCCTGATTTGATCATATTGTATGGAATAGGCAGTGAATCAGTCGGTTATATTGGTAAATTAAGGGAACTCGGCACACAGGCTATGTTTAATGCGGATTATCTCGAGGAGGATCCCCTTGGAAAAGCAGAATGGATAAAATTATTTGGTGCATTGTTTTGCAAAGCGAAAATGGCTGATTCAATTTTTATATCAGTTGTTACATCATATAATCAGATAAAAGAATATGTAAAGCAAACCGCAGGTGAAATACCAGATGTCCTTCTCGGACTTCCTTTCCGGGATGCCTGGTATATTTCTCCGGGCAATTCTTACATAAGCAGAATAATTCAGGATGCAGGAGGAAGCTATCTGTGGCATGATACCGAATCATCAGTTTCGATGCCTTACGGGCTGGAGGATGTATTTCTGAGAGCTCTTGAGGCAGATTACTGGCTGAATACAGGAACTGCCCGTTCAAAAAATGAAATAGCTTCCATTGATCAGCGGCTTAAGAATTTACCATGTTTTATTAACGGTAATTTGTACAATAACAATAAGAGAATATCCCCG
>Ga0210003_1004434_pt1 | contig 11118 bp, 10 predicted proteins | sample LantaG_FD_182804 | JGI IMG/M metagenome (GOLD analysis project Ga0210003, IMG submission 182804) | Deep subsurface microbial communities from Baltic Sea to uncover new lineages of life (NeLLi) - Landsort_02402 metaG (SPAdes) (version 2) | ecosystem: Environmental > Aquatic > Marine > Oceanic >...
GAATCACAGATACAGCAATTAGTTATTTGACAATATGAAGCTTGATAGATATACTCATATACGTAAAAATGCAATACAAATATAATAAGAGGTTTGAACATGGCAGAAAAAAAACAGGATTATTTTAGAGTACCGATCACCATGCCTTCGGAGATGGTTTCATTCTTGGAAAATTTAGGTATTGAGTGTAAAAAATCAGGCGGCCACAAGATAGCAAATACTATGATAGTAAGAAGCGCTGTAAGGCTCCTAATGGATATGGATCTTGATATTTCAGGAGTGAGATCAGAAGAAGAGCTGGAAAATAGAATGAAGGATGCTGCAAAAAGATATAAGTAGGGACTTATAAAAAAGCCAAATTCATCTTAAATTTTAATTCTAAGTTAATTTATCCTAATCTTATAAGTTAGTTTTGAGCACAATTTTTTAATTTTACAGCCTAAAAGCTTAAGTAACTATAAAATTAAGTAGAAAATTTTGGTTTATGCGGTATAAACTTTTATTGAGATTATTTAAACGGATAACAGGAATATAAATGGAAGCAAAAGAGTTAAAAACTGATTTATTAATAGTAGGTGCTGGGCCTGGCGGTTTGGCAGCGGCTTTATATGCTTCAAGGGCCGGGATTAAATTTGAGATAGCAGAAAAATATATGGCCGGTGGGCAGATAGTAAATACTGAGTTTATTGAAAATTATCCGGGATTCTATGGTGATATATCAGGCTTTGAGCTTGCGCAGAAACTGGTGGGGCACTGTAGAAAATTTGGCGTGAAAATAAATGAATATTTTACTATTGATTCTATTAAAGAAATTGGCACAGCAGCCATAAAAATGGGGGGAAACAGGAAAAATTTAGAATGCCCGGACAAAGCTAAAAGCGCTAAGACATTTAAGTTTAGCTGTCATGGTGATGGCAAAGTTATATTGGCCAAAACTTTGATTATAGCTACTGGCGCAAGTCCAAAAAAACTAAATGTTGATGGAGAAAATGAGTTTATTGGCAGGGGGATTTCTTTTTGTGCAACATGTGATGGTGCTCTTTATAAAGATAAAACAGTAGCAGTTGTAGGAGGTGGAAATGCTGCCATAGAGGAGGCAATATTTTTGACTAAATTTGCAAAGAAGGTATACATAATACACAGGAGAGATGAACTCCGTGCTATAAAAATTTTGCAAAACAGGGCAATTGAAAATAAAAGAATTGAATTTTTGCTGAGCTCTGTTATAGAAAAGTTCAAGGGAGAAGATAAGCTTGAAGAAATTATTATAAAGAATAAGAAAAATAATCAAAAGCATGGTATGAAGATAGACGGTGTTTTTGAATATGCTGGCATTAGTCCTAATTCAGAGCTTGTAAAAAATCTGGTTAAATTAGATGAAAACAATTTTATAATTACAAATTTTAACATGGAGACCTCTGCCAGAGGCATCTTTGCGGTTGGAGATGTAAGAAACACTCCTCTTCGTCAAGTGGTGACAGCTGTTGCTGACGGTGCCGTAGCGGCTATATCTGCGAATAAATATCTAAATGACTTAGTATAATCCTGCTTTTGAATATTAAGTCTAAAATATAAAAAAGGAATTAAGTAATAGTGAAAGTAATTAAAAAAAATTCTTCAGGTGTAAAGGTTGTGGATATACAGAGGAGATTAAAACTTTTAGGATTTAACATTGGGAAAAGTGAAATAGACGGCATTTATGGTGTTGAAACTGAAGAAGCTATAAAAAGATTTCAACAGGGAAGGGGGCTTCTGGCAACGGGTATGGTAGATCAGGAAACCTGGCAGGAGTTAGTAGATGCAGGATATAAAATTGGGGATAGAATGCTATACTTAAAACACCCGCCATTTAGAGGAGATGATGTTAAGATACTTCAGTTTTGGCTTAAGACATTAGGTTTTTACCGATACAATGAAAATGGAATATTTTGTAAGGCGACACAAAAGGCATTGGTAGAATTTCAAAGGAATATGAACATACCTGCTGACGGAATAGTTGGAAAGGGAACATTGCAACATCTGGAGAACCTAAAGATGGTCATTATGTCACGAAAGACTTCAAATTTTCCCTTAGTTAGTGATTACAGAAAAGAAAAAAAATTGGAAGACTTTAAGATTATTTTAGATTATGGCGGATACATGGATGATATGCAAAGCAGTGAAAAATATTATAGAGAGAAAATATATATATGCAGAGGCATAATTGATTTTTGTGAAGAAATACTGGTAAAAAATGGGATAAAAACTGTACTTACGGTAAATGATATCAAAAATCAAAGCCTTTTTCTTTTTGATAGAATCGATTATGCAAATAAGAGTGGTGGAGATATTATAATCAGCGTTAATTTAAATTATTCTATAGATAAAGATGCAAATGGAAGCAGTTGCTTTTACTTCGAGGGACTTAAATCCCATTCTATTGCTGGCAAGGAAATTGCTACTTTAATCCAGGATAAGCTTTTGCATGATTTAAATCTTTTAGATTGCAGGGTGCATGGAGCAGGTTATGCTATCTTAAAAGAAACATCTATGACATCTGTCCTTGTTGAGCCTGCTTTTATTTCAAATGTTCATGAAAGGGAAAATTTAAAGAAATCATCGTATCAAATGGCTATAAGCAAGTGCATAGCTGAAGCAGTAATTGAATATCTAAGGAGTAGTTTTTAATTATTGTCTTATTTTTACAGGCTTTAACACATGCATAGTTCAGTACAGGTTATCATTATTGGTCTTTTATCTTTTAAGATAATATGGCAGTAGTGTTATAATGCTAAAATAGCAATGTTATATAATTGTGATAATAAATGTGATTCAGAAAATTTTTTGAATAGTGGTGAAGTTAGATAAAAATAATTTTTGTAAGGTACTATGCGGTATACTGATATTTTTAAGTATTTTTATTATGACAGGGTGCAGGGAGTATGATAAAAAGCTTGATGTGGTATATTTTTTTAAAACGGAACCAGAAAAAGCAGTATTGGATTTCATGCAATCCTTAAACAACGAGGATACTTATTATATATATGATAATTTGCTGCCAAATAATGATAAAAATAGTATAAGCAGAGAGAAGTTTGCAAGAGAATTTGTAAGCATACTTTCTGATGTGGATGGAATAGAGGTTAAAAAAACCGTCTATCTGGGATACGAGAATAACATGAGCAAGGTAGTGGCAGAATTTGAAATTAGGTATAGAAATGGAGAAGTGAAGCGATATAAAAAATATATATACCTAATTGAGGAAAATAATAAATGGAAAATTGTTTTTAAAAAAACCTTTATATAAAGAGTAATGTATTTTATTATAAAGTCATTACATTTTAGTAAAATGAACAATTAAAGCCATGATAAAAAAAATAAAATTAGTCATCGTGCTTTTATTATGCAGCGTTATTGTTATTGCTTATACTTCTGGTTGTTCTGGCAGAAGCGAAAGCTTAAGTTCAGAGATTGCTGCAAGCGATAATGAGACAAAAACTGATTTACTGGATGAAGATGATATTAGCGAGAAGCTTTTAGATATAAAAGAAAAAACAGTAAATTCCCCTACCATTATATCGCCTTTGCCAAATGAAGAGCTGCGCGCCAGCGGAGAAAGTGAATTAATTTTTGTCAAAGGTTATGCAGACAAGGGCTGTAAAATAGAAGTTTATGTAAACGGGATACTGGAGCCAGGCGATGTTGCTGTAGATAATAATGGTTATTTCGAAACTTATAATGGAATAAAAATTATTAAAGGAGAAAATACGTTAAAGCTTTTTGCAGTGGACCCTACATGGGGGAAAAGCGAGCCCACAAAAATTAGCATATTTCTAAACACTCCAAAAAAAATTATTTTCAAGGTGTATGACAACCCTGATTTCTTAAAAGAAATTGAGAGCATTTATTTTTCAAAAGTAAGCAATCCTTTTGTGTATATAACTGGAGAGTGCCAGCCCGGTTCACATGTTTCTTTACAGGTAGATAACAGGGTAGTAAGCGAATACGAAAGTGAAGACGGAGCATTTTTATTTGAGGATGTAGCCCTTAGCCTGGGCGCTAATGAAATAGCTGTATGGTCGATGACCGGTGATGGATATACCAGTAACCTTGCTTTAAAAGATATTATGGTTTCAAAAGATGTTGGCTCACCAAATCCATCAGACCTTTCCGGTTATATTGCCGAAGGTGGAAATCATTTAAGCTGGACCCCAAGTACCGATGAAAACTTTTTGTCATACAAGATTGTCAGGGTAGAGGACCCGTGTGCCAATCCCAAGTATTCCGGAGATGACGTTATTGCTACTTTGTCTGATGCAGCGGTAAACTCTTATATTGATAGTAAAGTTGAAGAAGGAAGGTCCTATTTCTACACGGTATGGACCCTTGATAAGGCAGGATATGCCGTATCAAGCAATGTACTTGCTCTGCCAAAGCCTGTCTATTCTATAAGTATGGAGAAAGTACCTCCGTTTGAAGATGTAAGCGCAGGCAGGAGGGAATGGTTTTACCGCTATTATGAAATAACAAATACCGGAAATGTAACCTTAGACCTGCAGTCGATGATGGCGTGGATAAAATTGAGTCCTGAGCCTGATGAAGAGATGGAGCTCTCACCATTGTGGGAAGTGCATATCTGGAATCCTGACAGCGATGATTATTATTACTCAAATAAAAGTATTTATGGCACCTACGTTGCAGACTGGGCAAATGTTAGCGGAACCACAGAGACCGAAACAGAATCTACATATAATGATGAAGATACCGATGATGATGGTGTTGATGATTATTTTACTAAAACAGTAACAGAGACAAGGACTACTAAGAAGACTTCACCTGGTGAGGGTAAGAGAATTATGACAATAACTGTGGTCACAACCAGAACTGTAACAAATTGTACCACTGGTGCTGTAGTTAGCGAAACCACTACAACTGATACTTCTACTAAAATAGTAGAGCCTGAAAAAATTGGTAGCCTTGTTGAGGGATTGGAGCCGGGCGGAAAAGTAAAGATAGCAGTTAAGGTTCAAAATATTTCTGCAGGTAATCAGGATACAATTACATTCCACTTTCACTTTGCCCCTGTTGATTGTGATGGGCACTACTTTACAGATGAAATTGTTTCTACCGGAGATGTTACCGTAAAAAGCAGTGGTAGAAACTAGACAAAACTTCGAATTTTCTATTTTATTATTATATAATTTATATTATTATTTTTTTCTGAGTTTTAAATAGTCTAATAAGAAAAGGGGTAGTATCTATGGATAAGGAGAAAAATAAAAAGAAAGCAAAAAAAGACTTTGAGAATATAAGTGGTGGATCTGGTAATGGAGGCGGCAATGAGGAATCAGAGAAATTCGCTAAAGCTAAAAAAAAAGCAGGAGAAGGCATATATAAAAAAGAACTGGAAAAAGAACTCGAAACCGGAGAGCTATTAGAAGAGGTAGAACTTTTAAGAAAAGAATTAGATGAATATAAAAAGATTGAAGATGAGTATATAGACAGGATTAAAAGACTGCATGCAGATTATGACAATTACAGGAAGAGAACTCTCAAGGAACAGGTTGAACATATTAGAAGGGCAAATAAAGATTTGATAGAAAAGTTGCTTCCAGTGATTGATAGCTTTGAAAAAGCTTTAGAAGTTGGAAAAGGCTTAAAAGGTGGGAAAGACGAATTCTTTATAGGCGTGAACATGATTTATAAAAAACTAATGGACATATTAAAAAATGAAAATGTTAAAGTTGTAGATCCAAAGGGAGAAGAATTTGATCCGCAGTTATGCGAAGCTGCAGCAACTGAAGATTCAGAGGAAGTTGGCGAAGGGATCATACTTGAGGTACTCAGAAAAGGTTACATGATAGATGATTTTTTGATAAGGCCTGCAGTAGTTAAAGTATGCAAAAAAAGTTAAGGAGGCAAAACTTTGAGTATAAAAAAGGTTGTCTTTTGAAGTAGCATACTGTTCCCCTCCTCTCTTTATAATTGTTACCATAGTGTTTTTGGTTAATTTATTTTAAAGAAAATATCAAAGGTGCCGAAGGTTTTTTAAGTTAAAGATCAGTTCAACCATCTTAAAAGCTGCTGCATACACCTCAACTGGGAAAAAACAGATAGAAAGATTTTGCACAAATTGCAATAGCAGAACGGAGTAAAAAAAGATTGTACAAAATAACAAAAAAGCAAAACTTAATTAAGGGCATAGACAGATACTACGTAGAGGCCCCACTTGTAGCAAAGAAAGCTAGGGCAGGACAGTTTGCAATAATAAGGATTAATGAAGAAGGTGAAAGAATCCCGCTTACCATAGCAGGCTGTGACAGAAAAGAGGGCACTATAAGTTTAGTATCTATGAGGGTAGGAAAAACTACCGCTGTGCTGTCAGAGCTAAAAAAAGGTGACAGCATACTTGACCTGGTGGGTCCTTTGGGGAATCCTTCAGAAATTGAAAATTTTGGAAAGGTTGTTTGTGTCGGCGGAGGAGTGGGAGTTGCCCCCATTCTGCCTATAACGGAAGAGTTAAAAAAGGCAGGCTGTTATACAATCTCCATAATTGGTGCCAAAAACAGGGACATGCTTATTTTGAAAGATGAAATGAAGGCAGCAAGTGATGAACTATATGTGTGCACAGATGATGGTTCTGAAGGGTTTCATGGTTTTGTGTCAGGACTGCTGGATCAGTATCTAAGAGAAAATATCCTAAAGGGGGCATCAAAGAATAGCAGGAGTAATATAACCAGCATTTCCCGGGTTATTGCTATAGGGCCGGCCCTCATGATGGCTGCAGTGGCTAAGGTGACAAAGACTTGTAATCTGAAAACTATAGTGTCTTTAAATTCTATAATGGTGGATGGTACTGGAATGTGCGGGGCATGCAGAGTTGAAGTAGATGGAAAAACAAAGTTTGCATGTGTTGATGGCCCGGAGTTTGATGGTCATAAGGTTGACTTTGATTTGCTGCTTGCAAGGCAGAATATGTACCGCAGTGAGGAAAAAAAGTCTTTGAATTTATATAAAGAAAAATGCAAGTGCATGACAGATAAAAAGGATATCAGTAAGCAGGGAGGATATTAGCTGTATAAAATGGTGGATAAAAAAAGTAATAAAAAATCTGCAAAGATTAAAACTCTAAAAACTAAAATGCCTGAGCAGGCTCCAGAAAAGAGAATAAAGAATTTTAAAGAAGTAGCTTTAGGTTACAGTGAAGAGGATGCTGTCAGAGAAAGTCTAAGGTGCCTGCAATGCAAAAATCCCCGATGTATAGAGGGGTGTCCTGTAGATATAGATATAAAAAGCTTTATAGATTTAATCAGCAAAAGGCAGTTTGATAAAGCCCTGGAAAAGATAAGAGAAAAAAATTCGCTGCCTGCTATTTGTGGCAGAGTCTGCCCGCAGGAAGATCAGTGTGAAAAGGTGTGTATTGTTGGTATAAAAAATGACCCGGTTGCTATCGGGAGACTGGAAAGGTTTGTAGCTGACAGGGGACTATGTGGTGAAGAAAAAAAGAGTGACAAGCCGGGGCACCTATGTGCTGGTGATAGCGGAGATTTGAAACATGAAAGCAAACTTTCAGGGGCTAAAATAGCAGTGATAGGTTCAGGGCCGGCAGGTCTAACATGTGCCAGTGAACTTGCAAAGATGGGATATAAAGTAACTATTTTTGAGGCCTTGCATAAGCCAGGCGGAGTACTTGTATATGGAATTCCTGAATTTAGACTGCCAAAAAAAATATTATTTGATGAAGTAAAATTTGTAGAAAACATGGGAGTAGAAATAGAATTAAATACAGTTGTTGGAAAAATTTTTACAATTGATGACTTGTTAAACAACGGCTACAAGAGTATTTTTATCTCTACTGGAGCAGGCTTGCCATATTTTATGGATATCCCGGGAGAGAATTTAAATTATGTATATTCTGCTAACGAGTATCTTACCCGCTCAAATTTGATGAAGGCATATCTATTTCCAGAGTTTGATACCCCAATAGCGAATGTTAATAAAATAGCAGTTGTTGGCGGAGGAAACGTGGCGATGGATTCAGCACGAACTGCCAAAAGGCTTGGTGCAGAGCATGTGTATCTCATATACAGGAGAAGTGAAGTAGAGATGCCTGCAAGAAATGAGGAAATAGAGCATGCTAAAGAAGAGGGGATTGAATTTTTGCTTCTCACCAATCCTGTAGAGATTATAGGAAAAAATGGGTGGGTTGATAAAATAAGATGCATCAGGATGCAGCTTGGTGAGCCTGATGAATCTGGCAGAAGAAGGCCCAATCCTATTTTAGGGTCAGAGTATGATATAGATGTAGAAGCAGTTGTCATGGCTATAGGACAGGGCCCAAACCCCCTCCTGACCTCATCTGTCAGTGATTTAAAATTAACAAAGAGGGGAAATATAGAAGCAGATCCTGAGACTGGCAAAACCAGCAAAAGAGGAGTATTTGCTGGAGGAGACATAGTGACTGGTGCGGCAACTGTTATACTGGCTATGGGAGCAGGCAAAAAATCTGCAATGGCAATTGATGATTACATAAAGACTGGTAAGTGGTGACAATTAGTGATAAGCCTTAAAATTATGTATAATCCAATATAGTGAAATGAGTTTAAATAAATTTCAGTAAAAAATTTTGGGGGATGAAATGGGAAAAAAATTATTTAAATTATTGTTAATTACTACTGCAGGGATTTTTCTTTGTGGAATAATTTTGTCAGGTTGTTCTGCTTTTAAGGAAGATTCTGAGTTTAGCGTGGAAGAAAGTTACGAGGTTACTTCAGAGAAGGCGGTTTCATTGGAGTCTGAATATGTAGAATTTGAAGAAATGGCTGTAAGTGAAGAAGCAGCAGAGGAGCCCGGTTACAGCAGTGATCTGCCATTAGGTTTGGATAGGAAAATAATTAAGAGTGCTTACATTGAGTTAGAAATTGAAAGCGGTAAGTTTGAAAGCAGCTTATTTAAAATTTCAAACTTGGCTGAACAAAATGGCGGTTTTGTAAGCAATACACAAAGTTATTCAGATTCAGAGGGAAATCTGACAAGCGGCAGGATAAATATAAGGATACCTTGCGACAATTTTGACTTTGTAGTAGACAAAGTAAGGGCAATAGGCACTGTTGAAAGTATTAGTATGTCCGGACAGGATGTTACACAGGAGTATGTTGACCTGGAAAGCAGGCTTAAGAATCTGAATGCTCAGGAAAAGGTTCTCTTAGATTTGATGAGTCAATCAAAAACTGTTGCAGACAGCATAGAAGTGCAGAGAGAACTAAGTTATGTTCAGGGTGAAATTGAAGTAATCAAAGGAAGAATGAATTATCTGGACACTATGATTTCTTTTTCAACCATTGATGTATATCTCCATGAACCAGAGCCAATAAGAACAACTCCTGGCTGGGGATTCCTTGATGCCTTAAAGAGAGGGCTCCGGGGAGCAGTGAAAGTACTTAATGGGACTATTGTCTTCTTAATTGTTATGAGTCCGGTACTGGTACTAATAGCTATAATTTTAATTATAGTATGGCTTATAATTAGAGCAAGAAAAAGAAGAAGAACAAAAAAGGAATGAGGGCAGTATGAATAATTCTAATATTTTTGGCCATTTATGTATGACGTTTGGCCTGGGCGTATTATGCGGGATCCTTTTTTGCTTTATCAACCCCTGTTATCTTTATTATTTCCGCATGCTAAAATATTTAAGGTTTATTCCTGGGTATTAAACAGTAGTATTGCTACTGCACTTGCTACCATTGTCATTGCTATCAACACAAAAACATCTATATGCAGGGGATATAGCTGGACAGCAGCATCTCTTAGAAGTACGAATCTCATTGCATCAACTCCATAAGAAAGAGGATTTATTTTTGAGATATAAGCCATCCATTTTGGAACATTGGCCAGCGGAAATAGTGCTCCTGACAAAAAAAACATTGGCATCAACATAAAGTTGGTTATCACTTGAAAACTTTGCATTGTTTTTAGTTTAGAAGCAAGAACAATTCCTAAAGAAGAAATACACGCAGCAGTGAGGAACATAATAGGGATTAATTTTAATACTGAACTAAATGTAATTGGAATTTTTAGAAATGGCGCAAATATTAATATTATACTGCCCTGAGTCATTGCTATTGTTGAGCCTCCTAAAATTTTTCCTATCACTATGGATGTTCTGGATATAGGAGAAACTAAAATTTCTTTTAAAAATCCAAACTCCCTGTCCCATATTATGGATACCGCACTAAAAAAGGATGTAAAAAGAACTGTCATGCCTATTATTCCTGGAAACATAAAAGGTAGGAAGCCTCTGCCTCCATTGCCCCCTCCGAACATTTTAAAAGAACTTGCAACCCCAGTTCCAAGAATAAATAAAAATATTGCAGGCTGGGCCATAGAACCAATAATTCTTGGTCTATCCCTGAAAAACCTTTTTATGTCTCTTAGCCAGATGACATACACCCCTGTTAATTCCTTCATGGTTACATTCTTCCCCTCATCCTTAATTTAAAAGCATCGTTGCTATTGATAGTCTCCTCTCTAATCTCCCTGCCTGTCAAGCCCAGGAAAACATCATTTAAGGTTGGCTTTCTGGCACTTATGGACAGGATCTTAACCGGGCTGTTTTTGATAAATTTGGGGATAAAGCTAGCACTATTTTTAACTTCAAATTTAATCTCATCATCTTTTTCATCCTCAATTTTCTTGTTGATTAGTTCTTCTATGTATCTTTTTAGTTTAGAGTTGTCCTCTGAGGAAATAGTTATTATATCTCCACCAATAATCTTTTTTAAATTATCAGGAGTATCAAGGGCAATGATTTTACCCTTATCGATTATAGCTATTCTGTCACAAATTTCAGTTTCTTCCATGTAATGTGTTGTAAGAAAAACTGTAATGGTCTGGCTTTTTTTCAGCTTTATTATATAATCCCATATTTTATTGCGAGTTTGGGGGTCCAGCCCTAAAGTTGGTTCATCTAGAAATAGTACTTTTGGGTAATGTATAAGCCCGCGGGCTATTTCCAGTCTTCTTTTCATTCCGCCCGAAAATGTCATTACAAGATCATTTTTCCTCTTGGAGAGATCTACCATATCCAGAACTTCATTGCACCTCTTCTTTATTAATTTTTTATGTACATTATATAAAAGT
>Ga0210003_1004435_pt1 | contig 11115 bp, 11 predicted proteins | sample LantaG_FD_182804 | JGI IMG/M metagenome (GOLD analysis project Ga0210003, IMG submission 182804) | Deep subsurface microbial communities from Baltic Sea to uncover new lineages of life (NeLLi) - Landsort_02402 metaG (SPAdes) (version 2) | ecosystem: Environmental > Aquatic > Marine > Oceanic >...
GGGGGAGGTGGGAAGGTGGGAAGGGGTGGAAAGGGGTGGAAAGGGAGGGAGGAGAAGGTTGCGGTCGGAGGTTGGCGCCGTTGCCGCGGCGCGATGCTTCGCCTGGGGGAAAAAAAGGCTTGCATGCGTCATTCTCTTACCTGAAGAATGGGCAGGGCGAAGGCGCCCGTCTTGCCGCTCCCGGTCTGCGCGAGGCCGATGACGTCCTTGCCTGTTCGTGCCAAAGGGTCGAATGGTAGTATGGAAGGGTACAAGGTGAGCAAGGGGGAGGGCGAACAAGAGAAGTGAGAGAAGAAAGGCACTTGGGGGGGGGGGAAAGCAAGCCGTCGCCAGACGTCGAATGCTCGGCTCTCTCTTTCTCTCTCTCTCTCTCTCTCTCTCCCTCTCTCTCTTCCTTTTCTTCACACGCCGTACCAGCCAACAGATGCGGCACTGCGGCGGCCTGGATCTCCGTGGGCGCTGTCCATCCGAGCGCCGCCGCGGCCTCGGCAAGCTGCTCGCAGACGCCCAAGGCCGTGAACTTTTTGACCGCCGCGGCCGTCTCAGCGGCGCTCTTGGTTTCGTTGCTCGACGTCGTCGAGATGGCCTTGGCAGTGACACCGAATCCGCCGCCGCTCGTCATGCTGGGATAGGGATCACGTGGATGGAAGGAGAGGAGCTGGAGAAGTCGTGAGAGAGAAGCTAGCTCGCAGCAGATGGGAGTCGTCCGTTCCTCCAGATGCGGACAAGGAAGAAAATGAAACGGCCCCGCCTCACTTTTTTTCATTCGAACTGGAGCGTGGCGATTCCTCTGTTCTTTTAGAAAAGAAGGAGGTTCTCTCTTCGTTCGCACCTCTCTTTGCTCCGGCTCTTGCTCTCGCTCTTGCTCCCGCTGTCTCAAAACGACACCGGCTTCCGACAGAGGCACAGCGCTTTTAGAGAAACAGAGGCGGAGAAAGGGGAGACAGCACAGAGAGGAAAGGCTTTTCTCCTCTCTTCTGTCTGAACTTGAGATCGAAAAAACCAAGTCGATTCCTTCCTTCCTTCCCCTTCTCTCTTTCTTCCTCGATATGCCGGACGAGCAACCGTCTGCCCCCGTTGCCGCGAGGCCCTGGGCCGCCATAGTCGCTGCGACGTCATCATCAGGAGGGGGCGACGGCGGAAGTCGAGCCGCTTCGGCGCGAGCAACACCAAACTCTGCTGCTGCTGCCGGCGGCGGCGGCAGCAGAGGCACCGGCAACAACAACAATGCCGCCGCAGGAGCTCCTCCATCGTCGTCGTCGTCATCTTCTCCCGCCGCAGCCAAGGCCGGCGGTGCCTCGACGGCCAGGCCTGCAGAGGTAAGAGTGCTTCTCGCCTGATGCCCTGTTCATTGGGATAGAGGGACTTGGTGGCCCGCGGACTCTCGGATTGGGGGAAGAGAAGAGGAGATGAAGAACGGTCCCCCCTCTGTTTTCTTCTTCTTTCTTCAACGTCGTCGAACTCGTCGCCCCCCCTTATTTTGATGGCCCCCACCGATTGGCAACAACGAACGCTTGCTGTCCCTTCTTGGCATCGCCACTCTGCCAGCTGCAGTCTTCCCATGATGCTCGACGCGCTCCTGTGGATAAAAACCAGGAGAAGCGAGCCAGAAAGCGCCTGCGACGAGCGGGCACTGCCGTGATCATCAGCGGCCGCCGGCAGAACCGAACAACGAAAAACACTCACCTCTTTTTTTCCCCCCCTTTTCTCTCTTTCTCCCCGTCCAAAAAATCCCGCAGGCGCCGCAGCACCTCGAGCCCGCGCCCCCTCCGGCCAAGTCGGCGTGGAAGCTCCCGGCCCCCAAGGAAGTGCTCTCGGCCCCAGGAGCGTCTGTCATGTCCTCTGCGGCGCCCCACGCCTCTACCGTTGCTTCCTCGTCGGGAGCGACGCCGACGACGCCGGCCAACAACGCGACCGCGTCGGCTCCCGCCGCCTCCAAGGCGACGGGCCCGACCCCGCCGCCCTCGTCCGCAAAGGGAGGAGTCGCCGAAGGCTTTCAGTCGGCACCCTCGTGGCCGTCCCTCGGGGACGCCGACGCGCTCCCTCCCTCGAAGAAGGGAGGGCGCGCTTCTCCGGCCTCTGCGGCGGCAGCGGCAGCGGCGGCGGCTCCTGCTCCGGAGCCGGCAGCGGCGGCGGGAGCAGCAGCCCCTGGTAGTGCTTCTGCTGCCGGTGCCCCTCCCGCGCCGGCAACGACGGCGAGGAGGAAAAAGTCGGCAAAGCAGCAGCAGCAGCAGCAGCAAGCCTCTTCGGGCGACGGCGGCAGCTCAGCAGCAGCAGCGACGGCAGCAGCACCCGGCGAGGGAGGCGGCGACGGGGCTCCCGATGCCTCGGGAGACGCCGCCGCCGCCGCTTCTTCCGCAGCGTCCCAGCAGCAGCTGCCGCCGCCGCCGCAGCAGCAGCAGCAAAGCCAGCAACAGCAGCAGCAGCAGCAGAACACCCCTGCCCTGCAGCGTGCCGGCTCCGTCGGGAGCACCGGCAGGGGCGGCGCCGCCGGCGGGCGCGGCGAGGGCGGCCGCGGCCGCGGCGGGCTGGGCCGCGGCGTCAGCCCCGGCAGCGGCCCGGGCGGCTTCGGCGTCGGCCCCGACGGACATCCCGCGTACCCCGGCGGCCCCGCCATGGTCGGAGGGAGGGGCCGCGGGCGCGGAGGCCGCGGGCGCGGGCGCGGCGGCGGCGTGGGGGGGCAGATGCTCGGGGCGAACGGGATCGGGATGATGCCAGGAGGGACGCCGCAGCAGCAGCACCAGGCCGCGGCCGCGGCCGCGGCCGCCGCCGCCGTCGCCGCGGCGGCGGCCGCCGCCGGGGCGTGGCCTGGGATGGGACCCCCGCCTCCCGGCAGCGTCGTCGGCGGGCCCCCGCCGCCGTTCATGGGCGCGCCCCTGTTTTTCGCCGGGGTGCCTCCTCCCCCGCCTCCTCCTGGGGGCCCGCAGCAGCAGCAGGGGCAGCAGAGAGGCGGCGGCGGCGGAGGCCTCCCGCCCCCGCCCCCGGGAGCCCCGTTCTACTATCCTTCTGCGGCTTTCGGCCTGCCGCTGGGCGCGATGCCCCCGCCCCCGCAGATGCAGCAGCAGCAGGGCGGCGGCGGCGGCCGCGGAGGGAACAACAACACCGGGAACTGGCAGCAGCAGCAGCCGAATTACCACCAGCAGCAGCAGCACTGGCAGCAGCAGCAGAGCTACAACCAGCAGCAGCAGCAGCAGCACCAGCACTGGCAGCAACAGCAGCAGCAACACTGGCAGCAGCAGCAGCAGCAGAATTACAACAACCAGCAGCATTACAACCACCAACAGCAGCAGGTGCGTTCCCTTCTTTCCTTTTTTTTGATATCGTGTCGAAGTCTTCCTTCGTTCTTCGTCTTTTTTCTCTCTCTCAACTCAACTCGCTTTCTCTCTCTTCTCTCCCTCTCTTCTCTCACTCTGCCTGCTTCTCCTTGCAGAATTACAACAACCAGCAGAACTACAACCAACAGCAGCAGCACCAACAACACCAGCAGCACCAGCAGCAGCAGCACTTCCAGCAGCAGCAGCAGCAGCACCAGGCGCCGCTCCTCCTCCCGCAGCGCCAACCAAACCCCAACCCCGTCGTCGCGGCCGTCGAGGATGCCCTCCGAAGACAGGTCGAGTACTACTTCAGCGGACAAAACCTCTGCAAGGACATGTTCCTGCGGAGCAAGATGGACGACGACGGGTGGATCCCGGCGGCGCTGGTGGCGGCGTTCAACCGCGTCAAGGTGCTGGCGGCGCCGGCGCTGCCGCCCGCGGGCGCCTCTGCCCCTGCCCCCCCGGTTTCGACCGCCGCCGCCGCCGGCGCCGCGGCCCCCGCTCTGGCTGCCGCTGCTGCTGCTGCCGGCGCAGCGGCCGCGAACGCCGCCGCCGCGGCCGCTCCCTCCTCGACCCCTTCGACCCCTTCCCCTTCCTCCGCCGCGGCCGCGGCCGCCCCTCCCTCCTCGGCGGCGGCGGCGGCGCCCGAGGCCATCGCCCCGCTCCTCGCCTCGGCGCTCTTCGCGTCGGCCGTCGTCGAGGTTTCGAGGGACGGCGCGCTGCTCAGGCCGCGCGCTGGGTGGGCGCAGTGGGTCCTGCCCGTCGCCGCCAGGGACCCCTCGGCGCACGCCGCGATGGTCCCCGTCGTCGTCGCCGCCGGGGGCGGCGGCGGGGGCGCTGCCGTTGCCGCTGTCGACGTTCCGCCGCCGCCGCCTCCTGCGGGCCGCGGGCGAGGGCAGCAGCAGCAGCAGCAGCAGCAGCAGCAAGCTGCTGCTCCCATTGCTGCTACTCCCGCAGCTGCTGCTCCCGCCGCTGCTGCTCCCAAGCCCGCAGCAGCAGCAGCAGCAGCCAAGAAGGCTTCGGCGGCGGCGACAGCGACGTTCCCGCCGCAGACGCCGGGCGACGACGCCCTCTTCGCGATGGACGATGAGGCCGCTGCTGCCGCTCCGGCCACAGCAAAAGCAAAAGGAAAGAGCGGCGCTGCGGCTGCGGCTTCGTCTTCTTCTCCTCTTTCTTCGAACGCCGCTGCTCCGGCCTCCGCTCCGGCCCCGCCGCCGCTGACCGACGAGGAGGTCTCGAAGCTGCTGATCGTCAAGCCCCCGGCGGTGCTCAAGGGGCCGTCGGGGAAGCCTTCCTCCTCCGCGAGGAGTGGCGCTGCCGCCGGAGGAGCCGCGACGGCGGCGGCGATGCTGCGGCAGCAGCAGCAGCCTGCGCCCTCGGCCTCGCCCTCGGCCTCCCCCTCGGCCCCCTCTCCGGTCATCCCCCCTCCGGCCTCGCCCTCCCCTCGAAGACTCTCGGGCGCCGGCGGCAGCGGGCCCCTGGGGGGCTTTGGAGGGAGCGCCGGCGCCAGGAGCAGTAGCGGCGGCGGCGCGACGGCCGACGAGGCCGCCATCGCGGAGATCGCCGCGGGGCTCTCGCAGCTGCGGGCGACGCTCAAGGCCGCCAAGGCCGTCAAGGAGCGCGCCGCCGCCGTGGCCGCCGCGGCCGCCTGCGCGGGAAACGATGGCGACGACGAGAACGAGGCCAAGGGGCACAGCGACGACGACGAACACGACGAGCTGAGCGACGACGACGAGGCTGTACCGGAGGTGCGCTTCTACCCCTCGTCGGCGCCGCGGGCCATGCCGAGGAAGCAGCAGCAGCAGGGCAGCGACGCAGAAAGCAGCAGCGGCAAGTCGGTCTCGGGCTCCCTGTCGTTTTCTTCTCTCGCAAAGGCGGGGGGAGGATCGAGCACAGGAGAGACGGCGACGACGGGTGCGGCCCCCTCCGGCATCGGCTGGATTCTGGGGACGACGCCCCCGACGGCGGCGGCAGCCGCGGCCATCGTCGCCGCCTCGACCCCGACGGCGGCGGGAGCGGGAGCGGCGGCAGCGGCGGCGGCAGCACCAAAGCAGCCTCGCTCCTCCGCTCCCGCTTCCTCCTCCCCGCCGGCGACCTCCGCCGAGGCCATCATCGGCTCCGTCCCTCTCCCCGCCTCGGCCCTCAGCCACCCGTCGGCGGCGCTGCTGCGCAACAGCGGCTTCAAGCAGATTGCGTACGAGGCCTGGCGGGCGCGCGCGCTGGCCGAGCGCGCGGCGCGGGGGCCCGGGCGGAGCGACGAGGCCAACTCGTGGTACCGCTTCCTGAGTTACTTCCTGAGGGATCGCTTCAACGCCGCCATGTATGCCGACTTCGTGGCTGCCGCGACTGCGGACGCGGCGGCGGGGGCGCGGTACGGCCTCGAGTGCCTGTTCCGGTTTTGGTCCTACGGCCTCGAAAAGCGCTTCGACGCCGCTCTGTACCGCGACTTTGAGAGCGCCGTGCTGGCAGACTTCGAGTCGGGAGTGTCGACGTCTCTTTACGGCGTCGAGAAGTTCTGGGCGTTCCATCATTACGCGGGCCTGCCCGCCGGGTGCGGCCTGACGATGGACGCGAAGGTACGATGGAGTCTGTTGGAAGTTTTTGGGGTTTGATAGAGAGAGAGAGAGAGAGTTGGTGCGGCGAGAGCCCGCGCGATAAAAAAACCCGGGAGAAAAAAACGAAAGGAAACCTGCTTTTGATGAACCCAAAAAAATATTCTATGCTAATACCGACCCGGTGGGACTTTCGAGTCGCGCCATGAGGATGCATTTTTATTTACCAAGATCTGTTCTGAGGCTTTTCCTGACTTTTCGATTTCGCGAGAGACAATGCTAGAGAGAGAAAGAGAATGGGAGAGAGAAAGAGAACGGGAGAGAGAAAGAGAACGGGAGAGAGAAAGAGAACGGGAGAGAGAGAGAAGAAGAGAGAGAGAGACAGAGAACTCACCCCCCCCAAAAAATCTATTTTTCTCTTTTCAAAACCGAAATCATAACCTCCACAGCTCAAGTCCTTGCTCGAGTCCAAGTTCCGGACCATCGACGACTTCCGCGTCGAGACCGAGAGGCGCGAGGCCGTGGCCGCGGCCGCGGCGGCGAGCGCCAAGAAGGCGAACTCGAAGGAGGAGGGCAAGGCGTGATTTGTTTTCTTTCTCTTTTGAAGGGAAATAAAAAACAACGCCCCCCCCCCCATCACATTTGCTCAGTGTTCGTCTGTTGTCCCTTGCGAACGGGAGAAAGCAAGAAAACAAACACGAAAATGACAGAAAAAAAGCAAAAAGAAAAAAAGAGAGAGATGGAGGGGGGAGAGAAAGAGTGAGCGAGCGAGCGAGAGAGACAGGGAAGGTGAGAGAGAGACAACAACAAAAAGAAAGACAGAGTTTATTTTTCAAGCGAGCGTGGAAAATTCTGTGATTTCATTCTGACGAACAACAAAACTGAAAAAGGCAATGCGGTCATTATTTCTAAAAGGAGGAGAAGAAGCCGCAACGAACACAAAAGGAACGGAAAACAGCAGCGGGCAAGGCAGGGTGAGGCACAAGTTTCTCTCTCTCTTCTCTCTCTTTTCTCTCCTCCTCTTTCTCAACAAAATCATTTCACTCGAACGCCGTCCTCCTGGGCCAGCACTGCTTGCGCCCGTGGCAGCGGCACCTCCTTGCGAAGGTCGCGGAGGAGGAGGAGAGGGAACCGAAAGAAGCGCCGCTGCCGTTCCTCCCGCCAACGCCGGCGACGCCGACGGTGCTGCCTGCGCCGCAGCAGCACTTGGCCGCGCCCCCGCTGCCGCCTCCGACGCCTCCTCCGCGGGCCCCCGCGCGGCGGTAGAAGAGGGGGGGGGTGACAGGCGCCAAGATGGAAGAAGAAGGCTGCTGCTGCTGCTGCTGCTGCCCTTTGGGCAAGGAAGCGCGGAGCGACGCCGGGCGCTTTTGCCCGGCGGCAACAACAAAGCGGCCGCCGCCGTCGTTTTGCTCCTCGTCCCCGTCGTCATCCTCGACCTCCTCGCCTCCTCCTCCTCCTCCTCCTCCTCCTCCTCCCGACCACGAAGAAACGCCGCTGCCGCCTCCGCCGCGGGCGCCGGAAGCCATGCCGCCGCCGCCGACGGCGCTCGGGCGCGGCCTCTCGGCGATTCGGGCCGAGGGCGGTCGCGGGCGCTGGGGAACGTCCTCGTCGTCCTCCTCCCCTTCCTCGTCTGCTCCTCCTTCTTCTTCCTCGCCGTCGCCGCCGCCGCCGTCGCCGTTTGCGCGCGCCGCCGCCGCGAGGGCGAGGCGCGCCTCCCTCGCAGCCCTCGCCGCCGCCGCCGCCCCCACGAGCGGCCTCGCAGAAGCAGCAGAAGGAGCCCCCCTCGCTTCGCTCGAGGCCCTCGAGGCTGCGGCGGCGGCGCGCTGCCTCGCCGACGCGGCGCCTCCCGACGTGGGACCGCCGGAGACGCCTGCCCCCCACCCCGCCCCCTCGCCCCCCGGCGGCAGCGGCGCCCCGACCGCCGCGGGCCCCGGCGGCGCCGCGGGCATCGGAAGGCCCGCCCTCGCGTGCATCTCTTTGACCCTGCACTGCATGGAGCAGAATGACCAGCCGGTGCCCAGGGAGCAGGCGCACCCGAGGCAGGTGTCGGGCGGCGGGTTGGGGTCGAGGGCGAAGGAGGGGAGCGCGTTGGCTGCGGCCTCGGCGGTCGCCACCGCCGTCGTCGTCGCCGTCACTGCCGTCGCCGTCACCGCGGAAGAGACGGAAGAGACGGAAGAAACGCCACCGCCGGTTCCTCCTCCTGCTCCTCCTCTTCCTCCCTTGACCGGCTTCGTCGCCAGGAAGACGACCTTGTGGCCGTTGGTCGTGTACTGTCGTTGTTGTTTTTGTTTTTTTGTTTTTGGGGTTTTGGATTTTTTTTTGAGAGAGGGAAAACAAAGGAAAAAAAGAGTGACTTTTTTTCTTCTCTTCTCTCTCTTCTTCTAGAAAGAGACTCAAAGCGCACCGTCTGGATTCCGGCCACGTCCATCCCCTTTGCGATGTCGGCGACGCGGACGACGTCGCGGTAGACATTGCGGCGGATCTTTTCGTTTAAAGCAATTTAAATTGAAAGTTTGGAGCGTTTTGGGAGGGGGTGTTTGTGGGTGAGTGAAGAGAGGAGAGGAGACTCCAGGGAGCATTCGACAGAGTAACTCGGAAGAGAAAGAAAGATAGATAGAGAGAAAGAAAGATAGATAGATAGATAGATAGATAGAGGGGAGCGAGAGACACGGGGCGGAGAATGGCGCGGGAACGAGAAGAAGGGGGAAGGCGGAAGAGGAGGAGGAAGTCGGAAAGCCTCAAAGCGTTCCCAAACGAAAGCGCGTCGGTTTTTTTTCTTCTCCCTCTCGAGTAACTGAAAAAACGTCCAGTTCTTCTTACCTGCTGCAGCCTGTGCCCCGCCGGGTGCTCCCTCTCTTGGATGCACGAGGCGCACAGAGGGCGCAGGCACGCGCAGCACCAGTGCGTGAGGTCGGCCTTCTTGGTCGAGGGAGGAGCGAGAGCTGCAGAGGAAGTTTCAGCGCTGCCGCCGCCCTTGTCTCCGCCTCCCGCTCCGCTCCCCGTCGCCGTCGTCGCGGCTGATGCGGTCCCCGCGGGCCCGTGCTTGGGGCAGGGCCCAAAGAAAGTGGTCGAGATGAGCCCCAGGATCCACGGGGGCACGGGATGAGGGAGAGGATCTGCATGGGTCTTCTTCTTCTTCTGCTGTTGCTGCTGCTGCTGCTGCGGAGGCGGCGGCGGCGGCGGAGGAGGAGGAGGCGGAGGCGGCGGAGCAACGACGGCGGCAGTGGCGCCGGCGGAAGAGGAAAGAGGAGGGGGAGGAGGCTTTTCCATGGCCTCTTCCGGCTTCTTCTTCTGGACCTCAGCAGCGAAGGAAGCGCCGTTGCTTCCGTGGTTGGCGGCCTCGCTGAAGGAGGGGTGCTTCGATTTTTGGAAAAGAGGAGTAAAGAGAAAGGAAGAGGTGAGGGAAAGAGAGGAAAAAAAAAACGGACGTCGTTTTTTTTTAATTCGTCGCCGGCGACGCGACAAGAGTTTCTTCGCGGCTGAGATCGAAACCCGCTCGCTGCAACAGCCGATTCCGCCCCTTTTCCCCCATACCACCTCCAGGACGCACGTCTCTACCGTCTCCTTGCCGTCAGCGGGTCGCGCGGGCAGTGCCGCGGCGTTTGGGCCTGCGGCCGGGGCGGCGCTTGCGGCGTCGCGAGAACCAGCTGCCAGCAGCTCTTGGTGCCCTTCTCCCCCCCGCTGCTGCTCTTTCGCCGCCGCCGCGACCTCCGGGGGCCCGAATTGGCCGTGAGGGGGCTGCTGCTGCTGCTGTGGGGGCGCCTCGATGGGGGCGTTGGCGTTGTCGGCCATGGTGGAAGTTTTTCTCAAGGTGCGCGCGTTATCTTTTTTCCTTTTTTTTTCTCGAGAGAAGAGTGAGAGGGGAAAAAAAGAGAGGCGAAAAAAAAACCGACTTTCGATCGCTTCGCGCAACTGTCTCTCCTTCACTTTTCTTCTCTTCCTTGCAACGCGGCTTTCTTTCTCCGCGTCCTTTTGTTACCTCGCCCCCTCGCGCGCGTGGTCCCCTCCTCCCTCTTCTTAAGGGCTCGTCTTTCCAAGAAGAAGAAGCACCATGCCCCGCGGACCGAAGAAGCACTTGAAGCGCTTGAATGCGCCCAAGCACTGGATGCTTGGCAAGCTGGGCGGCATCTTCGTAAGTAGAATGGCGTTGTGCAGGGGCTCCCGTGACGCGCACGATGGGCGAACGACGCTCTGATCTACGTTCTCCGGCGAGGGAAAAGAGAAAAGAGAGGGTCGGGCGTACGCGCGTTCAGGGCGGGACGCGATCATCGTCGCAAAGCAGCCGCCGCCGCCGGAGCGTCGTCGACGGCTCTTTTGATCGTTCTTCTCACGGCTTGTCTCTCCCTCCCTCCCTCTCCTCGCCTTCCTCCGCTCCGAACTCAAAAAAACTCAAAACAGGCCCCCAAGCCCTCGCCCGGCCCCCACAAGCAGCGCGAGTGCCTGCCGTTGGTGATCATGCTCCGAAACAGGCTCAAGTGAGTTGGCTGTTTCTTAGTTTTTCGCGTCGTCGAGAGCAGCAGCAATCGACGGAGCGGCGGCGGTGGCGGCGGCCAATCGCTTCCCCTTCTCGCTGCCGCGTTCTTCCCCGGGGGCGCTCTCTTTCTCCCCTCCCCCGTGGGGCTCCTTCGTGACGATCTCTGTGATCGGCCCGGAAAGCCGCAGAGGCGAAAGAGATGCTTGAAAGCGAGGAGAAAGAGGCCTTGATTGCCCCCGCTCTCTCGCGCTCTGGTGCCTTGCCCTTGCCCTTGCCCCCCTCTCTCTGCTGCTGCCTCTCTCCCTTGCCTCTTGCTCGAGACCTCGAGAGCAGCACCGCCTTCCGCCCTCAAACAGCTCCCTCTTCTGCTCGTTCGCGCCCCGCTCTCCCCAGCTGCGCGTCGGCGATCGACCTCGCGCCGCGTCTCTGAGGGCGCAGGAGAGCTCGTCGAGGGCCAGAACCCGCTCGCGCGAGGGGAAGAGAGTTGTTGATTGCTCCTCTCTTCTTCGATGATCGAAGAGATCGGAGAGCAGCCGTCGCTTCGCTTCGCTGGACCTCCCCTCGTGGTCTCTTCGCACTCACCTTTTTCCTGTTCCCTTGCTCTCTCTCTCTCCGCTCTCCTCTCTTTCTCTCTCCCCTCCGACCCCCCCCCCCCTTTTCACAACCACCCACCACGCAGGTACGCCCTCACCGGCAAGGAGGTCGTCTCCATCCTCATGCAGCGCCTCGTCAAGGTCGACGGGAAGGTCCGCACCGACGCCACCTACCCCGCGGG
>Ga0210003_1004436_pt1 | contig 11114 bp, 11 predicted proteins | sample LantaG_FD_182804 | JGI IMG/M metagenome (GOLD analysis project Ga0210003, IMG submission 182804) | Deep subsurface microbial communities from Baltic Sea to uncover new lineages of life (NeLLi) - Landsort_02402 metaG (SPAdes) (version 2) | ecosystem: Environmental > Aquatic > Marine > Oceanic >...
GCAGTAGTGACCGGACCTATTCACAAAGAAGCCATTAAGGCTGCCGGTTCACCTTATGCTGGTCATACCGAGATATTTGCATCTCGTACTAAAACAAAAAATTATGCCATGATGTTAGCAGATGATAATTTAAGGGTCATTCATGTTTCTACACATGTTTCTTTACGTCAGGCATGTGATTTAGTAAAAAAAGAACGGATTTTAACGGTGATTCATTTGGCTGATAAAGCCTTAAAGGATTTGGGAATCAAGCATCCAAAAATTGGAATAGCCGGATTAAATCCTCATGCCGGAGAGGGAGGACTTTTTGGTAAAGAAGAACTTGAAGAAATTATTCCCGCGATTGAACAAGCGAAAAAAGAAAAGATAACCGTTGATGGACCGGTTCCTCCGGATACCATCTTTTCCAAAGTAATTGGCGGCCAATACGATATTGCGGTAGTCATGTATCATGATCAAGGGCATATTCCTATGAAAGTTACCGGATTTAAGTATAACAAGAAAACCAATAAATGGTCAAGCATGAGTGGCGTCAATGTTACGGTTGGTTTACCGATAATTAGAACTTCGGTGGATCATGGCGTTGCATTTGGTAAAGCTGGTGAGGGTAGAGCTAATGAAGAAAGCATGGTTCAGGCAATTGATATGGCTATAGATTTTGCAAAATAGACTAAGATATATAATATTATTTATTTGGGAGGTTTATTGTAATGAAGGATTTTATTTTTCAAATGCCTCGTAAGATTGAGATTGGTTTTTCTAAAAGCAGAGATATAGCGAAAATAATTAAGGAAATAGAACTTCAGAGAGTACTGGTAGTTGTTGATTGCAATTTTAAAAAAATTAGTATAGTTGATCAGATGTTCAATAATTTAAAAAAGGAGAATATCTCTTTTATAGTATTTGATAATATAAAAAATGAACCGACAATAGCTGAAATAGATCGAGCTATCAATGATCTAAATGTAGCTTCTAATTTTGATGGAGTTGTTGGGATTGGCGGAGGGAGTACTATTGATGTAGCTAAGTTGTTGGCTGTTTCAGGAAGTATTAAGGGCTCAATAAGGGATTATCTAGGGATAAATTTAATTAAAGAAAGTAGTATACCTACAATTATGATTCCTACTACTTCAGGTACTGGAGCAGAAGTTACTCCTAATGCTATTGTTAAGGATCCAGTAGAGGGATGGAAAAAAGGAGTAGTAAGTTCTTTTTTAATTCCTGATAGGGTTATTCTTGATCCAGAACTTACCATATCCCTGCCTCCTAAAATAACTGCTGAGACGGGGATAGATGCCTTTACTCATGCAATTGAATGTTTTATTTGTAAAAAATCAAATCCAATGAGTGATTTATTTGCTTTAGATGCTATGAGGTTAATCAATAAATATCTTCGGAGAGTTGTTGGGAATGGAAGTGATAAAGAAGCGAGGTATTATATGGCACTCGGCAGTCTTTATGGAGGGATAGCTATAACAAATTCCGGGACAGGGGGGGTACATGCTCTAGCTTATCCTCTTGGCGGAAAATATAATATCAGTCATGGCTTATCCAATTCAATTCTTCTGGCTGAAGTTATGGAATTTAATGCAAAAGCAGTTCCAGAAAAGTTTATTAAAGTTGCTGACGTAATGGAAATCGAAACTACTAATTTTTCCAAAGAAAAGATTGTAAAATCTGTTGTGGATGAAATAAGGAAATTAGTTAACGATGTCGGTATTACCATTGAAGGATTCGAGGTTTCTGAAAAGATACTTAACAATCTTGCAAAACTAGCTATTTCAGAACAACAACGTCTTCTTAAGAATAACCCACGACCTATTTTATATGAAGATGCTCGACAAATATATAAAAATGTACTTTTGAATTAAGGAAATATAAAATTTAAGGTAATACCTAGATTCATTCACCTTGATTAATTTATTTTTTAGACACTAATATTTTAACCGAGGTTTTGAGTTTTGGCTCATTTTCTTTTTACACCATTATATGGGCCTTATCTAACAATATAGAGGTTTTTTTAGTGGGGATTAGAGCTGATACAATAGATATCATGTTTGTAAAGGTGTGGATTGGCACTAGAAAAAAGATAAGAAAGGAGATTAGTAAATAGAAATTATGGAAAATAAATTTAACCCTATAAAAGATTATGATTTATCTAAAGAGAAGCTATTAAAGATGTATAAGGATATGCTAAAAATTAGATATTTTGAAAATAAAATAACTGATCTTTATTCCAAAGGGCTTATGCCTGGTTTAGCTCATTTATATATTGGGGAAGAAGCTATCGCAGTGGGAGTTTGTAATAATTTAACTGAACGTGACTTTGCTACTAGCACACATCGTGGACATGGACATCTTATTGCTCAGGGTTGTGATGTAAAGAGAATGATGGCTGAAATTTTAGGCAAGGAAGATGGTTGCTGCAGGGGTAAAGGTGGCACCATGCATATTGCAGATTTTAGCAAAGGTATTTTAGGAGCAAATGGTATAGTCGGAGCAGGGATACCTATCGCAACTGGATCAGGTTATTCAGCTAAAGTAAGAGGTACAGACCAGGTGACAGTAGCTTTCTTTGGTGATGCTGCCTCTAATCAGGGGACTTTTCATGAAAGTATAAATATGGCTGCTGCTTGGAAATTACCAGTTATTTATGTATGTGAAAACAATCTATATGGGATTTCAGTTGATATACGAAAAGTAACGAATACCAAAGATATAGCTACTCGGGCTTTAGCCTATGATATCCCTGGAGTTATCGTTAATGGTAATGATGTATTAGAGGTTTATAGAGTTAATAAAGAAGCGGTAGAGCGAGCAAGACGGGGTGAAGGCCCCACTTTAATAGAGTGTAAAACTTACCGTTGGAAAGGACACCACCTAGGGGATCCTGGGAAAGTCTATCGTTTAGAAAAAGAAACGAAGGAATGGATGACACGTTGTCCTGTTAAAACATATAAAGAGAGATTATTGGATGAGAATGTTGCTACGGATAAAGAGTTAGTCATAATTGAAGAAGATGTAAAACAGATGATAGAAGAAGCTCTTGATTTTGCGATTAAGAGTCCTTACCCCAAAGAAAAAGAAGCTTTTGAAGATATTTTTATTGAGAAGGAAGGAGTGAAGTAGGATAATGAGAAAAATAACTTATGGTCAAGCAATTTGTGAAGCTATCGATGAAGAAATGGCCAGAGATAAAAATGTAATTTTTTTAGGAGAAGATATTGAAATATTAGGGGGGAATTTTAGGGCTACTCCAGGGTTATACGAAAAATTTGGCGGATGGAGAGTTAGAAATACACCTATTTCTGAAAATAGCTTTACTGGTTTAGGTTTGGGTGCAGCTTTAACTGGGTTACGACCTATTGTTGAGATTATGTTTTCTGATTTTTTGATGTTAGCTTTAGACCAAATAGGAAATCAGGCAGCTAAAATCCGTTATATGTCAGGAGGTCAAGCAGTAGTGCCATTAACTATACGTACTACTTTAGGAGGAGGACGTTCTGTTGCTGCCCAACATTCCCAAAGCTTCCAGGCAATAGCCTGCCATATTCCTGGGTTAAAAGTAGTAATGCCATCTTCAGCTTCTGAGGCTAAAGGTTTATTAAAGACGGCAATACGGGATGATAATCCAGTTATTTTCTTCGAACATAAGATGGAATACAATAAAACCTATGAAGTGCCCGAAGGGGAATATATGATACCTTTTGGAGTAGCCAATATCTTAAAAGGTGGAAAGGATATTACTATTGTTGGTACTTCTAATCTAGCCCTTAAAGCTCTTCAGGCAGCAGAAGAATTAACCAAAGAAGGGATAGATGCTGAGGTAATTGATCCCAGAACTTTAGTCCCCTTGGATAAAGATACAATAATTAATTCAGTAAAAAAGACCGGGAGATTGCTTATTGTAGATGAAGGATGTGAGCGTTGCGGTGTAGCTGGGGAGATTGCTATGTCAGTTTTAAAGGATATTTTTTATCATCTAAATGCACCAATCGAACGTCTAACTACTGCTAATGTTCCTATGCCTTTTAGCCCTGCTTTAGAATTTCCCCTTATTCCTGATGAAAAAAAGATTTACCAAAGAGCAAAAAAAATGGTATTAGGATAGGGAGGTAAACAAATGGCAGAATATGTAATAATGCCTAAATTAGGCTTCAATATGGATAAGGGAACTCTTGTAAGATGGATAAAAAAAGAAGGGGATTTGGTTAAAGAGCAAGAAGTGCTTTTTGAAATCGAAACTGATAAAACTGTTATGGAAGTAGAAGCTCAAACTTCTGGTATCTTAAAAAAGACATTAGTGGCTGAAGGCGAAGAAGTTCCTGTAACTCTCCCTATTGCTATTATAGGTGATAGAGATGAAGATATTAGTAAAATGATTAATGAAGCCTATCAAAAATTAGGAAAATCTAAAATGACAGAAGAAGAACCTAAAGCAGCCAAGAGGATATCCCAGAGGATGGTGGAGAAACGGGAAATAAAACCGAAAAAAGAAAAAAAAGAATTTAAAAATATTTCTCCTGGAGCTCGGAAAAAAGCAAAAGAATTAGGAGTAGAAGTGCAGTTGGTGGAAGGAAGTGGCTCAGGGGGAGTTGTGATCGAAAACGATATATTAGACTATTTTAAATTAAAAAGAGAAACATCTAAAACCCTTATTGAAGAAAAAGAAATAGAGAAAAGAATACTATATACAGGTATACGAAAAACTATTGGTGATCGACTCTCTCAAAGTAAATTTACTGCTCCTCATATATACTTTACTATTTCTGTAGATATGTCTGAAGTGATAAAATTGTTAAAAAGATTTAGCCAAGATACCAAAAATAAAATATCTATTAATGATTTTTTAATTTTTACAGTGGCTAAAGTATTATCTGAGCAGCCTAATATTAATTGTTCCTTGGCAGGTGAAGAAATTGTTTATCATAGGGATATTCATATCGGAATAGCGGTATCCGTAGAAAAAGGCCTTATTGTCCCGGTGCTAAAAAATGCTAATAAAAAAAGTTTACCTATGTTATCTGAAGAAACAAAAAACTTGATTAAATTAGCCCGAGAGAGAAAGCTAATGCCTGATGATTATCAGAGCGGAACTTTCACCGTATCTAATTTAGGCATGTATGAAATAGAGAGCTTTACTGCTATCATTAATCCTCCTGAGGCAGCTATTTTAGCAATTGGAGAAATTAAAAAAATACCTGCCGTGATTGAAAAAGAAGGAGTAGAAAAAATAGAGGTTCGTTCTTTAATGAAGATGACTCTTTCAGCTGATCATCGCTTAATTGATGGAGTAACAGCGGCAAACTTTTTAAAACAGGTAAAATACTATTTAGAATTTCCCGAACAACTCGTTATTTTTAAAACTGGGTCATTCTAATCGTTTATAATAAAAAATAAGATAAAGAAAACTATAAGAATTTATGAAAGGTGAAAACAATGGATAGTTTGAAAGGAATGGTAGCAATTATTACAGGATCTGCTCAGGGCATAGGAAAAGGTATAGCTTTAGGATTGGCAGAGCATGGAGTGGATATAGCATTGTGTGATGTAAAAGAAGATCAACTGGCCGAAACAAAAAAAGAGATTGAACAAAAAACCGGTCAAAAAGTAATAACAGGGTATTTTAATATCACAGATGAGGAACATGTTCGTACATTTGTTTCGCGTGTTGAAAAAGAATTATCCAAAATTGATATATTAGTGAATAATGCAGGAATACATCCACTTAAACCTATTGAAGAAATAGATAGCGAAGAATGGGATTTAGTATTTCAAGTGAACGTGAAAGCCCATTTCTTTTTTTGCAAAGCAGTGTTACCTGAAATGCGAAGAAGAAAATTCGGAAGAATTATCAATATCTCTTCTGAAGCTGGAAAGAATGGCGGTACTGTTACAGCTTTGCATTATGCGGCTTCTAAGGGAGCAGTGTTGGCTTTTACAAGAAATCTAGCGCAACAAGTTGGGAGTGATGGGATAACAGTTAATGCGATTGCTCCTGGGCGAATCCAAACTGCTATGTCTGGGGCAGTATCAGCAGAAGAGAATCAAAAATTTATTGATAATAGCATTACAAAAAGCCTGGGGAAACCAGCAGATATTGCATATGCGGTATGTTATCTCGCAAGTAAAGAAGCCTCATTTGTTACTGCGGAAACAATGAACGTAAATGGTGGAACCTTAAGAGATTAGAAAAAATGGAGGGAAAAATGATGGAGAAAGCTAAGACAAATAAAATACAATTAATTGGACTACAAACGACACTTCCATGTGAATATGAAAGCAATATAACTTTTCTAGAAACACTAAAGATATTGCAGGATTTAGGTTGTGATCATGTTGAATTGAATATACCATACCCTGAAAAAGTTGAACCTGAATCAATACAAAACATATTAAGAAATTACAACTTGTATTGTACAAACTTAGCAACGGGTGGATTGTATCCAGACCAGATATTGTCTCTAACTCATGGAAATCAGCGCATAAGGGAAGACACAATAGAGATTTTAAAAGACCTAATTCAATTCTGTGAAGCAGCCCAAATTAATGGTATTATTTTGGGTTTAATACAAGGCAGTTCTTGTAAGCCTAGAGAAGATGCAAGAAAACACTTTAGAGAATCCTTGGAGAAATTATTAACAATTGCAAAAACATGTAATGTAAAAATCATTGTCGAGGCTACAAATAGATACTTATCTAATGTAGCTAATTCCTTGGCTGATACCGTTGAATTAATTGAAGGTTTCCCGAATGATGTCGTTTCAATATTACCTGATACCTTTCATATGAATATAGAAGAAAGAGACATGTGTTCAGCCCTAAAAACGTATTCACATTTGTATAATTCTATACATTTTTCTGATAACAACCGATTTTATCCAGGGTTAGGTGCGATAAACTTCAAAAAAGTTTATGAAACTCTTAAATCGATTAATTTTTCCGGGAAAATAACAATTGAAGGAAATATTAAGGATGGTTTTTTTGAAGACATGAAAACAGCTGCTCAACTAATACGGGAATTTGAAAAACGAGATGTGTAATGACAAAAATGATAGTGAAATTTCTTCTAAAAAAATTAGAAGTATTTTTATATGTAAGTTTGATTAAATAGTTAATTCAAAGTGTGAAAAGGAGTTATTGCAATGGACTTAAAGATTTCTGAGAAAGTAGTAATAGTAACGGGAGCAGCGGATGGTATTGGTTTAAAAACTGCTGAAATGATGGCAAAAGAAGGGGCTTATGTCGTTTTAGCTGACATCAATATCGAAAAAGCAAAGAATGCTGCTAAAAACTTGAATAGTATGGGATGTAATACTATTGCAATTCAAGTGGATGTTCAAAAAGAGGAATCCGTAGAAAAAATGGTTTCTAAAGTTATATCGAATTATAACAGAATTGATATCCTTGTTAATAATGCTGGTATAGGTTGTTTCAAAACCATGGATGATGAGACTATGCAGGATTGGGAGCGTGTCATAAACATCAATCTTACAGGTGCCCATTTATGTGCAAGAGCTGTTTTTGAGCGAATGAAGAAACAAAAAAGTGGACGTATTATCATGATTGCCTCACTCGGTGGACAAATTGGAGGATTGAAAGTGACTCCCGGATATGTAGCATCAAAAGCTGGAGTTATTGGGCTAACCAAATCTTATGCAAGAAATGGAGCAAAATATGGAATAACAGCGAATGCTATAGCTCCAGGTCCAACAGAAACTAAAATGGGACAAGGATTATATTCACCTGAAATGACACTTCTAGGCAGATTAGCACAACCAGAAGATATTGCGAAAGCGGTACTTTTTCTATCTTCCTCATTGGCAGATTATCTAACCGGGACAACAATAGATGTAAATGGGGGAGCTCTATTACGGTAATTCAGATGAAGAGTCTGAAGTAATATAAATACATCTTTTAATATGGAGGGAAGTAAAATGAGCAAAGTATATAGAGATAGCCAATGGGACAAAAATGGTGTTATCGAAGAAATGTTGAAAGATATTACTATCCCCAAAATGGCAAAGGTCAGACAACTTTTTGATGATACGAAGATTGAAGATATACCAGCAGTAATAAGAGAAGAATTTGATCGGCCAGAAATTTCAAAAACAATAAATAAAGGTGCATCAATAGCCATAACTGCAGGAAGTAGGGGAATAGCAAATATTGCTACCATCATTAAAGAAGTTGTAAAAAATGTTAAAAGATTAGGTGGAAATCCCTTTATAATACCAGCCATGGGAAGTCATGGGGGATCTACTTCCGATGGACAAAAAAAAGTAATTGAAGGATTGAGTATAACAGAAGACAATATTGCTGCTCTAATCAAGTCATCCATGAAGACAACATATATTGGTGACAACTGTGATGGTAAACCTGTCCATATTGATGCAAATGCAGCAAGTTCTGATGGAATTATTGTTGTGGGAAGAGTAAAACCCCATACGGCATTCAGGGGCGATTATGAAAGTGGTCTCTATAAAATGATGACTATAGGGCTTGGGAAGCAAAAAGGTGCAGAAATTTGCCATTCCGAGGGATTTGGGAATATGGCCCATAACATTGTTGCATTTGCAGAAACGATAATCGAAAAAGCTCCTATTCTTTTTGGATTGGCTATTGTTGAGAATGCTTTTGATGATACTGCTTTAATTGAGGCAGTGGAGATAAATGCCATAGCTGAAAAGGAACCTATATTATTACAAAAAGCAAAATCACTAATGCCTCAGATCAAAATCGATAACTTAGATATTTTAGTTGTAGATCAAATAGGGAAAAATTTTAGTGGCGATGGGATGGATCCCAATATTACTGGTACGTTTTTAACCCCCTATGCAACGGGTGGCCCAAAAGTACAAAGATATGTTATTTTAGACTTGAGTGATGAAACCCATGGTAATGCAATGGGATCAGGAATGGCTGACTTCGGAACAAAGAGACTCTTCGATAAAATTGATTTTGATGCAGCTTATCCTAATGCATTGACTTGTACAGTGGTTAAAGGGGCAAAAATACCTGTCATTCTAAAAAATGATAAACTTGCTATCGCAGCAGCTATTTATACCTGTGTAGGTATTGATAAAAAGAAACCCCGAATCGTAAGAATATCAAATACTTCACATATAAATACAATTCATATATCTGAGGCTTTAGAAAAAGAAGCCAAAGCCCATCCAGAATTGGAAATTATTGAACCAATTACTGATGTACCTTTTGATGAAGATGGAAATCTTCTGAACTAAACGAAAAGTATACTAATAGTGACTTTAGTCACAGAATAATAGGAGCTTACAATGGATCAAATTAAGAGTGATGTTCATGAAAGGATTAATCAAAGACTATCTGTAGAAAAAAAAGTTCTTCAGGAGCGAAAGACTGAAGATATAATTCAATTGATTGGTCTTCCCCCGATAAAACGGACAGTCAGTTAAGCGACCATGGTCATTTTTTCGTATTCCTGTGGGCTATTATACCCTATAGATGAATGTAACCTCTTTCTATTATACACATCTTCTATAAAATAAGGAATCCTTTCAGCTACATCAGAAAAGGTTTCGTGTTCCCACAAGTATACCTCCTCCTGTTTTAGGATTTTAAAGAATGATTAAGGCTGTGGCATTATCATAAGGATTGCCTTTTCCGGACATACTTATTCTGATACCATTATCTCTTAATATTTTTATATAATCTTTACAAGTATACTGGATACCCTGATCTGAATGATGAATCAGGTTATCGGTTTTCCTGGTAACTATAGCTATAGAAAGTGCAGCAATAGCCAGTTTAGGAGATAAGGTTTTGCCGATAGCATAACCTACTATTTTTCGTGAATAGATATCTATGATGGCGGCGAAATAAACAAAACCGTTAAGTATCCTGATATAGGTGATATCTGCACACCAGGCTTGATTGATACCTGTAATTTCTTTATCCTTAATCAAATTAGAGTATATTTTATTATGATGTTTGCTATTGGTAGTGGTGACATATTTATGTTTTATTCTACTTTGTATCCCCATCTCTTGCATCATTTTTAATACCTTCTTATAATTTACTATTACCTTATCCCTTCTTAATTGTGCGGTTATTCTTTTGTAACCGTAATAGGGATGTTCCCGGGAGATAGTGGCTATTTTATCTTTAATACCTGCTTCTTTTATCTTTTTATCAAGCTTATCTTTTGGTTGGTGGAATGAACCCCTACCACTAGACACATTTACAGAAAAAATAAGACTTGTTGTATAATAGAATGAAAATAAAAAGGAGAAAGGAGAACAGTGGCAATGGGGATCAAAAGAAGACAATATTCCAAAGAACAAAAAAAAGAAATTGTGCAAAAAGTACTAAGTGGTAAAAGTGTCTTGGAATTAGGAAAAGAGAATAATATCTCCCTTGGACTTATCAACCGCTGGAAGAAAGTAAACACTACTCGAAATTAGTACACTTAAAACTAAAAAGGAGTATATTGATGATTTTAACTAGTGAACAAGAGGGCAAGCTAGTAAATTTATGTAAAAAGTTTCGTAAAGAACTCATTGAGTGCCTTCATGTAATTGGCTCAGGGCATCCAGGAGGATCTTTATCAGCAACAGAAATAATTACAACATTATATTTTCATGGACTGAAGGTTAATCCAAAAAATCCTAATGATCCCGATAGAGATAGATTTATTCTTAGCAAAGGACATGCAGCGCCTATGCTTTATTTAAATTTAGCAGAGAAAGGGTACTTTGATATGCGTGAACTTTGCAATCTTCTGCAACTCAACCACATGCTTCAAGGGCATCCGTGTGCAAAAACTACACCGGGCGTTGATCTTTCAACAGGTCCCTTAGGGCTTGGACTTTCTGCTGCAGTTGGCATGGCTTTAGCGGGTAAACTCGATAAAAAGAAATACAATGTATATGTTCTAATCGGAGATGGAGAAACACAAGAAGGAATTATTTGGGAAGCCGCCATGGCAGCTTCAAAATATAAATTAGACAATCTTATTGTTATACTTGATCATAATAAAGTGCAGTTGGATGGGACAATTGATGAAATTATGCCATTAGGAAATATAAATGCTAAATGGGAGTCTTTTGGTTGGAAAGTTATAGAGACGAATGGTC
>Ga0210003_1004437_pt1 | contig 11113 bp, 9 predicted proteins | sample LantaG_FD_182804 | JGI IMG/M metagenome (GOLD analysis project Ga0210003, IMG submission 182804) | Deep subsurface microbial communities from Baltic Sea to uncover new lineages of life (NeLLi) - Landsort_02402 metaG (SPAdes) (version 2) | ecosystem: Environmental > Aquatic > Marine > Oceanic >...
TGGAGTGGAGGGAGAGCGAGGGGAAGTTTTTTTTGAGCGTCGATTTCTTCGAGCGAGCGAAAGAAGATTTTTTTTTTTTTTAAAGAAACCTTCTTCTCCAACTCTTCTTACCTTGCTTCCCTTCGTGGACCTCGGGGCCGAACAGAGGGTGCGAGTACGAGCTTGGGAGCCTCCCCATGCGCGCCGCCGGCACGGGCAGCAGCGGGGGCTGCGGGAGGGCCGGGGGCGAGGGCGAGGGAGGAAGGGCAGCGGCGGCCGCGGCGGGCTGAGGAGAAGGCGGAGGAGTTGGAGGAGGGAGCGGAGGGAGCGGCGGAGACGTTGCCGCCGCCGCAGAAGAAGCAGCGACCGCCGCCGCCGCCGTCGCCGCCGCCGAGACCGCTGCCCTCCTCGGGGCCTCACCGCTGCCGACGCCGACGACCACCTTGGACGGCGCGACGATCGCATGGTGCGGCGGCGGCAGCAGCCCGCCTCGGCCGCCGAGGGCGGCGGCCGGCGAAGGAGGAGGGGCGAGCGGCGACGGCGAAGGCGAATGCGAAGGCGAAGGCTGCTGCTGCTGCGAGGAGGAGGAGGGGCTCAGGCGCCCCCCCCTGCCGGCGATGAAAAAGGACGGAGGCGGCGACTGCGGCGGAGCAGGAGGACGAGAAACGGCCGCAGCTGCTGCTGCTGTCGCCGCGGCCGCGGCGGCGGAGGTTTCCCCTAGAGGAGGTGGCGGCGAAGGCGGCTGCGGCGGCGGCGGGCAAGAAGCAGAGGAAGAAGTCAAGCTCGAAGGAGTTTCGTTCGTCTTCGTCGTCGTGGTTGCAGTGGAGTTTGGGTTGTCTCTGGTCGTCGGAGAAGAAGCTCGTCGGGAGGCCGTCCCGCGCGCCGGGACGCTCAGGACCCGCGCCGCGACGCTCGCTGCGGTCGAGGTGGCCGTGGCCGGTTTGGAAAAAAAGGTTTCTTCGAGTTTTCCCTATTTTTTGCTTTTCGACGCTTCGATCTCGCGCGCTCCTTTTTTTTTTCTTTCACATCTGCTCTTTCGGAAGCGGCCTAAAGCTCCTCTTCGGCCCTTTCTTTTCCCCCGGGAGCGTAGAACTCTCACGAGAAGTCGGCTTGATGGATGATTTGGGAGAGAAAGAGGGAAAGCAAGAGGGGGAAAGTGAGTTGGAAAGGGAGGGCAAGTTGATGGTGGTGCTCTCTCTCGCGCTGACGATGCTGATAGATAGATCGATATGGTGCTTTCAAGCTCCCCCCCCCCCCGCTCCACACTTTCGCTCCACAAACCCGCGCTCTCTCCGCCTTTGCTCACCCAGGTCTGGAAGAGAGAGCTCGTGGGGGCCCTTTAAGAAGTGATCGCTTTCGGAGAAAAGGTCTTAAGGCGAGGAGAAGAGGAGAGGAAGAGAGAAAGAGACGAGAGAGAGCGAAGAGAAAAAGGGCGAGTTTGTGTTTGACGAGGAAAAAAAAAAATTCATTCAATGATTGAATCAAGTGTGAAGTCTTCGTTTTCGTTTTTTTCGTTTTTTTTTGCAGTTCTTTCTTTAACCCTCACGCTCTCGCTCTCTCTCCCCCACCAGTTCCTATCCGGCCTCGTCCAGCGCGCCCTCGAGCCTCCTCGTCGCCGCCGCCGCGGCAGCGCCGGCGTCTTCTTCGTCTCCAGCTCCTCCTCCTCTTTCTTCTTCTTCTTCGCCGTCGCCGTCGCCGTCGCCGCCGTCGTCGCGCCGCCGCTTGCTCCCCGCAGCAGCCGAAACGCCCCCTCCTCCGGTTCCGTCATCGAGGTCCAGCCTGCGCACGGGGCCCGTCATCCCGGTCTCGGACGGGAGGCGGCTGCGAGAGCCCCCGGTCGCTTTGGCCGTCGCCGCTGTTGCTGCTGCTGCCGCTGCCGGTGCCGCTGCTTCCGCTGCTGCTGATTCTTTCGCCGCCGTCGCCGTCGCCGTCACCGTTCCACCTCCACCATTTCCTCCTCCACCTCCAAGCAGAGGGTTCGCGCCCCTCCCGGGAGGCTTCGGTAGCATCCCCGGCGCTGACACGGGCTCCCCCCTCGTGAAGAAAGGGTGTCTCAGGGCCTCCGCGCAGCTTATCCTCTCCCTGGGGTCCAGCACGACCATCTTCGACAAAAGGTCGATGGCATCTGCCGGAGTCCCGGGAGGGAAGAGCGGCGCCAGCGACGCCGGCCTCGGCCTCGGGGCGAAGTCGACGTAGCCCGGCAGAGAGGCAGCGGCTCCAGGCCAGCCCCCGCTCGGCGGCGTGCCCAGCGCGTTGAAGATCAGCCCCAGCTGCGAAAGATCAGAGGTGCCCGGCAGCCAAGGCCTCCTCAAAAGCAGTTCCGCCAAAACACACCCGGCGGCCCAGACATCAACGGCCGTGGAGTAGAGCGTGGAGCCGAAGAGGAGCTCCGGGGCGCGGTACCAGTGGGCGAAGACCGCGTTTGTCAGGGGGCGGGAAGGGAGGCCGTCTGCGTCCCTGAGGGGTGGCGTCGTCGGAGGAGGATTGTCTTTTTCGTCGTCGTCTTTTTCGCCGCCGCCATCGCCCTTCTTCTTGCTGCTTCCGTTCTGCTGCTCCTTAACCTTTTCTTCTTCTTCTTCCTCCTCTCGAACTTCTTCTTCGAACCCGCCACAGGGGCTCCCGCACGCCCTGGGTCCCCTCGCGAGCCCGAAATCGGCCAATTTCACATCACCACTTTTCGACAAAAGGACGTTGTCTGGCTTGACGTCCCGGTGCAGGATCCCGGCCTCGTGGCAGGCCGCCAGCGCCGTCAACAGGGCTCTGACGTAGCACTTGACGTCCCCGGTCCCCAGTACGATCCTCCTGTCGTGCGCCAGGGCGGCCAGGTCGCCGTCCATGAACTCGAAGACCAAGCAAATGCCCCCGCCGCTCCTGCTCTTGTGCGAGAAGGCGTCCAACAGTTCGAGGACGTTTGGGTGGCCTCGGAGCTCGCGGAGGAGCTTGACCTCGCGCAGGGCGGTGACGGAGACCCCTTCGCTGGCGTTGGCGACGCGGATCTTCTTGATGGCGACGAGGCGGCCGGTCTGGTTGTTGTTTCGGGATTAGAAGAGGGAAGAGAAGAGGGAGGTCGAGTGAGAGTTGAGAGTTTTTTTTCCCCCTTCGACGTTCGATCATCAGTCATCAATATCTCACACTTCATTCCTCTCTTTCTTTTCCTTCTTTACCTCCTTGTGCACGGCCTTGTACACGATACCGAAGGTTCCCTGGCCCAGGGTCTCGCCCTTCTCGTAGGCGTCCATTTTTGAAAAGCAGGGAGAGAGAGAAGGGAAAAAAAGAGCCGAAGGAAGATTTCGCTTCGATCGATAGAGAGATCGAGAGCGAAGAAAATAAGTTTTTTTTCTTGTCGACCTCGACCCTCGTTTTTTCTTTCCGTTTTTCCATTTTTTTTTGCACACGTTGGCTCTGGTCGTTCTCTCTCTCTCTCTCTCTCTCTCTCTCTCTTTTCACTCTCGGCTACGATTCACAAAAAAGCAAAGGCAGATATATTTTAAAGAAATAATGCAAAAAATAAGGGGCAAGCAATTCTACTTGTTGTCGTTTTCGCAAGTCGAAAAAATCTTTCTCAAGCAAAAGCTCTAGTCTAGACAAGGCTCACCAAGACCGTGGTCAGCGACTCGGGCGCGAGCCTCACGTCAAACCTCCCGCCCCAGGCCTCGGCCAGCGCGATCTCGCCGGCGTCGGCCCTGTCCTCGGAGCTCGAGGTCCTCCAGGCTTTCACGACGGCAGCAGAAGATCCAGCCTCGAGGAGGAAGGAGGAGACGTCCAAGGAAGCCGCGGCCTCCTCCTTGTCGACGTTGGTCATGACGACCACGAGGTCGTTTCCTTTCCCTCCTCCTCTCCTCGGCTGCAGCGCCACGACCGTGTCCGCGGCCCTGGGGCTCCCCAGGATCGTCGCCCCGCTCCTGATGCTCTTGGAGAACTGCGCCAGGGCCCAGAACTGTTTCCCGGTCCTCAAACCGCTGCCCCCGTTGCCGAAGCTGAGTTGGGCGAGGCCCCACCAGGGGGTCGGCGGTTTGCCGTCCAAGTTCTCGACAGCCTGCCAGTAGACCCACGCCTGCGCTCCCATCACATTTAAATCAGCGGCGATCTGCGTGCCCATCGACAGCGCGTCGGGCATATCCCAGGGCGGGGCCGCGCCTGCTCCGTACTCCGACTGCCACAGCCTCTTCTTGTGCGATTGCACGTTTTCTGCCAGCTTGGCTCGAGGGTAGGAGGGGCCCCAGTAGGTGTGTGTGTTTACCTGCGAGATGGTGTCCAAAGCCTCGGAGGACCAGGACCGCAGCGACTCCTCTGCCGAGGCGATGCAGGTCTCGTCCGAGGCAGAGAGCTCGACGATTTTGTCGAGCTTCCTCCTTTTCAGTTCGGAGCTCATCACGGGCAGGAAGGCCGACTGCGACGACCGGTCGAAGTGGCACCCCTCCTGTGCGTTTCCCGCGTACCAGTAGTTTGTCATGGGCTCGTTGAAGGCGTCGAGGGTCCTGGAAAAGAGTTGATGGGAGGGTGGTCGGAGAAAGGTAGAGAGAGAGAAAAAGGAAAGAAAAAAGAGTGTGAGTTTTGTTTTTTGTTCTTCTTCGCTTTTCTATTTTTCTCTTTCTCCTTTCTTTCTCTCTCTCTCTGTGCTCATTTACCTGAAGGTCACGTTGTGCTTCTCCCTGTAGAAGGACACGACTTCGGCGAGGTAGGAGGCGAAGGCCTGTTTTTTTGTCGTTGTGGATTTGACGAAGTGAGAGAGAAGAGGAAGAAGAAGAAGAAGAAAGAGGTGAGCCTTTTTTTTTTCTTTCTTTGAAAAAAAAAAAACCCGACTTTGCTCAAGCAAAAAAAAAAATCAAATTCTCAAAACTTTTCCTTCTCCTTCCTCCTATTTACCTTGTAGTTCTTCTCGGGCAGGTTGTCGTCGTTGGCATCCCAGTTGCCGGACGCGTACCCGGACTTGGTCATGAAGCACGGCGGCGAGTTCGAGAACGCCTCGAAGACCGACGCTCCTCTCTCTTTCGCCGCCAGCAAGGTCCAGCGCTGGCCCTCGTCGAGCGACCAGTCGTAGGACTTGAGGTCCGGACTTAGGAACGAAGGGACGGCGCCGCCGGGGCGCATGTCGGCCTTGCCGGGGCAGTCCCAGCCGGAGCCGCCGATGTTGTAGCTGAGGAGAAGAAAGGGAGGAACAAAGAGACAGAAAGGAAAGGGGTGAGCTCCTTTTCTTCTTCCTTGGTCGCGCGCGAAGAAAAAAAATAATAATCCGAAATCGAAAAAAAAAACTTCCAAAAAACTCACCGGACCACCTCGAGCCCCAGCCCTTTGCCCGCGTCGAACATCAGGTCCGCGACCTTATTGCGAACAGACTCCGCGAACGAACCCACGACCAGCGCCCACCAGGCGAGGGAGGTGCCCCAACCTTCGAACCCTTGCTTTTTCGCCGCGGCGTCGACCGTCACCTTCCAGATCCTTTTCGCCCCATTGCTGCTCGCCCCGTCGCCCTTTGGGGGAGACGAGGGAGGAGAGGGCTTGTTCCTGCCTCTTCCACGCGATGAAGAAGGCGCAGGAGCGGAGGAAGGAGGCGGGAGCGAGGCCAACAGAGCGCTCGTGGCCTCGCCGGGGGGAGTCAGCGTCGCCTTCCCGGAGAGCGCGGAGGACTCTGCCCTCGCCGGAGGGGATCCCGGGAAGGCGCCTAAGGGAGCGAGCTCCGCGAAGCGGGAGCCGGGCACGAGGCCCCTGTAGGAGCGATAGGCGTCCTGGGACTCGCGGGCGAGCGAGGAGGGCTCCTCGGGTGCTGCTGCCTCTACTCCTCCTCCTGCTGCTGTTGCCGCGGGTAAAGAGGAAGGAGCAGGCAGAGGGCCATCGGCCGCCGCAACCACTTCCGAGAGGACCTCTTCCTTCTTGCTGCCGCCTCCCGCGGACGGGGAGACGGCGGCGCGGATCCGCAGCAGCGCGTCAACTGTGGCGGCGTCGACGGCGGCGGCGGCCGCGGCGATGGCGGCGGAGTTCGGGTCGAGGGCCTCGAGGGAGGAGGGAGAGGGGGCTTCGGCAGCGGCGGCGGCCGGAGCAGCGGCGGCAAAGGTCGCTGCGGCGGCGGCTTCGTTCTCCGCCGAGGAGGCCGAAACAGCGACGACGACGACAAAGCAAGCCAACAGCGCCGCGGCCCTCTTCAGGGAGCGCGGCGGGAAGGGCATGGCTGCTGTTGAGGGAGTGGAGGAGAGAGAGAGAGAGAGAGAGAGAAAGAGAGAGGAGGAAGTCGAGGTTGAGGTTGAAATCGAAGAGAGCGATGAAGAAAGCAAGCAAGAAAAAAAAACCGCCAAGATGCGCAAAAAGCCTTCTCCGCTCGGAGCAGGGGAGAGCCCGAATCGGTGCAATTCCAGGCTGTATGATTCGTGTGTGATCCGGAGGCGTACTCCTGAAAGAGAGAGCGATGAAAAGGGTGCGCAAAGGAGGAGAGAGCGCGCGCGAAATGGAATCGAAAAACCGCGAGCGCAATTGGCGCGAACGAAAGCCAATCGCCCTTCTCCTCTCTCTCTCCATCTCGCGCGCGAGCCTTCGCGCACTCAATCGCGTAGGGAACTGACCTGGCTCCTTTAGGGTTGTCTCTCGTGCCGCGCGTGGGCGCGTGCGAGACTTCGAAGCAAACGAGAGAGAGAGAGACTGGAGAGAGCGGAATCGAAACTCGCTCTTCTTTCGAAAAGAATGAATCGAAATCGTTTTTTTTTCAAGTTCAGGCTGCAGCGCTCTCTCTCCTTCTCTTCTCTCTACTTCTTCCCCTTCCCCTTCTTGTCCTTCTTCTCCTCCTCAACAGGAACAGCAGCAGCCAGCGCCGGCCTCCTCCTCACGTCCTCCTCCTCGCAGAACAGCGCGCCCAGCGCCGCCGACGCCGCCGGGACGTCCCCGTCGGCCCTCACCGCGGCGGCGAGCTGCCTCCCCTGCTGCTGCAGCAGGTAATTCTGCTGCCGCCTCCCGCCTCCTCCTCCTCCTCCGCGGTCGCCTCCTCCTCCGCGGTCTCCGCCGCCGGGGAAGAACGAGCGCTCCGAGGCGCCGCCGCCAAAGTGGATCCTCGAGTAAGGGTGGACGGCGGCCTCGTCCTCGTCGTCAAAGGCGTCTGGCGCGTCTCTGCCGGCGTCGTCGAGGTCGTAGACCTGTTTTTTGGAGTTTTTTTCGAGTTTTTTCTTTTCTTTGTTGAGGTCGGAGGTCGAAGACGAGCGTCGATCGGTGCCCTTTTTCCATCCTCATCTCTCTCCCTCTCTCCGCCACCTCTCTCTGGCCTCTTCTTTTTCTCTCCATCGCCGCCACGAGGCCCGCCTCGAAGACAAGCAACACGCTTGCAAGAGCGAAACTCACGTCCTCGTAGTCGTTGAGGTCGGTGACGGGGTCCATGCCGATGATCGAGCTTTTTTTTTTTTTTTTTTTTTCCCTTTTTTTTTTTTTCAAATTTTTTTTTTTTTTTTTTTTTTTTCCCTTTTCTTCTTCGTCAAAGATGTGAATTCTTTTTCTTTCGTTTAACAACTTCTTTTCATTTCCTTTTCTCCGTCTCCTTGTCCTCCTCCTCCCTCCTCTCCCGCGCCCTCCACGCGCTCGTCGGCAGCGCCTCCAGCCTCGGGAGCTCCCTCGCGTACCAGCACAGGCCGGCGACGACCCCGAGCAGCACGGCGACGGTAGAGACCGCGCCAAGGCCCAGGGAGTCGACTAGGAAAAGAACGAGACCTCTCGGGAGCGTGATCCCCAGATTCGCGACAGAGTTGAGCAGCGTGAGGTCGCTGCCGCCGAACTTGGGGTCGGCCACGCCCGCGAAGACAGCGCCCATGCAGGTGAACTGCAGGGTGGCCGAGAAGGCGGTGAGGAGCCCGGCCAGGGCCAGCGCGGAGAAGCGCGCGGGGGTTAGGCAAGAGGAGGAAGAAGAGGAAGAATGTGAAGAGGGAGGAGGGCAAAAGGCGGGCTGCGAGACGACGAGCGCGGTCGTCGCGAGCGCCGCCGCGAGCCGCAGCCAGTAACCCCTCACCCAGGCAATCGAGGCGCCTTTCTTCTTCTTGCTGTCGCTTCCTCCTCCTGAAGCCGCCCTCCCGGCCAGAAAAGCGGCGAGCGCCTCGGCAGGGAGCTGCAGCAGCACGAGGCCGGCAAGCGCCTGCCGCGGCACCCCCTTCTCGGAGAGAGAGAGGGCCGCCGCGGCCTCGGCGGGGAGGACAGCGAGCCTGCAGGTGAGCAGGAGCAGGCAGAGCTGCTGGACGGCGGGGAGGCGCATGACGTCGGCGAGCCTCCTGTAGGCGGGCGCGATCTCGGAGAGGGGGTTCGACGGTTTGGCCCGACTTCCGCCGTTTTCGTTTTCGTTCTCGTTAGTCGTCGCTTTCGTTCTCGTCATTGCCGCTCCTCTTTCTTTTTCCCCTCCGTCTTCCTCCGTCTTCTTCTCCGGCACGCAGACCGCCACGAACAGCGTCACGGCCAGGTAGGCCCAGCCCCAGAAGAGCAGGTAGCCGCGCAGGGACCAGAGGGCCGGAGGAGGAGGAGCGGCGGCTGTTGTCGTTGTTGTTCTCGAAGAAGAGGCGAAACCGACAACTCTCCACGCGCGAGCAAGAAGCGCCGAAGAGGAAGAGAACAGACCCCCGACCACCTGCTTCTCTCTCCTGTTCCGAAACACCCACCTCGCGCAGAACCCCGGGTCCCCGAGCGCCAGCAGCGCCGTGAACGACGCGAAGAAGCCCAGATTCGTTCCCGCAGTCTGGCACGTCGAAGCCCACCCGACCCTGTCGCGCGACAGCAGCGTCAGCGCCCACCCGTCCACCGCGATGTCCTGCGTGGCCGCCAGCAGCACCAGCCCGAAGAAGAAGAGCGTGGCGGTCCGGACGTCGCCCGTCGAGACGGCCCTGGCGGCGGTGGGACCGAGGGAGAGGAGCAGGGCAGAGGTGAGGAGCTGCACCGGAACGATCCACGACTTTCTCGGCGAGTCCGCGAAGAGGTAGAAGAAGGAGTCGTTTCCCTCTTCTCCTTCTTCGTCTTTGCTGCCTTTTGCTGCTCTGCTCGTGCTTGTGCTCGGGCTCCTCTTGCTGCTGCTGCTGCTGCTCGGGCTGCTCTTCCTGGAGGAGCTTTTACCGAAAAGCCTGCTCAAAAACAAGAACAGGGGCCCGAAAAGCCTGAAAACGAATTCCTTCCTCGGCAGGGGGACGGCCAGCGTCGTCGCGTCGACGATGGGAGACCACGCCAGCTTCGCCGCGTAGGGCCAGGCGGCTGTGGAGAAGGCGCCGACGGCGGAGAGGGAGGCGGCGTCGCGGAGGAGGAAGGGGCTGTTGAAAAAAGTTTTTTTTCTCCTTTCGGGCATGTCAGAGGAGGTCGAGGTCGAAGAAGAGGGAGAGAAAAACGAAAGAATAAAAAACTTCTAAAAAGAAAAAAGAAACTCCTCACACGCTCCCCATCGTCAGGCCCAGGGGGATCCCCTGGATCGCGTACAGCAGCGTCAGCAGGGCCATGGCCGGGAGCTCGTCGCGGAGAGAAGGGGGCTGGAAGAGTTTTTTGTGTGTGGAGGTTTCGAGGTTTTGTTTGTTGAGTTTTTTTCGAGTGTCGGTGTCGTCGTCGTCGTCGTCGTCGTCGAGCGAATCTTTCAATCTAGTTCTTTCCCATTTCGAGTTCCGCATCCCGTCTCTTCTTCAAGTCCATTGATCAATTGATCTGCATAAATAGAAAGAAGAGACCATCCTCTACCCTCGCGTACGGATTAGAACCAGCAGAAATGACGCACCTCCTCCGCGTCGCCGCCGTCGGATTTCGTCCTCCCCTTTGTCGAGACCGATCGCCGCCGCCGCCGATGACGACTTGCTGCTCTCGTCGTCTCCGTCGCTGCTACAGCCGCTGCTGCCGCTCTCGAGCGGCTTCTGCTCTTGCCTTCGGTGGCCGCGGAGGACGGAGACGGTATGGCCATATCGCTCGTAGTGGCGTCCACCGCGCGGCTGCGCGAGGAGCGCCGTGCGGGCTCCGGCATTTTTTGTTTCTAAATTGACTTTGCGATCGATCTCTGTTCGCTCCTCTCTCTTCGACCTCCTTTTCTTCTTTTTTTCATTCCGAAAAACTAGTTTACAAAACAACAAAGCAGACAAGAAAACGCGCGCAGCCGACAGCAAGGACGACGCGCACTAGGATAACAAAAGAAAGGAATGAGAATAAAAGAATTGTTTTGTAGAGGAACCCTAAGCAGAAACGGGACCCCGAGGGCCACCGCTTCCTTTCTTCTTGCCTCCGTCGTCGCTTCCGCCAAGCCAACTCGGCAAACCCTCGTCTCCTCCGCCGCTCTTCAGCAACGCCCCGCGCAGGGCCCTCGCGATCCCTCCACCGGCAGCAGCCCCGCCGTACCTCCCGTCCACGCCGTGAAGCACCCTCTCGAGGGCGGCGTCGAGGTCCGCAGAAGCCACCGAGGTCGCCCCGCGCCGCAGGGCCAGCAGGGCGGCGTCGTTCGCCACATCGGCCAGCTGCGCGCCGCTCAGACCGGCGCCTGCTCTCGCGAGCCGCGTCGCCTCCGCCGGCAGGGAACCGCTCCCTCCTTCCAGCCTGATCTTGGCGAGGTGCACGCCCAGCACCGCAGCGCGGCCGTTCTCGTCCGGCAGGGGGACCGCCACGCGCCTCGACAGCCTCCCTGGCCTTACTAGGGCCGGGTCCAGCACCTCGGGCCTGTTGGTCGCCGCGAGCAAGAGCACCCCCGTCGAGGAGGAAGGGGCCGCCGTCGCCAGAGGGGAATCCGGGGAACTCGAGGCGTTCGAGGCACCGTTGACGACATTTGGCTTGATGCCCACGGCCGAGTCGAAGCCGTCCATCTCCGTAAGCAGCTGGTTCAAAGTCTGGTCGCGCTCGTCGTTCCCGCCCGAACCCCCGCTCCCGCCGCGGCGGCCGCCGACCGCGTCCAATTCGTCGATGAAGACGACGCAGGGCGCGGCGCGGCGGGCGTCGGCAAAGAGCGAGCGGACGCGGGCGGCGCCGCGGCCGACGTAGAGCTCGACGAACTCGGAGGCGGCGACGGCGAAGAAGGGGACGCCTGGAGAGGAAAGGGCAAGTTTTTTGTTGTTGTTGAGTTTTGAGATCTCGAGATTTTACGTTTCGTTCACTCTTCTGTTCTCTTTCTCTCTCTTTTTCTCTCTTTGTCTCTCATCTCTCCTCTCCCTCCCCCCCCCCTTCCTTA
>Ga0210003_1004438_pt1 | contig 11112 bp, 8 predicted proteins | sample LantaG_FD_182804 | JGI IMG/M metagenome (GOLD analysis project Ga0210003, IMG submission 182804) | Deep subsurface microbial communities from Baltic Sea to uncover new lineages of life (NeLLi) - Landsort_02402 metaG (SPAdes) (version 2) | ecosystem: Environmental > Aquatic > Marine > Oceanic >...
AATGATGATGGATGAGGAAGAAGGTTGAGAGTCGGTGCGAGCCTGGAGAAAAGCAGCGCTCCCTCTCTGTCCCCTCTCTGTCTCGCTCTCTTCCTCTCCCTACCTGTGCGGCAGCAGCCTTAGACGGGGGTGGCCCCGGCGGAGGCGGCAGCTTTCCGACTGGCGCCGGCGGCAGCGGCGGTGGCGGCGGGGCGAGCTTGGGCAGCTGCGCTGGCGCCGGCGCGGAAGCATTGACGCCGTCGCCGCCGCCGGCGCCGCCGTCGTCCTCTCCGGCCACCGCCGCCTGCTTCTCGACCTCTGCGACCTCGCTGAGAAAGGCGGCCAGCTCGTCGTCCATGGTCTGGAGAGGACGACTACGCGCGGCTTCTGTGTCCCGACGTCGAATAGGGAAGTGTGAGCGTGAGTTTCTTTTCTCCGCTCACTACTCTGCTTTCTCGCGGGGCGCGGCGAGGGACGCAAAAGAAGTGCGCTCCCTGGCTCTGCGTGCTGGCTCTCTGCCCCATCCTTCACGCACGCGCACACACGAACGTCCTCATGGAGGACAGCCCAGCCAAGCGGCAAAAGGTGGAGGTGCGTCCGTGCGCAGTGGGAGGAGGAAGAGAGATGGGGGGGGCGTGCATCGAACTCGGTCGAAGGAAAAGCCATCCAGGCCACGGCGCGTGTCGCTCCCCTGGCCGCCAATTCAAGGGCAGGGGGTGCGTGGTGGGCCTCAGCATGCCCCTGTATCCTGCATGAAGAGGACGCGCGCGTGCAGAGGAAGGGCAGGGAGCGGGCGCATAGAGAAACGCGCCCGCGCGTCCGTTTTCAACCTCGCCCAATCCATCCATCATTCACCATTCACGCGCCCGTCCCGCGTCCCCGTCCTCACACCCCACACCCACAAGCGCGCCCTCTCCTAACCCACACAGGCCGACGCGGACGCCCAGCCAGATGCGGATGCCGCCACCGCCGCCCGCGCCGCCACCAACGGCACGGCCACGACGGCGCCGCCGCCTCAGCAACGCCCACCCCCGCTCCCTTCCATCTACGCGCCTCGTCCACCCTCCGCTACCCGCGCCTCGGGCGCGGTCATCATGTCCACCATCGTCTCCGGCGGCGGCGGCGGCGGCGGCGGCGGCGGCGGGGGTGGAGGTAGTGGCCCGGGCGGCGCCCGCTCAGGTGGCGGGCACGCCTCCTCCTCCTCATCCGCCTCGCTCGGCCCTTACATGGCTCGCGAGGCTTTCCTCTCCAAATCGGAAGCGGACGGTGACCTGGCGTTCGCCTATCTGGCCCACGAAGGCGCCCCCTCCCCCGCGACTGCACTCTGGCTGGTCGGCCTGAAGGGCGTCTACGCACGTCAGCTACCCAACATGCCCCGAGAATACATTTCGCGCCTGGTGTTTGACCCCTCTCACCGCTCCGTCGCCATCGTGCGGCGGGGCGGGACCGTGGTGGGCGGCATCACGTACCGGGCTTTTCCTGTCCCTTCAGCCTTGGGCGAGGTCGCCTTCTGTGCGGTCATGGCGGCGGAGCAAGTGAAAGGGTTCGGCACCCGACTCATGAACCACTGCAAGGCGGCTGCGCGCGACCGGGACGGCCTGGGCGCCCTGCTGACGTACGCGGACAACAACGCGGTCGGATACTTTGCCAAGCAAGGCTTTACGAAAGAGATCAGCCTGCCGCGGGAGCGGGTGAGTTCGCTTTTTTCATGGGGGTGCGGAGGAGGGTGGAAAGAAGGAGAGAAGGAGAGAGGATGGGGGTTGGAGCGTGCGCGCGCGCCGGCCGTGGCCACACCTCCTCTCTCTCTCAACCCGGCCCGCGCGCCCTTCTCGCCTCTTTCCCCCTCTCTCTCTCTCTTTCTCTCTTAGTGGGTGGGCTTCATCAAGGACTACGACGGCGGCACGCTGATGGAGTGCATCCTGGACCCACGCATCCCGTACACGGCCCTGCCCCCCTGCCTCGCTTCCCAGCGGGCGGCCCTGGACGCGGCGGTGCGGGCCCGGTCGCGCTCGCACGTCGTCCACCCGGGCCTGGCCCACTTTGCGGAGGATGATGGCGGCGGCGGCGATAGTGGTGGGAACGAGACGCCGCCTGCCGCGGCCGATGGCGACCCGGGCCCGGGCGCCCCCCGCCCGGGCGTCGTCGCGCCGCCCATCCCCGCCCTCCTCCCCCCGCGTGGCCGCCTCGACCCCGCCTCCATCCCTGGTGTCGCCGAATCGGGCTGGCCCGCCCAGGCCGCCTCCGCGCCCATCCCCTCCGTCTACGTGCGCCGCACGTGGACCCGGCTGGACGCGGACCCGTCCGTCCTGCCCACCTTCCTGGGGGAACTGCTGGAAGAGGTGAAAGCGCACGAGGACGCCTGGCCCTTCGCCTCGCCCGTCGACGCGCGGGACGTGCCGGACTACTACCAGATCATCCGGGACCCCATGGACCTGTCCACCGTGGCGGACCGGCTGGCGTCCGCCACGGCCGGCCGGCCTTTTTACACCACGCTCGACCTGTTTGTGGCTGACGTGCGCCGCATTTTTGCCAACTGTCGGGTGTACAACGCGGCGGACACGGTCTACTCCAAGCTTGCGACCCGGTGCGAGGCTGACTTTGACGCCCTGGTAGCGGCGCGCGTCCAGTTCGAGAAGGTGCTGGTGTGAGGGAGGGAGGGTGGGTGGGGAGAGCGTGGAGAGAAGAGAGGAGAGAGGTTGAGAGGGGGCCCCGGCTAACCCTTACCCTATGCCGTGCGCAGAAAAGACTCCGCGTCCGGCGTGTGCGAGGGAGGGGGCTGTGTGTAGAATGGGACTGCATGTGTGTGTTGCTGGATGATGCTGGACGAGAGGAGAGATTTCGGCCTTGATGGGCGTGCCGACGATAGGAGCGTTCGGTCGATGGCCGTCGTCATCGCCGGGAACACGGGGAAGCATGTTCGTGCGGTTTATTGCCCTGGGTCAGAGGAGGGCACCTCCATTCCTCAAACATCTTTCTTTTCCTTCTCTCCCCTCTTCGTGCGCGCACGGCCCGCATCCCGCCATGGCGTCCTCCCTCGCGTCCCGCGTGACTGCGCCCGGGCGTCCCTCCACGTGCGTGCCTTGGAAAGGAGAGACACAGAGAGAGGCGTGGACGCACGCGCCAAAAGGCCGACGCTTTTGCACGCCCGTCCCCGCCGCCGCTGGCCAAACAAATACGTCTCTCTCTCCCTGCACGCGCTCTCACTCCACACACACACACACCCTCACTGCCCCACACAGGTCGGCGCTTCCTGCCCTGCCTTCCCAGCGGACGGGCGTGGTGGTGGCGGCCAAGGTAAGAAAGGTAGGAGAGGGCGTAGGAGAGGTGGTTTGGCGCTGACGGCCTTCGCTTGCGCGCGCTCTTCAACCCCGCGCCCCTCTCTTCTCTCTCATCCAACAGACCACCGACGTCGAGCCCCGCTTCAAGTACGACTTCGCCAACTCGGTAAGCGGACAGGAGAGAGAGAGAGAGAGACGGGAAGAGTGCGCGCGAACGGCTCCCGCCCCGCCCCTCCTTCTCTCCCTTCTCCCTTCTCCATTCCCATCTCATCCATCCATCCATCACCTCTCCACCCACCCATTCTCCCTTGCAGCGCTGGATCCGTGTCAAGAAGGGCTCCAAATTCGATTCCAACAAGTACACGCCCGAGATGTGGGAGAAGGGCGGTGCCACGACGGTGACGCCCAAGTCCGGCTCCACGTACACGGTCTGGCCCGTCATCCACGCGAGTCTGACCAAGCGCAAGCTGGCGTCCGTGGACGCAGAGGCGGCCTTGAAACTGCAGAAGTCCGGTAAAGCCGTCCTGGTCGACTGCCGCCCGGAGTACCAGTTCCGCAAGCAGCGCATCGAGGGTGCCATCTCGGCGCCCCTGTTCCGGGAGGTGCAGGGGAAAGGGACATGGGACAACATCAAGCGGGCGGTGATGGCGGTGGGCCTGGCCATGACGGCGACCGAGCGCAACCCTGACTTTTTGGAAGACTGCAAAGCCGCCCTGGCGGCCGCGGGCGTGCGGCGGGGGACCAAGCTCATCCTGTACTGCGGCCTGGGCGGGACGATCGAGGTGGGCGTCAAGCCCTGGGCGCCCGACCGGACCAAGGAGTTTAAGGACGACCCGGAGCGCATGTTTGGGCGCGAGTCGCGCTCCCTGAAAGCCTGCCACGACCTGCTGGTGGAAGGGGGGTACCGCAACGGCGACGTCCTGCACCTGAAGGGGGGGATCGGCCAGTGGAGGTATGACGGGTACCCGACCGAGAGCGACTAGAGAGGGGTTGGCGAGGAGAGGGAGTCTGTTTTTTTGAGGTCTTTCTCTTCTTCGACAAAAAACCTGCACTCTCGCGCGTGCTGGAAAAAAACCCGTCGCGTCTCCCACCACCCCCACAAAAAAAGATAAGAATATAAAAAGCACACACACTCGCGCGCGTGCAAACCGGCCTGTCAGGTACCGCGTCTTTGCTCTCTCCCTGTCAAGAAGGAAAAAAGATGGAAAAATAGAGCCCCCCCCCAACCACCCATCCTCCCTCACAACGCGGCCGCCGGCACGACCACGCCCGCCTTCTTGGCAGACGCCCCGCCGCCGCCGCCCACCATCTCCTCGATGACCGCCTCCCACTTCAGGGCGGGCTGCGCCCAGGACAGGTCCTGCCCGATGCACGCGTCCCGCATGGCCTTGTGGGCCGGCGTGCCGTACGCGTCGGCCGCCCGGCGGGCCGCGTCTGCCAGGGCGGCCGCGTCGGCTGGGTCCAGGCGATCCGGGTTGACCGCACCGACGTGGAACCCCGTGACGCCGTCCTTGACGGTGTCGACAAGGCCGCCCGTAGAAGCCACAATCGGAATCGTCCCCGCCACCATGGCTTGCAGCTGGACGATGCCGCACGGCTCGAAGCGGGAGGGGATGAGGGCAAAGTCGGCGCCCGCGTTGATGAGGTGGGCCAGGCGGGGCGAGAATTCGACCACGCCCGCCGCGGCCCCCGGGAAGGCGCCGTCCAGGCCCTCCACCGCCGCCTCCAGGTCCTTCTTGCCCGTCCCCAGGATGACGACCTGGGCTTTGGACGCGCCGCTGCCGCTCCCGCCCAGCAGGGCCGGCAGGGCGGCGATGATGGTGTCCACCCCCTTCTGCTCCTCCAGGCGACCAATGAAGCCAAACAGCGGGGCGGCCGGGTCGACGGGGAGGCCGACCTCGGCCTGGAGGACGGCCTTGGCGGCCGCTTTGCCCGCCTCCACGGAGGCCGCATCGAAGTTGACGTCCAGGAAGGCGTCCGTCGCCGGGTCCCACTCGCCCGCGGACATGCCGTTGACAATGCCCTCCACCCCGACCGCCCGCCACACGCCGTCCAGCTCCACGCCCTTGGACGCGTCCCGGGCCAGCTCCTTGGCGTAATTCTCCGAAACGGTCAGCACCTTGTCCGCCGCCAGCAGGCCGGCCTTCAGCCAGTTCAGCTTGGCGAACTTGCGGCCGGCGGCCGGCGTGGGCGGGGTGCCGCCCTCCGATTCCACAAACACCTTGTCGACGCCGTCGGCAAACTCAAAGAGCGGGCGGGAGGACGCGGGCAGGCCCAGCACCTCCCACGTCTCGGGCCATGCCCGCCCCTGGAAGGCCGCGTTGTGGCAGCACAGGGCGACCTTGGTGGCCGTGAACCGGCCCGCCGGGCGGTGCACGTCCTTCACGAGCACGGGCAGCAGGGCGGTGTGCCAGTCGTTGGCAATGATGCAGTCCGTCTCCTGGCCGGCCGTGAAGGGGAGGGCGTCCAGGGCGGCCAGGGCGGCCCGGTTGAACAGGGCGAAGCGGGCGGAGTTGTCGTCCCAGTCCGCGCCGGAGGCCCGGCCGTACAGCTTGGCCCCCGTCTTGCCCCACACGCGGGCCAGGAAGGCAGGGTGGTCCACAAAAATGACGTCGACGCCGTCTTTGATGGCGTGGAAGAAGCGGACCGCCTCGCCGCCGCCCACGTCCGCCGTGACGGCCGTGTCCCAGGCGTCCGCGTACTGGTCGTACCTGAGAGAGAGAGGACGAGAGAGAGAGAGAGAGAGGTCGTGTGCGTGGTGTGGTGCGCGTCAAGGGGAAAGGGGGAGGTCTCGCCGCGCGCGCGCGCGACCCCCTCCGGACGCCTTCCCTGTCGCCTCTCTCGCCCTTTCTCGCCTCTCTCCCCCCCTCTCTCTCTCTCCCCCGGACCCGCCCCTTCACCATACAACAACTCACCGGGGCGCGATGACGCACACCTTGTGCCCCCGCTTGGCCAGCTCCAGGGGCAGGCCCGACACGACGTCGCCCAGCCCGCCCGTCTTGGACCAGGGGGCTACCTCTGCCGAGACGAAGGCCAGGTTCATGGGGCGGGCCGGGGCCGGGGCCGGCGGCGGCGCCACCACCACCTCCACGGCCAGGGAGGCCGGCTTGCGGGGCGGGGGGCGGGCGGTCAGGTCCAGGCCCGCGTCCACGGCGGCGGCCGCGGAGGCGAAGCCGGCCTGGGTCGCGAGCGGGATGGGCGTGGGCTTGGGCTTCGTGGCCGCGGGCGTGGGCGCTGCGGCGCCGCCCGTGGCCTTGGCCGGGGCGGCGCCAGTAGCAGGCGCAGCCGCAGCGGCCGCGCCCGCGGCCTTGGCCGGGGCGACGGCAGCAGGCGCAACAGCAGCAGCAACCGGCTGGACGGGCGCGGCAGGCTTGGTGAGGGGGGCGGTCGCCGCAGGGCGGGGAACGGCCGGAGCTGGCCGCTTGCTCGCGCCCGCGCTCGCCGGCTGAACCGCAGCCGGCCCGCCTTCCGGCCGGACCTTGGGCTGAACCTTAGCCACGGCCGGCACGACCGGCTGGGACGCCGGGCGGGGCGGGACGGGCGGGCCGGCGGCCTTGCCGGGCGTGGCTTGGGCGCGGACGGAGAGACGCATCGTTGAGCGAGAAAAAAAAACGGGCAGAGGTTGGGGCGGGATCTGAGGGGTCGAGGGAGGAGGAGGGGGGAAATGCGCCAGCCAGGGCTATGAGGAAAAAGGCGTCTCCCACACAGGTGGGGGCGGCCTGGGCGAGGGGCGGGGGCGGGGGGAGCGGTGCGAGCGCGGACCTTGTGAAGACTGTGTGAGCGCGAGGCGCTGCCGCTGCGGACGCCCTCCCTCGAGCCGCAGGGAACGAGCGCGCGCGGGAGAGGAAGGCCCGCCCTCTCTCTACTCTCGCTTTCCGGCTCCATACAACACGCGCGCTGCGCCTCTCTGCCCGTGAGCGTGCACGCCCAGGCCCGACCCCGCCCTCCTCTCTGCCCCCCCGCACATAGAGAGAGGCAGCTCGCGTGTGAGAGAGAGGACCACACCCCTCCCTCGCCGTCGCTCGTTTTTTGTTTTTCCCCATGTCGTTCAACCCGCCGCCGCCGGCCGGCTACGGCGCGCCGCCGCCAGGTGCGAACGATTGGAGTGAGGCATAATCAGGAGGCTCTCCTGGGCGCGGGCGGGCCCATTGCCAGGCGCTGGACACGCGGGTCCTTGCGCGCGCGCCTGCTCTCCCCCTGCGCCGGCGCGCGCCTGTGGCGCGGGGACGAATGCTCTTCCTCGCCTCTCTCTCTCCGCACGCGCGCGCCCTGTGTGTGCTGCACACCCGCGCATGAGTGTCGCTGGTGCAGGCGCGTGCCTACCGCTTCCGCGTATGGGGCTCAGGGCGCAGAGAGAGAGAGAGAGGGCGCGCGCTCGAACACGGTGCCTCTTTCCCGGGTCGGCGTCGCCCCCCCCTCTCCCCGCGCATCGCTCGCCTCAACCTTCTCCCTCTCTCCCTCTCTGCACACACACAGCCTACGGCTACGGCGCCCCGCCGCCGCCGCCGCCGCCCCAGCAGCAGCAGCAGTACCAGCAGCCCCCCGCTCAGGGCGGCTTTGCCCCGCCGCCGCCCGCCCAGGGCGGGTGGGGCGCCCCGCCCGCGGGCGCGCCTCCCCCTCCTCTCCAGGCAGGCTTCGGCTCTGCGCCGCCCGCCGGCCAGCCTGCTGCTTTCGGCAGCCGCCCGGCCGGGGGCGGCGGCTTTGGCGGCCCGCCGCCCGCTGCTGCGGCGCCCCCGCCCCAGCAGCAGCAGTACCAGCCCCCTCCGCCCCCCGCCGGCCCGCCCGGCTGGCGGCCCGGCATGGCGCCCGCCAACGGCGCGGGTCCGCCCGGCGGCGGCGGCTTTGGCTCCGCCCCGCCGCCGGCCGCGCCACCGTCCCGCCCGCCCGCGGCAGGCTTTGGCGGCGGCGCGCCGCCCGCCCAGCCCGCTGCGGCTGCGCCTCCACCTGCCGCCTTTGGCAGCGTGCGGCCGGGCGGCGCCGGCGGGTTCGCCCCCCCCGCCCCCGCGCCCGGCGGGTTCGCCCCCCCCGCCCCCGCGCCCGGCGGGTTCGCCCCGCCCCCGCCCGCGGGCGGCAGCTTCGCCCCGCCCCCGCCCGCGGGCGGCGGGTTCGCCCCGCCCCCGCCCGCAGGCGGCGGCTTCGCCCCGCCCCCGCCCGCGCCCGGCGGCTTCACGCCCCCGCCGCCCGGCGCGCCTCCCCCGCCTCCGCCAATGGCCGGCTTTGGCGGTGGTCCCGCCCCCGGCAGCTTTGCCCCGCCCCCGCCCGGCTCCGCGCCCGGCCCGCCGCCGGGGGCAATGATGATGCCCGGCGGCGGCGTGCCTGGCGCCGCCCTGGGCGGCTACGGCGCCCCCGCCGCCCGCGCGCTGGACCCCTTCGAGGCCCTGGAGCCCGGCGGCGACCCCGCCTACTTCCCCCGACCCACGGGTGACGCGGCGGCGACCGCGGGCGCGCCCGCCGCCCCGCCCTTGCCCGGCTCCTGCGACGGCCGGTTCATGCGCCTGACCGTCAACGCCATCCCCGCCCAGCAGGCCACGCGCGCCCGCTTCCAGCTGCCCATCGGCGCGGTCGTCCACCCGCTGGCTGGCCCGCAGGAGGACGTGCCCGTCATCCCGCTGGGGCCGGCGGGCATCGTTCGCTGCAAGCGGTGCCGCACGTACGTCAACCCCTTCGTCGCCTGGGTGGACGGGGGGCGCCGCTTCCAGTGCAACGTGTGCGCGGCCCTGAACGACGTCCCCGCCGAGTACTACTCCTCCCTGGACCCGGCCACGGGCGCCCGCCTGGACGCGGGCGCCCACCCGGAGCTGAGCACGGGGAGCGTGGAATGGGTCGCGCCGGCGGAGTACATGGTGCGCGCGCCCATGCCCCCCTCCTTCTTCTTCGTCATCGACGTCTCCGCCACCGCGGTCGGGTGCGGCATGGTCGGGGCGGCCGTGGCCGCCATCAAGGCCTGCCTGGACCGCCTGCCGGGGGACGACCGGACGCAGGTCGGCTTCCTGACCTTCGACACTGCCCTCCACTTTTACAACCTGCGGGCCGGCGCGACCCAGCCGCAAATGGTGGTGGTGCCCGAGGTGGCGGAGCCCTTTGCGCCGCTGCCCGACGACCTGCTGGTCAACCTGGCCGACTCGCGGAGCGTGGTGGACGCGTTGCTGGACGCCCTGCCGGGTGCGTTCGCGGCGGGGGGTGGTGCCCCAGGCGACGCCGCCACGGGGCCCGCCCTCCAGGCCGCCTTCATGGCCATGTCCCACGTCGGCGGCAAGTTGCTGCTATTCCAGGCGGCCCCGCCCGCGGCGGGCGCGGGCAAGGTGCGCGCCCGGGACGGCTCCGCGGCGGCCTGGGGCACCGATGCTGAGCCGCGCTCCCGCGTCCCCGAGGACCCCTTTTTCAAAAAGTACGCGGCGGAGGCGTCCCGCGCCCAGATCGCGGTGGACGTCTTCTCCTTCGCGCCCGGCTTCACCGACCTGGCCTCCCTGGGCGCCCTGCCCAAGTACACGTGCGGCCAGCTGTACTATTACCCGGGCTTTTCAGCCGGCCGCGACGCCGCCCGCGTGGCCGCGGACGTCGAGCGCAACCTGACCCGCCCGACGGGGTGGGAGGCGGTGATGCGCATCCGGTGCTCTAAAGGGCTCCGCATCTCCGCCTTCCACGGCCACTTCTTCGTGCGGTCCACCGACCTGCTGGCCCTGCCCCAGGTCGACCCGGACAAGGCGTTTGCAGTTCAAATCGCGCACGAGGAGGGCGTTGTCACGGGCCCGGCCGCCTTCATCCAGTGCGCCCTGCTGTACACCTCCTCCTGCGGCGAGCGCCGCATTCGTGTCCACACGGCGGCCGTCTCCGTCGTACCCGACTTGCCCGACCTGTACCGGGCGGTGGACGGCGGCGCCATGGCGGCCCTGCTGGCCAAGCTGGCGGTCGAAAAAGCGTACGGCGCGCGCCTGGACGAGACGCGGGCGGCCATCCAGCACAAGGTGGGCCTGGCCCTGCGGGAGTACCGCCTCATGCACGCGGCGGGCGGGCGTGGCGGGGCCCTGCCGCACACCGCCCTCATCTTCCCGCCGGGGCTGCGCTACCTGGCCCTGTGGACGCTGGGCATCTCGAAGTGCGCGGCCCTGCGGGGCGGCCCCCGCGACGTCGCGGCCGACGAGCGCACGTCTGTCGGGCTGGACATCATGGCCGCGCCCGTGTCCGGGGCCCTGCGCCTGGCCTACCCGGCCCTGCTGCCCCTGCATGACCCGTCCGGCGAGTGGGGCCGGCCCCGGGAGTCGGACGGGGCGGTGCTGCTGCCCGCGCCCGCGCCCCTCGCGACCGCCGCGCTCGACCCGGCGGGCGCCTACCTCCTGGACAATGGCCGCGTCTTCGTCCTGTGGCTGGGCCGGTCGGTGCGCCCCGACTTCATGGCGGGCCTGTTCGGCCTGGATCCGTCCGCGCCGCTGCCCGCGGACGCGATGGCCCTGTCCGTCGAGCCGGAGCGGCCCGGGTCGCCCGCGTCCGCGCGCGTGTGCGCGGTCCTGCGCGCGCTGCGGGCGGGCCGCCCCACGCACGCGCCCTGCTTCGTCGTGCGCCAGGGCTCGCCCGCCGAGGCGCACGTCGTGCCCTACTTTGTGGAGGACCGGGGCCCGGGCGGGCCCGGGGCGGCGCCCTCGTACGCGGACTTTGCGGCCGCCCTGCAGAAGGCGGTGCTGGCCAAGGCGTGAGATTGGATGGGGGATGGGAGGGAAGGAGAGGGACGGGATGGGGTGGGGTGGGGGTGCTTGAGGATGGAGGGAGAGCGAGATGAGAGGGTGTGGCGGGGTGCCAAAGAGTATGCATGACCCCTGCGCGTCCGCCCGGCGTGCTGCCCAGCGCGTGGTTGGTGCGT
>Ga0210003_1004442_pt1 | contig 11109 bp, 9 predicted proteins | sample LantaG_FD_182804 | JGI IMG/M metagenome (GOLD analysis project Ga0210003, IMG submission 182804) | Deep subsurface microbial communities from Baltic Sea to uncover new lineages of life (NeLLi) - Landsort_02402 metaG (SPAdes) (version 2) | ecosystem: Environmental > Aquatic > Marine > Oceanic >...
CGTCCGTGTGTGCTCGTCCGTGTATGTCTGTGTTTGTCCGTGTCCGTGCTCTTTCCGCCGCCGCGCCGTTCACCCCAGAATCACCGGCAGGGCGTCGGCCAGGCTGCTGCACTCGGTGTGCAGCAGCGGCCGCACGCCGCTCGACCTGATATTCCCGCCCGCCACGCCGATCGCGGCAAAACCGGCCAGCCGAATCGACACCACGCCCGCGCCCGAGTCTTCCATTCCCACCACGCGCGCCCGGCGGGCCGGCTCGATTCCCAGACCCACGCGAGCCGTTTCTGCATACAGCCACGGATGCGGCTTCGGCTCAAGCTCGCCCAGCGTGCCCGCCTGACCCGGCCGGATCGCGAAGCCCGCACTGATGATCGCGTCGTAAAACTCCAGCGGATCGCCCATCCCCAGCGTGCGGAAAGCCGAAACGATCTCCGGCCAGGCCTTCTCGTACAGCCCCGAGGTGACCAGCCCGATCCGCACGCCGCGCCCTTTAAGCTCCAGCAGAAATTCCTTCAGCCCGGGGCTTGGCACGAAGGCGTCGGCCCGCCCGCGATTCTCCAGCACCGCCCGCAGCTCGCGAGTGGTGATCTCGAAATACAGCCTGCGAGCCTCCTCCACCGTCATGTCGGGGCAATACTTGTCGATGCAATACTGCAGATGTTCCGACACCGAATGCCCCGACACGTGCGGCTCGTCGTCAGCCTCCAGACTGAAAGACGCATCGCCCAGCAGCCGCGCCGTCACCTGCTCGATAATCCAAACCCAAAACGCCTCGCTGTGCACGCTCGTGCCGTCGAGGTCCATCAGCACCGCCTCGGCCGGCGCATCGAACTCCGCATTCGGCAGCCAGTACATTGCCGAATGCCCCATTGCCGACTTCACGCACGCCAGCGTCTCGGTGTCGAACACCACAAACTCGACCTTCCGGTCGAGCGGCGTCAGAATGCGCCGCACGCTCTGCCTGCCAACGCGCCACGCGCCATCGGACGTGGTGTCGAGGTCTATGAAATCGCCCGACAGCTCCGGATCGATGATGCCTATCCCGGGAATATGCTCACTCATTCAGCAGGCTTCCCAACTTGCGCGAAATCACGCTATTCCAATATCCTGTCGATCTGCTCCAACTCGCCCTTCGTGAGCGTGAGATGCTTGAGCGTCGCCACGTTCTCCGCCACCTGCTCAGGCTTGCTGGCCCCGATGAGAACCGAAGTCACGCGCGGATCGCGCAGCAGCCACGCGAGCGCCATCTGCGCGAGCGACTGGCCCCGTTGCCCCGCCAGATCGTTGAGCGCCAATATCTTCTCCATCAGCTCCGGCGTTATCGCACTCTTACCCAGCGCACCGTGCGGCTTGCTCGCGCGCGAATCGGCCGGAATCCCCTTGAGATACTTACTCGTCAGCAACCCCTGCGACAGCGGGCAAAACGCGATGCACCCGACGCCCTCGTTGCCCAGCACCTTCAGCAGCCCGCCTTCCACCCAACGGTCGAGCATCGAATAATTCGGCTGGTGGATCAGGCAAGGCGTGCCGAGCTGGCGCAGCGCCGCCAGCGCCTGCGTCGTCTGCTCGGCATTGTAGGACGAAATCCCCGCGTAAAGCGCCTTGCCCTGCTGCACGGCCGAATGCAGAGCGCCCATCGTCTCCTCGATCGGAGTCTCGGGATCGGGCCGGTGCGAATAGAAAATATCCACGTAATCTACGCCCATCCGGCTCAGGCTCTGGTCGAGGCTGGCCAGCAGATACTTCCGCGAGCCGAAATCGCCATACGGACCCGGCCACATCCTGTAGCCCGCCTTCGTCGAAATCACCAGCTCATCGCGGTAACCGGCAAGATCGCGGCGGAGAACCTTGCCGAAATTCCCCTCGGCCGAACCCGGCGGCGGGCCGTAATTATTCGCCAGATCGAAATGAGTGATACCCAGATCGAACGCGCGCAGCAGCATCTCGCGCGACACGTCGAACGAATCCACACCACCGAAATTATGCCACAGCCCAAGCGAAATCGCAGGCAGACGCAGCCCGCTTCTTCCGCAGCGCCGATAAACCATCGAGTCGTACCGATTGTCCGACACATTCTGACCCATCAGATCGCCTCCGCAAAACGTATGGCGGCGCGGCCGGCCCGCCACCGCGGAAAATTCACAACCAGTATCATACACGCAGCCGTCGGCAGAATCAATGGCGCAGGCCGGATGCTGAGAAAACGGGGAGCCTGATTCTGAATCGAATAGCAGGTTGGACGCAATGACGGTTGTATCAATCAGCAGCGGCGATCGGCCCGCAAACCGCGTTTGGTGCGGTGGCGGGCGGGAGGAGCAACTTCCGCCGAGGCTCGTCCTCATCCCGACATTGGCAAGTGTGCGTCGACTTTGAAACGAAGTTATACGGGCCTTCGGCCCGACTGGGGCTCTGCCCCAGACCCCGAAGTTTTCAAGCCATAGCGGGACACCGCATTTAGGCTTGTGCAGACATAACGGGCGGGGGGACAACAGATGTCTCCCCCAACGCAGATGCGTCTGCCCCGCTCCGTACTCCGCCTGCCGAAGGCAGGGGCGGGCAACGGGCCTCAGCCAAGGCTACGGCCCACGCTTCCCCCTTCCCACTTCCCACTTCCCCCCCTTACATTTTCTTACATGCCTTTCGCGGCGGCTCCTTGACATCGATGTTGCGGTTAATATAATTACTGACAGTCGGAAAGCAATATCAGAAGCCCTGCATAAGGAGAGCACGATGTCCAAGGCAGACGTTCAGCAAGCCGACCTCAAGCTTGTCGAGCACGCCCACGAATCACGCGACAAGATCATCGCCGAACTTCGCAAGGTCATCATAGGCCAGAACCAGTTGATCGAGGAAGTGCTGGTTGCGCTTTTTGCCGGCGGACACGTCATAATGGTAGGCGTGCCGGGCCTCGCCAAAACGCTGCTCGTGAGCACCCTCGCTCAAACGCTGTCGGTCAATTTCAAGCGCGTGCAGTTCACGCCCGACATGATGCCCTCGGATATCACCGGCATCGACGTGCTCGAGGAAGACCACACTACAGGGCGCAAGTCGTTTGAATTCATGCGAGGCCCCGTTTTCACCAACCTGATGCTCGCCGACGAGATCAACAGGACGCCCCCGAAAACACAAGCCGCCCTGCTGGAAGCCATGCAGGAGAAGCACGTGACCGTCGGGCGGACAACCTATAAGCTCGAAGAACCATTCATGGTGATGGCCACGCAAAACCCGATCGAGCAGGAAGGAACATACCCGCTGCCCGAGGCGCAGCTCGACCGGTTCATGTTTATGGTCATGGTGGATTATCCCAACCGCGACGACCTCAAGCAGATCATCAAGACCACCACGGTAGGGCAGATCGAACAGCCGCAGCCGGTGCTCGATGCCGCCGACGTGCTGAAGCTGCGCGAGGTGGTGAGGATGATCCCGATAAGCGAACACGTGCTCGACTACATAACGCGCCTGGTGGAGGCCACGCATCCCAACGACGAGACCTCGCCGGAGATCAGCCGCAGGTGTCTCGCGTGGGGAGCCGGGCCGCGCGCCGGCCAATACCTCAGCCTCGGCGCCAAGAGCCGCGCGCTGCTGCGCGGAAACCTGCAGGCGACCGCAGAGGACGTTCGAGCCGTGGCACTGCCCGTAATGCGCCACCGAATGGTCACCAACTACACGGCACTCGCGGAAGGCGTCGATACCGACCGCGTGGTCGAGGAACTCCTCGCTGCCGTCGCCGAATAGGAAGACATATGCCCGCACCCGCCGAAAAACTGACACGATTTCTCGACCCAGACGTACTGCGCTCGCTGGAAAACATCGAGATCGCGGCACGCTTCCTCGTCGAAGGAATGTACGCCTCCCGCCACCGAAGCCCGTTCTACGGCTACAGCGTCGAATTCGTCGACTATCGTGAATACTCACCCGGAGATGAACCACGCACCATCGACTGGAAGGCCGTCGCGCGAACCGAACGCTATTACGTCAAGCGATTCGAGATGGAATCCAACATGAACGTGATGGTCCTGCTCGACGTAAGCGCCTCGATGGGCTACCAGGCCGACGACCGCAGCCGCCTCAGCAAACTCGAGTACGCCAACTACCTCGCCGCCGCCCTCGCTTACCTCGCCACCCGCCAGCAGGACGCACCCGGCCTGGTAACGTTCGACCGCGACCTCCGCGAATTCATGCCCCCGCGCCAGGGCCAGCGCCACCTCTACACAATGCTCACCAAGCTCGAGTCGCTCGAGGCTGCCGGCCAGACAAACCTGTCATACGTCCTCGAGGCCGTCGCCCGGCGCCTGAAGCGCAGGGGAATCGTCCTGCTGATCAGCGACTGCTACGGCGACACTGAACCCGTCATCGATGGAATCCGACACCTGCGGGCACGCGGGCAAGACGTAATCGTCTTCCAGGTCATGGACCACGATGAAATCACCTTCCCCTTCAACGCACTGTCGAGCTTCCGCGACATGGAAACCGGCGTACAGGTCATGACCGACCCGCTGCGGCAGCGGCGGCTCTACATGGAACGCCTCGACCGGTTCCTCAACGCCATCGGCTCCGGCTGTGCAGCCTGCGGGGCCGACTATCGCCTCGCCGACACCGCACAACCGATCGAGATCGTGCTTCGCGATTATCTGCTGTATCGCCGGCAGCGGGGGTAGGACCTGCCTGCATTATTCCGCCTGATGGAAACGCCGCTCGATTCGCGTAGACCAAGACGGCCGTGCGGTCAAAGGGGCTGAAGAAACATCACGATGGAATTGCGGGCGGAATTTCTGCCGCCTTCCTGCGGAGGCTCATTATGATGGGGCGACATGTTCCCACGGCTCACGCCGTGGGCTAAAGTCTGCCGCCCTTACGGGCTTGTAAGGAAGGAGAATTCCGAGGATGCGGGCGAGACGCCCGATGGCGTGAGGTTAAGCACTTTGCATGCGGAAAAAGGTCGCCAGAAGAAGGGCGGGCACGGAGACCCGCCCCTACACTAGCCGATGTCATTATCTGGCGATATGGCTCGGTGGCCGTCAGAAGGCAGCGCTGATTCATGCTGGCAATCAACTGACAACGGCAGTTCAAGGGCGTTGCTCATGCTTGTGATACCTTAGTACCACGCCATTCGGGAATTACCTCTATCTTGTGACAGCAAACCAGCCGGAATTTCAACGAAGAATGATGTGAGCTGATGTAGGGGCGGGTCTCTGTGCCCGCCCTTCTTTCTCTTCTATCCTCCGTCTGTTCCGAGCACAAGTAGGTGTAACCTCACGGCATTGGGCGAGACGCCCCGTTTCGCAGAACCTGTGCGTGCAGGCGTCACGCGGCTCAATTGCCGCGGTGTCGCGCTGCGGCGTCCGTGTTTGTCCGTGCTGGTCCGTGATGTCCGTGCCGCCCTGAGTGGCTCGCCTCCCGCCCGCATCTCTTCACCCCAACCGCACTTTCGCAAACTTCCGCTTGCCCACCTGCACCACGGTGCCGTCGGCCACGGGCACGGTCGCCTCGATGTCGTCCACCTTCCCGCCGTCCACGCTCACGGCCCCCTGCTGAATCATGCGGCGGGCCTCGCTGTTGCTGCTTACCAGGCCGGCTTCGCGCAGCAGGGCGATGATCTGCACGGCGCCATCAGAAACCAGCCCGGCCGGCAGCGTTGCCTCGGGAATATCCTCGGGAAGCTTGCCCTTGCGGAACACCCGGTCGAACTCCGCCGCCGCCGCCGTCGCCGCCTCCTCACCGTGATACATCTGCACCAGCCGCGAAGCAAGCTTCGCCTTGGCGTCGCGCGGATGCGTCTGCTCCGACACCAGTGCGCCGATCTCTTCCATGCTGAAATCGGTCAGCAGTTCGTAGTACTGCCGCATGATATTGTCGGGGATCGACATCACCTTGCCGAACATGTCGGCCGGCTCGTCGCTCACTCCTATGTAGTTGCCGAGGCTCTTGCCCATCCGGCGGACGCCGTCTGTGCCCGGCAGCACCGGCATCGTAAGGCACACCTGCGGCTGTTGGCCTGCGTCGGTCTGCAAGCCCCGGCCAACCAGCAGGTTGAACCGCTGCTCGGTGGCTCCCAGCTCGATATCCGACCGCACGACCACCGAGTCGTAACCCTGCATCAGCGGATACAGGAGTTCGGAAATTGCGATTGGAACGCCTTCCTTGAAGCGTTGGTCGAAGTCGTCGCGTTCCAGCATCCGGGCCACCGTCATCTTGGAAGTGAGTGCGAGGATGTCGGCCAGGCCCATTTTCTTGAACCATTCGCCGTTGTAAACCACCTCGAGGCGTTCGTTTAGCAGCACCTTCCTGACCTGGTCGATGTAGGTGCGCGCGTTGGTCATTGTCTGCTCGTGTGTGAGCTGGGGGCGTGTCTTGGAGCGGCCCGACGGGTCGCCCACCATTGCCGTGTAATCGCCTATGATAAGAACTACGTGGTGGCCCAGTTCCTGGAACTGCCGCAGCTTGCGAAGCTGCACCGTGTGGCCGAGGTGGATGTCCGGGGCGCTCGGGTCAAGCCCCAGCTTCACGCGGAGCGGCTTGCCCGATGCCAGCGAGGCCTCCAGCTTCCTGACCATCTCCTCTTCGGGGAAAATCTCTACGACGCCACGCCGGATGACGTCGAGTTGCTGCTTGATCTCGTGGTTCATTTAACGGCATCCATTGTGCTGTGTTGACCGCCTTGCTGCAAGAAAGCCTCGCGCAGTGCCCGTGCACCGCGCGAGGCATTCACTGGCTATCACACTTCGGTCAGTGTCAGGCTTGCTCTTCTTCGCGAGGCTGCTCCGGCTCCGGCTCGGTCGCCGGCTCGGCCGGTGCTTCCTCAGCTTTCGGTTCCGCCGTCTCGGCCGGTGCTTCTTCAGTTTTCGGTTCCGCCGTCTCGGCCGGTGCTTCTTCAGCCTTGGGTTCCTCAGCCGTTTCCGCAGTGGTTTCTTCGGCAGGGGCCTGCTCGGCGGCAGCTTCAGGCGGGGGTTCCTCCGCAGGCGCTTCCTCCGCAGTCGCCGGCTCCGTCTCGGCCGTTGCTTCGGCGGCGCCTTCTGCCTCTTTCTGCGTTTCGGCTTCAGGGGCCGCTGCTGCTTCCCGCGATGCCTCGTGACGTGCCGCGAGCGACTTCAGGTCGTCGCTGTCGAGAGCCGCTCCCATTCCGGGTCCAACGCTGTACTCGCCGGGCACGACCTCAACGACGCGCTCGGTCTGCGCACGCTTCAGGCTCAGCCCGATCTTGCGGTCCTTCGTGTCGACTCGGATCACGCGAAGCTCCAGCAGCTCGCCCGACTTGACGATCTCCTCGGGCGACTCAAGCTTGCGGTCGGCAAGCTCCGAGATGTGCAGCAGCCCCTCGAGGCCCTCTTCCAGCTCGATGAACACGCCGAAGTTGGTGAATTTCGTGGCCCTGCCGCTCACCACGTCGCCCACGCGATACCGCAGTGGAATCTCGTGCTCCCACGGGTCCGGATGAAGCTGCTTGAGGCCGAGGGCAACGCGCTTCTTGTCCTGATCCACGCTCAGCACAACCGTCTCGATGACCTCGCTTTTCTTGATCAGCTCGGACGGATGCTTGATCTTGCGCGTCCACGACATATCCGAAATGTGCAGCAGGCCGTCGATTCCTTCTTCGATCTCGATGAAGGCGCCGTAGTTGGTCATGTTGCGAACCTTGCCCTTGATGATGGTGCCCGGCGGATACTTCTGCTCCATCACCGTCCACGGGTTGGCCTCGACCTGCTTCATTCCCAGGGAGATTTCCTGCTTGTCCTTGTTGATGCCCAGCACGGCCACCTCGACCTGATCGCCGATGGCCACCATCTCGGACGGATGGTTCAGCCGGCGCGTCCAGGACATCTCCGATATGTGCACCAGGCCCTCAACGCCTTCCTCCAGCTTCACGAAGGCGCCGTAGTTCATGATATTCACCACCTGGCCCTGCACGACCGAATTGACGGGGTACTTCTCTCCGACACGCTCCCACGGGCTTTCAGACTTCTGCTTGAGCCCGAGCGATATCTTCTCCTTCTCGAGATCGAAATTCAGCACCTTGACTTCGATCACGTCGTCGATGGCGACCATCTCCGAAGGATGGCTGATCCGGCCCCAGCTCATATCTGTGATGTGCAGCAGACCGTCGATCCCGCCGAGGTCCACAAACGCGCCGAAATCGGTGATGCTCTTGACAACGCCCTTGCGAAGCTCGCCGATCTGGAGGTCCGACAGCAGCTTGCGCTTCTGTTCTTCGCGGCGCTCCTCGAGCAGCCGGCGGCGCGACACAACGATGTTCCGGTGCTCCTTGTCGATCTTGATGATCGTGCACTCGACTTCCTGGCCGATGTAGTCGGCGATGTCGCGGCTGCGCCTGATGCTAACCTGCGATGCCGGCAGGAACACCGGCACGCCGATATCAACAAGCAGACCGCCCTTGATCTTATGGGTGACGGTGCCGGTGACCGTGTCGCCTTCGGCATTCTGGCTGATGACCTTCTCCCAGCCGCGGATGCGATCGGCCTTGCGCTTGGACAAGACGATCATTCCGGCGTCGTCTTCCACCGCCTCCAGCAACACCTCGATTTTCGCGCCGGGCTTCGCCTCCTCGGGATGATCGAACTCCTCGATCGTTATCATCCCCTCAGACTTGTAGCCGACGTCCACGATCAGCGTGTCGCCGCGTCGGTTGATGATGAGACCTTCGAGAATGGAGCCGACTTCGAAGTCTCTGATCGTTTCATCGATCATGCGCTCCATCTCTTGCTCGCTTCGCGCCTCGATCATAGACGCCGCAAGCTCCTTCTCGATTTCGTCACGCTGCCGCTCGATCTGTTTTACTAATGGATTCTTACTGTGCAAAATGAACCTTCTCCAGAAACTTCGGCCACCCAAGGTTGCTGCACGCCGGTGTGGCCCTTGCCGGCAATGCCACGTTGACCATTGAAATACCTGCGGCCTTGCGCCGCACAATACGACTCACTGCGTTTCAGCCATCAACGACTCGAGGCTGTCCTGCAAGTTTCGTGTCAGTTCCTCCCGCGCTCCACCTTTGCCTGCTGCCGGAGCAGCTATCGGCCGGCCATACGTGATGCTGATCGGCCGGAACCGGAACAGCTTGCGCGAGCGCGGCCAAGCCTCATACGCCCCGCGTATCACCGCCGGCACAATCGGCACCTGTGCCTTCTCAGCCAGCAATGCAGGCCCGCTCCTGACTCGTCCCAGGCTGCCGTCGAGCGTGCGCGTGCCTTCCGGGAAAACCACCAGCCGCGCGCCTGCCCGCAGCCGGCGGATGGCTTCGTGCATTGCCGAGCGATCCGCCGAACCTCGTTTCACCGGAAACGCGCCCGTGCGGCGGATCAGCCACCCGAACAAGCGCTTGCGGAACAGCGACTCGCGGGCCATAAACGTCACCGGCTCATCATTGCTGACGCCGATGATGATCGGATCGAGGTAGCTCTGATGATTCGAGGCGATCACCACTCCGACGCCATGCGGGATATTCTCGTACCCGCGCACCTTCAGCCGGAAAAACAGCCTGAGAGCGACTCGAGCAAGAAATGTGATCGGCGTGTACAGCGCGGGGTTCACCCACCACGCCTCAACCCGCTGTGCACCGGCCTGCCCGGCTGCCGTGTCGCGACGTTCGCTGTTGCCCGTCAAGCATCGTGCTCCGCTGTGTGCGCCTTATCCTTAAGCTCCGGAAAACTCTCCAGCACGATGTCCGCCATCGTGCGGACGGTATCGTCCTTGCTCATTCGAGTGGTATCGATCGCTATGGCATCGTCTGCCTTCTTCAACGGCGACGCTTCCCGGCGGCTGTCGCGTTCATCGCGGCGCTGGATAGCCGCCATAATATCGCCGAGGCTCGCATCCTCGCCCGCCTCGGCGAGTTGATCGCGGCGGCGTTTCGCGCGTTCACGCAGGTCGGCCACGAGGAAAAACTTCACTTCCGCATCGGGGAATACAACCGTCCCGATGTCGCGGCCCTCCGCCACCACGCCGCCGTGTTCGCCGATCCGCTGCTGAATCCTGACGATAGGGCGGCGGCATGCGGCGCTCCCCGCCAGATGATGCACCTCGCGCGATATCTTCTCCGAGCGAATCTCGCCGGTGACCTCGCGGCCGTTCACAAACACCCGCGGCGAATCCGAATCGGGTGCAAGCTCGATATCAAGCGCCTCGATATGCTCGACGAGAGCGGCCTCGTCGTCCAGCGGAATGCCCGCGTCGATCGCGCTCCACGTTGCGGCGCGGTACATGGCCCCCGTATCGAGATATGTAAGCCCAAGCATCCGTGCGAGTTTGCGGGCAGCGGTGCTCTTGCCGGAACCGGCAGGCCCGTCGATGGCGATGATCGGTGCCCTGTGCATAGTACTGCAATTATACGGAAAACCACCGGCGTAATCAAGAAATTAAGCGGCGTTGCAGCATTGCACATTGTCGACAATGCCTCCACAGCTTAAGTCAAGGCCATTGGCCCCTTGTCCTGGGCGTCCGGCTTCTCGGCCAGGAAGCCGTCCACCATCTTCGCCGGCTCGTCTTTGCCTGCAGGATACCACCGCCCGGCCCCGTGTGCCTTGAAGGAATCTTCGGCACTGCACGAGGAAGAGACGATGCACACGGCAAGCAACGTGGCAGGCTCGATGACTTTCATGACTTTTCTCCGCCGGATGAGTTCACTTCAATTGTACCTGCGGCTGCGGCGATTTGCAGAAACAAGAGCGGTGGGCGGGGCCCGCGCTTACGGCCTCACGGTGAGGTCAATGTAGAGCGCGAGGCCGAAGTTCTCGTCGAGCGTATCGCTTATCGCTTCGCTTTCGAGTTTGGGATGATCCGTCATCGGCTCGAGAACGAGGGTATGCACGTCTCCGGGCTTAGCCTGTGCGATGGCGGTCGGTTGGGCGTCGATCATCCCCCATTGTGCGACGCGGACTGTTCGAGGTTTGAACTCGCCGCGTATGACCTTGGTAACTATGAATTCATTGGCCACGAGCGCGTCGCGGTAGGGGGCGATGTCTGCTGCCTTGGGGATCGGGGAGCCTTTGACAAACGTGGCCTCCAGCTCGATCCGAGGCGGCGAGGGTCTACGGGTAGCAATCATCCTGGCGTAGATCGCACTGTCGGCGGCGGCGTCAGCGGCGTCGAGTGCACGTGCGA
>Ga0210003_1004443_pt1 | contig 11107 bp, 9 predicted proteins | sample LantaG_FD_182804 | JGI IMG/M metagenome (GOLD analysis project Ga0210003, IMG submission 182804) | Deep subsurface microbial communities from Baltic Sea to uncover new lineages of life (NeLLi) - Landsort_02402 metaG (SPAdes) (version 2) | ecosystem: Environmental > Aquatic > Marine > Oceanic >...
GGGGGGGGGGGGGGGGGGGGAGAACCCCCTTGATAAAGAAGATTATGAAGATTGCGATTGGTTGCATGCCACGCTTTTTCGGGGGACGGGCGCGCGACGCGGCGCGCGGGCGCGGCGATAATTCATTTTCATTTCCTTTTTCTTTCTAGTGCGAAGAGCGGGGAGACGAGCCCGGCGACGAAGGCACCGAGCACCCCCCCGAAGAGCGCGGCGAGCCCACCGCGGGCTGCTTCGCGGCGGCGGTCCGCTGCTCGGGCGAGGCGGCGACGTCCCTGGGCGGCGACGCGGAGGCGGAGCGGCTGCGCGCACCAGCAGCGGCGGAGGCTGCTGCTGCAGCGGCGGCGCCGCCGGCGAGAAACGCGCGCAGCGCCCTCGCGTCCTCGAGCGTCGCCGACGGCGGGAGCTGCTGCTGCTCGGGCTGCTGCTGGCGGCTGGCAGAGTCTGCCTGCTCGTCGTAGCCCTCGCCCGCACTTCTGCCGCCGTCGGGGAGGAGGACCGACCTCTGCCCCCGGTTCTGCCGCTCCGGGAGCAGCGCGGCGGCGGCGGCGGTCGCCTCAGCCCGGGGCGGCGGCGGAGGGGACAGGGACCACGCGGCCTCCTCGAGCCACGGCCAGTCCCCCCCCGCCCCGTCGCCGCCCTCGCTTCCTCCCCCCTTGGCGGCGACCGCGGCGGCGACGGCGGCCTAGTCGTCCGCCAGGGAAGATGATTGGACGAGCGAGGGGGCCGCCGCGGCGGCGGAGGGAGGGGCGCCGTCCTTGCCGGCGGGCGCCGACAAAGGCGCCGGAGCGGCGGCGGCAGCCTCGCCGTTGCCGCCGTTCGACGCCGAGTGGTGCAGGGCCAGCTGCAGCGCGGCGAGGCGCTCCATCAGGGAACCCTCGGCGCCTCCGCGCTGCTGCTGCATTTGCTGCTGCCGCCGGAGCTGCTCCTCGCCGCCGCCGCCGCCTCTTTCGCCTCCCCCGCCGGCCCACGCCGCGGCCAGCGAGGCGACCCTCGCGGAGGCCCCGCCCACTGCTCCTCGCTGCGGCGGGGAGCTGTCGCCGCCGCCGCTCTCGGAGGGCGGCGGTGGCGGCGGCGAGCCCGGGGCCGTCGGGGGCCAGAAGAGGGCCGAGGAGGAGGCCGCCGAGGGGGACCTCTGGTAGAGGGAGGACGACTGCGGATGACGAGCCGAAGCATTCGCCGCGGTGGCGGCTGCCTGCTGCTGCGCCTGCTGCCTGGCCTGGAGCAGCAACTGCTCCGCCTGCTGCTGCTGCTGCCACCCCTGCTGCTGCTGCTGCTGCCTCTGCTGCAGCTGCTGCTGCATCTGCAGGTGCACCTGGAGCTGCTGCGCCGAGGGGGCCTCGAACGCGGGCCTGCGGCCGCTCGCGGCCGCCGCGGCGGCCGCTGCGGCGGCGAGGCGGGCAGCGACGTCGAGCGACGACGCGCGGCCGCCCCCAAAGGACCCCGGCGCCGAGGAGCCGGAGCCCCCGCGGCCGTAGCCGCCGGATGCTGCCGCCGCCGCCGCGGCTGCTGCAATGGAATACGAGGAGTAGGAGGGCGCTCCGGCGGCCAGCAGGCTCTGCGCGCGCGCGCCGGCGAGGGCCGCTGCGGCCGCGGCAGCGGCCGAGCGAGCTGGAGCGCCCGCGTTCGCGTTGGCCGCGCCCGCCGAGGCCAGCGACCCCTGCCTCTGCTGCAGGAGCTGCGCCGCGGCCTGCGCCTGCGCCTGCTCCCCGAACGAGCCCCTCCCGGACTCGAACGAGTGGCCGCCGGAGCTGCTAAGATTTCCGAGGCTGGCCGAGCGCGCCGCGAAGGCAAGGTCGAGGCTCGAGGTCGGGGTGTTCCTCTGCTGCTGCTGCATGTGCGCCGCGTAGCAGGAGGCCGCGACGGCCGCGGCGAGGTCGCGGTGCTGCTGCTGCGAGGCCGCGAAGAGCGCCGAGGAGGAGGAGGAGGAGGAGGAGGAGGAGGAGGAGGAGGAGGGAGAGGGGTTGCTTGAAGAAGATACGCCGCCGTTGCCGTTGCTGGGAGCAGCGAAAGCGGAGGCCGCCGCGGCGGCATTCGCCGCGGCGACCAATGCTGCGGCGCTGCCCGCGTCGAAGGAGCCCCCTCCCCCGCCGCTGCCGCCGCAGAAGGACGACGACGGGGACAGCGACGACGACGCCTGCGAGAGCGCCTCCCACGAAAAGTCGTCAAGGCCGTTTGCGCTGCCGCCGCCGTGGCCGCTGCCCCTGCGGCCGCGCCCGCGACCGCGAGAGCGGCCCCCGCCTCCGCCTCCTCCGTGGGAGGACGGGAGGCAGCTCAGGTTCCCACCGCCTGCCGCGGCCGCGGAGGCCCGCGCCGCGGCGGCCTCGGCCGCGAGCGCGGCGAGCGCCGCGGGAGGCACTGCCGGCTTCGAGGGCGGCACTCGGAGCTGCGCCGGCTCGTGCGCGAAGAAGCAGACGGGCCTGCCGCAGCGCACGCCATCGTTGCACATCTGGGTGCGGTATCTGTGTTTTGTTGTTTGTTTGTTCGGGTTGGTTGCGGCGGGGGGGAGGAGGCGACGGGAGAGGTGAGAAGGAGAGAGGAGGAGAAGCAAGAAACCCAGAGGGAAAAAAAAATGTTTTGTGAAACGACTCTTCTGCTTCAGGAGCAAGCTGCTCGCTTTTCTCGGTGTGCTGCTTTCCTTCTTGCTCCGCCTCGGCGGATGAAACGTCAAGGGCAAGAAACCTGAGCCGTTTAGCCGTTGTACTGCTTCCGAAGAGGTGTTTTCGCATCTCTTTTCGAGGGAAAACTCCAACGCGAGGGGCGAATGCCTCGCCTTTCCCTTATCGCGCTCGCCCCGCCTCTAATTTTCTCTCCTTACCGCGTAGGATGAAGCCAGTATTCGAAGACGTTGTGGGCATATGGGCAGCGATCTCCGCGGTGACAGGACCCAGTCTGAGAGAGGAGGAAGAGAGAGAAAAAAAAGGGAGAGGTGAGCGCGATCGAGAAGAAAAATCCCGCTCTCGCGTGCGCTCGCTCTCGCGTTCTCTTGCTCCGATTTTCATGCGCGAAACTCTTTAACTGCGGCGATCCTGATTGAAACAAAGGCACAAAGACGACTCACCGACTTCATGCTCGGGCACGCGATGCCCGTGTAAAGTTGCTCGCACGGCGCCGCCGCCAAGCTCGGGTCGCCGCTGCAGCTGCCCACGGGATCGCGCCTGCGCGCCTTCTCCCCGGCGTGGGCGTATGGGCAGACGGCCCAGTCGTGAACCTCGCGCCTCGGGCAGGGCGCGATCTGTTTTGGGGGCGTTTTGGTGGAGCATTTTTGGGGGGGAGGCGGGTGGCCATGGTCAGAGCAAGGTTTTTACAGAGGCTCCCTCGTGGACAGGGGTCCACGAGGGTGACTCGGAAGAGAAAGAAAATCGGGGCTCGACTTTGCTCCGTCTCTGTCCGCCAAATGTCAATTCTTTCTTGACCAGCTGCTCGCTCGCGATCGATTCTGACGCCCTCTCGGGAAAGGAGGCACCGAAACCCGAGAAGGGCCGGAGGGGACGGGCGAGCTAGCTGCTGGGTAGCCTGCTGCGTCATTCGCCGAAGCTTTGTTTGAAGAGAAGTACCATGCTCTCTCGCCCCCAAACCCTCCCCCGCGCGGGCCTTGAGCGCCCGGCTTCCCGCTCTTTCCTCACCTTGAAGTGCTTGAGCATGAAATTCTCCGTCAGCAGGGGCCTGGGCTGCCTCGGGTCGTCCGGCGCGAGGAGCTGCAGCCGCTCCTGCGAAGCGGCGACCGCCGCATTCGCAGCATCGAACGATTCGACTCGGCGGAGCAGAGAGGCAGTCGCGTGCTCGTCGCCGCCAAAGGGCGCGCCCTCTAATGCTGCTCCGTAGCCTGCGCCCATTCTGGCGACGTCGAAATCGAGAGACATCGAGTTTTGGAAAACTGGAAAGGACGCAGAAGGAGGAGGGCCAATTGGTGGGCCCAAGAAAGAGAGAACAAAAAAAAGAAAAAAAAGAAAAAAAGTGGCCAAGGCTCCGGAGTTGTGAGTTTGAAAAGGGGGAAAATTGAGCACCAGACGAGCACGCGCCCCCTTACTGTTTAAGTACTGGCTGCCCTAGAATGAGCGCTCGCTGGTCTGAAAAAAAAGGGGGATCAACCTCGATGGACCCAAGTTTTTTCTTACACTGAAAAAAGAAGAAAAAAACTCTCTCTCTCAACCCTCCCAACTCTCTGCCTTGCGCCCCCTCGCCAAAAGCAAGAGACGAAACGCTCTGGCCTTAACCTCCTCTCTCATTACTCGTAGAGCGCCCCGCCGCGGGCGCCCACCCAACCGGTGCGCAGCACGGCGACCCTCCCCGTCGCCAGGTCGGCGCGCATCCCGACGACCTCGACCGAGCGCGCCGTCGCGGCGTCGGCCGCGCGCATCAGGGCTTGGAGCACGGCCTGTTTTTTTTTCCTCGTCCGTTCGTTTCAGTTTAATAGTTTAGTCGTCTCTCCCGATCAGAAAAGGGAGAACGCGAGAGAGGAAGAAGCGAGAACGCGAGAGGAAAAAAAGAGAGCAGGAGAGAAAAAAACTAAACTCTTTTTTCTTCGCTCAGACCCGAAAAAAAGGGGAAAAAAAAAAACTCTCCAACTTACCGCCACCGTTCTCCGCACGTGCTCGTCCACGACATCGTCCACGCACCCCTCGGCGTCGGCCTCGTCGCAGGCGACCTGCGCGCGCTGCTTGGCGAACCGGGCGTGGGCGATCCCGATGGAGTCCTGCGAGCGGAGCGCGACGGCGGCGCGCCGCCTCGCCGCGGAGAGGTCCTCGGCGTCTTCTTCTCCTCCGCCGTTTCCCGCTTCTCCTCCTGCTGCCGCCGCAGGCAGGTTATTCCAAGAGGAAGAGAGCATCGAGGTCGCAAGCTTGGCGAACCTTCCGCCGGAGACCCCGCGCGCCACGGCCTCGACGGCCCCCGAGAGCGCGTCGGCGATGGCCGCGAGCGGCTGCGCGTGGGAATGGGAAGGACCGTGATCGCTGTTTTCGTTGCCTCCGAGCGCCGAGCCGCCCCGGGTCTCAGCGGCGCTGGCAGCTCCTGCGCCTTGGGAAGCCTTCTTCTCGAGGGAGGAGGTGCGCCTGCGGGCGTGTAGAGCGTTTCCCCCTGCTCCAGAGCCGGAAGCGTCCGGAGAAACGGGCAGCGCCGCGGACGAGTTTCTGCCAAAGAGGCGCGCGAAAAAGCCCCCTCCCCGCTCCTTCTCGCTGCCCTTTCTCGAGCGGTGATGGGTCGCCGCCGCGGCCTTGAGGGGCGAGGCGGCCGGGGACTGGGAGGCGGAAGCGAACGGGGACGAGGAGGCGGAGGCGGGAACGGAAGAAGGGGTCGAAGAAGAAGAGGGGCAGCGAGCGGCGAGCGGCGGACCGGTTTCTCCACCCGCCGCCGCGGCGGCAGCCTTCCTCCTCGCCTCCAGCAGCGCCCACCCTTCTATCGCCAGCACGACGGCATCGCACTTGGAGTGGCCCAGGACCACGACGCAGCGCGCGCCCCCGCGGAGCACGCCGTCGAGGACGGAGGCGAGCACGACATCGCCTTTCGGGGAAGCGTCGCCGCCGCCGCCGCCGCTGCCCGGGGCCGGAGAGGCTCGGGACGGCGAGACGCCGCCGCCGGCGACCCGCACGACGTGGAGGTCCCCCAGCGCGGCGTCGAAGAGCAGCTCGGGGGGCGCCCTGGCGTCGGAGCAGGCGAGGACGACGGCCGCGGGGCGGGCGCGGTCGTCGGAGGCGCCGTCGGCGAGGGCCTCCGGGTCGGCGCGGCAGCGCTCGAGCTTGCCCTGGAGAGAGTTTTTGGTTTTTTTGTTTCGAGGTCGTCGTCGCGACGTGAGAAGAGAGAGAAAGAGGAGGAAGAAAGAGGCCGAAGCATTTAAATTCTCTTCTAAGAGCAGCCTACGTCTTCATCGCTAAGGGCTTTAGGCGAGACGGCTGCGCGGCGGCAAGAGAGCGAGAGAGCGAGAGTCCCTCCCCGGTCCCTCGAAAAAAAGGTGGAAACGTTTTTTCGACCTCGACCTCGACCACGACGACGACGACGAAAAAAAAACAAAAAAAAAACTCTCTCTGCTCTCTTCCTCTCACCGCGCAAAACCTCGCGTTCCCTTCCAGCAGCATCGCCAGCGACTCCCTGGCTGTGGCTCGGAGCACCTCGCTCTCTCTCGTCGCCATCGAGGGCCTCTCGAGGGATGAGCGCGAGGCGGCGGGCTTCCCGGAGGAGTCCGATGACTGCTGCGGTGCCGGCGTCGTCGCCGTTGGCGACTCTTCGGTCTCGACGACGACGGCCGCCGCGTCGCCCTCGGCAAAGCTGACTTTTTGCTTCGACCTTGAAGGAGGCTGCAATTAGTCGATTTTGTTTTGGGAGTAAAAATGCGCGTGTCGTTGAGAGAGAGAAACGGAGGGAGGAAAGAGAGAGAAGGAGAGTTGATGCTCGTTTTTCAATTTGCCTAGTCGGGAGCGGAGGGGTTGACAGAGAGAGGAAAGGAAAAGGCTGTTCCTTGCTCCTCTCTTGCTCGGGTGACTCAGCGGGCGTTGACAGAGCTCTCACGCACCTCATCGTTCCCGGGAGCCATTTTTAAAAGAGAGTGAGAGAGGAACGAGAAGGAGAGAGACGCGCGAAAAGAGCAAGCGAAGTCGAGAGCGAAATCGAAAGGGGCAGCTGCCTGCTGAGCAGCAGGTCGAAACAAGTGAAAAAAAAGGTAGCCACTTTTCCCCTCTTTTCTTTCTTCCTTCTTTTCCTTTTCGAAAAACCATGCGCTCGTCCGTTACCGTCCTCTCGTCGCGGCGGGGCGTCGCCCCTGCCGTCTGCAGTGGAGCCTCTTCTGCTCCTTCTCGTGCTCGCCGCGTCGTCGCTGCTGCCGCCCTCCCGCAGATGAGGAGGCCGCGCAGCGGTCTTCCGACGACGGAAAAGGCGTCGTCGACGATGCAAGTGAAAGCCCTTTCCGGCGACGAGACTGGGCTCGTGACGGCTCTTTCGTCGGCGCCGCCCGAAGCGATGTATGCTCTCGGTGCTGGTGAGTCATCTGCGTTAAAGATCGCATCGGAATGCGCGTTATTGAAGGAGAAAGGGAGCGAGATGAAGACGCTTCTGGATGGCGTCGCTTTTCAGTCGTCGCTCTCGTTCGACCGGCGCGTGGCTAGCTCGACCAACAAAAAACCTCTATTATTTTCGAAACTGGCGTGCAAGGGACAGAAAGAAGTTTGGCGTCCGTCTTAGTGCAGCAGATCGTCGCGGCTACGAGCTCCAACGGCGAGTGAGAGAGAGAGATTAGAAAAAAGGAAATTCACCCTCGAACCTTTGCACCTTTTTTTTTTAAATCCCCAGTCCTCGTCGGCCTCGGCGCGATCGTCGCTTCGGCCCTCGCCGGCGAGAAAAAGTCGAGCCCCGCCGGTGGACCCTCCTCCTCCTCTTCCTCCTTCTCCGCGTCCTCCGCGCCTCCTCCTCCGCCCCCTCGCAGGGACGCCGTCGCCATCTTCGGCGCCTCTGGGAAAGTCGGGAGGCAGATCGTTAAGTCCCTCCTGCTGTCTTCGTCGACATCGAAGAGAACCGTCGTCGCCGCGGTGCGCAGCGCCGAGCGCGCGCGAGAGGTCTTTTCCGAAATCGGCATCGACGTCGAGGCCGCCCTCCGAACGGGCTCCCTCTCCATCATCGGGGGCGTCGACGTCACGAACGCCGCGACACTCTCCCCCAACCCCGAGCTTTGGGAGGGGGTCTCGCAGGCCGCCGTGTCTCTCGGGCCCGTCTTTGCGAGGCTTCCTGGGGGGGGGATGGGCTACCTCGACGGGATGACCAGCGAGGCTGTCGACGTAAGGAGTCGCGCGCTCTCTCTTTTTTTAAGGGAGAACTATGGGGAGAGAGAGAGAGAGAGAGGGAGGGAAAAGCGCGGAGAGAGAGAGAGAGGGAGACGCGCGGAGAGAGAGGGCGAGAAAGGAAGAGATGAGAAGGCTCTGCGAGTGCTTTTCGACTCAAAACTGAACGTTTCCTCGTCTTTCTCCTCCCTCCAAAAAAAATCAAACCATCTCAACGCAGGCCCGCGGAGTCGCTGCCCTCGTCGAGGCCATGAAGAAGGAGATGCGCGCCGTCCCAGGAGCGACGGACGGGGGCGAGACGACGCCGCTCGTGCCCATGGGCTCGGCCGCGGACCTCGAGGCCAGGTGGGACGCCCTCGACGACGTCATCATGGGGGGCAAGAGCTCCTCTTCGCTCTCTGTCCTCGTCCCCGAGGGCGGGGAGGGAGGGGAGGGGGGCGGGAGCGGCCGCGGCGGCGCCGTGTGGGAGGGCGAGCTGGTGCTCGAGGGCGGCGGCTTCTGCGGCACGCGGACGAAGAAGGGCGCGCTCGGCGTCGCCTTTGGGCCCCCGAGCGCCGAGGCCGGCGCGCTCCCTCCCCCCTCCGCCCCCTCGGCCCTCTCCTCGCTGCCGCGGTTCGACGGCGTGGAGCTCCGCGTCCGCTCCGACAGGGGCCAGACCTTCAAGCTCAACCTCAAGACCGCGGCCCAGGAGGACGTCCCCGAGGCGACCTACCAGGCGCTGGTCGACACGGCCCCGGGCGGCGCGTGGGCGACCGTGCGCCTGCCGTGGTCGGCGTTCGTCGCGACGAGGCGCGCGCGGTTCGACGCGGCGGCGCCGCCGCTCGCCGAGGTGGCCCGGGCTGGGGGCCCCGCCGCGGTGATCAGCCAGGTCGGCCTCGTGCTCTCGAGGTTCGAGTTCGACGGCGCGCCGAACCTGCGCTGCGGCGGGCCCGGCGCCTTCCGCCTCGAGGTCGGCGGCGGCGGCATCGGGCTCTTCAGGGAGGCCGCCGCGCTGCGCAGGCCCGCCTGCGTCCTGTTGACTTCGGCGGCCATCGAGCGCAACGCGCGCATCGGCGACGACGCCGCCCGCAGGGCCGCCGACGTGCCGATCGTGCGGCTGAACCCGGGCGGCGCCCTCAACTGGAAGTACGTCGGCGAGGCGGCGCTGCGGCACTCGGGCCTCTCGTACGCCGTCGTCCGCGCGACGGGGCTCAACGACGAGGAGGCCGAGCCCGCCGCCGCCGCCGCCTCGGACCCCGCCGCTCCCCCCGCTCCCCCCGTCGCCTACCCCATCGAGGCCGGCCAGGGAGACACGATCTCCGGGGTCATCTCGAGGCCGGAGGCCGCCCGCGTCGTCGTCACGGCGCTCAACCCGCTCTCCCCCGCCGCCTCCTCGGGCTCGCCCTCCGCCGCCTTCCCCGCCTCGCCGATCGGGAAGACGATCGAGGTCCGCAGGGGCCTGCCCGCGGACGCCGAGAGGCTGGGCCCTGGCCGAGGCAGCGACGCCGCCGCGCTGGCCTCGCTGTGGCGCCGGGCCGTCCCCGACCGCGAGCGGCACCTCTTCGGGCTGCCGCCGCTGCCGGCGCCGTGCCCGCCGCCGCCGCCGCCGGCCGAGGAGGAGGTCAGGAGGGTGCTCGCAGACCCGCGGGTCGCCGCCGCGGCCGCGGCCGCGGACAACGCGCGAGGGGGAAGGGTGAGGAGCGAGGAGGAGGCGTCGAGGGCCGGGTCCGTGGTCGTGGCCAACGACGGGAGGGAGCGGGCGAGCGAGCGCGCCGCCGCCGAGGAGACGAGCGGCAGCGACGGCGACGACGACGACAACACGCCTCCTCCTCCTCCTCCTTCGAAGTCGAGCGCGCCGATCCCCGAAAACGTCGCCGAAGCGAAGGAGTGGGTGGCGGCCTGGAGGGCTCAGTCGGCGCAGTGAGGAAGAAGGAACTCGGGGGAAAGAGAGGGAGAACAGGGAGAGAAATCAGGGCTGGAGCAAAAAAAAAGAGAGACGGGGTTGTTTTTTCTTTGTTGTTGTTATTTTGCTATACACAGGTTGGACGAGTTGAGAGAGAATGAGGAAGAAAACGAGAGCCTAGTGCTCCTTGAAGTACTGGGAGATGGGGTTGAGCATCACTGTTTGTGGTTATGGAGAGAGGAGGACGGGGCGGGTTATGGAGAGAGGACGGGGCGGGTTTTGGAGAGGTCAAGGTGAGAGAGAGATGAGAGAGTTGGCAAAAGAAGAAGGTCGCGAGAAGACGAGGCTCGTCGCCGCTGCGACAGGCCTTTTCGGCGACGTCGCGATTTTCCTTGTTGTCGCTTCGCTCCGAGGCGGAAAGTTCGCTCCTTTACCCCCTTTTTCTTCCTCTCTCTTCGCAACTAGGGGCCTCGACAGAATATCTGGTCTCGTTCGCAAAGCTTGCGCGAGCGGAGATGGCCGGGAACGAAGCAGGCGAGGGCCGGCATTACGGGCGAGGGACGACGAAACTGTTTAGCCGGGCCCACCTTTGGAAACGAATGATGCCCCCCCCTCGCCCACGCGAGAGCCCCTCTCCCCGCCCCTTTTTTCCTCCCCGATTGTTCAAAAACGCAAGCGAAAGAAACAGAAGAAGAACAAAAGCTCCGCTCTCGCTCACCTGTCCTGTCCGTCGACTGGAAGGGGTGCCTCGCCCTGTACACGCCGTCGGCGGCGTAGCGGGCCGTCGTCGCAGGGGCCTCTGAGTGCGAGAGCTGGGGGACGAGCGCGTAGAGCGCCGTGGAGAGGAGGACGGCGGCGGCGATGCGGGGGCCCACGACGGTGAGTCCGGCGACGGTCATCTTTTTGTAGGAGAGGAGGAGAAAGGAGGAAGGAAAGGAGGCGGAAGGAGGCAGAGAGCTCGTAGGAGGAGGTCGAGAGAAAGTTGCAATTGTGAAAGAGAGAGCAAGTTTTTTTCTTCTCTCTGGGTTTTTTCGACCTCCTCTCTCTCTCTCCTCTCTCTCAACCTCTCTTTCTTCTCGTTTTCTTTTGCTTTCTCCTGGGACCGAAGGGGCTCTTACACACAACTAGGAAGAGAGCGCGCGACCCACACAATAACACACTAACACGACAGAGCTAAGGAATGGGACGAGCTAAGAGTAAGAATGAGTTTTTGTTGTTTTTTCTTTTTCGACCGAGGGGGCCGAAGCCGAAAGTGAAGGAACGGCCAGAGTTTTTTTTTTTTTTTTTTTTAATAAATTATTTTTGTTTTTGTTTTTTTTTTTTTTTTTTTCAATAAATAATTTTCGTTTTCGTTTTCTTTTTGTTGGTTTAATCTCTCAAGAGCCCCAGTTCATAGTCAAAGTAGCACTAAAAGGGGAGGCGATGATGAGCGAGCAGCAGCAAGCAGCAGTGAGGAGGAGGGGGG
>Ga0210003_1004444_pt1 | contig 11106 bp, 7 predicted proteins | sample LantaG_FD_182804 | JGI IMG/M metagenome (GOLD analysis project Ga0210003, IMG submission 182804) | Deep subsurface microbial communities from Baltic Sea to uncover new lineages of life (NeLLi) - Landsort_02402 metaG (SPAdes) (version 2) | ecosystem: Environmental > Aquatic > Marine > Oceanic >...
GATGCCAGTAATAATGCTACTTTTTCGGAATCTCTCACGGCCGGCAGTTTAATACTTTCAGACGATGATGGATTCACAATAACACCAGGCGGATCAAATAATACAACGTTGGCGCACGGGGCTGCCGGCGGAACTGTTTTTATTCAATCTGATTCCGGTGGATTTGTCGGCGGTAATGTGACATTGGACTCAACTTCTGTCAGTTTGATTATTGGAACAGATACAATAGCTGACGCAACAGCAAACTATTTCCGAGTGAGAGAAAAACTCTACACTGGAGGAAATTTTATAACCTATGATGACACCGACAGCGAGGGTTTGCAAATCAATGATAATGGATTAGCTGAATTATGGGCATGGTCAGCGACTAATGATGCTGTGGTGGACGTGTTGACGTTACAAGCATCTGTGATCAGTACTGCTGTTGGAGATTTGGGTTTTGGTGCATCATTAGTATTTAACATCGAAACCCAATACAGCTCATCATCAGAGATCGGCAGAATATCAGCGGTTTTAAGCGGCTCCACGTCTTCAAGATTGGATTTCTTGCATTATGGCGGCACGTCTGGGATGTCATTATACAGCGACGGATTAGCTATTGTAAATGAATTAGCTGTAGGGTATAATGCTGCAACCGACACATATCGTTCAGCAGAAACCATCGCTACAATAAATTCTGATGAAAACTATGCACAATTGGAATTAAATGCTGACATTTCAGACGTTGCTACTGATTTTCGACAAGACGCCCGAATCAAAATGAGTTCGGGAGGAAGCATGAAATGGTGGATGCTGTGGGATGAGTCCGATTCACTGTTCAGAATGGGCGACTCTTCAGCTGGAGATGCTTTTTCAATTGACGAAAATGGAAATGTAGCTGCATCCGGTAGAGTTACTGAAGCTGGTACATTCGCGGAGATATATCTTGATGCTGGTTCAACTGCACAATTGATTGCTAATGGAGAAACATATTCCAAAATTACCCTCTTTGGATCTGACGGACAATCGAGTAACTGTACAGCCGCTGCAACAAGTGACAAGATAACAATAACAAAAACAGGTAGGTATTTTGTTAGTTTTTCTATTAGTTTTACTGGAGCGACTGACAATATTAATTGGTACATTGCTGCATTTTTGGACGGTACAGAGCAAGATAATATTCATGCACGACGAAAAATAGCAACTGGAGGTGATTATGGATCAGCTTCTGGAAGTGGTTTTGTTGATGTGACCTCTGCCTCGCTTGATCTTGATTTGAGGGTGAGACATGATGACACCGGCAGCAGCAATATGACACCAATTTACATGAATCTTTCATGCATATATGTAGGAGAAACTTGAAAATGAGAATAGTTCAAATTTGGTTCGGTAAAATGCCTAAAAAAAATAAGGTGTTTGTTGATAAAATTAAAAAGTATTGCAAAGAACATGGTTTTGAATATAATATAATTACTGGTAAAAGCTATGGATCAGTTGATTTAAATCGCATAGCTTCGAACATGCTGAGGCTTGAGGTTATGAAAACATGCAAGGATACCTTATACCTTGATTGTGACATAGAAATCAAGTATATCCAAAATTTAAAAAAGGATAAACCATCCTTTGGAAGATTCAATAAAGATATTTCTGATGCAATTATGTATTCAGGGGATACAACATGGTTTCGTGATGTATTAGAACCAAAAAAAACTGTTTGGGGATTGTTCAAAGTAATTAATTTAAAACGATTGCGACAGGATCGAAAAGTTGACATAATACCGGATGAATATTATGAGCATAAAATGTACAGTTTAAAGAGCAAATGAATAAATTAGAATTATATAAATAATAATGTTGGAGTTTATTTTAAAGAGCAAATGAATAAATTAGAATTATATAAATAATAATGTTGGAGTTTATTTTTATTTTAGGAGGTTTATATGCTAACCATTAAAATGCCAAGAGTAAAGGTTATCAAGATTAATGAAACGTTGAAACAAATTGATCAGATGGAATTTAATGAAGAAATGTATGAAAGCAGAGATGTTGCAAGAAAGTTGTGGCAAAAGTTTGTTTATGCAACCTCGAGAATTCAAGATTTTGTTGAAAGGGAGTTTAAATCAATTTCAAAAGTAATAACACCATCAGATAATTATCGAAAATATGAGAGAGAAAGATCAGAATTGGCAATGAAATATGCTAATACTGATAAAGATGGTAATCCAGTTATTCTTGGAAAAGAATATGTTATTAAAAAAGATCGTGATATTTTCGATAAAGAGATTGCAAAATTGAAGAAAAAATATAAAGATGCAGTTGATGAAAGAAAAAAGCAAGTGGAGTCAATTGAAGATTTTCTTGAAGAGGAAACAGAATTTGAATCTTATGGTATTAAATTTGAATATCTTCCAATGACTCTTAACAAAAATCAGATGAATTCTTTGATGGAATTTATCACTGAAGATGAAGAAGAAATTAACAAGAAAATGGTTTAGTGTATTATTTTTCTATAAATGATTGAGGAAACATGCCTTTTTTAGATCAACAGTATGAAGATAATTGGGCTTATGATATCGATAAGAATTTTAAGTCTCGAGGCGAACTACGAGATGAAAAGGTGATTAGTCAAAGTATTGAAATGATTTTAGCTACATCTTATGGTGAACGTCTTTTTAATCCCAATTTTGGTTCACCTTTATGGGCTCAATTATTTGAAAATATGAATGAAAATACAGGTGAGGAACTTTTAAATGGTTGTATCAATGCTATCAAAAGATGGGAAGATCGTATTCAACTATTGGAAGACGAAGCAAGTATTACAGTATTCATAGATCAAAACGCTATTCGACTATCTCTTCCTTATGTTATTCTGCGCAGTGGTAAAACTGCTGTATGGGAAAAGAAGATTTTTGCTTAAAGGAGCATCGTAAAGTATGGCAACATTGCAAGATACAAAAGAACAGCTACTACTAAATAAATTATTACGAAGTGATAATTATCTTGATTATACTGGTCTAACCTATAGTGATATTCTCACAAAGGTGAATGAAAAATTGGCTGCTGACCCAGAATTTGATAATTTTCGTGAATCAGCTATTGCTCAAACAATGATTGAAATTTTTGCCGGTGCTGTTGATTTATGTAACCACTATATAGAACGACGAGCAGAGGAATGTTATTTTGACACTGCTCGTTTAAAAAGTTCTGTTATTTTACTTGCTCGTCAACTCTCTTATGATGTACAGCGTCGCATTCCTGCAGAAGCTCGTATCAAGGTGCGATTGAAAGGTGATCTTGCTGGAACGGGTGCACTTGCTGGTGAAAAAATACAGATTCCACAGTACACACCGTTTACTGGTGAAGGTAATCCTTATATACTTAAAACAATGTTTGAATACACAATCACTTCTGCTGATATTGCATCTGGTGCTGTTCTCAATAAAGAGATTACAGAAAATGAACTCACAGCAAGCACTACAGAAGATCGCATTACATTAACTCAGGGTGAAATCAAGAGTGCAAAGATTCCAGGTAATACTAGTAATCAAGTGAGTCAAATTTTTCAAACTTATCGAATCACAGATAAAGAATTCAGCAACATGTATGGTGATCAAGATTATGATGATGGAGTTGTCACAAAGGTTGGCATTGGTACCACGCAGCAGGAAGCATTCTCAGAAGGAAACACATACGAGATTGATCGCCGATCATTGTTAAAAGTAGAAACACTTCAAAACTTCAACTTTCAAGATCCTACAGCTCAAAAGATCTGTCTAATTCGTACAGCAACTGATGAAGGTATTGACCTTAAATTCGGTGATGGAAAATATGCAGCAAAGGGATTAGACAACTCATCGCAAACAATTTATGTACAGTATCTTGCAACTATCGGTACTAAAGCTAATAAGGCTGGTGTGATTGGTAATAAGTTGCAGGCTGGCAAAGCAATCAAAACTGTCAATGGAAAGGATGTATCTGACATAGTGCAGTTTGAGTACTACTCAAACATTGTTGGTGGTTCTGATCTTGAAAGCATTGAATCTATTAAATCAAACGCTCCTTCAATTTTCTACTCTCTCGATCGTGTTGTAACAAAGAAGGATTATCAAGACTATCTCAAGACATTATCAAGTCCTATTGTTATTCGCAATGCTGTAGCATGGGGTGAGCAAGAAGAAGTGTATAACCAAAATATTGAATCAGTTGATAATGATGATACAGGTGACTCTGTACTTGCTATTAAGAAGCTCTTTAATGTTGTTTTGTTTTCTTGCATGGGGTCTCTCTACAATATAGGCACTGATATAGTTGAATTTAGTCCAGTAGAGGATACTCGTGAAACAACACTTGACGTTGAAGATGCAGATGAACTCATTCCTGCACAGAACTATATGAATGTGTTTGTCGCACAAAATATCGTTCAACAAGTGAAGTATCAAAAGAGCTCGACAGAAGGTGAAGCACTCACAAGTCAGAGAGTGGTTGGTTCAATAGTTATGTATCCCAACTTTACAGATTTTGTAACACACACAGCTGGAAATCAAGTCAGGTGGGCAGTAACATTATCAGAAATTGATAGTGAAGATACATATACAGTTAATATGTCAGCTGTTGGACAAAGTCTTGCTGCAATTAATCAAACAAGTTATGTTGAAGTGGCTAATCGTATTCAAGATGTATTGAGAGATGAAGCAACATTTTCAGATGTTGTAGATTTTGAACCATTCACATACGTAGCGGTCACATATGTGAACGATCGTTTTGAAATCAAATTAATTGATAATAAATATAAGATTGAAAAAATATGGGATGGTTTGGATGGTACTTATTCTCAATCGACGTCAAGTACTTATTACAACATCTTTGGATTAGGAGAAGGTTTATATACTGACACATATTCTTTTGCTGGTAAGGCATTTCATTATAGTGATAAGGTTGACCAGGTTGTACGTCAGCTTAATCAACGTAGTCAACTCACTGTAAAGAACATTTATGTATCACCAACTATCCATCCTTTCAACATTAACGGTACAATCTATTGTCGTCCGTTAGTAGATAAGGATACATTACATACAAACATTAAGAATAAAATATACACATGGGCTGATCAAAAAGCAGATTTTAACAATCCAATTTATTTGTCAAATATCATTGAATTGATTGAGTCCTTTCCGAATGTAGTGCGTGCTGATATAAAACTTGCACCACGTGTAGAAACTCTACCGACTGGTCAGGACACATGGTTTCCATTTGCTGATGTGGAAAATTATATGTCAGACTTCTACTCTAATTGGAGTGAAGCAGATCATTCAACGATTCAAAGCATATTATTACTAAAACTTACAAGTTTTCTTAATGCTTATACTAAAGATAATCCAACATCACAACAATCACCATACACCAAAGCGGTGAATGAACTTGATGCAGCAGTTTGGGCAAGACCTGAATATCAAAATGTTGCAACAGGTTCTCGAGGTTCAGGATACAGTATTTTGTATGCTGATCGTTTATGGTATAATGTGCAGATCATGGGTGAAGGTATTGCAAGTAATATCACTGAACGTTCATTCTATTATGAATTGATTTACAACATGTATAAACAATTTGCAAGTAATAATATTGTAAATGCAGATGGTTGGAAGTTTGAAGAATCACCTGACTTCTACGAACTTGTCAATCTTATACATAAAGACCTTGCTTGGATTATTCGTTATAATATGATAGATAGTCATGGAAATATTGCTCCAGAGAAGGCTGCAAACGTAATTAACAATCAAGAAGTTGAGACTAATGTTGGTGGTGGTTATACGCTTGGGAATGAAATTGTTCAACTCTGGATGAATACACAAACACAGTATGTAAGGTAAAATGACACATGCAATATTACGTTAATATTGAAAATTCATATGATGGTACCGGTGGATCTGGCACTTCTCTATCACCTTGGGATTGGGATTCATTTATCGATCATTTGTCAGGTGGTTTAGCCACTGATAATAAGACGTATTATTTGAGTGGTGATCGTGTTATGGGAGATAGTCTCACAACACTAATATTTAGCAATGCAGGTAATGATACGTATAAGACTGGTAATAGTTTTAACATTGTATTTGCACAGTGGCCGATAGGGGGAGTGACACCGTGGTCAATTACTCTTTCAGCAGAAAGTAGTTATTTAGAGTTGTCTGGTGATGATACGTTTGACACATTTGTTATGCAGGATGGACGAATTCAATGTCATAGTATATGGTTGAAAAACACCGTTACAGCGTTGACCACGGAAGGTGGTCAATGGTCAATGGAAAGCATGTGGATAAATGCACAATACATGTACTCACAAGAAGCGTGGAATTACGGTGTGTTTAATGGTTCAACTGTATTATTGTCTGGTGGATCAAATTCAGGATTTTATTTACAACAAGATTCAATTTATTTAAAAAATACTATTTTTATCGCTGATGTAATTGGCTTTCCGACGGGTAATGGTCAAGTATTTATTGAGAGTGGTGTGTTGGATAGAGAAGAAAGTGACTTCTGTGCTAATCTTACACCAACACCATATTTTGCACCAAAATATTGGACAACATTTAATCAAGATCCTCAAGAAGATTGGACACCACCAGCAATTTTATTTGCTGATGTTGTTGATATCACATCAAGCGCTATTAATTATTTATCAGCAGATTGGAACTCTATTACTGCAACGGGTGTTTCGTTTTTTGAGTACTTTAATTCAAATGTGAGTGATAAAGCTGGTAATCTATATGGTGGTCGTCGTGACGGCGTTGGTGCGCTATACTTTCCTGAGACTTTTGGTACAGTTTCCGCTGATACTACTTCAGGTTATTATGACGAGTTTACAGCAATGATAGTATCATTGGATGTAGAACCAGCTGCCGTTGAAAATCTTACAGTTAAGTCATACTATGCTATTGGACAGTCTTTTGGACAGTCTAATACAACAGCCACATCAGCTATATTTTATTTTTCAGCAGAAAGTAATCCAATTCCAAACGGAGCAACCTACAAATCTACTAAACCGTTTCAATCAAACAACGAATATGAAGCAGGTGGTTATATATCTTCACCGAACGGATGGTATCAAAGCGGTCGATTGGCTTTTGATGATCCAATAATGATATATGATTATCCTCTTTCTGCAGATATTTTTCCTGCAAATGCATCTTTTATTGAGAAAACAACATTCCGACCAGGTGATATATTGTACTATCAATATAATGGAGTAAATTCAGTATCTGGTGAAACTAATTTGAGCGGTGCTTATCTGGTAGTTGTGAGGTTGTTGTCTGCTAATGGTTCAGTAGTTGCAAGTCAATTAATTAGTGCTCCTGACGTAACACCTCGCAATGGTTCATTTGGTGTAATTAATGAACCTGGCAATTATATATTTGAAACATGGGTTTCACATAAAACAGCAATACCAGAACAAGAGCTTTACAATAATGCAACGAGTGCTGCTATTATTGTAACTGCTACGGCTCCGATAACATATGATATCAAATATGTTGATATAGACATTTTAAACGATGCAAATACAGGCAATGATGGTTTATCAGCAACACCGTTATGTTGGAGTGAATTTATTGACCAAATCAAAGTTAGTGGAACAGGAACATCTGGCACCGTCTATCGTCTTAAAGGATTGAGAGATATAAATTCTTTTGCAGGTAGTTTAAATATTCTTACAGCTGACGATAAACATTTTACCATTCAGGATTGGGATTTGTCTGCTTATGGTCCATGGGTGTTTGTACTCAATGGACAATACTCTCTGGATTTTAGTAAAGTTATCGTAGTTAATGGAATGATATACACAAAACCGACCAATGAAGATAATTTGGGTGGTTCGTTAGTGCTTGGACCAAGTTATGATATGTATGTCGTTGAAAACGGTACTAGTGGCACTATATCGTTTGCCGCAGCAAACGGGACATTTGGATTATATGAGGAAGGTCAAACAACACCAACAACAGCAACTTTTGTCAATGATACATACTATGCAGGATGTACATTCTTTGCAAGTGGTGGATTTACTGATGTTGAGACTGATACTGCTTACAATCTATATTTGCAAGATTGTGTATTTGAGAATTTTGTTTCAGCTGATGGTGATATACCATTCCTATCAGCAACAGTTCAAATTGATAGTTGTACATTTGCTGAATCATCTGCCGCAGTACAAGGTATTTTTCAAACTATAACTACAGATGGTGAAGAACAATATGATTGGACTTCACCAAGCGATTGGCCGTTAAAAGTTGATGGTTCAGGTTTTGGTGAGACGTTGTTGTGGATCATTAATAATCGAAACAAATTTGCACCATTCAATGATATTACACGTCCACCAAATCCAGGTATCAATGCACCAATATATTCGAAGTATAAAACTGGTTTGTTTGGTTACGATCGTGCTACTTATGTGCCAATAAGTGAATCATAAATATTAGTGGCGTTTATTATATTGAAAAGAGGTTGTTTATGAATTACCGAATTGATTACCCAATTCATTTTGATTGTAATTTACAGTGTTTCTACTGTTTTCATGTAGATTACTTTAATTGTAATCATCCGTTTGAGAACGGTCAAAAAGAATGCAAATTTACGATTGACGACTATAAGCGTTTTAGAGATACTCACCTTACAGATGCGAATCGAATCATTTTGAATATGCATGGTGGTGAAACATTCTTTGGACCAAACGTTGAATTGGTTAATAGTATTATGATGTCGTTGCGAGATGATAAGGAGGAATTTGACCTTTTATCAAATGGCATGTGTAATATGAAAGATTATGAAGTCATTCTTAAAACGCACGCCAACAAAATCTGGCGCATCGGTTTTACATACCACCGTAAAGTACTCAATGAAGCACAAACACAGATTTTCGAAAACAACGTTAAGCAGATTGCAGAATGGTTGCCAGGAAAGGTGTATGTGAAGGAATTACTTCGCATCGAAGATAAGTTATCAATCATTCAGAATAAATTTAAGTGGTGTTCACGGCGAATCCCTTTCAAAATTCAAGATTACAAAGGTGATGATAAGGGTGCCAACTATACTGAATATGAAAAGTATGGTCCAACTGATCGAATGCTTATCGACACTGAATATAAACATCCACTTGACAGACCCTGTTCCTGTATGAAAAATATGCGAACATTTGGTATTAGAGGATATGATGATTGGTCAGGAGATGTTGTTGCTTGTTGGGTTGATCCTTGCGTAATAGGTAATATTCAAGAAAATTGGTTTCATCCCAACTACACCGTTTGTCGAATGGAAGATGGTTCAGGACAGCGAGATGTGCGTGGAGTTGAGAAGATATATAGAGGTACATTTGATCGTGACAGGCCGCTTGGCGAAGCCTGCAAACATTGAGGGGTTGTTTATGGAATACAAGTTTGAATTTCCCAACTTTTGGAACGAGGACCATGAAAAGAACTTTTGTATGTTAGCATCATACATGCAAAAGTTTGACCGACCACGATGTTTGGAAATTGGTGGTCTTGAAGGTCGTACATCATTATGGTTGCTGGAAAATATTGTGAAACCATGTAATGGTACATTAACGGTCGTTGAGTCTGACGTCAAACCTAATCTGATTCATAATCTTTCTGAATCAAGACAGTGGGTTAATATTCATAAGGGAAACTCGTTTGACGTTTTTATGTATTATAATGTGATGCATCGTATGTTTGACGTCATATACCTCGATGGTGATCACAATGCCAAAGGTTTATTGGAAGATTTTGTGATGGCATGGAGAGTTCTTAACAACGGTGGTTACATGTTGATTGATGATTATGAAATGCAAGCTCAAGATCCATGGTTTTACATTATGCATAAGGAATTTAACAACCCACGAGTAAATTTCACTCATCCACACGTTGCAATCGATGCATTTATCAGCATGTATAGGGGACTTTATGAGATTAAAGCATTTAATTATCAGTTGTTGGTACGAAAGATTGGAGATATAGGTGGAGATAAGAATCTATTACACGGTGATGATACTCAAAACGACGAGTGGTTGAAACATTATAAATAGTAGGTGAAAGTACACCCACTTAAAGGAAGAGGATAATGGCATCATATTACGTAGACATTACAGAAGATACTGGCATCGGTGACGGTCTTTCATCAGTTAATTACTGGGGTTGGAATGAGTTCTCTGCACGTGCTCTATCAGGCATATTGCCAGATACTGATAGTTACTATATGAAGGGTTATCGACAATTTTCTGAAGATCTCATATTTAGTGCACAAAATGATGGTATTTATTTTTATGGATGGGACGGTAATGCTTTTATTTTCGATTTTACCAATACAAATCAAATATCTTTCACTGGTACAATGAATAATGTGATTATTCAGAATATGGTATCTAATGCAGCTGCCATTCGTCATAACGATCGCAATTTTCAAATGACTATCATAAATAGCATTCTTTTGCGTGATGAAGGTACATTAACAGTCGAGGGAACGTATGATCCTGGTGATCATGGATTTGATTTTTGTGGTTGTACTATTGAAACTAATGGAATACTTCTTGATACTGATGGTCAATATGAGTTTGAAAACTGCCTTATAACAAGCGGTACATCTATTTCTGCAAACGAACCTAACACACACTTACAACTACGTAGTTGTTCCTTGCCAGGTGTGGCTAACATGGCTGCTTTGACGGCCGGATCTCCAAACGATTATACTGACATCGATGATGAAAATAATATCTACAATGCTGTTCTTGGATCATCTCTTCCAACATCTGCAGACTTACAAACACTTTCTGGTGATGGTATTAGAGATAATTTGAATTTTACTGCTTTTAATGTAGACAGTACTTTAAGTGGAAATTCTGCTCTGTGGTCAATGAACACTTCATACGAAACTACCGCTTATGGTAATCCAACATCAGGATATATTCAAGGAGATGTATGGCAATATAATTACAGTTATGGTTTCAAAGGCACACCACGTCGTGGTGTTGGTGCCTTCTATTTTGGCGGACCGTACTACATTGACTTAAATGCGACTCTGCCAGCTATATATGAACCTTCCAAAGCAAATCAATATATATATTTATCAGCTTATGGTACGTCAGCC